>Ga0255345_1001855_pt1 | contig 28843 bp, 24 predicted proteins | sample wastewater_treat_6_FD_192415 | JGI IMG/M metagenome (GOLD analysis project Ga0255345, IMG submission 192415) | Wastewater microbial communities from Lulu Island WWTP, Vancouver, Canada - plant20 | ecosystem: Engineered > WWTP > Wastewater > Unclassified | place: Canada: Vancouver, British...
CATAGGCTTTTTCGTTTTTAAGGTGTGGAAGGATTGGTCGAAGTTCATTTTTGATAAATCAACGGAATACTTTTGGCGAGGTCAGGGCTTCACAAGTGTTATCGCAAATCACAATCTGCTAAGAACTGCTCGTAGACTGGAAGATATTTATGCACTTCAACTGTTGTGCGGGCTTGGGGTCAGAAACAGGAAGTTCTATGAATTGAATCTAGTAACATGTGATGGAAAGCGACAAAATATTGATGCCAGAGTTTCGCTCGCCCATACTCAGAAGATAGCACAAGAACTGGCAGATTTTTTGGAGGTTCCCCTTTGGGACAGAAGCGATGTATTCGTGAAGCCAAAAGATAAGGTGGCTATATTTTTTAAGAAATGCTTAGAAAAATATTATCGAAAATCCTTGTAATTAAAGTGTCAAGCCCTCGTATTGCGGTTCGCTTCTTATGGGAATTTATGGGTTTCATACATGAGTTTCCGGATAGCCTTGTTGCGTAGATCCCGGCACTGACCCTGACGGGGTGCATGCCTGCTTCTTTTAACCTGGGCTTGGGTTACCTCATACGCTTTTGCACAGCGCTACCAATGTGTCCGCCAGAAAAAAAACAGGGGTAAAGGACTTGAAATCCGGCAAAATCTCCACTTTTTGCCCTGTCAAGTCAAAAAAAAGAGATACAGTGCATGTTCGCAAACAGGGGTAATATGAAAATAGAACCGTTTTTCTCTTCGCCCAGCCCGCATCGCTGCTTATCCGGCGATTGAGCATCAGGACTTTACACATCGAAACCAAGAGCGGAGTCATTCTTTTGGACGGCCTGCATCACTAGAGAGCGGGAAAGTGAACGACTTGCTTTTGCGATTGGGCGCCCGAAAAATCGTCAATCGGATTTGTAGTTGTTCGGTCTTTCTGACTCATCGTGGTGCTTTCTGGAGTGCTGCGGGCGACAGAGAAAACAAAGGTAATGCTCTGCTCTTCCGGTAATTGCTACCAGAGACCTTGCAGTTACTGGTGATGCGCGTGATGGCGGAGCATCTCTTCCGGGTGCAGACGGATTAGTGGGCACCAGCCCGGGTATCCTGCCACCCAAACCATGTCCCTGATTTACTTAAAATCCGTTCCCCGTAAGGTGATGCGGGTTCGCTTCCCGCCTCGCCCACCACCCTATTCCCCGCTCTCCACGGACTATGCACACTTGCGCCCGCCCCTTCCCAAACACACGAAAAAACTCTCCGGTCTATTTCTGGCACTGGACTGGTTTGGCCTGCGCAGGTGCTGCCTCATTTCTTTCGGGGAGGAACCAGAGCTGCTCACTACTCTCCTCCTTTCCGGTCAAAATTCAGGCAACTTGAAAATCTATTGATAATAATAAAAAGGGCGAAGAACCACAGGACCAAACGTAAAAGGGACAAAGCGTACAGAGCTACGGTGTCCGCGAAATCCGGAACCCGGCGTTGTTGAACAGGTCGTCCGGAGTGGAGTTGAGGCGGTAGGCCGCGCGACAGTCGTAGTCGTAGCTGTACCACGAGCCGCCGCGAAGAATCCGGTAGCTCCCTGAAGTCGGGCCTGTCGGGTTGCTCTCAGGGCTGATTGAATAATAATTGTCCGAATACCAGTCATGACACCACTCCCATACATTACCGCACATGTTATAAGCACCCACGGGGCTCCGGGCGTGGACAGTCAACAGACGGGGCGTTTCCATTCGCGCCGGATAAACACCGTTGTACCAGCCCACAGGTGAGGTATAGGGATCAGTCTTCAAGCCCAGAGGATTGGCAAACCTCTTGGGGAAGTAATTGGCTTTGGTAACGTGGATGCTGTCACTGGTCATGCCATAGCGCCAGTGTTTTGTACCATCCCAGGCAGCCGCCCGTTCCCATTCCGCTTCTGTGGGCAGACGGTAGCCATTGCGCACAGGCTCATGGCGTTTCCAGGAGGTCGTATGGTAACAGGATTCAAGACCTTCCTTTTCACTCAGCCAGTTGCAGTAGCACACAGCACCATACCAGGACACCATGACAACAGGATGATTAGCCATGAAACAGAGCCGGTCGTCGAGGCCCTTCCTGCTTCGAACACTGAATCGATTATTGACAAAGCTGATCTGAGAGAAGTCGGAAGAACTCTCTGTTTCAGCAAGTTGTTGGCCATTGGCATAAATAGCGCCATCTGTATAAGCTTCTCCCGTAGAGTTTTTGAGTAGATTGCGAGCATAGGCCCAGTTCAGGACAGCGGCGAATTCCTCATTGGTCACCTGATACTTTCCGATCTGATAACGATCCAGATAGACGGTATGCACAGGCAATTCGTCTGGAGATCCTATATCGGTATAGGGACGTCCCATTTTAAAAGATCCGGCAGGGATGGTGATCATTTCACCTGGAATGATTTCCCCTTCTTCCTCATTATGACCCGTAGCGGCTACTTCAATGACAGCCCGGCTGATCTCTTCACCGGGAAACTCGGTGCCCACCTCCCAGAGGCTATGCCCGTTGGAACCTGGAGTGACATTGGTGCCTGTGTGGCCACTGGTATGGACGAGGGTGAAGGGGTCACTGGCACCGCCGTCTTTGGAGAGGCGCAGACTCGCCGTGCTTGCCAACCCTTTGGGATGGTGGAGGTCGTAATAGATATCCACATTACCCGAGCCATCCGTCCGCGGCTGAACCTGCACTTTGGATACGACAGGTCCCTGAGCCAGAGCATAAATACTTATGCTGAGCGCCAGAAATAGAATAAGTGATCTCGCATAACAATGAGTATTTTTCATGGTAGTGCTCCTTACCCTGAATGTCGCAAGCATTTTCTTGCAGAATGACTCACTATTTGCTAATAGTGCTAATTTCTACACTTCACTATAGTATAGCACACGTACTATTAACTGCGCTTCCTGCTCATCGCTACCCTTTCTTTTGGGTATTATAGCGATAAAGATTCCACCTTAGCCCGTGGTCCTAATTTTGGGGGGAACCGCACTTTACACATCGAAACCAAGAGGGGAGTCATTCTTTTGGACGGATTGAATCGCTGGAGAGCGGGAAAGTGTACGATTTGCTTTTTCGGTTCGGCGCCCGGAAAATTGTAAGTCTGATTTGTAGTTGTTCGGAAGCGCCGGTCTTTTCAATTTCGTCCCGATCAAGTCTCAAAGAAAGTACTTCCTGAGAAAAGGGACTCAGGAGTACAGGACCTTTGAGATAAGCCGATTTGTCACGATAATACCAGAGGCTCTCAATGGATTGGTTAAGGGGCAGGTTTTTCTTTTTGTCCAACAGTTCCACAGTGACACCCAACGGAGGTGGAATACTTTTCTCAAGCCCTCCGCCATTATAAGGAAGGATAAGTGCCAGTGTTTTTGGAGAAGTGTTGGAAAAGGATACCTCATATTCGCCCCGGTCTATCGCCTTGACGGTAATGGCGATCTTTTCTCCTCTAAAGGCATACATGCAACCACCGGCAGCAATCAAAGCGGATAACAAAAGAGACAAAACAAGTGCTGTGCGATCTGTGATGCTCAAAGAGTGAAAAGAAAGAGATCCCGCAACAAAGCGCCCTGTTATCCGGGAGAGGATGGAAGATTGTGATTTTTTCAATGCAGATGATGCGGACATCCAATTACGGGAATGCGTGTGGTTGGATACTGAGTACTGACACAACGGCAGAACAGGAAGGGGCAGCGAATGATCGCCCTGAAGGCAGGCTGCAAGGTCTTTACAAAGCTGTATCTGCATGCGGGCGTGTTCATACTGTCGGTTAAACCTCTGAGCTCGCTGGTTTGCTCTGGCTGGGGTGAGGCGACCTTTTTCAACAGCATTCAGGAGCCTGCTCTGCTTTTCCTCAAATACTTTAAGCCGGGCTGTCCAGTACTGAAGATATTCGTCCACCTGCTTTTCCCACCACTGGCAGGCTTCTTCAGATCGCGCACTCTGTAAATCGAGGAATTCTGAATCAGAAAGCGTGATCCCCTGAGGCTTGTCCAAAACCGTGAGATCCCGGGGATGGATGCTTAAATACTCAGCCCGCCGTTTCCATCCGGCGGCAAGAATGACGCCCTGTTCCAGCAATGCACGTTCCATGGTGCTTTCATCCTTGTAAAAACGGAAGCCCTGGTATTCAGGCAAGAGTGTCATTCCTTGAAACATCTGAACTCAGGATGCGCTGTATACCACAGTTCCTTTGCATAGCGTATACCGCACACGACCCTGCAGCGTTGCTCCGACAAAAGGCGAATTGCAGCTTTTAGAAGCAAATTCTTCACTGAGGACAGTCCACTTTTCCTGCGGATCAAAAATGGCAATATCCGCCGACACGCCCGGGGTTAATGTACCCGCATTCAGATTGCAGACGCGGGCGCCTCCGGGACTCAGAAGCGCTACCGCCTTTTCAAGACTCACATGGCCGGGATTTACAAGGTGGGTAATGGTCAAAGCGAGGGAGGTCTCCAGCCCGATAATGCCGAAAGGAGCCACTTCAAATTCAACCCGTTTTTCGGTTTGCGTGTGCGGGGCATGATCCGTGGCAATACAATCAAGGGTGCCGTCCTTGAAGCCCTCGATGATTGCTTCCACGTCTTCTTTTTCCCGGAGAGGAGGATTCATCTTTGCATTGGTGTTGAAGTTGAGAGTTGCTTCATCGGTGAGGCTGAAATAATGCGGCGCAGATTCTGCTGTAACTTTTGCACCCCGTTTTTTGGCCTGTCGAATAATTTCGACGCTCGCAGCAGTCGAAACATGTTGGATATGAATATGTGCATTGGCAATTTCTGCCAACCGGATGTTTCTGTCCGTGCGTATGTCTTCCGCCACTTTCGGGATCCCGGGCAGCCCCATTAATGTTGCACAATATCCCTCATTCATGGCGCCCCCGGCGGCCAGGGCCTCGTCTTCACTATGGCTTAAAAAAGGCAGTCCGACCATTCCAGCATAGTCCAGGGCATGGCGCATCACCGATGAAGAACTGATGTCGCGCCCGTCATCGGTAACCGCTACGGCGCCTGCCGCTTTTAAATCAGCCATTTCTGTAATTTCCGATCCTTTCAGATCTTTCGTGGCGCAGGCGGCAGGGCATACGTGGATGCAGGCTTCTTCGCGGGCACGGCGGATGACCAGCTCTACCAATCCGGCATTGTCAATGGGCGGGTTGGTGTTTGCCATAGTGACAACTGTAGTGAATCCTCCGCGGGCAGCAGAGCGGCTGCCGGAAGCAATGGTTTCCTTGGATTCAAAGCCGGGTTCACGGAAATGGCAATGAATATCCACAAGACCGGGACAGACTACAAGACCGGTGGCATCCAGCACTTTATCCCCTTGCAGGGCTGTGCTGATTTCCTTAATCTTCCCGTCTTCAATCAGCACGTCGCAGATACCCGATAAGTTGTTTGCCGGATCAATCACAAGGCCGTTTGAAATAACAAGACTCACGTAAGGTCTCCTTACACCACACTAGAGAATTTTCATTTGTTAGTGCTTGCTGCTAAGCGGCAACAGGCGTTTACTGTCTCGTTCTGCTGTTGGCGAGCAGATGCATGACTGCCATTCGGATGGCGACACCGTTGGTCACCTGACGAAGCACCAGACTGCGCGATCCGTCTGCTACTTCTGTTGACAACTCCAGATCCCTGTTGATGGGACCCGGATGAAGAACCAATGCATGATCGGGCGCAAAACGAAGGGAGTCCCGATCAATGCGGAAAAGCTTTACATATTCACGGATACTTGGGAATAGACCGCTGCCCTGGCGTTCTTTTTGAATACGAAGCGCATAAATAAAGTCTGCATCGCTCAGTGCTTCTTCGAGGCGGGTGGTTGAATGGACACCCAGTTTTTCAACCTGCGACGGAAGAAGAGCAACAGGACCGCAGACTGTTACATGAGCACCCAGCCGGGTCAAGGCAAATATGTTGCTGCGCGCTACGCGGCTATGTTCAACGTCACCGATTAGAGCCACTTTTGCACCGTCCAGAGTTGCAACCGGATTTCCGCTTATTTTGCGTCGTGCTTCGCGCATGGTAAAAGCATCGAGAAGCGCCTGGGTGGGATGCTCGTGGCGGCCGTCTCCGGCGTTGATAATATGTGAGCTGTGATCTGCGGCAAGCATATGCGGGGCACCGGCGCAGCTGTGACGCAAAACAATGATGTCGGATCGCATAGCCTCGATATTTGCCAGCGTATCGTGGAGTGTCTCACCTTTGACGTGGCTTGATGAGGAGGCGGTCATGGAAAGGGTGTCCGCACTCAGGCGTTTCGCTGCGAGCTCAAAAGACGTGCGGGTACGGGTACTGGGCTCATGAAACCAGTTTACAACCAGTCTTCCCTGCAGAAGAGGTACTTTTTTAATGCCGCTCGCCCGCTGAGAGACAGCGAGAAATTGAGGCGCTGTATCAAGGATACATTCTATTTCACTCCGGTTCAGTTCTCGGATGCCGATCAGATCTTTTTTTGTCCAGAGCGTGGGAGAGGGTTGTTCCATACAAGAGGTTCCTTACAAATTCCGTTCGCTGCTGCGCTTGTGCACCAGTACCAGATCTTCTCCGTCCACTTCGCGCAGCCGGACAGAAACCCATTCTTCTTCGGTGGTTTCCACACTGTATCCCAGATAGTCCGCTTGAATAGGAAGTTCCCGGCCGCCGCGATCAACGAGGCAGGCAAGCTGAATTCTTCTGGGACGTCCATAATCCATGATTTCGCCCATGGCGGCACGGATAGTCCGTCCGGCAGAAAGGACGTCGTCAACCAGCAGTACTGTGCGGCCTTCAAGAGAAAAATCAAAATAGGTTTCGCCGCTTCTGGAAGTAACATCCACTGCAGAGCCTGCATGCAGATCATCACGGTACAGAGTTGTGGAGAGGGCACCGACGGGAGGGGCGATTCCAGTGGCTTTTTCAATTAATCCGGCGATGCGTATGGCGAGAGGTTCCCCCCGGCGCAGGATACCGAGCAGTGCCAGAGATCCCAAATCAGGATTGCCATTTACGACTGCAAGAGCCATGCTGTTCAAAGTTGCCGCCATTGCATCAGCATCCATGAGGATGGTGGTTTCAACATCTGTTTCTCGACTCATACAGGGCTTCCTTCATCTTGAATGTACAGACGTGCAAGCAGAAGATACACTTCAAAAGGCGGGAAATACAGAAGTGCCACTTGCGCCTGTCGCCTGTGCTCATGCGGTAACACTATAGCAAAAACAGAACGGAACCTGCTACTTAAAAAAGAAGACCCCAGGCTTTCCATAGGAGAATAAAAGCATAAATAAAAAGGATGCAGGAAAGGAAGCGTATAACAAGAATCCGCTGTTTATCCTTGAGAAAGTGACCGTAGATACCCAATGAACAGGCGATGACCGTTTTGGAACCCAGCAGAAGCGCGTAAAAGAAAATTAGGAAAAGAAATGGATACGCCGGATGTTTTGCCCACTCTTCATGCAGTATGGGCGCGCCTACAGTCAACCAGAAAAGCCAGGGGTTGGGGCTGAAAATGTTTACAAGAGCCGCCTGCCGTATCGAAGATCCGGCGTTCACATTTTGGATCTGGCCAGGCAAGGGCGCGGTCCAGTTTTCATGACCAAGATAAAAAAGAAGCGCGGCTCCCCCCAAAGCCAGCATCCCCATTATCGGATCCAGATGTGCTACTGGCTTTAAAAATAAAAGGGTCGCGACAATGATGGGTGCGTCGGTTATGAGGGGAGCAAACGACGCTTTTATGCCCTCTCGCGTGCCGTGCTGGAGGGTTTTTGCGATAACAATCGTCATAAGCGGTCCCGGTGATAAGCCGGCAGAAAACCCCAGAAAAGTACCTGTGACGATGATGGAAAACATGGAACTGCTTTTTTTTTCGGTCCTAAAACGAGTGGAAAACACCCGGGCCCCGCCGTCAATAGATGCGTTGACATGGGATGCCCGGGTGAATACAGAAATACCGCTTCGGAATAGAAATGGTCAGTCCCGGCTGTTTGCAGCCGGAATGGTGCGACTATTTCTTTTCCCGATGCACAGTGTGTTTACGCAACACAGCGTTATACTTTTTCAGTTCCATGCGCTCCGGATTATTGCGTTTGTTTTTCTCCGTATTGTATCTGGAGGTGCCCGGTGCTTCTGTGCATTCAAGAATAATGGTCTCGCGATTTCCTTTAGCTTTGGCTGCCATGTCTGTAATCCTTATTTTGTCTCAAAAAGAAGTGTTTTAAAGATTGTCGATACTCTATTAAATCTGCGTGGGGTTGGGAGCATCCCCATAGACTTTTTTCGGATCAAAAACTTTTTCTGTTTCAGTGAAGCTGAGCGTGATGCGCTCAGTTGCATCGGCGCCGACCGGGACCGTGCGGTAAAAACAGGAACGGTAGCCAACATGACAACTGGCACCGCCTTGCACATCTACGCGCAGCCACACTGTGTCCTGATCATCATCAATACGAAGCTCGCGCACTTTTTGGACGAGACCGCTGGTTGCCCCTTTGTGCCAGAGCACTTTGCGGCTTCTACTCCAATATACGGCTTCTCCAAGTTCAATAGTCTTTTTAAGCGCTTCTTCGTTCATATAGGCGTGCATGAGCAATTCGCCACTCTCATAATCGGTAGTAACAACGGGAATCAGACCCTGAGCATCGAATTTCGGAGCCAGTTCTGTCCCTTCTTCAATCTGTTCAACGCTTTTGCGTTCGGCAAAATCAACCACGTAATTACTCCTGAAAACAAGATAATATTCTACAGCAGGCCGGGATAAAAAGGTGTTCTCGTGCTTTGGAATCGCATTAATTCCACACAGAGACAGAATAGCCTGATGTTATTCTGAAAATGAGGAAAGGAGACAGCTCCGCTTTAAAAAGACACACCGAACCCCGGCTTGTTTTTAATAGTATACCTGAAAAGGGTGGCTCATTGCATCCTGACCGACACGAAGGGTAAGAGGCTGTGCAGCGCCGGGGGATTCGTGCCTGCTGGAGCCGCTTCCCTCAGATCATTCCCTGCCGTAGGGCGTTATCCCTCCAGCCGCGACCGGAGAATAGTCTTTATTTCTTCCGCTGTTTTTTTCTGCAGAATATTTCGGGCAAGATGTTTTGCATCTTCCTGATTCAGCGCGGCTATGCGTGCCCGAATTAACGGAATGGAAACAGATGCCATCGAAAAAGAAGAGACACCCAGCCCGAGCAAAAGTTCCGTGTATAAAGGATCACCGGCCATTTCTCCGCATATACTGCAGGGAATGTTATGAGCCGCAGCCGCAGAACTTACATTTGCAATCATACGAATCACCGCCGGGTGAGCCGGCTCGTAGAGATGGGCTATTTTTTCATTGACCCTATCCACCGCAAGAAGGTACTGAATCAGGTCATTGGTGCCCAGGCTGAAAAAATCGCATTCTTCGGCGATCTGGTCGGCCTGTACGGCAGCAGAAGGCACTTCAATCATGGAGCCGACTTTGAGATCCGGGTTATAGGCTACGCCTTCAGAAGACAATTCCTGGCGTGCCTCCTGCAATATGGCTTTTGCGTGGCGAAGCTCTTCAAGGCTGCTGATCATCGGAAACATGATGCGTATATTGCCCTGAGCACTTGCCCGGAGCATGGCGCGCAGCTGCACTTTAAAAATATCCGGATAGGCGAGACTCAACCGTATAGCGCGCAGCCCCAGCTGCGGGTTGCTGTCTTTATAGTTCTGAAGGTACTTCACAAACTTATCGCCGCCAATATCCATGGTGCGAAGGGTAACGGGCGCCGGAAACAGTTCCGAAGCCACATGAAGATAAGCCTGGTACTGTTCCTCTTCCGTGGGCAGTGTGTCACGGTTGAAGAAAAGATATTCCGTTCTGTAAAGTCCGACGCCCTGCACATTCATTTTTAAACTGTGCTTGATTTCCAGAGGCAGTTCAATATTGCTTTCGAGGGTTACGGCAGTGCCGTCTTTCGTGCAGGCAGGACCGGACAACAGGCTTTCCAGCAGATGGGATTGTATGGATTGCAGGCGCTGCTGTTCTGTCCGGTATTTTTCAACCGTTTCCTGCGAAGGGTTGATGATTACGACACCGCTGGTGCCGTCGAGAATCATAAGACTGCCCGGCGACAGTGATTTTTGGGAAATGGAAATTCCGACAACAGCGGGTATTTCCAATGCGCGGGCAAGGATTGCCGAGTGGCTGGTCGGGCTGCCCGTTTCAACCAGCAGTCCCAGCGCTTTGTCCAGATCAAGAGACGCTGTGTCGGAGGGGGCAAGATCCTGAGCAACCAGTATGCTCGGCTCAGAAATGTGCCGGAGCAAGGGCCCGTCAGATTTAAGAAGATGCCGTTGCAGACGATCCACAACGTCCAGCAAATCCGCTGTGCGCTCACGGAAACGCTGATCGTCGATATTATTCATCATTTCCGTGTATTTCGAGGCTATGCTGCTCAGGATAAACTCTACATTGAGTCTTTCTTGTTCCATCTGTGCAGCAAGGTCGTCACGCAGTGCCACGTCGTCAAGGATCATCAGATGCACGCGGAAAATTTCAGCATGTGCTTTGCCTACGGCATCGACAGTTTTTTTATAAATGGAAGTCAGCTCACGACGGACTTTAGCGACGGCTTCATCAAGACGCATCAGTTCCGCCTGCACGTCTGTTATGGGACGGCGAGGGACCTCAAAGCTGGCACGGGAATAGAACAGCGCCGGAGCTATCGCAATCCCCGGGGACACTCCCATACCTTGTAAATAAATTTCCAAAAAACTATACTCCTGACACCTTAGTCGGATTTTATTTCATTGAAGCCCGATTCAAAAATTGCTTTGACCCGTGCCATAGCTTCATCGGCATCTTCGCCGATACAGGACACCGATATCCTGCTCCCCCGGGCGGCACCAAGGGTAAGCAGCCCCATAATACTTTTTGCGTTGACCCGACTTCCGTTAAAAAGCAGGTATACATCGCTTTGGAAATGGGCGATACTTTGCGCCAGAAGCGCAGCCGGCCTCGCATGGATGCCAAGTGGGTTGATGACAATTACATCTTCAAGCAGCTCAGACATCTTTAATAACCCTTAATTCTCCAAACACTGCCATACAAAAATTTCTGTAATACTACGATTCAGTTGATTGCACTTGAATGTTAAGGAAGGGGCGACCCGCTATAAGCGATGCTTGTAAAGCACCAGCAGATCCTGCCGCACGAAAGACAGAAACAAGCGCTTCTGTCGGGTTGGGCTGAGGAATTACTGTTTTCTGCCTGTACCAAAACGGCCTGATTATCTTGTCTTTTTTTACGCAGCCCAAAATATCGTGTTTTACACGCTCTCTGATTTTGCTAATAATAGCATATTTGACAGCCAAAAGTCGCAGAGGGCGCATTTTATGTTCCACGGGCGGTTTTGTCATGTGGAGATACCCGCACCGCCAACAAAAGCCATAGGGTGCTTGTAGTGAAATTTGCAGCTTAAAGTTCCTGTTTTTCTCTGCCATGCCATCCCAAAGTGAGTGGACACAGTGGACGGTGCTCTCTGCCGTATAAAGCCGTCATCGCCTCTCCCGGTAATGCCAATCTCCGTATTGGCAGGGGAAGAACAACGAATGAACACGAATTTATACCGGAGACTTATACTGGTTCCACAACAAAATGCTCTGACTTAAAACATAAAATCCGCCAGCCTGGGAACGCCAATCTCCGCATTGGCAAGGGAAGAACAACGAATGAACACGAATTTATACCGGAGACTTATACGGGTTCCATACCAAAATGCTCTGACTCAAACCATAAAATCAGCCAGCCTGGGAACGCCACTCTCCGCATTGGCAAGATGCTTTTATTGTCTGTGATGTTGTGTGTATGTCGGATGGCATGATTCTGTGGCGGATTCGAGTGACTCTGTTCTTCATTACCCGCTTGTGTGCCAATAGGTCGATTGGCGTTCCCAGGGAAGAATTACATGTCTCCGGCGCTGCTTCTGTGCCCGCGGTCATTTCCTTGCTCCCCGTCATTCCTGCTTCTCCCCCCGTCATTCCTGCGAAGGCAGGAATCTTAATCAGGTTATGGACGTTTTGATTTCATATTGTCCTGATCCACATCAAAGACTTCAGGACTCTTAACTCGTCACACTTCCCGTATGGATATGTCTTGATGGCATTCCCGCGTAGTTGGCAACAATGGTACGACCCTTACAAAAAGAAATTCGCGTTAAGATTCCTGCCTGCGCAGGAATGACGCCGTGGGTGGACGTGACGGCGGCGTGTACAGGGATGCCGCCGGAGGGTGGACGTAACGGGCGGAACGGAGAAATGACAGAGGCGTGTACAGGGATGACGCTGGAGTGTGTCCCGGGGCATACTTCCGTGGCGGATCCGAGTGACTGTCTTTTTCCTGGCTCGCTTGTATGCCAATGCGGAGATTGGCGTTCCCAGGGGAAGAATTACATGTCTCCGGCGCTGCTTCTGTGCCCGCGGTCATAACTGCACTCCCAGCCATTCCTGCTCCTTTCCGCATCATTCCTGCTTCTCACCCCGTCATTCCTGCTTCTCACCCCGTCATTCCTGCTTCTCACCCCGTCATTCCTGCGAAGGCAGGAATCTTAATCAGGTTATGGACGTTTTGATTTCATATTGTCCTGATCCACATCAAAGACTTCAGGACTCTTAACTCGCCACACTTCCCGTATGGATATGTCTTGATTGTGTTGCCGCGTAGTTGGCAACAATGGTACGACCCTTACAAAAAGAAATTCGCGTTAAGATTCCTGCCTGCGCAGGAATGACGCCGTGGGTGGACGTGACGGCGGCGTGTACAGGGATGCCGCCGGAGGGTGGACGTAACGGGCGGAACGGAGAAATGACAGAGGCGTGCACAGGGATGACGCTGGAGTGTGTCCCGGGACATAATTCCGTTGCGGATCAGACTGACTCTGTTCTTCATTACCCGCTTGTATGCCAATAGGTCGATAGGCAATGGAAGAACAACGAATGAACACGAACTTATACCGGAGACTTATACGGGTTCCATACCAAAATGCTCTGACTCAAACCATAAAATCAGCCAGCCTGGGAACGCCAATCTCCGCATTGGCAAGAGGCTTTTATTGTCTGTGATGTTGTGTGTATGTCGGATGGCATGATTCTGTGGCGGATCCGAGTGACTCTGTTCTTCATTACCCGCTTGTGTGCCAATAGGTCGATTGGCGTTCCCAGGGAAGAATTACATGTCTCCGGCGCTGTTTCTGTGCCCGCGGTCATTTCCTTGCTCCCCGTCATTCCTGCTTCTCCCCCCGTCATTCCTGCTTCTCCCCCCGTCATTCCTGCTTCTCCCCCCGTCATTCCTGCTTCTCCCCCCGTCATTCCTGCGAAGGCAGGAATCTTAATCAGGTTATGGACGTTTTGATTTCATATTGTCCTGATCCACACCAAAGGCTTCAGGACTCTTAACTCGTCACACTTCCCGTATGGATATGTCTTGATGGCATTCCCGCGTAGTTGGCAACAACAGCACAACCCTCATGCAGTGCAATTCGCGTTAAGATTCCTGCCTGCGCAGGAATGACGCCGGGAGTGGACGTAACGCCGGCGTGTACAGGGATGCCGCCGGAGGGTGGACGTAACGGGCGGAACGGAGAAATGACAGAGGCGTGTACAGGGACGAGGATGGAGTGTGTCCCGGGGCATATTTCCGCGACGAATTCGAGTACCTGTCTTCGTCTTAACCTGCTTGGATTCCAATATGGAAAAATGCGTTTCGATATTGAGTTCGCAGAGTTTCCCGATGCCGCTTCAGACAACCTGGAAAATCTTCAAAAATCATGAAGAAAGCGCCTCAATATCGACAGTGATTTGCACCGAAAACGATCCTGTTTCTGTGTCTGCCAGTGTCCAGCCTGGCAGCACCACACATCCCTGATGAACCCGCTCCTGACCGCCTTCCGATTGACTTACGGTTTCAATGGGGAAATGGAATACTCGCGCAGGCAGAGAAAAACGCAAATTAATTTGTATGCCTTGCCACTCATCTCTCAGCGCCAGATGGGATAAAGCGTCAATTTTTCCCCGCGCACCCAGGCGCATGGAACGTAAGTCCTGCTCTTCCGACCAGTAATAACGGTCATGGGCATCGCCGGTCAGCAGGTTCAGGCAAAACTCCATACCGAAAAGCGTGTTTGCCGGAAAAGAGGTCTCCGTCGAAAGTGTGTAGCTGATCTGAAAAGAAGCGCCGCCGGGAGGCAGCGTGATTTTTTTACTAATCAGGACATCTTCTGAGGCATTGAAAAGTTGACCATGTTTCGACAGCGTTATGCTGTTAAGATCTGTCTGAAGGTCGTAAGCAGAAGAAGCATGGGACCCCAATTCCGGTTCTGTTCCACTCCACAGCGTCTCTGCTGTTGCGGAAGATTCAAGGAAACGATCTCTCAAAGATACTCTGCGCCACGGATCATAAATAAGATAATAATGAAGGTCTGCCTCTTTTGCATTGACAATGTCATGAATGCTCACGTCTCCACCTGCTTCATGGGCAACGCTGGCCGTTCCCTGTTTGAGTGCGTCATGATACACTTCCTCCCGACGGGTAAGCACATTGCCGAAATTGAAGGCCTGTTTTTTGTAGTCAATCTCGAAAAGGGTACCGCCGTCTGTCGGACTGAAAAAAAGAGCCAGAGCATCGTTCTCCAGAATAGCTTCCGGATTGCCGTCGCCGTCAAAGTCGGTTATCTCTACTTTGGTAACACTTTTTACGGAGCCGTCCAGAGCATCCATTACCGCATCGGCAGCAATTATTTTTTCATAAAGTGCTGTCCGCAGGTGATTGAGATAGAGGCCTCCGAAAACACCATGCCAATAGGCACAGTTGCATTGTCCCTGATGAACCAATTTCTCGGCTTCTTCAAGTCCGGGTTCTCCGGCAAACTGTGAACGCATGTTTTCCAATCGGGCGCTTGCCCGGAGCATACGCTTTTGTATATTGTTGGATTCAGGATATTTCGCCAGAAAATTCCTCCAGAATCCGCCTCTCATAAAGGGGGCGCATTGCTGATTCAAATCGTGGTGCCGGCTCAAATTTTTGCGTGCCTCGACAAGATTGCGCTGCATGGCAGTGGGCAGCGCCCAGGTCATCATTTCGTCATAAGAAGCACAAGTGATATAGGTGCGTCCCTGTGCGGAGACGCGGTCCAGATAGTCGCTGTAGGTAACGCAGCGCAGCCAGTCCTTATTATCCGTGAGCGCCTGAAAGAAGCGTTCAAGCCATCCCTCCCCGTAGACACTTTTATTCGTTCCGGGCCAGACGCCGAATTTTTCATAATCATCATGCAGAACGGCACACCGCTCTCCGGATTCTGTTGCATGTTCCCGGAGCCAGTCGATGGTCTCGTGCACCTGGTGAAAGGGAACGAGGTAACGAAGTTTTTCCATGATGGGAAAGACTTTGACAGCACGGCCTTCATCTTCAGTAAGGTAATAGCCGAAAAGTGCTTCAGGCGCAAGACCGGAACACAGAAAGTGCGCATCATCAAGAGCCGTGTATTCAACGCCTGATTCATTAAGAATCTTTGCCATATGCGGTTCCCAGACCCGCTCAGTCAGCCACATGCCGCGCGGGGATTTTCCAAACCGTTTTTCACAATACCGCTGCATGCGCTGAATCTGAGCACGGGCATCTCTTTGTGGAATGGCGCAAAGCAAAGGCTCGTAATAACCGCCGCCCATGATCTCCACCTGACCGCGGTTAACCAGTGCCGCCAGCCGGTCAAGAAAAGCGGGACTGTGCTTTTCGAACCAGTCGAAAAGGGGGCCGGTAAAATGCAGTGTCGTCCGTACCGCCGGGAAAGCTTCCAGGACATCCAGAAAAGGCTTATAAGAATCCTGATACGCCCGCTCAAAGACAAAATCAAAGTTGCCGACAGGCTGATGGGCGTGGCATCCGAAGATAAGATTGATTGATTTCATATACTTTTCCATTTGCAGTAAAAAGGTGTTGTAACTGAATCCGGTGAAAGATTATTCCGCAGGCTCTTCATGAGAGAGGCAATGAAGCGTGCCGAAACCCCACACAAGATCAACAGCGTGAATACCGATAATCTTTCTGTCAGGGAAAAGATCAGCAAGAATGCCGAGTGCTTTCCGGTCATTTACATCGTTGAAGGTGGGCACAATGACACGCCCGTTGGCAATATAAAAATTCGCATAACTGGCAGGCAGCGGTAACGATTGAAAATATAACGGGGCGGGCATGGGAAGCCGTACGGTTTCAAGTTTTTTCCCGGAGGCCAGCCGGATGTTTTCCAGCCGTTCCCGGTTTTCTTCGAGCACGGCATGATTGGGGTTGCGGCTGTCTTTTTCTTCACAGAGAACAACGGTTGTCGGATTTACAAAACGGCAGATGTCGTCGACATGTCCATGGGTGTCGTCACCGATGATGCCTGAACCCAGCCAGATCGTATTCTGAATACCCAGATAACGGCTAAAGGCGTTTTCGTAATCCTCTTGTGTAAAACCCGGATTTCGTGTCTGTGTGGTCGGGTCGAGCAGGCATTCTCCGGTCGTAAGAAGATCGCCCCGACCGTTTGTATCCACGGCACCGCCTTCCAGAACAATATGCCTTTTCTTGTGAACAGCTTTAAGACTTTTCAAACACAGAGCAGATGAAATTTCCTGCCCCCATTGTGCATCCAGATGGTAATTGTCGTATTTTGCCCAACCGTTAAAACGGAAAAGGACAGCCTTCCGGTCATTTTGCGCATCAAAGACAAAAAAAGGTGAAATGTCCCGCATCCAACCTCTGTCAAGAGGGCAGAGATGGAATTCGATAGCATCCATCGGGACGTGGGCATCCTGGAGCATGCGCGTTGCCTGCTGTTGTCGTTTTTCTGTTGTTACAGCCAGCCGGATGGTTTCTTCTTCGGCAAGATGGCGAACCATTTCGACAAATGCCCATTGTGCCGGGGCAAATTTGCCGGGCCAGTCGGCACAGTTTGAAGGAAAAGCAAGGTGCGTTGCACGATGAGGTTCCCATTCGGCAGGAAAGCGATGGACGGGTGTCATGAATGCATTCCTTCCGCAGTAGTTTCATCAATAAACCGTTTCTGCAGTCCGCTGAAGGCATCAATGCGCCGATCCCGGTAGAAGGGCCAGTTGCAGCGAATCATTTCAAGATGCTCGGTATCAATTTCCGCAAGAAGAATTTCTTCCTTATCGTGGCTGCCCTGAGCAAGCATCACTCCCTGCGGATCGCAGATGAATGATGCACCCCAGAAAAGAATGCCTGCCTGACCTTCTTCAGCTTCATAGCCCAGACGATTGGCAGCGGCGACATAAGTGCCGTTTGCAATAGCATGACCCCGTTGAACCGTAATCCAGGCGTCCAGCTGCTGCTTTCCATAGGTTTCTTTTTCATAAGGATGCCATCCGATAGCGGTGGGGTAGAGAAGCGCGGTGGCACCCTGCAGGGCGGCTAGGCGTGCTGCTTCCGGATACCACTGATCCCAGCAGATCAGGGGCGCAATGGAGCCGAATTGTGTTTTGAAATTTTTAAAACCCAGATCCCCGGGCGTAAAATAAAATTTTTCATAATAGGCAGGATCATCGGGAATATGCATTTTGCGGTAAATGCCGAGAGTGCTTCCGTCTGCATCCAATACCTGAGCACTGTTGTGATACAGACCGGGAGCGCGTTTTTCAAAAAAAGAGACAATGACAGCGGTTTTGTGCTTTTCAGCGAAAGCCGCAAAGCGTCTTTTCAGATCGCCGTCTGCCGGTTCCGCATATCTGAACCGTTCCACGTCTTCCCGCTGACAAAAATAAAGGCTGGAAAAAAGCTCCGGCAGAAGAAGAACCTGCGCCCCCTGACTGACGGCTTGTTCGCACATATCGAGGGCGTGAAGAATATTATTCTCCACCTTTTCTTCCATCGCCATCTGAACTACGCCCAAAGTATATTTGGTAGTGGAAAAGGATTTGCTCACTGTTATTTTCTCCTGAGTGAGGATATGGTTAAAAGAAGGGAGAAAGGTTCATGCTTTCGGGAGCATCATCCTTCTCTGCCTGTATTGTTTTCAGACTCCGATGTCGCCTGATACAGGATGAGGGCAACCACGCCTACGACTGCAATCGAGCCTGCGGCCCAGAGAAGTTTTGTTACCTGAGTACTTCGCGCTTTCCCGTTTTTGCACCAGCTCGCAAAGTGCTCGCAATTATTGCGTAAAAGATTATACCGGCCCTCTCCGAGACGTTTTTCTGCCCGCTGAATGGTTTCTTCAGCAGAAAAGGGCTTTTTATTGCTGGAATATCTGACCACCTCCAGCTCACCGTCTTTTAAAAATTCTTCCATTGCCACTTTTTCAACAATAGGCGTTTTGCTATTTAAAGGTTCACCTGAAAAATGAATAACATGCCCGTCGCCCAAATCTATCCCATGGTGTTTATACAATCCGCCATGGCGTTTTACAGCGATATGATCGCCTCGTGCCATAGTTTATTTCTCCTGATTAAAGCGCTGTATAAAAATTTTTGAAGATAGTATAGCACGGAAAGTCCGGCAGCGTATGAATCTCTAAACAGAGAGGCTGCCGGCCAGTGCAAGCACCTCTTCCAGGGAAGGCATGGAAGGCTGAGCGCCCGGCCGTGTTGCCGCAAGAGCGCCAGCGGCATTGGCAAAACGGAGTGCTTCAGCTGTCGGCAAGGTACCCCAGACGACGGCAAGCGCCGCTGTAAATGCATCGCCGGCACCGGTTGTGTCTACTGCATTTATTTCAAAAGAGGGTGCGTAAATTTCCTCGTCTCCGAAATAATAAGATCCTTTGGCGCCAAGTTTGATGACAACGTGCCGGGCGCCCCAGCCTGCTATGCGTTCAGCTGCCGCTCTCGCAGAGTCCAGGGAGTCAACTTTGATGCCTGTCAGAATTTCTGCTTCTGATTCATTCGGCGTGACCAGGTCGGCAGCAGCAATAAAATCCGGAGGCAGCGGGCAGGCGGGCGCAACATCCAGTATGGAGAAAACATTGTATGTCCGGGCAAGTTCCAGCGCTTCCCTCACGGTATCCAGAGGAGTTTCCAGCTGGCAGATCAGCCGATCCACATCGGAAAAGAGCGGTTTCAGCAGATGAATATCTTCCGGGTGAAGTGCCTGATTGGCGCCTGCATCCAGAATAATCATGTTTTCGCCGGAATCTGCGACCAGAATGATGGCAGTTCCGGTCGGCAAAGCCGGATCTGTTTTTAAATAACGCAGATTGATCCCTTCATTTTCCATTTCTTTCCGCTGCTGATTCCCAAAAGAGTCATTGCCGACCGACCCGATGAAAGAGACTTGCGCACCCAATCGTGCCGCAGCAACCGCCTGATTGGCGCCTTTTCCTCCATGGGCGGTTGTGAAATCTTTGCCTGCCAGCGTTTCCCCGGGCTTAGGAAAATGTGCGACCCGCATGATCAGATCCATATTGGCACTGCCCGCAATTGCGATTTTTTTGCCTGCCATATTGTTGTTCTCTATTTTTCTCAGTAGTACCCGGATGCGTTATGAGTTGCCCGGGATTGTTGCAGTCACTATAGAATACCAGAATACCTGACCGAAGCATGAATATTTAATCGAAAACTATCCGAAGAAGCCCCGAAGACAGGGCGTAATGTTTGCCGTTTCACTGTGACAAAGTGTATAGTTTATAGCATTAGTGCGTAAATACATTTGCCGGCGGATATCTGTTTTCCGGGCTGTTCCGAGACATGACTTCGGATATCAGTAGAGTACACAGAAAGAGTTTTCAATGAAAAGATTCACTTTTTATGCGGTAATCCTGCTTTTAAGTCTGGGATTTTATTTTCAGACTGCGCCTGGAGTGCTGGCTGAGGCTGGTGCTGTTGTGGAAGGGGAGCATGTCGCTGAAGGCGAAATAGTTCCGGAGGGAGAGACCCCCACGGAAGGAGAAGTACTGCAGGAAGGCGAACCTGTCTCCGAGGGAGAACCCGTGGTCGAAGGGGAAGAACCTCCTGTTGACGGGCTCACCGATGTGGCGTTGGTTTTCCCGACCGGAGATATTTTTGTTCCGGCCGGAAGCCAGGCGGTGAATCTGGTGCTGGCAGCACGTATTCAAGGGGAAGGCACTTCCTATCATATTGAAACAACGCGGGTATATTTTGTTTTAAATGACCGATATGTGACAGCGGAGGGGCACTTCCAGGACTTGTTTTATCTTCCTGTTACCCTTGATCTTGAAGATGGTCTGCCTGCATACCCGCTGAATGTTAAAGTGATCGCCTATGATGAGGATGGTGAGCACTATGTTGAAAGCGCTGTTCACAGCCCAGCGGTGTTTGCAGCATCAGACATGGATTTGAATGGTTTTGTTGACGATCCCTTTTCGACCTTTTCCGGACCTGGTGACTGCTGGATATACGAAACAGCTCACGAAGGCAGCACAACCAATATTTTCATGATGGCATTGGCACCGGGGAAAGGAACAACGCCTTTGATTTTTCAGTTGCCGCCAACAGAGCCTGAAACGGAGGGAGAAGATGCGTCGGAAGGAGAAACAATCGCTTCTGAAAAATCAGATGCTCCAATAAAAACACAATACACACTTCTTGAAGTGCCCGGCCAGCTGGTTGAGCCTGTGGAAAAAGGAATTCTGATTTTTGCATCAACGACCGATGCTGAAACTTTATATGCGCCCTACGAAGTGGAGGAAATGCTGTGGCTCCAGCCGGGCACCCTCGCTCCCGGAAGCAGATATCAGGATCTAAAGATCATTCTCTCCATAGATCAGGGAAGTACCTTTTACGACCTGCCCGAATCCCGCACCTCCAGAAGACCTCTGACTCTCATATTTCCGGATTGCGTGCGGCGCAATGGAATGCGCCATGAATTTTCCGGCTATCCTACGGTCGTTGACAGTGACCCGCAATGGGGCATAGGGCTCAAACCGGAAGAAGGGGATTGGAGTGCGGAGGGGATTGCTGTAGATTCTCTTTCCCAGCCTGCCGGTTACCTTCGGGCCGTTTTGAAACGCCTGGCGCTGACAGGCTACTTTGAAATTTCTGTCCCCGGCTTTCTGACCGTTATTCCTTCTCCTGAGACGGGCATAGATTTTGGAGCTGTGCCTCTCAATAAACCTTCTTTTAAAACCATTGCCGTCGCCAATCATGGAGATACTGCTATCAATTGCAGTGTCCGGCTAAAGGATTCCGCCCGCGTCTTTTTCCTGCAGAGCGATCAGGCACTGCGTTTGCCGCCCGGGGCAACGCAAAACTTCAAACTGCAATTTAATCCGGGTGAAGCAAAGGCCTACACAGCCACCCTTGTTTTTGAAAGCTCCGATGGTAACTATCAAAGCATGGTCATAAAAGGGCAGGGAGAGGCGGAAGCAAAGGAAGCAGGACTTCTCGGCTGCGGAATGCAATCGGCTGCGCCGCTGTCTTACACAGCAGATCTACTGCTGCTTCTACTTGTGGCAGCTGTTCTGATAACGTGTCGCAAACGTTGCTTCCGCTCCTAATATCTCCTTTCAGAGAGCCGATGTGGTCTGCGACAGCCTTGGCCGTGAAGGTGCGTTTTATGTGTCTGATCGGAGGTCAGGAAGCGTCTGTATCAGCAGGGAGCTTAATCTCAAGGCTGAGCTCATCGAGCTGAGCCTGCGTGACAAAGTTCGGGGCACCCATTAGAAGATCCTGAGCCTTCTGGTTCAGAGGAAATGCGATGATTTCTCTGATATTTGGCTCATCGGCGAGAAGCATTACGATGCGGTCAAGACCAGGGGCGATGCCGCCGTGCGGGGGCGCTCCAAAATGGAACGCTTTCCACAGTGCCGGAAATTTAGTCTTGACTTCGCTCTCCGGATAGCCGGCGATTTCAAATGCTTTCAGCATGATATCGGGCCGATGGTTTCGGATGGCACCGGAGGAGAGTTCGATGCCGTTGCAGACGATGTCATACTGATAGGCAAGAATGTCCAGCGGATCTTTATTCAGCAGCGAATCCATACCGCCTTGCGGCATGGAAAAAGGATTGTGGCTGAATTCAATCTGACCGGTATCGGGATTTCTTTCAAACATGGGAAAGTCGACGATCCAGCAGAAAGCCACTTTCCTGGCATCGACCAGCTCCAGTTGTCTGGCAAGCATCTGTCGAACCTTACCCATCAGCTCGCGTGTTTCGTCTGCATTGCCGGCACCAAAAAAGAGTACATCACCTTCAACAGCATCTGTGCGCTCAAATAACTGCTTCATCTCGTCTTCACTGATGAATTTGGCGATGGGCCCTTTTACTTCGCCTTCTTTCAGTGCCAGCCAGGCAAGACCTTTGGCGCCCTCACCGCGGGCATAGCGCTCCATGTCATCAAAAAACTTACGGGGCCGCTGTGCGGCATCTTTGGCATTGAGTACTTTGATGACGCCGCCTGCTGCTGCCTGATGGCTGAATACTTTCAGTTCGCAGTTTTGAAAAATATCTGTACAGTCCACCATTTTCATGTCATAACGGATATCCGGCTTGTCAGTACCATACCAGTTTATTGCGTCACGGTAGGCGATCCGGGGGAATGTTTCCGCCGCAATTTCTTTGGTGGAAAGTTCTTTAAAAAGGCGAACCATGAGTTCTTCGAGCTCTGCAAACAGGTCGTCCTGGGTGATGAAAGACATTTCCATATCAATCTGATAGAACTCACCGGGACTCCGGTCAGCGCGGCTGTCCTCATCGCGAAAGCAGGGCGCAATCTGAAAGTAACGGTCAAATCCCGATACCATCAGCAGCTGTTTGAACTGCTGGGGAGCCTGCGGAAGCGCATAAAACTGACCGGGGTAAAGGCGGCTGGGTACCAGATAGTCCCGGGCACCTTCGGGGGAGGAACTTGTAAGGATGGGCGTATGGTATTCCACAAAGCCTTTGGCTACCAGATGCTCACGCACGAGAGCAGTCGCTTTTGAACGAAGCAGTATGTTCTGATGCATTCTTTCCCGACGCAAGTCAAGGAATCGGTAGGTAAGCCGGGTTTCTTCAGGGCAGTCCAGTTCCTGATTCACTGTGAAAGGAAGCGTTTCGTCAACGGCAGATTCTACGGTCATATCTGCAGCGACGACTTCGATTTCTCCTGTTGCCATATTGGCGTTGACTGTTTCATCTGTGCGCTTTACCACCTCGCCCACAACGGTGATGACGCTTTCATTGCGAATCTTTTCTGCATCGGAAAAGAAAGGGGTATCCGGATTAATAACAATTTGAGTGAGCCCGTAATGGTCGCGCAAGTCGATAAAGACAACGCCGCCGTGGTCTCTCTTCCGGTGAACCCATCCGGACAGTTTTACAGTATTTCCGGAGTCTTTCTGGCGCAGTTCACCACAATTATGTGTACGGTAGGGATGCATGTTATTCTCCATCGGATCGTTATTTTTCCCGAATGATACGCTTGAAGTGTTCGGATGTGGGAAAAGTTCAGGTCGTTTGCATTGGGCGCAATGATGCGAATAGTATCAGTCTAAAGGCAAAAAATCAACTTTTATTGCATTTTTCCGCTGTATGATGCCTGCAGAACGTCCCGTACCGGATTTGGAAATGTATATTATTTTTGAACACTTATGGCAAATAAAGTGTGTTGTATTGTAAAGTTTGATAAGGATTTGTTCGAACGATAGCTCCGGCACTTTGCCAGTTTTTATAACAGTATATTGCACACTGATTGGATAACGGAGAGATGATGACTACAAATACAGGTTACTGGGTGAACTATCTGGATCCCAAGCTGATTCATTTATGGGGAAATATGGGAGTCAGTTATTACGGACTGTCTTATGTGCTTGCCTTCGTTCTGGGGGTCTGCATTCACCGTCTTATGATAAGCCGCCGGCGATCTCCTTTCGGACGGGAAGAGGAAGAGGTGCTTTTGTACGCATTAGTGCTCGGCGTCCTTGTCGGGGCACGAGTCGGATATTGTGTGCTTTATGCGCTGCCTGAATTGATTGCCAGACCGTTTTTTTTGTTTGAAGTATGGCATGGCGGCATGTCTTTTCACGGCGGACTGCTTGGCGTTATCATCGCTTGCTTTTGGGTTGCACGAAAAACGAAAGTGTCCTTTTTCCAGATTGGGGATCTTATCACGCCTATCGCGCCCCTGGGGCTTTTTTTGGGGCGGATAGCCAACTTCATCAACGGGGAATTATGGGGAAAGATTACGACAGTGCCCTGGGCAGTTGTTTTTCCCAGAAGTGATCCCGGGGTGGCACTTGAATTTATTCAGCCCCGTCACCCCTCGCAGTTGTACGAAGCAATTCTGGAAGGTCTTGTCCTTTTCCTGATCCTTCAATGGCGTTTCTGGAAGACCACAGCATGGCGTTTTCCCGGGAGACTGTGCGGGGAGTTTCTGTTCTTTTATGCAATTTTCCGAATCTTCTGTGAGCACTTCAGGGAACCTGACGCCTCTCTCTTTTTCGGGGTCAGCCGGGGAACTTTTTACAGCATCTTTATTCTTTTAACAGGCGTTTTCTTTTGGGTGCGCTCTTTGCGGCTGGGAGAAAAAGAGTATCCCAAACAGGAGATGGTTCAGCCCGGAACAGGTCCGGTAAAATCAAAAAAGAAAAAATAAAATCTGATACAGGTCGCCAGAAGTCGGTACCTTTCCCATAAAGAAAACAAGTGAAGGAGCGACAGCCTCATGGTCATTTTAACTGTTGTTATGCTTGTAGCGTCCGCCTCTGCAACTCCACCCTCTCTGGAAGCTTTTTTGGATACCATTCCTGCAAGTGAACCATTCAGCCAGTGGCTTACAGAGAGCGGAGAACAGTATCCGGTTTTTGATGACATGCCGAGTCAGGCATCTCTTCCGGATCCGCTTTTGCCGATTGTTGACGGAAAAATAGAAGCGGTGACGACCGTTGAAGCGTGGCGTAAAGAACGGGCGCGGCTCCTGCAGGTGATGCATCATTGGTTTTTAGGTACAGTGCCTGAAACACCTAAAAACATGCAGGCAACGCTGCTCTCCGAGAAAAATACGGAGCAGGGGCGGGAACAGGAAATAGAACTTGCTTTCGGGCCGGAGCACAAAGCAAGGCTGTGGATGAAACTTCTCCTGCCTCCGGGTTCCGGACCTTTTCCGGTATTTATGACACAGGAAACTCACCGCTCCTGGGCGCAAATAGCATTGCAGCGAGGCTATATTGCCTGTATTTATGCCGGAGCCGATACCCGCGACGATACGGATACTTTTTGTGAAGCCTGGCCCGACTGCGATTGGTCACGCCTTCTTCGGCGCGGCTGGGCAGCCGGGCGCTGTCTTGATTATCTGGAGACGATACCCGAGGCAGACACGTCCCGTACCGCTTTAGCAGGACACTCCCGTAACGGGAAAAGTTCTCTCATGGGCGGGGCAGTGGATGAACGTATCGCTGTAATTATTTCCAGCAGCAGCGGGGTGGGAGGCTCCATGCCCTCACGCTATTGTGGCGAACATCAGATGGCGGAAGGAATAGATCACATCACCCGAACTTTTCCTGAGTGGTTTCATCCGCGATGGCGGTTTTTCGCAGGAAATGAGCATAAACTGCCCTTTGATCTGCATCAGCTCATATGCCTGTCCGCACCGCGTCCTGTGCTTCTAAGCATTGCTGTCAATGACCCGGTCGAACATACCTGGGCTATGCAGCATTCTTACTTAGAGGCGCAGAAAGTATTTAAACTGTACGGAGCTGAAGAGCATCTGCGCATTCTCTGGCGGCAGGGCGGACACGAAACCTGGCCTGAAGTGATTGAACAGTATCTGGACTGGTGCGATCTGCATTTTGGTCGGGATGCCTATGTGTTTCCTGAACGGTTTGTGTATCCCTGGGACTGGGAAGCCTGGCGGAAAAATGCCCGGACTGATTTCTCGTCTGCCGAATTTCAAAAGCCTGCAGCCGGTGATCGTGAAAAGAATGACTTAAAAGAAGTTGTCCAGCACTTTATGGGGGAGGCCTCGCCCCATGTTCCCGTAGAAAACACGGATTATGGAATTATGAAGGATAATCAACTGGCGCTGTTGAGCCGCACAAATGTCGCTGGCGGGCTTGAACGGGATCAGATTGTCTTCGGCTCCTACATTAACGGCGATATATATCTTCCGAAAGGAAGTCTGGAAAAGCAGAAAAAACTGCCGGCTGTGCTTTATCTGCCGTCTTTTTCAACCCCTAAAGGCTATGCGGCTGCGTATAAACGGGGCGGTGATATTTTTAATACGCTGGCTCAGTCAGGATTTGCAGTGTTCTGCTACGATCCTATAGGAACAGGGCGTCGGGTCGAAGAAGCAGAGCGTTTTTACGACCGCTTCCCGAAATGGTCACTCCTTGGAAAGAAAGTGCGGGATGCGCAGGACGCACTCAACGCCATGGTGCAATTGCCGTATATTGACGGGAACAGAATCTGGGTGGTAGGCTACGAAAGCGGCGCTCTGGAAGCGATGCATCTTGCAGCTGTAGATGAGCGGCCGGCAGGGTATGCGTTTGTTTGCCCTCCGCTTCCTTTTTATCTGGATACAGATGAGGCTGAAACAGGCGGGGTCAGACGCTGGGCACAGGAACGGATGCTTTTGCCGCAGCTGGGACTTTTTATCGGGAGGGAAAAGGAAATTCCCTACGACCTGGATGAGATTATGCGGACGATTGCGCCCAAACCTCTGGTACTGTTAACCCCTTACTATGACCGGTTCGCATCGCCGGAGAAAGTCGATATCTACTACGAATCTTTAAAGAGATGCTATGGGAGCACAGATAGTCCGGAACATCTTGTGAGGATGACACCTCTCAAGTTCAACCATTTCGACGAAAGCATGCAGACGCTTCTGTTGGAAGCCCTCATGCCTCTTGTAAAAAAGTAACCGGCACGGGTGCTTTCATTTCTGGTTGAACAAAAAGTGAATAAACTTTTTCTTTTGCGTGTTCCTTACTGATAAGCGCAGATATTTGTTGGCAAACATCCGATATCTGAATGTGTTTGAGCGCGAAAGTGAAAGTTTATTATGGAAATGTTAGCTGCGATAGTCCAAAAAATTATTATGGTTGCAGGACAGATGTCGCCGTATCTGCTTTTTGGTTTTCTTGTAGCAGGGGTGCTTCACGTTACCATTTCCCCCGAATGGATGCGGCGCCATCTTGGCGGTAAAGGGATACTGCCGGTCTTCAAAAGTGTCTTGCTAGGTGTCCCGCTCCCTTTATGCTCCTGCGGTGTCATTGCAGTTACGGCATCTATGCGCAAGCAGGGCGCCGGTAAAGGGGCTTCTGTCGGCTTTCTTATATCCACACCTCAGACAGGAGTAGACTCCATTCTTGCCACCTGGGGAATGCTTGGCCCTTTTCTTGGACTGTTCCGGCCCTTTGTTGCTCTGGTCACAGGTATGGTTGGAGGGATGGCTGTTGCACTCACCAGCGATGACGAAGAAGGCGGGCAGGTGACAACAAGTGACGCTGAATTGCTGGGCGAGCGCCCTCCGCGCACTGTTGGCGAAATAGTCCGGTACGGACTTGTTGAATTGCCTAGGGATATTGCCAAACCGCTGTTGATTGGCGTGGTCATTGCCGGTGCTGTTACGGCGCTTATTCCGGAAAAAATGCTGGCACCCTATCTGGGCGGCGGTCTTTTTGCCATGGTTATTATGACATTTTTCGGAATGCCTGTCTATATCTGTGCCACTGCAGCCATACCGCTTGCACTGAGTTTCATTCATATGGGTGCTTCACCGGGTGCCGCACTGGCATTTCTGATAGCCGGGCCTGCCGCCAACTCCGCTTCCATTGCGACAGTCTGGGAAATGATGGGCAAGAAGGCCACGGTAATCTATGTCATGACAGTTGGGCTGGGCGCCATTCTTTCAGGACTTTTTTTCGATACATTTCTCTCCAGCGCTAATCTGATCCACGCCGCAATGAATCATCACCATGCGGAAGGCGGGGCAGTTAAAAATGTTCTGTTTGGAGTCCTGATGGCGCTTGTGCTTATTAACAGCATCTGGGGGAGTGCATTGCGGTATAAAATACGTTCGCTTTTCCGATCCGGAACGAAGGAAGAAGAGAGCGAAATGGAAGTTACTATTCAGGGTATGACTTGTATGCGCTGTGTCGGTGCTGTCGAAAAAAGACTGGCAGAAGTTCCCGGCATAAAAGAAGTGCATGTAGAACTTCCGACCGGTCGCGCCCGTTTATACGGCAAAATTCCTTCTGTCCAAAAAATCTTTGACGCTGTGCAGGAGCTCGGGTATGAGGTCAAAGTTGCTGAGAAAAAAACGAGCTGACCGGCAACTGTAGCCTTAAAGCTGCTGCAAAGGCTTGCAGGCAATATAGACGTGGCACGGCGGGATGTTTTTCCAGATAGGACCTACCCTTTCCACTTTTGGAAATCGCTGAAGCAGTTTTTCCTTGAAAAACCGGCGGCCTCCCGGAAAAAGAGGACTGGACGCATACGCAAAAGTTAAAAATTTTCCGCCGGGACACAGAATGTCATAGGTCGCATTTAAAATCTCGTCCTGCAAAGCCGCATCGAAGCGTGTCCAGGGAAGTCCGGAAATAATGGTATCACAGCAGCTGTGACCGTATTTTTCCAGATGTGCTCTTACGTTTTGAGCGCCATCGTGCACGACAGTAACACCGGGGCAGCGTTTTCTGGTCGCTTTCACCAGAATTTCATTGACTTCCATTGCCATAAAAAAAGCATCGTGGTTTTTGCGACGTCCGATTTCCTGCGTAAAAACGCCGTCTCCGGATCCGTATTCAACAATCACTTTGGATTCTGATAGATTTGCCAAAGAAGTGATCGCTACGGCAAGTTCTTTGCTGCTGGGGCCCAGTGCTCCCGTTGTTTTATTCTCAAGAATTACTTCTTTCATAAAAGTCAGCCATGCCATGACTTGTCTCCGGTACAACAGGGGCGCTGTTTGGTTGTCAGAATGTTAGCGTGTAAACGGTTTTCT
>Ga0255345_1001857_pt1 | contig 28805 bp, 19 predicted proteins | sample wastewater_treat_6_FD_192415 | JGI IMG/M metagenome (GOLD analysis project Ga0255345, IMG submission 192415) | Wastewater microbial communities from Lulu Island WWTP, Vancouver, Canada - plant20 | ecosystem: Engineered > WWTP > Wastewater > Unclassified | place: Canada: Vancouver, British...
TCGAACAACCATGGGCACGTTGGATCAGTAGGATTGTTTTTTCTGTATCAGGATTTATGGTGCTTCTAGTTATAGTCCTTTCATATTCACGTGCAACATGGATCATATTTGCCCTTGCGGTAATACTATATTTCGTGTTCCTGCCTAAGGAGATACGAGGGAGTATTCTCACGCGATTTTTGATTTCCTTTGTGCCTGTGCTTCTCGTGAACTCTCCAATATCCGCGGCTCTACCCGAAAGCAATTTCACTTCTGTTAGAAAGTACTTACTTTTGGGAATTGCAGTAGCTGCAGGTCTTGAAACCTTAAGAGCTACTATCAGTTCGTCCGTAAAAGCAAGAGGTCCCGCCGAAAAAACCGCGGATAGGAACATTGAGGGTTCTTCTCGCAAGCGTCCTTTGCCTTCATATGTCTGGCTCATAATAAGTGTAGCAGTCATCGCCGCCGTTATTTTGGGCTTTGCTACTGATGCGGGACAAAACCTTATGAGCAAGATATTCCCTGAATCCATAGTAACTCGGTTCAGGTCTATCACCTTGACGGACAGGAACCTTCTTGCTAGGTGGTTTGCCACCAAAGATGCCTTCGCCATATCTAAAGACTATCCTTTCGGCGGAGGGGCAGGAGCCTGGAATGCGTTGTACCACAAATATCAAACCACCCTTTACTGGTTCAGTGAGCCGCACAACCATTTTGGCCAGGTACTGGTAGAAACAGGTTACCCCGGTCTCATCGCTTTTACCGCATTTTGGCTGTTAGTTCTATGCATGGCTGTGAAAGCATGGAATCTGGCAAGACGCGCCCATGAGAGAGTAAGAGACAAGGTCCATGAACAGAATGAAGGTCTAGTAGGCGCAGCAGGCGGCCAGTCTAGTAAAGACGTAGCAACAGGCGAATTGAAAAGTAAGGGCTCAAAGGGCAAAAAAGGCAAGAAGCGGGTCGTCCCGAACATATACATTGAACCTGACAGAGATGTTTTGGGCCCTGCAGATCTTCATAGGATCACCGTTTTGTTATCTCAGATCATAGGAATGGCTTTTGCAGTTTTTGTCTTAGTAGGACATAGCGCTGTAGACTTCGACTTATCCTTACCTGCAATCGCCATAGCCCTGTTTGTGGGCGTAGGGAGCCTTCTAGGGTCGTGTGAAGCAGTTCTTAGGAACGTCACCATAAGAAACGTGCTTGGTCTAACCTCTGAAGAAGATGACTACAGCGATAACAAAAAGACCCTTTGGAATAGACTGTTTGCAAAGCAGGTATTGGATAAGGAAAACACGACCCAGCCAAAAAGTAAGAAACAGATACAATACGCACAGACAGGCGGATTTGGCCAATACAGGCACTTGATCCATGCACTTGCCATTTGCTTTCTCGCCCTTCTGATTATGCTCCCCGCAAACCGGTACTTCAAAGGCATGATATACGGAAGCCAGGGGATGTATGAAATGTCTCAGGGAAACCTTCTGAGCGGAAGGGAGTATATGGTGAAGGCAATGGAGTACGATCCATACACATCGAGCTACGCGATAGACATAGCCAAGACGTATATTCAACAGTTTTTTGTGACAGGCGATCCGCAGGATGCGGAAACTGCAAAAATGTACCTAGAACAGGCCATGGAAATCAGCCCCAACAGCCTCGATACAAAGGTAACGTGTTTTAAGTTGTTGCACGTGACAGGCTACTACGATGAGGCTGCAGATGTAGCTTACGAGGTAAGCTACATGATTCCTTTGGACATTCAATACTACGAATCGTTAGCGGAAACAGCAAAAACCGCCCTCGTAAACCATGCGGGGCAAATAGCATCGCTTGACCTCTCAAGTGAGGAAAAAGAAGAACATATGGAAGCAATGAAGAAGTATACCGGTTGGATTAAGGAAATACCCGGCCGTTTAGACGCAGCAAAATCCAAAGTGACAGGCCTCTACGAGACAATGTGGAATCCTAACAACTTGAACGCTACTCCTGTCATTCATTTGGCCCTTGGCCAAGTCTATTTTTTGGAGGGAAATGCCGAATTGTGTGCAGATAACCTGAGCCTAGCTGTGGAAAGCACGGACCTCCTCGAAGAAACTGGAAACTGGCTGTCTGCCTTGGGGACGGTTTCAGATGTTCAAGTGACGCTTCCTGAGGGATTCCAGGCGGATGACGACGTAGTAAAGGCAATATCTAGCCTTTTTGGATTGATGGCAGAGTAGTCAATGAGCCAACGTTATTGACCAGGGTAGTTCATAATAGGTACCATTGTATAAAATGGGTGAAACATGAAATACCACCTATGACGCAGAATTGAGAAGGTGAATTGGTTTGAACAGCGAAAATGGGCACAATAACCAGGAGATTTCACACTGGGAAGAACCAAAGAAGGACAGTCCCTCTTACGACACTTCATACAATCAATATCAGTATGATGACGAGATTGACTTGAGGGAACTAATTGGAACCATATGGCAATGGAAGAATATAGTCATTGCAGTGACCCTTATTTCCGCTCTTACAGCAGGAATAGTTAGTTTCTTCATACTGCAACCTGTGTATGAGGCATCTGCTCAGATATTGACATCTAAGACTTCTGTGCCGAATGAAGTGATAAAGAGCCCATACTTCATGGCAAAAGTTATTGAAGAACTAGATCTGCCCGCCGAAGACAAGTACACCGCTTTTGCTTTGGCTGAGTCAGTGTCTGTCCAAGCAGGCAAGTCTGCTGACATTACTATTATAAAAATGGAAGACGCCGACCCGCAAAGGGCTGCCGATATAGTTAATACGGTTGCTGTTCTTTACACCGATTTTGTCGAAGAGAAGAGTTCTGAGGCATCATCTGCGAAGGTTGCCTTCTTGCAAAAGCGTTTGGATGAAACCAAAGAAGAACTGGATGCCGCTAGAGAGGAATTGGACGAGATACGTCGCTCAGAGCAGCTTGACATCCTCGAGAGTGAGGTCTCACGTTTGTCTAGGGAACTCAATGATTGGAAGGATACAGTAAGCAAGGGCGAAGTGCGTAAGGAAGAACTCGCTCGAGGTATAGAGGAGTTGAACAAGATCCTTGCTTCGATTCCTGAAAGCGTTCCCGGTCCACCCGACTATTCTGGCAAACCAACGCAAGTACCAAACCAGACCTATCAGGATTTGAAAACTAGTCTTGCTGAAAAACGCGTAGCGTTGGGCGAGTTAGAAGTCAGACTGTCACGAGCCGCATCCAAAATCCCGGCACTGGAAGCTCAATACGACTCGGTCTACGAAAGGTACGTTGAAGCTCAGCGCAACGTAGGAGAACTAGAGACTAACATTAATAGATTGAATGCGAGTGTAACTAGCCTCGACGCCCAGATAGTTGCGGCGTCCACTTCTGTACCTGAAGCGTTCATAGCCACCCCTGCAGTCGCGCCGATCAAGGCAGTCAAGCCGAGGAAAATGCTAAATACTGCGGTCGCAGGGGTACTTGGATTTTTTGTTTCAATTCTGGTAGTGTTCTTTGTTGAGTACTGGCGTTCTCCCAAAACCAAGACCCAGTCATAGGCCAGTGTTAGATATGGAATAGGTATGGAAATACGAAGGAACCCGGATTTTTGGTCCGGGTTCCTCTAATTGAAGGCAAGGCTTTTATCACTGTAAGTAGATTGTATCATTTTATGACGAAACTATAAACAAGATGTTTGAAAAATCACATGAAACTGCTCATCAAATCAGAAAAACGGGCCCTCTTTACCATCTATCTCCATGTACCGGTCCCGATCCACTTTTTTAGCGCAGAAATGCCGCTTTCGAGCACGGCATCAGGGACATCCACCGCTGTGTCTAGTATTGCGCCATTGAGCAGGGACACTTCTTTTTCGCCAATGGAACCCGCGTACTTCTGACCTCTATCATTTAGAAATAAAATACATGCTGATTCCGTTTTCGAACCGAAAACTCCGTCGGCTTCGCCTGGCTCATATCCCAAATATTCTAGACATTCTTGTAAAGCCAAGACATCAAGTCCCACTACACCTTTTTTAAGAGGCCTTTTGTAAAGAACTCGCTCAGGCAAGTCTACTGGCTCCTGCTTCACCTCTATGTCGGGTTTTAGTCCAACGCCGGCTATTGCAGCCCCCGAAGGTGTATAATACTCTGCAATTGTCAGTCTAAAGCCTCCTAGGTCTTCGCCTAAAGGAGCTAGCGCCTGGATACATCCCTTACCAAATGTCTGCTGGCCAACAAGAATCCCTTTCCCTCTATCTCTGATGGCCCCCGCCACAATCTCAGAGGCGCTCGCTGTGCCGTTGTCAACGAGGACCACTGTAGGGATGGGTATTGTATCTTTATCACTCTCTAGTACTTCGACTGTCCCCTTGTACCTAAGTTCAACTACAGGGCCTTTCGGTACAAACTCACCCGAGACTTCAATAGCAGCATCCAAGAGCCCGCCAGGATTGTTCCTTAGATCTAACACTACGCCTTTAGCCCCGACTGATCTCAAACCAACCATGATGGCAGACAAATTCTTACCCGTAGTCGAGGTAAACTGATCAACGTCTACATAGAACAGACCTTCTCCCAAATCTTTCATGTCTAAGGTATAAACGGTTATGACTGCTCTGGTCATGCTAAAAACTAGATTCTCTTTCTGTGACGGGCGATTTACGGTCACAACAACTGTCGTTCCTTCCTTGCCCCGCAAGAGTTCGGATGCATCGCGTGGTACTTTTCCCCTAAGATCATGACCATCGACTTCCACTATGATGTCCCCTGCCTTGATTCCAGCCCTTTCCGCAGGAGAGTCTTTGAAAACACTAACCACCGTGATGTTACCATTTATGAGTTCTATGGTAACGCCTATCCCGCTGAACTCTCCTTCAAGGCTCTGGGACAAACTCTGGAACTGTTCCTTGTCGAAGTACTGGGAGTAAGGATCGTTTAGGGATTCGAAAAGTCCTCTAATTGCCCCTTCATTTAGTTTGCCCGAATCCACGTCTCCCGGATAAAACTGCATAATGATGTTTTTTATGTCTTGGAAGAGTTCGAAAAACTGTTTTTCGCTGGCTGGTATCTCAACTGTAACCGTAGATGCTTCCGGGGCAGAAGTAGCCTCTTCGGCGAATACGGGTGTTACAGTTAGCACTTGCAGCAAAAACGTAAGGAGCAAAAGGTAAGACGCAGCCTTTACGAGAAACCCCATCGGTTTTCTGATTTCACGGTTAATTCCCATAACTACCACCCCGAGTACTGTTTGTCTTAGCATTGTGAATGTGGACAATATATCTATCGCCGTACCTCAGATCTCTCTTACAGTTCAAAGTGAAAGACCCCTGCCCCTTCAGGTAAATTATAATCTCCGGTCTCTGCATCCCCAATAGGAACCGTGATCTTTCCCCGATGGAGCTGATAAGTAGCGTTCCCTATGGTCACAGGTATATCAATGGGCACAAACCATTCCCTGTTGTAAGCTTTTATGGTCTTAATCTGACCTGTTCCTGTTAGTTGGACTACGGGCAATTGGTTTGAGTCGATGTACGCCCTCCTGAAAACACCAACTATATTGCCGTTATCCTTCCTTTTGACAGCTATGGTCCTCGCGGAATCGTAGCCTTGCGCCGGCTTAACTTGAATTGATCCTGTCTCAGAGTTTAACCACTCGACATTCCTGACCAGAGGAGACCCCCTGCTATCTGTCGTCCCCTTTATGGCTACGCAATCGACTTCGGCATATGCCCACGCTTTTTGAGTATATGCTTCTAGGGTCAGAGAATACTCGCCTGGAGGTGGGTTCGCCAAACCGATCTGAGCAGTTCCTGCGTTATCGGTCATAATCCTTTGGACTTCTACCCACTTACCGGTATCTTTATCAATGCAGTAAAGGCACATCCTAAGAACGCTGTCGCGAGTAGTCCCGCATCTTAAAGACAGCATAGTTACAGACTCATCTATTGCAGGTATAGAGATCACGTGACTCTGACCTGTATAGACCAATGTGGATTGTCTGTCACGCCACTCGGAAGCGCTGCTTCCTCCAATCAGTTGAAAAGAAACACTCATTCGTTCATCAGATGTTAAGGAAAACTCCTGAATGTCCCCTGTGATTCCCTGGTCTGAAACACAAACACCCGGAAAAGCGGCATTTACGTCAACGGAAAACGTACCAGATATCTCGTCTTGGAGATCTCTAAAGAAGCATATTTGCCAGAGACCTGACGCGGGTAACCCTACGAAGACAGATTGAGATGTCTCCAGGAAGCCCTGTTCCACCATAAGACCGTACGGGTTGTATATAGCATACCTTGCTCCTGAGCCTTCCCCGCTTAGCGATAGTGACATGCTCTGTACGCTTTCTGGAACATAGATGAACTTGCGCAATCTCGAATCGTTTCCATCAACTGTCATATTGAAACTGCCCCCGCTACCTGCCTCTACATTCTCAGGAAGCGACATGCTTACCACCATTGCCGCATCTACACCCAAAGTAAGGGGATCGTCAACAAGAATTTGTCCCGAGTAAAACCCAGGAGCCACCTGGTCCGAACCGTAGATTAAGGTGTCTCTTTGGGCAATTGGAGCCATGTTCAAGGAGGTGCTTTGGCATCTCAGCCAGTCGTCGCTGCAAGAGACTTGTGCACGTCTGTAAGAAGGGGCAAAGTTGTCTAACCAGAGCGGAAAGGCGCCAAGTGCGGATCCTTTGATCCAAAGATCGCCGTTCGTGATTTCCCCGTCCCATTTCCTCGCAAGTTTTAGCTTGGGGTCTGAAATACCTCCCATGACCAAGGACCATGCCTTGTTCAGATCTATCTTGCCGTATCCTTGTTCTACAGGTAAGGCCCCTAAAAGAGGTGAGGCTCCCTGAAGCAAAGACAAGATCGTACCCGAGAAGGTCTGAGCTCCAAAACGTATTGCCGCTTGCCTAAGCAATGCTACCGAACCTGCGGCATATGCTGAAGAAACTGAGGTACCCTCCATCAGAGTAAACCGGGGGGACAGATAATACCCAGGCTTGGGCACAGGGGCGAGCGCCGGAGCCGAGATATCTATGCCTCTTTGGCCGTCTAAATCAGGACCGCAAGACGAAAACGGATACCACGTGTCCTTTGGGATCCTCTCGCCGAAAACAGCCCTGTAAGTCGCTACAGGATAGTAGCCAGACGACACTATGAGCGAACCGGAGGTGTCCGAAAAAGTGAGCGAACCTGCCCCAGGTCCTACGTTTCCTGCTGGTATCACCAGGTGGACGTTGCGCGTCCTCGCCAATTCTTGTACGGAAGCCCAGCCGGAGTCGGTAATGGGTGTATCTGGAACAGCTCCAATGAGAACTACTCCGGCACCCTTGTTGATGCAATACTGGACCCCTCGGATTATGTCGTACCAATCACCTGCTCCGGTTGAACCGATGGCCTTGGCAACTATGATATCGGCTCCCGGAGCCACTCCACCGTAGCCTTTGTCGTATCCTGATATTATAGATGCAAGGGCTGTACCATGACCATGAAGGTCAAATCCAAAAGACACTTTGCCTACACTTGTGTCTATAGATGCCACCACAACAGATACCGCCTTAGAAGAATCTATTTGTATCTTCGCGACATTGTTTGATCGATCGTACCGGTAGAGGGTAGTTTCGTTACTCATGTCCATGTCTAGGTTAGTATCTACGGCAACACCCTCAAATACGCCTTTGGCCAGAGGGTCGTATGCCACGAAGTATATATCCGGTTTGGCGGGAAGCAAATCAGAAACTACATACGGCATAATTCCTACTACGTATGTGTTGCTGAGACTTTTTAGGCTCTTGACATTAAGACGTGCACCTTGCACGGTTACAATGCCCTGTGGGTCGGCTTGGTATGTCCCTAAAATGTTCCCTACGCCTTCCTGAGTCAGATCTTGCCATATCTTTATCTTAGACGTTCCGTCCTTTCTAAACATCCCGGGCATTGAAGCATCTACGCCTGTGTCTACTAAACCTATTACCTGCCCCACACCTGTTATGCCGTATTCTGAAACGAGTTTGTCAGCACCTATGGATTCCAGATTCCCTTGAAGAGCTGCATAGGCAGCATTGGAATCTATGGAGCGCTCAGGCGATGAAACGCTTACTCGAGCCGTCTTCTCAAGGTTACCTTCTGCGTAGGCTACATACGTGACGGGAAAGACCAAAGCCGCCATAATAAAAGTTGCAACTATTTTACGACCGATTTTTTTCGGCATTATTTCTCTCCCCTGTTTTTTGATTTTGAAACTCGGAAGCTATCTAACCACCAAAAGAGCACATGCTCTGTATTTGTCCAAAATAACGTAGACTTCTTTTCCTACTAGGCTGCTTGAGATGGAGATCTCTTTGTCGTCACGGATGCACTTACTCGTACTTCCCGTCTTTATAGCAATCGGGTCTTTCGAGTTATACGGGGTTACCGATATGCCTCCTGTTTTCACTTCGTCCAATGTGCCTACTATGTCGTACAAAAGACCGAATGCTTCCATGAGAGTGTAGGTTATGCCTGCGGTCTCCCCGCGAGTAATGGCGTAGTCATATGTATCTCCTTCTTTTGGATTGAGTACGGCTATAAGATCTGAGGATTGGGATACCTCACTAATTACCCAAGAAGGCTTTATTGAGGGAATTTCTATCGATTCTTGGGGTGTTCCTCCTAAGGCTTCGTACATGCGCGAAAGCATAACTGCGTATTCTGCTTTGGTGACAGGTTTGTCGGGTTTGAAGGTCCCGTCAGGAAAACCTTTCACAAGGCCCAGTTCAGCTCCGAGGTTTACGACCCCAAAAGCCCAGTGCGACTTTTGTACGTCCGGAAACAATGCCAGAAAGCTCTGGCTCTGTTTTACCTGTTCTTGAAGTCCCATAGCGGTCACTATGATTTTGACTGCCTGGGCCCTTGTAAGGCTCTCTTCCCAACGCATGCTGCCATCTTCAAATCCTACCATCACATCTTTGGCTTTTAGGATCAGAGAAATGCGATTCGACGGATCTTCCGCCAAGCAAATAGAGCCGCAACACAATATTATTACGAACGATGTAAGCAAACTCAGGGCTAGCTCTTTGTTTCTTTTTTTCATCTGCATTTGCTCAATAATCCTCCGTATAGAAGAATTGGTTTCACAGTGTGCCTACAGTCACAAGTTCCACAGAGATGAGTGCTAAACCTTTCACGTGCTGAAAACACGTAATCTACCCACACAAAGGCACCACTGTGTGCAAACATTTATGTTGACGCACAATAGACGGAAAAGTTCCAGGCTAAATAACAGGATCATCAGTCTTTTGCTGGACCACAGGGTCAAAGAAGCGTAGCTAAGGGCTGCGCTTCGCCACTAGTTCCCGCTAAGCTCCAACCAATGTCTTAGGATTGTTTTGCCTTCTTCCAAAACTGTATCTGGACGGTTCACGGCTCTTTCAGCTACTGCCGCGTTTACAGCAGACATCTCTGTTTCTCCCACAAAACCGCAGTACACCCTACCATGATCCTTCAAGAATAATCCTGTGGCTGTCTGCGTTTTCTTCCCAAAGATACCATCAGAAGGACCCGGATCGTATCCCAGAAATCTAAGGCAGTCCTGTAACGCCAAGACATCCAATCCGACTGTCCCTGTTTTGATTTCCCTTTTGCATACCAAGGTACTTGGTAGCTCAAGAGGTTCTTCCTTAGCTAGTACGTTGGGCTTGAGACCTATTCCGGAAATCATGGTCCCTGCCGGAGTGTAGTAGTCAGCTATGGTAAGTTTGAAGCCTCCCAAATCGTCCCCCAAAGGAACCACAGCTTGGACACAAGCCTTCCCAAAGGTCCTTTCGCCAACCAATATGCCCTTGCCCCTGTCTCTAACGGCACCTGCTACTATCTCTGACGCACTAGCGGTCCCGCCGTTGACGAGAATTACCGTTGGCATAGGTTCCGTTTCTTGGTCACTCCATACGACCTGTCTCACGCTTTTTTGTCGCAATTGAACAATTGGTCCGCTGGGCACCAATTCTGTTGCAACCTGAACAGCTGCATCAAGTAGTCCCCCCGGATTATCCCTCAGGTCCAGTATGAGTCCTTTTGCGCCTTTGTGTCTCATCCACTCCATTAGAACCGAGAAGTTCTTTCCAGTAGTAGAAGTAAACTGACTGATCCTTACGTAGAACATGCCATTGCCCAGATCCTCCAGTTCAATTGGATAGGCCGAGACTCGTGCCCTTACCATATGAACCGTCAAGGTCTGGCCGGTTTTCGGGCGCAGAACAGTAACACTTACGCTAGTGCCGACGTCGCCTTTTAGTAGATCAGAAGCATCCTGCGCACTCTTACCACGGAGGTAGGTACCATCGACCTCAAGTATCACATCGCCAGCCTTTAGACCTGCCTGTTCGGCGGGGGAGCCCTTGAAAACACTCACAACTGTTATGTTGCCGCTTATGAGTTGTATGGCCACGCCTATCCCGCTGAACTCGCCTTCCATTTCTTGGGATAGGCCATCTAATTCTTCTTGATTCAGGTACTGAGAATATGGGTCACCTATAGACTCAAAGAGCCCCCTCATGGCGCCTTGGTACAATGTTTGAACAGTTACATCGTTTGGGTATAGGAGAAGTATAAGATCTTTTGCATCCTGAAATAGGTAAAACCACTCTTCCTCTTTTGCAGGTATCTCAACAGTAGCTATCGTAGGCTCCTGAGGCGGTAATGATTCTGCAAAAACTGGCGCAGCAGTACCTGCAGAGATTGACAAGACCACTATCACTACTAAGCAGATCCTTGAACAAAAATGCCTCTGTTTCACGGACATCATATGCACCATTCCTCCAAATCTAATCCCGACACGGTAGAATCCATCTATTCTCTGACTGATCGTTGTAGAGTTGACAGGCGCGCCTAGGATAACGCACAGATCCACAGGGAACAATTCGTCTTTCGTAAAAGCTCTCAAGGTCTTTAGGTCACCGGTTCCTGTCAATTGTACCAGATAGGACTGGAATGTGCTTGTTGAGTCTCTGCTTATGACACCCAAGATTTGGCCTCGCTGCTTCCTGATTATTATTGTTTCCAGAAAGCTCCCGTTCTGTGCAGACTCAATCTCAAGATGTGTTACGCCGGGCTTCACCAGATTAACCCTTGAACTCATCAGAGAGGAATCATCACCGACATTCGATGCCGCAACTCGGTTTCACGTGTCGAGGTATGAAACTGAAGCCCGCAAACTCCGCATTGGAAGATACCCCAGCATAGCCCGATAGATTGATGTCAGTACTAAAGACACATGTTCCTCATCGTGTACCCGGATCTTCACCGAGCTATTTGAAGAATTGTGTGGGCAGAGAGCATCTTCATTGCTAAGAACTAGATGGACGTTGGCGTCTACTGCCAGTGCTTCGTAGGCACTTAGTCCAGGGGATCGTAAGCCATGAAATACATGTTCAGATTTGAAGTAAACTGTGTAGATACTAAGCAGGGCAGAACTCCAACTATGTAGGTTTGACTCAAGCTTCTTAGACGCTCTATCCTTCGACTAACGTTTCTTACAGAAAGTACACTGTTAGCCATTCTATGCTCCCTTAGAACCGTGCCTATACCTTCCTCAGTAAGATCGATCCAGTCTCTCAGTTTCTTGCTACCGTCTTTACTCGTAAAACATGGCGCAAAGGATCGACCCCTGTGTCTACGATGCCTATGATCTGACCGGAACCGCTGAGTTCAAAACCTTTCACCAGCGCATCACCGATCACCGCCAAATTGTCCTCAAGAACTCGGTAAAAGGCATTTGTGCCGAGGCTCTTTCCGATAGCTGCAGAAGCAGTTCGCGCAGAAACGTGCTGAGAGACCAGTAACCAACAGCGTTACAAGAAGAACTTTGGTAAAAATAGTCACACGATCTCTGGTGAATCTCCAGATCCCCCTTCGCGTCACGGGAACAATGGTGTATAGATTCTCCATGGAAAAAGGTAAGCCTTCTTGAGAATGGCCGTTTGACGGGACTTTTGTCTGAGCAATAGGGCCGGGAGGCAATAGAACCACCGTGTGGTGCACCATGCGAGAAAAGGCTTTTAGATCCCTTCACTTGGACACCTAGATATGCGAAGAGGCGCCCGAATCGGGCGCCTCTTCTGATAGTTCCTGCAGTACTAGAAGTCAATTACTCTACTATACCTACGACTATTACATCACCATGCTTATACAAGGTGACTGTGTCGTCCTTATAGGGTCTGACAGGACGCACGTCATAAGGAGCCTCGTCACCTTCTAGCCACAACGTGTCAGCAGTATAAGTGTACTCAACGCCTCCGACCTCAATTTTCTTCGTTGTTGCGTTGACGTTTTGCACGGTTCCGCTAATGACATCGCTACCAGTTATGCGAGTATAGGTGACTGTTCCACCTGTACCTATCACTCCATAGACTACGTTGCCGACAATTAGACTACCGTTGTGCTCATAGTCAGCTTCGCCGTCAATTGTCAATATGGTAGCAAAGTATGTCGGAATACCCTTAACCAGCCTCTGTTCAGTTGACTGAACAACTCCGTAAAAGGTACTGGATACCCCATACTCTTTCTCAACTTCAACATAATAGACTTCCCCATCTTTGTTTAGGTACACAGTAACGACTGCTCCTGCGCCCAACTCAGACGGATCTGACACCTCGTAATCCTCAGCAAATGCGAACACCTTGTCGTCAACCTTGATCTTTACGTCGGTTGTAAGTGCCGTAACAGTGCCTGAATAAGAATCTCTCACAACGACGAGAAGTGCTTTGTATGGCTTCGCCGCGTCATAGGTAATGTAGTGTATCACATCGCCTTTCTTGATCTCGGAGAATTCCTTCACAGCACCTTTATACTCAACCGAATAAGTAGCTAACGACAGTTTTCCTCCCTCTTTGAAGTATATGTCCTTCCTGGAAGTTCCGTAGACGTACGTTTCGGAAACAATACCAGTGTCATACTTCAACGCCTTAACAGCGATGGGTGTCGAACCTGTATAGACAACCACGATCTCGTCTGCGTTCTTAACAACATGGTCATAAACTACACCAGACACAACGATATCTGCGGTTCTCTTCACGTAGTTCACAAAGAACTCTAGCTTAGTCTTGTCGGTGATCTTATTATAATCTTTTGCACTCAATGTCTTCTCAGTGCTTAAGTCATCTATTGCCAAGACATTAGTCGCGCTCTTGTACCATACTTGGACTCTGTGACCAAGAAGGCCTTCGTAGGCTTCGGTCGTAAACTCCATCGAAGCACCAGTCGTGGGTTGTACTTTGACCTTTCCTGAAGTGTTGTCCCAAAGCTCAGGGGAATCAACTACTTGACCGACTAACGATTTCACCCCTAGTTTCCGCATGAACGTTACTTGCTTCTCGGTGTCCTCACCACCAATTACTTCAAAACCATATTCTCCGATCTTAACGTGAGGCTTGGTCTTAACGTGAGGCTTGGTCAGAGAATTGTCGAAGAGCTTCGCAACTTCGCCTCTGGTTATGCGCAAGTTAGCAAGAATCTCTACGTCCTCATCGAGACCAATCTCAGCTGCTTGGATTATCCAGGTTGTGGGCCAACGCAGTACCAAGAACCCTTCCTCGTGATAACCCATTGCAGTCAAGATCATCTTAAGAGCTTCTGCATAAGTGATAGCTCCTTCAGGCTTGAACGTGCCATCTGGATACCCATTAACTACACCCTTCATCTCGGCAACGTTAATGTAGCCAGAAGCCCAATGTGTTGCCGGCACGTCTGAGAAAGATACAGCCTGGCCCTTCATCAGATTAGCCGCGTTTTCCAAGCCGAGCATAACAACTATCATCTTTGCGAACTCGGCTCTGGTAACTGCTTCCTCGGGTCTAAATGTTCCGTCTGGATAACCAGCGATTACCCCCAAAGAAGCCAATCTTCGAACTTCGTCCTCAAATTCATATCCCTCGAGATCAGGGAACTCGGGAGCAGCAGCAAATCCTACGCTGACTAGTCCGAAGATCATTACCACCGCTAATGCAGTAGCAATAAGTTTCTTCATATTCATCCTTACCAAACTCCTCCTTTACTCGGTTCTTATACTTCCTAAGTACTAAACCGACTTAAATCCCTTAGTTTGATTACTTGAGGTTCAAATCTTGGGTCCCTCGCTGTTCCTTTTAGCCTAGGATCCCCCCTCTCAATGATAATCATAGCCTTGCCTTCCACCCTGCCCGTGTATTCCCTCCGTCTTGGGAGGGGACTCCCGTTATATATGTAGTAAGGAGTCCTGTATAAACTAGTTCATGGTATGGGAGATTCTTTCCCGGGTAGGTGCTTGTTACGGCAAACTTGCCTATGTCCTAGCGATAGTGTTTGCCAACGTGTACTGGCGCCATAATTCGCGCTGTCTCTGCGTGATTATAACATCCGCACTAGAACAGGTCAATCAAACATGGTATCGCTATAAGCACGTCCTCATCAATATTCCGTTGTCAAAGAATAAATACCCTACAATACCTGTAGTATTACGTTCATTCGCCGCTTTCGACAAAAATCCTTCTTTTCGCATTTTGCCTTGCCAAGATTCTAATCGAAATACTAATAGTTGTCAAAACTCCTTCTTGAATCATTTCAAGGCTCATAGACGCCATGCTTTTTCCGGATTCTGCTACCATCCCAGGAGTTGCCGGCACGTGAATAAACCCTACTGGCACTTCTTTCCCCTGCCCTTTTTTGGCTACATGATTAGACGCCGTATAGAAAGTATAGTTGCACAAATATCCTCCTGCAGACAGAGAAAGCCTCGCGGGAATCCCTTTTTTCCTAAGTTCTTCTACTATATCTTCTACCGGGAGAGTGGCAAAGTAGGCATCGGGCCCGTCACCGCAAATAATCGAAGTTTCAGGGATAACCTCTCTATTATCCTTTGCCCTGGACATGTAGTTTACAGCTACTTTTTCAACATTGAGCTCAGGCCTTCCTGACGACAGACCGAGTGACAACACCAAAGCCGGGTCTACGTTATCAATTGCTTCTTCGATGGCCCTTGCAGTAGTCCCCCACTCCACTGGCAATACTACTCCGCAAATGTTGTAACCGGACACCTTCTTGCCATCCAGAGCCTTTGCCGCTTCCCCTGAGGGATTCATCTCATCTCCGGCAAATGGTTCAAACCCTGTAAGGAGAATGTTTCGCTCCAATTCTACCCCACTCCTTATTCGCACTTAGACGAACTCCCGAAAAAGTTGTTCCAAATTCCGCACATTTTTGCGAGAATCAACATAATATAAGTACTACCCTTTCTTCATAATCCCTTCCATCACAATAACAGCGGCTCCTCCTACCCTGACAGATACTATCTCGTTTCCGTCTGTATCGATCTCAGCGTAGATAGACGATGGACGCCCCATGATATAGCCTTGCTCGCACAGGACCGGAATAACGGGCCCGTCCTTCCTAACCAGCGAATTCAGCACGAGGTAGGCTGCCGTTGCTCCAGACGCCGTGCCTGTCGCAGATTCTTCAGGTATTCCCACAGAGGGAGCAAAGTCCCTGCAATGGACTGTCGAGGTAGGCTCAATAGTTTCCATAGTGAAACAGTGCACACTAGTAATCCCTCTCTTGGAACAATAGTCCGCCAGAGAAACCATATCAGGACTCATGGAAAAAAGAACGTCGCGAGAAGAAAGAGGAACTATAAGGTCCAAAAGACCTGTGGACACAGCCTGTGGCCTTGGGCCGCAGAAATCCGAAATAGAGAACTTAGGCGCTCCCAAGATCCTCTCCAGTTCATCTATCTCTTTCTCATCCAAAGTAAACCCTACAAAAGGTAAATTCTGCCCCATCATCACCCTTGAAATCTCGCCGTCCTCACCAAGGAAAAGATCCACAGGCAATACTCCAGCCTTGGTCTTTTGAAACACTCGTATCTCGTGCCCCTCTTTCCCAAGAAAACTCAGACCGCGTTCTGGCCCTTCCTCTTTAGCATTTATGAGCCCTAGTTCAGTTAGGAGCCAAAACGTAGCTATGGTCGCATGCCCGCAAAGATCAACTTCTGCTTTGGGAGTAAAGAATCTCACCTCAAAGTCTGGGATTACCCCAGATCTGCCCTTAGCATCCTTCTCCAACCATGCCTGGTCGCCTCTAAGATCCAGCACAAACGCAGTTTCAGACAGGTTCATCTCTCTAGCCATTTTCTGCATTGCATCATCTGAAAGCCCCCGTGCATCTGGCACCACCCCAGCGGGGTTCCCTCCAAAGACCTCGTTGGTGAACGCATCTACCTGATATATGTGAATTCCGCCTCTTGAGATGTGGCTTTTCATAGGCTATCTCCTCTCAACACACATCTTATCTTGTATCAGAGAGTCTGTCCTTTGCTTCCAAGGACTTCTGTCAAAAAAGACCCGGGTTCCCCCGGGTCTAAAGCAAGTCCCTATACTTGGCTTTTACTTTGGTCTACGCGCTAAACAGGAACATATCCCGCAGGATGATCCTTTTCAGCCTGTTCCAAGAGGTTGTAGTCGACCTTTGTCTCCCTAGCCAGCTTCTCCTGCAAGAACTTCTTGGCCTGTTGCGGGAACACCGCATAAGAAATCACGTCTTCAGGCTGGGTATAAAGATTGCCCAGTTCCTCCTTGGCCTTCTCCATCCCCGGCTCAATGTGATTTGCCGGCCTATCCGTAATAGGTTCTTCATCACCTATGACTAGTTTCTTGACTTCCTCGTTAACTGGCGCAGGCGGACGCCCATACAGCCCCCTGAAATAATCCTTAACTTCGTTAGTCACAACTTTGTAACGTTCACCTGTAAGCACGTTGAACACTGATTGGGTGCCTACGATCTGGCTCGTCGGTGTTACCAACGGAGGATATCCCATGTCCGCCCTTACCCTGGGTACCTCCTCCAGAACCCGAGGCAACTTGTCGATTTGCCCTTGTTCCGCAAGCTGATTAATGAAGTTTGATATCATGCCGCCAGGAATTTGGTATCTAAGAACATTGGGGTCCGGTACTGGTGAAGCCTTATCAAACTCCGCATATTTTGCCCTGACTCCCTTGAAGTACTCCGCTATTTCCGACATAAGATCCAGATCTAGACCTGTATCATACTGCGTACCCTTAAGAGCGGCGACAAAAGTATCCCCGGGAGGCTGAGAAGTAGACATAGACAGAGACGAAATGGCGCAGTTTATAGCGTCAGCCCCTGCTTCTATGGCCTTGAGATAGGCCATTGAGGCCATACCCGAAGTGTAGTGAGAATGGACCTCTACCGGAAGACCGGTGTCATCTTTCCACCGCTTCACGATTTCATACGCGTCTTTTGGACCCAAGATCCCCGCCATATCCTTTAGGCAAAGAGAATCCGCGCCCATTTTTTGCAGTTCCTTGCCGATCCTGGCGTAATACTCAATGTCGTGCACCGGACTTATTGTATAGCACACTGTAGCCTGAACATGAGCTCCTACTTCCTTTGTTACCTCTATAGCTTTTTCCATGTTTCTCGTATCGTTGAGAGCATCAAATATCCGCATTATGTCTATTCCGTTTCTGACTGCAGCCCTTACAAACGCCTCTACCACATCGTCAGGATAGTGCCTATATCCAAGAAGGTTTTGCCCCCTCAGAAGCATAAGAAGGGGGGTGTTCTTGAAGTGCTTCTTTAGGATCCTTAGCCTCTCCCAGGGATCCTCGTTAAGGAACCTTAAGCAAGTGTCAAAAGTAGCCCCACCCCAACACTCTACAGAGCAAAAACCCACTGCGTCCATTTTGTCGAGTATAGGAACCATGTCGTCTGTTCTCATTCTAGTTGCCAAAAGCGACTGGTGGGCATCGCGCAAAGTAGTGTCTGTGATACCAACCTTCCGTATTTCAGTAGACGCGGTCATTGACAAGACATTCACCCCTTGAGTTTGTTCTAAGACTTATTGCCCGAATACACTTTTCCTGTTACATGTCCCTTATACCTGAGGTTTCTTGTGCCACACTAGATGTCTTGGTACCTTACTAACTCCTTCTTATATAATACCTGAACTATCAAGAATTATGCGACCTTTGCGAATAGTGCACCACTTAACACGTTTTTTCAGAAAAATCCAGTGCTGCCCCTACAAAGCCCTTAAAGATCGGGTGGGGTCTGTTAGGCCTAGACAGGAACTCGGGGTGGAACTGAGTCCCGACAAACCATGGATGATCCTTGTACTCCATTATCTCAACAAGCCCTCTGGTGGGCCATATGCCCACGGGAACGAGGCCCGCTTCAGACAGTCTCTGGACATAGCGAGGGTTTATCTCAAACCTATGTCTGTGACGTTCCCATACGGAATCCTTCTTGTACGCCTGCCACACAAGAGAGTCTTTCTTGAGGGCACACTCAAAGAGCCCCTTTCTCATTGTACCGCCTTTATCGTGAATCGCCTTTTGCTCTGGCATTAGATCTACGACTGGGTTTAGGGTATCAGGATCAAATTCTGTAGAGTTTGCATCATAAAGACCCATGACATTTCTAGCAGTCTCAATCACAGCACATTGGAGACCTAAGCATATCCCTAAAAAAGGAACCTGCTTTTCCCTAGCCCACTTTATCGCTTTGAGTTTGCCTTCAATGCCCCTTCCTCCAAAACCTCCTGGGACCAAAACGCCGTCTACACCGTTGAAGACTTCATTTACTGCCAGATCTGAGATCTCGCTTAGGTTATCGGAATCCACCCACAAGACGTCTACACTGGTATCATGTGCTAGTCCCCCGTGATAGAGAGCCTCGATAACACTCTTATAGGCGTCGTGAAGGGATACGTATTTGCCGACTATAGCTATTTGGCACTTCTTATTGGGATGTGTAATTTTGTAGGAAATCTCGTGCCATTCTTTGAGGTCTGGTTCGCGAGGATCGAGTCTTAGCCTTTCTTCTGCTATCTTCCCTAGTCCTTCTTCTTCTAGCATCACAGGGACTTCATATATGCTCATACAGTCAAGATTCTGTATTACCGCGTTTTCCTCAACATTGCAGAAAAGACCTATTTTTGCCTTCATATCAGCAGATATTGGCAGACTTGACCTGCATACGATAACATCTGGCTGAATTCCAATAGACCTCAGCTCAGCTACGCTGTGCTGCGTAGGCTTTGTCTTGAGTTCTCCTGAGCTAGGCAGATGGGGAATCAGAGTCACATGTATGTACATTGTGTTGTTAGGTCCAACGTCTGCTTTGAACTGCCTTATTGCCTCAAGAAAAGGAAGTCCTTCTATGTCGCCTACGGTGCCGCCGACTTCGACTATAACAATGTCCGCTTTTGATTCATTGGCAACTTTGGTGATTCTTTCTTTTATCTCATTGGTTACATGGGGAATTACCTGTACTGTGCTCCCTAAGAACTCGCCTCTCCGTTCTTTGGCAATAACTGCACCATATACCTGACCTGTGGTGATATTATTTGCCCCGCTTAATGACTTGTCTATGAATCGCTCATAATGACCGATATCTAGATCGGTTTCCGCTCCATCGTCCGTTATAAATACTTCACCATGCTGAAGCGGGCTCATAGTTCCCGCGTCAACATTGACGTAAGGATCCATCTTCATAATTGTAACCGAATGGCCTCTGGCTTTTAGCAAAGTGCCGAGAGACGCTGCGGTGATGCCCTTTCCCAGTCCAGATACTACCCCTCCGGTTACAAACACATATTTTGGCATATTGAAAAACCTCCAAAGACTTAAGCAGTTTCCCCAAAATCTACCCATAAAGAAGAAGGAGCCTTTCGTTACTCCTCTTCAGGCTCCTCCGGCTCTTCTATGATAAGTTCTTCGTCCTCTTCTTCGTCGCCGTCGTCTAGTACCAGGTCGTCTGCGACATCTGATACTTCAAACACCTCGTCGGCTATTTCGGTTTCAAGTTCCTTTCGCAACCTCTCTACCAGTTTGGGCTTATCTCCGGTATGAGGCTCAATCACTTTGTAAGGAGGAGGTTTTACCACCCATTCTCTCAGCCCCCACAAACCACCCGGCTGGGATTTGAACCTGCCATCGACGCTTATCTCCGTATGGATCTTCGCTTTTACCTTTGCCAAATTCTGCCCAGGGTGTACTCCCTTTATATAAATGACCTGCTCAACCAAATCTTTGTATCCCATTGGCTCTCGGCGATCTTTCAGTATCTGATAAGCAATATCCGCCACTGAAAGATCAGGCCGAAGGTTTTGAGGTTGGTCCGATTCCGGCATCCTTTTCACCCCCAACCAGCTAAATGTTCTCAGTAATTCTACTCATCTGAGACACATAGCGCAACGTCAATACAGAGATTTTCGTTTCAATACTTCTTGCGCTAGATAAGAGGCCACATCCTGAGGCTTTGTGCCTGCTCCGAAGCCCGCATCGTAGCCAAGTTCAAGGGCCAGCGCATGAGTTATCCGCGGACCTCCTGCAATCAGTATGACTTTGTCTCTCAGACCCTCTGCTTCCAGAAGCTCTACTAAGTTGGTCAGATTTGAAATGTGCACGTTTCTCTGGGTCACTACCTGAGAGACCAATATGGTGTCAGCCCTTACCTCTCTTGCTTTGGCAACAAGAACCTCGTTTGGCACTTGACTGCCCATATTGATTACCCTGAAGGACGAGTACGCTTCAAGCCCGTGGTCACCAGCAAACCCTTTGTAATTCAAGATAGCATCAAGCCCCACTGTGTGAGCGTCATTTCCGGTAGCCGCCCCAATGACTATAAGGGGACGGCCAAGTCTCTCCCTTATCATTCTATCGACCTCACCAGGTTCTAAGAGATCCCACATGGGTCTGGCTACTTTGAGTTTTGAAAGTTGGACTGGTCTTTTGAGTTTCCCGTAACCTACAAAAAAAGTGAAGTCTTCGCTCAGATATGAAGATTCAGAAACAGCCGGTTCATCAAGACCCATAATGCGCATAACTTGCCTTGCCGCTTCGTCCGCAAGTGCTCCTTTTTCTACAGGCAGAGTAAAACTTATCTGCACAATTCCGTCGTTTTCGTGGTCTCCATAGGGCAAGACAAAATCTGACTTGCTTAACTTATCCTTAGGCTCCGCTTTCTCCGGGTCGCCTGTAACCTCGAAAACATCAGGATTTCCCCCCAAATCGTATGTCACACCTTATACCTCCCTACTCCAAAGAAAAACCGCAGCCCTGCACCGAAAACACGTCGGGAAACGAGGGCGCATGTCTCTTTAGAACAATTCTTCTAACAACACTTCTTCAACAGGGTTGAAATAAAGAAGGCTCCTCTTGAAAACACCCTCTCTTCCTCTTCCACCTGTTCTGTACCGTTTTACGCCTGCGAAAGACCCTTCGCCTATGGATGCAAATAGCCCTTTTTCATTTACATGTTCCAAGAAGTCGCATGTCTCATCAAGGATACTAGCCGCACGTTCCTGGATCAGACCTCCTGCAGTGATTTCAAGGTTCTTACCAAGATTCTTCGCCGCATTTCTCATGTAACACGCTGAGGTTATGGAAAGGTATCTATCCTGTATCAGGGGCGTATGTATGGCCTCTGTCAACATACCCACCAGGTGAATGGTCTGCCCCGTCAGGGTAGATACTAGATTGAAACTACTATCTAGGACATGGGAGAAAAAGATGTCACCCTTTTTGTGCACCGTAGGCGGCATGTACTTGATGGGGCAATCAGGAAACACCTGTCGCACCATAAGAGCCATTGCTAGTTCATAGGAAATGCTGTCTTGGATGAACGGGTTTATTTCAAACGCGTGTCCTAGACCTATGGATTCGTCATCAAGACCTGCGTTCTTGGCAAAGTGGTAGTTCATGAATTGAGAAGCAAGGACTGATGGACCTGCATCAAAAGCATCTGCTGTGGTAAGGTAGTTATCTTCGCCCGTGTTTATTATGATTCCAGCGTAAGCATTTATCATGCGTGAAAAGTTCTGGTCTACTAAGGTCCTTTCCATATTAATGTCCCTAAAAAGGATACCGTACATGGCGTCGTTGAGCATCATGTCGAGCCTCTCTACTGCTCCCATAAATGCGATCTCCGGCATACACAGCCCCGAGCAGTAATTCACGAGCCTTACGTACCGCCCCAATTCTTGTGACTCCTCATCAAGGGCAGCGCGCATGAGTTTGAAGTTCTCCCTTGTCGCGTACGTACCTCCAAAGCCTTCTCTTGTTATCCCGTGAGGCACGTAATCCAAAAGGCTCTGACCTGTAGAACGTATGACTGCTATCACATCCGCACCTTGGGCTGCTGCCATTTTCGCCTGAGCCGCATCTTCAAGGGCATTTCCCGTAGCGCAAATAACATAAAGCCACGGAGTCTCCGTGACGGGCATTTCATGCAACATTGATTCTCTCTTTTTTCTATTGGCTTTTACCAAAGCCAGCGATTCACTGCACAGTTCTTTTGCTTTTGCCTTCACCGCATCTGTCCCATGCCAAGGCAAACTCGAAACGTCGAGTTTCTTCCGGGCGACCGATTCGCATACTTCTTGAGGAGTTACTCCAAATTCCATGCACGCATTTGCCAAATAAAGCGCGGCACCATCGTTGATCTTACCCCTATCAACCAGCTCATTTACGAACACATTAGGTAGAGGTATTCCCTCGTCATCTACCCCATCTACACCCATGAATCGCGTCACTGTTCTTTCTATGGCGACCGTACCGTATGGCTGGAGTTCTTCATTTACCTTTGAGGTAATATTTTGAGCAAGCTCGTGGCATCTATCTATTTTATTAGTGTCCAGGTTGAGTTTTAACACTAGACTTTCACCTCACCGTTGCGCTGACTCCTTTTGTAGAAAAGTTCAGCTTTTTCGATAATCTCTTTGTTGATTCCAAGGACCCTTGCTATCAAAAGGGCGTCGTGCGGAGTAGGTGTGTCGGGGCCTACTTTTTGAAGGCCATAGTCCATATGCCGATACAACCATTGGACTCCGTCTGTGCCATTCACCCAGGTATCGCTAATCTTGATGAAATCGTCCTCTTGGGTATCTAGAGGAAAACCTGTGCTCAAACCTTTGACCTGCCAATGAGGCACATGGAGCATATCCGCCAACCCGTGATAATGGGTCGTAACGATCACGTGGGAAGAAGTCCTGTCATTTTCAAGATAGTACGAAAGGAGCGCCGCACATAGAGAAAGCCCCTGAGAAGGATTGGTTCCTCTGCCTATCTCATCCAAAAGGATCAATCCCCGCTCATCCAGGCGCGAAAGAGGCTGTTTGAGGCTTACAATCTCCGCCGCAAAACTTGAAAGCCCAGGCGCTTCTTCTTCCTGAGCCTGAAAGTGTATGAAATCGTAGAGACCCATTTCAATGTACTTACACGGCGCCATTAGTCCCCATTGGACCATGGTTGCACACAATCCTATGGTCGCAAGAGCCACAGTTTTGCCGCCCATATTCGGTCCTGTTATCACACAGACAGTTGAATCTACCTCTATGCTTACGGGCTGGTATTTGCCGCCGCGAGCTTCGACTTCTTCTTTCACAAGAGGGTGAAATGCATCATGGATTATAAGCGGCAAGCCAGTTTTTGAACTTTCGGGGTCTCCGACTGACTTATGTTCTTTAACACATGACTCTTCCAGTCCGCCAACTATATGGGGCCTCACCCCATCCATGGCCCTTGCGAGCTCGGCTTTGCAGATCAGAAAGTCTAGTTCTCCTATTGCCCTGGCTGCTTTTTCTATTTCCCCTAGGTGCTCGGCGACTTTTCTTGAGAGATCTATAAGAACCTGCTCTTCAATCTCACGTTCTTTCTGCCTGAGTCGGTTTATCTCTCTTTCGATTTTTACCGCATTGCGGGTGGGCTTTAACCTAAAGTGCACATGTGTCAGAGTCTCTCTGGTTTCTGCAAGTTCAGGCATGAGCCTGGCTTTTTCTACGGTATCATAGTCTGTTCTGCGTATTGCAATCTCTTCTCTTAGCCCGGGTCTTCTGCCTATGAGCTGCTGAGCTTTGTCTGCTTCCTTAGACATCTCGTCTCTTAGATCTCTTTCTTTTTGCTTGCGCTCCTTCCTTATGATGGCAAGCTGCTCAGAATATATGTCGCTCACGTAGAAAGTGGGCTGGCCCTGAGAACCTGGAAGAAGGTGTTTTTCTATTTCGTACAGCGAAGGCGGAACCACTCTTTCTGGCCACAAAACCGTATCTTCACCTGCCAACGTTTCGTCCGCTATGAGCCTCAAAATCCTGTTTACTGTAAAACAGAGGTGAGCGATTATAAACATCTCTGCATGAGGCAGAGGTTTTCCATCTCTAAGGAGAGTTATTGCATAAAAAGGATCTTTTGAGTTGCTAAGTATGCCTATAAGCTCAGTAAGGATCTGCGGATGTCTATCCCACAGAACCACGACTGTTTCAAGGGCATCAAACTCCGTATCCACGGCATCTTCCATGCCCGGCAGAAAAGGTTTCGCCCTAAACTTGACTCTGCGCCCCATAGCTGAACGAGGCGTCACTCTGTCCCAAATAGTTGCGAAGCCCAGCTTTTCTCTCGCAGTCGGCGGCGTAAGTATGGTCCTATCCTTCCTCTTCTCGTAGTCAAAATCATCAGTTACCCCACAACCAACTTGCTCACCCCCTTGACGCTTTTTTCTCCTGACACGACATCAAACACAGGTAGAGGATGCCCCCATCTAGAGATTTCTTCCGCGATCTCGCATACTAACTCCCTCGAGTCATGCTGCACATCTGCGAAGCTGCTGGGGTTTACAGTAGCCGCCAGCACCCTCATGGGATCTACAACACAAAGAGGAAGTCCGGGTTTCTTATCCACAAATATGCTCACCGCGTCTCTTGCGATAACGCAAAACTCTTCATCCTCTACCCAAGACCAAACCGCTTCGACAAATTCTTGGGTAACAGCCCCGGGTACAATTACTGCAACCGCGTCTTCAGCCAATTCAAGGATGTCATCCTCCCGGCCAAGTACAGTAACATATGGAGTAGGCTCTAGCGTAAACCCTTCTGCCAAGCGGCGTATCAGACATACAGTTTCTGTATCCACTGCTTTTCTAGCCAGCATCCTTATCCGTTCATCTTCATGCTCCGTCCTTGACAAGAGCCAAACCCAAAACCCCATTTCTTCTGCAATGGCCTTTATGTTCCTGCCGGCCACAGCACCGGTAGACAAGATAGTCGCATCGGTCACCTGGGGGCTAGCTGCAGCCTTTCGGTCTAACGCACCGTCAACAAGTACAATATCAGCGCCAAAGGCAAGCAAGTTCTTTACTATGAGAGAAAGTTCTCTGGCGGTTGGCGGTCCTACAAGTTCGATGGGAGCTGACTCGACCATTCTCCCTATGACAATTCGACCAAAGATACCCGTTCGTTCGAAAACGTCGGCTATCTCGATGTGCATTGCCGCTTCCCCGAGTACCCCTTCGGCTGTAGCGATCCATGTCCCTGAGGGCGGGACCACGCTGGGCTTAGGCTCGCCCGTTAGCACGTCAATGACTTCTCCGTCCCGCCCTGAAGATATGAGCCCCAAGGTCATTCCCCTTGATGACAGTTCCGAGACGAGGTAATTCATGGTGACGGTTTTTCCCACGTTTTTTGCAGTACCTACAACCGCTAAGGACTTGGCACCGCTTTTGATCACCAGATCAGCAAGGTCATTGCCCGTATCTTTGGGTTTCTTTTCTGCGGTTCTTTTCTTCTTCGCGTCACCTAGACCTGATCTCTTCTGCATCGCATGAATCACCTCGCAAATCCCAACATTGCCTTTGCCAACTCTTTATTCTTCGTTTAGAACACAACTGCAAGAGTTACCTTTCTTGTAGTCTTTTCTTCTCTCCAACCTCTCGGTGCCGAAAGGCACCAGACTCACCTTATTGCCCGCTAGAAGACCTGCCACACCTGTAGCGTCTTTGTGGTCGCCTCCGCACAACCTGCATTTTCCATCTGAAGTCCAGTTCTCGCCGTGATCGTATTGAGGCTCGTGGTAGGCAGAGATCACGCCTTCGTAGTTGCGAACAACAACCGTGCGCTCTCCCATAGACAGAATGTAGTTCGGGCTTAGAGGGATCTTGCCACCGCCGCCGGGGGCATCTACAACATAGGTAGGCACAGCCAGACCCGAGGTGTGCCCACGTAGGTACTCCATGATCTCCAAACCTTCGGCCACAGTAGTCCGGAAATGCTCGAGGCCCCAGGTGAGATCGCACTGGTAGATGTAGTAAGGTTTCACTCTTATCCTCAGAAGACCGTGAACCAATTCTTTCATCACACTAGGACAATTGTTCACACCTCGCAGAAGCACACTCTGATTGCCCAGGCAAACCCCGGCATCGGCAAGTATTGCGCAGGCTCGTTCAGTCTCGGGTGTTATCTCTTTTGGATGGTTAAAGTGAGTATTGAGGTACAGAGGATGATACTTTGCCAACATAGACGCAAGTTCCTTAGTGACCCTCTGCGGCATGACCACAGGAGCCCTCGAACCGATCCTAATTATCTCAACATGCGGAATCTCTCTGATTCTTTTTATGATCGACTCCAGCTTGTCATCTGACAAAGTAAGCGGATCTCCGCCCGAAATCAGAACATCCCTTATCTCTTCGTGATTTCTTATATATTCAATCCCCATGTCAATTTGCTCGGCAGCAGCAACCCTGTCAGTAACCCCTACAACTCTGCGCCTAGTGCAATGCCGGCAGTACATGGAACACTGCTCAGTAACAAGAAACAGCACTCTATCGGGATAACGGTGGGTAAGTCCTGGGACTGGGGCGTCTTCGTCTTCAGCCAAGGGATCGAAGAACTCCCATGGAAGCTGTTGTGCCTCCTGAGCTCGAGGAACGGCCTGAAGCCTTATAGGGCAAGATTCGTCGTTTGGGTCGATTAGGCTTGCATAGTAAGGAGTTATAGCCATCTTAACCTTGGAAAGCGCTGTCTCAACTCCTTGCTTTGCTTCAGGCGTAAGGTCTATCACCTTAGACAAAGTCTCGACGTTTTCGATCCTGTTTTTCCACTGCCAGTGCCAATCGTTCCATTGCTCATCCGTCACATCTTTGAAGAAGGGAATCTCTCTATAATGGCGCAATTTTCTGTAACCTCCCTGCTAATCTACGTATCCTTGACATCTGTCTACGCTAGCTCTCAAACATTTCTTCTAGAATCTCTCGGAGTTTTTGGTCCTGCCTGACAAGCTCCAAGGCGTATTTTGCATGGCCTTTCGCATAGCCGTTGCCTATTATCAGTTCAACGTCCGCGCCTACCCCTTCGGCACCCAAGGCCGCAGCCGTGAAACTAGTAGCCATGGAGAAGAAATATACCTTGCCTCCGTCTTTTGTGCTCAATATGGAGCTCATTTCTGTCCCGGGAATGTTGACGCAGTTTATGGTAATATCTGCTTTGTGTCCGCTGTTTGCTGCAACGAGCTTGTTCATAGTAGATATAGCGTCCCCGGCATCTCCTTGCAAAACAACGTCGCAATATCCTAGACGCTCAAGACGCTCCTTAGACCTATTGCTATGGGCAAGACCTATTACTTTGCCCTTGGGACCAACTTTTTTCTTGGCGACACTTGAACACATGATACCCGACTTGCCGCCCGCACCTAGGATAAATACGGTATCCCCCTCCTTGACGAGTCTGTCCGTTTGAATTGGAGCACCCGCAACATCCAAAACAGCCAAAGATAACTTGTCGCCTAGATCGGACGGAATAACCGAAAACACTCCTGTTTCAAAGAGCACGGCAGTCCCTTCCACGTCAACTTGGTCTTTATCCAAATGTACCTTTTTTACCTTGTGTATTTTCAGTGGAGTCAGAGAAAGAGACACTAACGTGCATATCCGGTCTCCTACCTTGGTGCCGTCCTTGCCCTCTACCTTTGGGCCAAACTCGGCAATCTTGCCCAAAAGCATGCCGCCTGAACCGGTTACCGGATTGTGCATCTTCCCTCGTTTGCTCACAATATCCATAACCTGCGAAGCTACATACGCTTCTTTGGCGGCGTCGTCCATGTCTTCGCTGCATCCGGACAATATTTGTTTGAAACTTGCCGCGTCAATATTCAGCGTTTCCACATCTATTAGCATTTCGTTGTCCCTTATTTCAGGACTGTTATCGATTCTCCATGCGGCCTGGGGCAGTACTCCTTCAGGCTCCAACACTCTGTGCGTTCCGTACGCGCATCCTGGTCTGTATTCTTTCTTCATGGCATGACCTCCACTCATACGTATTAGTTTCTCCTACGGGTAGTTCTACTGGGAAGTGCGGCACTTGTGCTCTTGCGCCATACTTCTCCTAATTTCATTATCCCACATCTTCCATTATTAATATGCAAATACCGTGCCACCGTTTGTACTATTTGGGCACGCCCGGATCCTCCATCTTTCAACTATGAATTCCCCGACCTACGGGCCGCACCCCACCTCCCTCCTTTCAAATAGGCCCTTGTCTTTAGCTATGGGTCTCAAGGACTCTACGTAGCACCTCCTCAAGTTGCTGAACACAGGGAAGGTCTTTGAAACCGACTGCTGAATATTAGTCATAATTCACGAACTGCTGCCTGTTATTGGGCAGCAATTGCGGCTTTGCGCCGAATTTTAAGCACACTTTGGGCGCTTGGGCTATAATAGCAGTATTAGTGAAAGAAGGTGTTCCCTTTGAACTTGCTTACTGCTCTTCTGCAGATTGTTGAAGTAGCCAGCGAAGGTATCCACCTCGTCGATGAAAATGGCGTTACCCTTATCTACAACAAGGCAGCATCAGAGTTTGACGGCCTGTCGCCGGACGAGGTAATTGGTCGTCATGTGCTCGACGTGTTTCCTTCTCTCACACATGATTCAAGCACTCTCTTGAGGGTGCTTAAGACAGGCGTGCCCGAAATAGCAAGCCAGCAGACGTTCTCCAATTTCAAAGGCAAGAAGATTACAACCATAAACTCAACTCACCCCATAGTTGTC
>Ga0255345_1001859_pt1 | contig 28765 bp, 22 predicted proteins | sample wastewater_treat_6_FD_192415 | JGI IMG/M metagenome (GOLD analysis project Ga0255345, IMG submission 192415) | Wastewater microbial communities from Lulu Island WWTP, Vancouver, Canada - plant20 | ecosystem: Engineered > WWTP > Wastewater > Unclassified | place: Canada: Vancouver, British...
GAAGTACACCCAAGTTCAACGGCTAATTCAGTTCCTCCCAGCCGGTACATTTCATCCGCATGAATTTTTAATTTAAGGCCTTCATCTTTGGCAGCTTTTAAAAATCTTCTTGACTGCTCAACCGTAAACACGTTCTTCTCACAAAATATGTCTGCAAATTCCGCCATGTTTTCTTGAACTATCTCAGGAAGAAGATCAATCATGAGGTCAATAAACTCTTCTTCCCTTCCCTTATATTCCGGAAGGACGCTGTGGGGTCCCAAAAAAGTTGGCACTATATCAACCGGATGCATTTTATCCAGTTCCTTCATTGCCTTAAGCTGCCTTATTTCCGTTTCCTTGTCAAGACCGTAGCCACTTTTCCCCTCAACCGTAGTAACCCCCATATCCAGCATCTTGTCAAGTCTTTTCCTACCCAGGCTTATAAGTTCTTCCCTTGAGGTATTCCTTGTTGCTCTCACGGTACTGGTTATACCCCCGCCCCTCTCCATTATGGACATGTAGGTGTCACCCTTCAATCTCCATGAAAACTCCTCAGCCCTGTATCCTCCGAATATAAGGTGGGTGTGGGAATCAATAAAGCCGGGCAGCACTGCCTTGTCTTTCGCATCAATGACTTGGTATTCTACTTCCTTATAGTTTTTTAAAATATCCTCGGTCCCCACATCAATGATTACTTCATCTTCAATTACGATACATCCATTTTTGATTAACCCTATACTGGACATATCCTTGCCGTGCTTGGGAGCCTTTCCCCTGCATGTCACAAGTTCCGAGGCGTTTTTTATAATCAGCTTGCTCATAATTTCCTCCTTCATGAGATCCTTCGCTTCGCTCAGGATGACAAGGTGTTTGAGCTTTCACTTTGCTCAGGATAACAAACACGTGTCATTGCTATGTATACTCCATTGTCATCCTGAGGGCTTTAGCCCGAAGGATCTCTTTAGAACCTTCACTTGACTCAGGATGACAAGGTGCACCCATTATAATGTTTTAAGGTTTCTTCTATTAATTCGTCGCTTGCCACATAGGGTATGGTAATGTGGTCCTGTCCTTGGAATTTCTTGTTGTATGCAATTACCGTTTCGATTGAGTGTTCGTTTCTTGCCCAGCTTCTCCTGGCCACTCCCACCATGGTGTCCCATGGGATTGAAGCTTTAATTATTTCATCCACTCTTTCGCTTCCGTCAAGGACAAGGCCGAAACCCCCATTGATGGCCTTACTGATGCCTACCCCGCCACCGTTGTGAAGGGCAACTAAGGACATGCCCCTTGCAGCATTTCCGGCAAAGCAGTGAACAGCCATGTCTGCGGTTATATTGCTGCCGTCGTAGATGTTTGATGTTTCCCTGAAAGGTGAATCCGTACCTCCCGTATCGTGGTGGTCTCTTCCAAGCATCACGGGGCCGATTTCTCCCTTCCTTACCATATCGTTAAATTTAAGAGCTATGTCTCTCCTTCCCAGGGCATCCTGGTAGAGGATTCTTGCCTGGGTTCCGACAACCAGCTTGTTCTTTTCCGCGTCTCTTATCCAAATATAGTTATCCCTGTCCTGACCTCTCCTCTTTTGGTCTATAACTGACATGGCCGCTAAATCAGTTTTTCGCAGGTCTTCCGGCTTGCCGCTTAAGCAAACCCACCTGAAGGGGCCGTAGCCGTAATCAAAAAGCATGGGTCCCATTATGTCTTCCACATAGGAGGGGAAAATGAATCCTTCGCTGGTGTCCTTGCCGTTTTTTGCAATTTCCTTAACCCCGGCGTCAAAAACAGCCTTCATGAAGGAATTTCCGTAATCAAAGAAATAGGTTCCCCTGTCAACCAGGGTCTTTATTGCCTTGAAGTGGTCAGCCAACGACTTATCCACCATGCGGGCAAATTCTTCCCTGTTGTATTTCAAGAGCTCGGTTCTTTCTTCAAAGGTGAGACCCTTGGGACAATAGCCTCCGTCATAGGGCACATGGCATGAAGTCTGGTCGGACAACAAATCTATGTGAATATTGTTATCAACCGCATATTCCAATAAATCCACAATGTTGCCGTGGTAGGCTATTGATATTGTTTGTTTCTTATAGAGGTATTCCCTTGCGACTTCAAAGGCTTCCTCAAGGTTATCGGTAACGGTAGTAACCCATCCCTGGCTTAACCTGGTTTGGATTCTTGAATAGTCAACCTCAGCGATTATACCTACACCGTTGGCAATTTCAACAGCCTTGGCCTGAGCCCCGCTCATGCCTCCAAGGCCTGAGCTTACAAACAAGTGACCTGCCAGGTCCTTGTCGTCAGGAATACCTAGCTCTTTTCTGCCTGCATTGATAAGAGTGTTAAAGGTTCCGTGTACAATACCCTGAGGGCCAATATACATCCAGCCGCCGGCAGTCATCTGGCCATAGCTGGAACATCCCATTGCGGTTGCCTTTGCCCAGTCGTGTGGATTGTCAAACATCCCTATCATCAGGCCGTTTGATATGATAACCCTTGGGCTGGACTTGTGGGATTTGAAAAGTCCCAAGGGATGGCCCGACATAACGGCTAAGGTTTGTTCATCCGTTAATTCCTCAAGGTATTTCTTAATCAGCTGATACTGCATCCAGTTCTGGCAAACCTGGCCCGTTTCCCCGTAGGTAACAAGTTCATAGGGGTAGAGGGCAACCTCATGAGATAAGTTGTTGTCTATCATGACCTGGAAGGCCTTGCCTTCTATGCACTTACCCTTGTATTGGTCTATGGGTTTGCCGTAAATTCTTTCTTTGGGCATATAGCGGTAGCCGTAAATCCTGCCCCGGGTCATAAGCTCTTCCAAAAATTCCGGAGCCAATTTTTCATGAAGGCTTTCCGGCACATATCTCAAGGCATTTTTTAAAGCTAATTTTATTTCTCTCTTGTTTAAGGAAACTTCTCTTTTGGGAGCCCGTCTTACATCTTCTTTTAAAACCGGATATTCCGGCAATTCATCACTCAGCTTGATTGTCATAGCATTCGATATACATACATTATCCATCTATTGAACCACCTCCATAAACATTTTATTTATAAGAAAATCATATGTCTTAAGATTACTTAAAGCTTTCTGGGGTAAACTTAGACCGTAAGTTAATAGTAAATCTAATTAACTTCCCTCTCCCCCTTGTTTTTTATAAATATTTAATTATGCCTTACCCATGTAAGGCATAATTTTTTTATTTAAGTTTTGCCCGGAATTTTACCGCCATCTTGTCGGGATAATATGAAAGCTTGGCTTTCCTTAAGCCTTCTAAGCCCATATCTTCTTCCCGGTTTATGTATATCAGGTCAGGATGATTGTTTTGAACCCATGCGGCAAACTGCTGGTTTATCATGGGGTATGCCCCCTGGACATCCTTAAAGGCTTTTTCTATATGTATAACATAGGTATCGGAACTTAAAACTTCACCGATCGTATAGGCTACAACCCGGCCCCCTGCCCTGATCAAGCCTCCTTCAAGCTCAAGGTCCTTAAAGTATTTGAAGAAATACTTAGTTGCACAGTTTTCATCCATCAGGCCTTGATCCTGCTGGCAGTCCGAATCGATACACCATTTCTTGTTCATCTCGATGCATTCGTCCTTGTTTTCTTCCGTTAGAGGCTCAAAGGACCAATCAGGATAGGATCTCATAAAAATACTGATGTGGTTTCTTTTTCTGTGGAGCTTTTTCCCTCTTAAAGTCACCAGTTTTTCTATCCTATATATATAATCAAAATCCATCCTGGATTCCTGGAATATGAATTTTCCCGGATACAAGTTACTTAGTTCATTGACTTGTTTAAGAGACAAGCCTGCCATCATCAATCCTTCGGAATCGCGTGATTTAATTATCTCATCGATTACCGGCTTTACATTCCCCTTTCCCATGGGGTAAAGATATATATCCTTTATATCGCCGATTTCTTGTTTTACGAGCAAAAATTCATTTACCCTGGCTACTCTTGTGTTATTTATATCCCTCCAGGCAAACAGATTTCCAAAATTCTCATGGCATCCCGTAATATCGTGTTCTTTCAATATGGAGTTTATCCATTGTCTATCTTTCAGTTGGATTTTTCTAAAGTTAAGCATTAATAATTCTCCTTGTTTTATTGCTCTCTCTTCTTATGATTTGATACAGCTGTTTAATTATACAACATGTTAAAGAAAAAAACACCTCTGGAAAAAATAATCTTAAAATAAAGCAGCTTTTGCCTATATGGCAAGCTGCTTTATTAGTTTTATACAGGTCTGGTCATTTACATCTTTTCAAGTAAGGTCTTTAAGCCGATTCCTTTTTCGTACTTGTGCCCTAATCTTATCAGTGTTCTTTCAATAGCAGCAAGGACCGAGTAAACCGTATGGTCGTCAATATTACCCATATGGCCAATTCTGAACATTTTACCTGCGTATGCGGCAAGGCCTCCTCCAACCATGACTCCTTCTTCAGCCAAGGTCTTCCTGAATTCGGCGTCATCGATTCCTTCCGGATAAAGTACACATGAAAGGGTTGAGCACCTGTGCTCTTTCTTTGCCAATACCTTCAAGCCCAAAGCCTCGATTGCATCGTTGAAAGCATCGGACACCCTTTTATGTCTTTCGTATCTTTCTTCCAAGCCTTCTTCTTTTATAAGTCTTACCGATTCCTTAAGGGCCCAAACCATGTTTACGGCAGGGGTTGCATAGTATTTTGACGGGTCGTTCATTATGGGAATCCATTTTTCAAAGTCAATATAGTATTCCGGTATGGTACCTAAGGCCTTTCTCCTGGCAAGTGCTTTTTGGCCTGCCCATAGTATAGCCAGGCCGGGTGCAACTCCAAAGGCTTTTTGAGACCCTGTGAACAAGATGTCTATATTCATATCGTCAACATATTCTCTTTCGCCGGCTGTAGCTGCAACTCCGTCAACTATGTACACGGTGTCCGGGAATTTCTTCATTATTTCACCGATTTTTTCAATGGGAGCTTTAGCACCCGTGGAAGTATCCACATGAGTTACGGTCATTGCCGCATAATTTTTTTCCTTTAATTTTGCTTCAACCGCTTCCGGAGTAACAACGTCTCCCCATTCAGCAGCCAATACATCTGCATTAAGGCCTTTTCTGGTACAAATATCAATGAACCTGTCACCGAAAAATCCGTTGGATACTATCAATACATTGTCTCCCCGTTTTGTAACATTGGCAATAGCCATTTCCATTGCCAGTGTGCCGGATCCGGCTACAACAAAGCATTCGCCGTCAACATGCCACATTTCTTTCAGATCAACGATTAACTCTCTAAAGTCTTTAACAAATTCCGGATCACCAAAAGCAACCGTTTCTCTTCCCATTTGGTCATTAATGGTTCTCACCGTGGGAGTCGGTCCGGGAATCATTACTAATTTTTTGTTTTTCATAATTCCTCCTTATATTAAATAAGTTTACTACAAATAAATAATTTCAGATTGTGAAATTCCATTTTTACTATATTTATAATAATCCTAAATTGCTTGTATGTCAATTAAACATTATATTATCCGATAATCCGGTGCTGCTTATATTGGTTGTAATTTCAGTGTTTATGCCGGAACCATTAAAGATTAGCCCATTGTCTCTTCGAGAATTACCATTTTTCATGGATCCCTTCGCGGCTGCCTCCGTTCATGCACGGAGTAGTAAGCCCGTTTGTTCTCCAGCATCCTCATATCAGCTTCCTGTGCTATCCGGTCAGCCCCGATTTCATTTTCCCGGTATGCTATACCATAAGCGATGTTATAATCATGAGACGCCACTTGCTGTGCAACCCGCTCCATCCTTGAAGCACATTCATTGGCATCGGCATCCTCGCTGATTATCACAAATTCGTCTCCTCCGACGCGAAACACCTGTTTAAACGGAAATTCTTTAAGCAGCGCACCCGCAACGATTTGAAGCATTTGATCACCGACCTTGTGGCCGTATTTGTTATTCACCTCATGCAGTCCGTTCACATCCGTAAATACGCAGGAAAGGGAAGCAAAACTTTTGTTTTGAATATTCGCAAAAAATCTTTCATATGCGTTTCTGTTTTGAAGTCCGGTAATCTGGTCTTCATTGCTAAGCCTTCGTACCTTCCGATAAGCACTAAGGCACCATGTAACTCCCAACATATACAGCAGCATCTCTGCCCCGATGATGGCAGCCATACGAAACAGACTGCGGCTGACGGCTTCACTTTCACGCATGGCAACAGCCTGGGGGATCATGACCATAATGTTCCAGTTGTTTACGCCGGTCGGGTCATAACGAAGAAAAACCACCTGGCCGATTGTTTCAGAAGTAAAAGCCAATCTGCCGCTTTTACCCGCTCTCAGGTCATTTTTAAATATATCCCACGAGTAGCCCGGCTCAAGCTTGCGGTTGGTAAAGGCATCAACGTTGCTCAGCGTTTTATGCCATGTATCTAGCAAAAACTGTTAGAATTATTACAAATATGATTTGCTGTCTGTTCATATTTCACCTTTCAATTCTGACATAAATGATATGCAAATTAATAAAGAAAGCCTGAACCTTTTGTTACTGCGGTCCAGGCAGTTTTTCCCCAATATTTGCCTAGTTGCTATTTTGTCAGAACGCTGACATTTCCTTGCAGAGCCGCACCTGCTTCTATGGATAAGGCTGATGTGGATATATCTCCGGTTACTTTGGCATCGCCGCACAGCTTGATATATTGCTCAGCATTGATATTGCCCTTAATAATTCCTGAAATCTCAATATGTTTTCCTGATAAGTCCCCTGTGATAAGGCTGTTTGATTTTATCATCAGCTTGTTTTCAACATTGATATTACCTTCTACCTGGGCATTTTCGATTTCTGCCGATTCACACTTGATGTTGCCGAATATTTTGCCTGTTGTCAAAATCGTGTTTTTGCATTCAATGTCTCCTTCCACAATGCCCGATATCAAAAGCTTTGAATTGGTTACGATTGTTCCCGTTATATTGGTATCTTCGGTTATGACTGTTGTTTTTTGCGAAGAGTCATAATCTTTTTCCTCGAACACATATTTCTTGCTGAACAAGGTTCCTTTATTGCTGCCTTTACTTTCCTGGGAAGCTTCCAATTTTTCAGCAGCTGGTGCAGGAGTGATATTTTCCGTTATGTCCTCTGTCTCCTTTACTTCTTCAGTATCCATATCCGGATTTTTTTTGCCTTTTTTAAATGTAAACACCTCATTTAATGCCTGTTGAAAATTCTTGTTCATTTCCCCATCCTCCGATTTCATTAATGTTGATAAGTAAATATAATTGGTGCCACAGTATTATCAAGCTTGTTTAAGGTATACCCTTTTTCTTGCAGATAGTCTATTATTTCAGGCAAAGCCTTTACGGTACTGTACTTGCTCTCGCTGTCATGACCCAGGATTATTACATTTTCTTGATCCTTGACAGTATCTTTCACATTTTTTACTATTGCCTCGGGAGTCGTAGTTGTAACCGCATCCTGGGTTGAAGCATTCCAGTCATAGAAAATAAATCCTCTTCTCAGCATTTCGGAGATAATATCCTGATAAATGCCCATATTGTGAGCATTGATACTTCCTCCCGGAAAACGAAAGATTTCCGGTTTGACGGAGCTTGCCTCATAGATCTTGTTATAACAGGTGTTGAAGTCATCCAGGAAAGCTTCTACGGATTTGTATATGCCGTAGTAGTTGTGGGAATGGCTGTGTATCCCTATGGTATGTCCTTCTTCCGCGATTCGTTTCAGGATATCTAAATTGTTGTTATTTGAAACTATAAAAAATGTAGCCTTTATATCCCTTTCTTTTAAAATATCCAGTATTTCCAGTGTTCTGGAAGAGGGGCCGTCATCGAAGGTCAGATACGCGTTTTTTCCCTCGGGTTTTTCAATAACCGGCATTTCATTGTAAAGGTCTGGGTACAAAGACTGGTATTCGATTCCCGGGTCAAGAGATTCCTGCAGTCTTTCCAGTGGATCATCTTCTTTTTCATCAGTTTCTTCAGTGTCTTGCTCACCGGATCCTTCAGAGCCGGCTTCAGCCTCTATATCAATAAACACAAATTTTTCCTGGACATCAGGAATAGTGGCATTGTCTTGAGCCAGCAATACAGAATCTTCCCCGGCTTCTAAAACATCAGCATCATTTTCCCTTGTCAATGCATCGTTTTCCTGGGCATATGAAAGACCGGTATTTAGCAATACCGTATCGATAATCACCTTAATACCCAATAAGACTAGCAAGGTGATAATGATTAAGGTCAGGTATATTAAATGCTTATAAAACCTTACGCTTCCAATATACATAAAAGCATCTTCCTTAAGTATAAAAATATGACATGTATGTCTATATTTGTAATTATATGTAATTATATGTCAATTAATTTTATAATAAAAGGCATTAAAAAAAAAACCCCCGAAAGGGTGGTCTTTTTTTATTTCTTTAATAAAATTTTAAGATTTTTGGCTTTGTCTATTGCCTGAACCCTCCTGTTTACTCCTAATTTCCCGTATATATTTTTTATGTAACCCTTGACCGTATTTATGGTTATACCTAATTTATCGGCAATTTCCCTGTTAGACATCCCTTCGGCAAGGTGCATAAGAACCTCCGTTTCCTTTTTGGTGAGAGGGTCTACAAGATTGGGATATGCTTTATCGTCATCGGATGCCTTGGTACCATCCAGATACATTTGCAGTACCCTTGCGGACGCTATCTGGACAGACAATATTTTCAGGATTTCAAGGCTTTCTGAAGTAAACGCATTAGAAGTCAAACTGTTTTCCAGGTAAAGAACACCGAAAGGAGTACCCTGGAGGACTAAAGGCAAAGCTGCTATAAATTGGGGCCTGTACTCTGCTATATAGGGGTCACTCTTGAAAATCTCTGTATTTTCCCGGCAGTCAAGATACAAAGTATCGAGGGTTTCCTTCACAAACCATACCGCTTCCCTGGAAAGCATATCACATTCCTTCAAGGGAAGGTTTTTGACCACAGCATTGTCCATGCAGGCCTCCCTTGCAGCTGCAACATACAAGTCTCCCTTATCTTCAAGAATGAGATAGCCCTTGTCTGCACCTGCAATTTGAACCGACATGTCCAAAAAGTCACCAAACAGTTTATTTGCGTCAGTTTCCTCACACATATATTTAGCGGACTTATTAATAAAATCTATAATCTCAATATTGGAAAAGTTCTGCAAGTAAATATCCCCCCAAATTCCTTCATTATTTACTATTATATACATTTTTTTGCAAAGATTCAATAAAGCAAGTGTATCAATGCGGTTTTTCTCTATGCCTTTCCTCATATTTTTCAAATATATACTTGAACAAATAATTTACCGAAAGGATGAATATGATAAAGAATATGGATTTTGCCGGATTTTCAAAAAATGAACTCACGTTTTCACCTATGAAGGCCAGGATTAATAGCATAACAAATTTTGAAGGCAGGAGGACTGCAAGAAAAACTTCCGTCCTCATGTTTGTCAGTGCCGCAGCCCCGCTCAGGAGAAAGGAAGGGGTGAAGGGAAAACAATAGAGTAAAAACAAAAGATTGAGTTGTTTTCTTTTTATCTTTTCAAGAGTGGTCCGATATTTGCTTTTTCTTATTTTTTCCTCAATTTTTTTTGCTCCCACCTTTCTGAGCAGCAGAAACAAAAGAAATGAACCCAGGCAGTTACCGATCCAGGAATACAGGTAACCGAAAAAAAATCCGAATACGGCTACATTCATTATAACAAAACCCACCAAGGGCAGGATGGGTAAAAAGGCTTCCACCACGGGAAAGAGAATACCTGCAAGAGGCCCCCAAGTTTCGACATAATTTACAAAAATTTCGGAATAATCGGCTAATTCCAAAGACATAATCAAATTCTCCAAGGTTGACTTTCAGTATATTATACCCAGCGTCACTCATACAAAATCATGTAAAATAAAAACAATAATAATATTAGCATAAAAGCTTGATAATTTTAAGCAAAAAATATAATATTAGTATAACCTTGTCAGCATTATTCATAAGATTTATCATCCTGCGAAAGCAGCTGCCTGTCATCCTGAGCGAAGCGAAGGATCTCACTCATGGGATTCTTCGGGCTAGCGCCCTCAGAATGACATCATAGTCGTCATCCTGAGCGTTGTCTGTCATCCTGAGCGAAGCGAAGGATTCCATGAGATTCTTCGGGCTAAAGCCCTCAGGATGACACTATGGGATGACAGATTGTGAATTATTCATACCAATGACAAGGTAAAAAATAATAATTACGGAAAGGATTTATATGAAATATTTCATAGGGGTTTCCATACCAAAAAACTATAAAAATAAAATAGAATTGCTGAGAGCCGAGTTCAGGTTTTTCACAACCGAGCCTCATATCACCCTGGTTCCTCCTCCTGCCCTTCCGGATGAGGATGATTTCATTAAAAATGTGATTGATGCCTGCAAAAATGTTGAGCCTTTTGAAATAAGGCTGCAGGGCCTTGACCAGTTCGGAGACAGGGTTTTATATGTTAAAGTCGATTCTCCCGGCTTAATTGACTTACATAAAAAAATCTATGAAAAACTTGGTTTGCAGGAAGAAAAAAGGGGTTATACCCCCCATTTAACTCTTGTAAAGCAAAGACCCGGAAGGCCCGTTGATATAGATGCCGTCAAAAAAAGGGCAGAAACAAAACTCATTCCTGCCATCAACTACACTTTAAATTCAGTAACAGTTTATTACCAGCCCAAGGAACATTCCATCTATGTCCCATACATGGAAATACCTTTAGGAGAATAGCATTAATTACTATTTGTAATCCTATCATAAGATCCTTCGGGCTAAAGCCCTCAGGATTATTTCATGTTATCCACACCACGATAAACGTATACTCTAAGTCATCCTGAGCGTAGCGAAGGATCTCATGGGTTCCTTTGGGCTAAAGCCCTCAGGATGACACTATGGGATATTCATAGCATGACAATATAAAATTTATTTAAGACGTTGTTCTATCAGTTTTGCTAATTCAGTGGCGTGGAAGGTGATCTCTTCCTGATTTTCTCCTTCAATCATAACCCTTACCAGGGGTTCTGTGCCCGATGGCCTTATCAGGACCCTTCCTTTACCGCTAAAATGTTCTTCGATTTCTTTTATTTTATTTACGATTACATCATCAGTCAAATAATCTTTCTTTTTCGAAGCTGAAACATGGGCATTCACCAAGACCTGGGGCAGGCTTTTCATCATTGAGGACAGGTCCGAAAGTTTTGCCTTTTTTTCCCTAAGAACCCTTAATAGCTGTATGGCTGTCAACAGCCCGTCGCCTGTGGTATTGTAATCAAGAAAAATAATATGGCCCGACTGCTCGCCCCCCAGGCAATAGCCCTTATTCAGCATTTCTTCCAATACATACCTGTCCCCTACACTTGTTTTCACAAGATTTATGTTATATTCCTTAAGGCAGATATCAAGCCCCAAGTTGGTCATTACCGTTCCAACAATTGTATTGTTTTTTAGTTTTCCCTTTTCCTTGAGATAGGTGCCGCATATGGCCAAAACATGGTCCCCGTCAACAATATTTCCTTTTTCATCGGCAGCAATCAACCTGTCCGCATCCCCGTCAAAGGACAAACCCACATCGGCTCCTGTTTCAATGACAAGTTTTTGTATTTCTTCAGGGTTTGTGGACCCGCAGTTCACGTTTATGTTTATACCGTTGGGGTCACTGTGGATTACGTAAACCTGGGCTCCCAGCTCGTGAAGAAGACGGGGTGCTGCCTTGTAAACGGCTCCGTTTCCGCAGTCAAGAGCAATCTTAAGTCCCGAAAGATCCACATCAATGGTAGATTTAAGGTAATCCAAATACATTCTTAAAGGGTCTTCAATTATTATCTTTCTTCCCAGGTCCCCTGAAACAGGCATGTAGTCTATATCTTTATTGGTCAGTATGTATTCTTCTATTGAGTCTTCCATTTCATCCGTTAATTTAAACCCATCCCTGTTAAAGAACTTTATTCCGTTGTATTCAACGGGATTGTGGGATGCGGTTATCATCACCCCTCCGTCTGCATCAAGGATTTTTATCATGGCTGCCACTGCAGGTGTCGGAAGTATTCCCAAATATAAAACATCTATTCCCGCCGAATTCAAGCCCGAAGACAGGGCTCCTTCAAGCATGTCTCCTGATATTCTGGTATCCGTCCCCACAACCATCTTAGGCTTTTTTATTCCTTTAGTCAAAAAATATCCTCCGATTCGCCCTAATTTATAGGCTAATTCCGGGGATAAATCCTTGTTCGCTATGCCTCTTACACCATCAGTGCCAAATAATTTTCCCATTATTCCTCCAGATTCCGATAATTTTTATAGGTGTTTTCAATATATTGTATCATATTTAACAGATTAAAAAAAGATACCAAAATATTAAATTTTTATGTTATAATAAATACGATCACCATAGTTTCAGGGAAGGATTTTTTTTATGATAGTTTTGTCGTGCAATAATGTATCAAAAGCATATGTAGCTGAGAATATAATAGAAAACATCACCTTTACCATAAATGATAATGAAAAGGTTGGATTAATCGGTCTTAACGGAGCAGGTAAAACAACCTTATTTAATATACTGACCAAAAATATAGAGCCTGATACCGGCGAAATCTATGTGGCCAAGGGTAAAAAAATCGGTTACCTGATGCAAAATACAATAATCGAAAGCAAAATGAGCATTATGGATGAAATGCTCCTTATTTTTGATGAGCTTATTAAAATGGAAGAAAGGCTCCATGAAATATCTCACGAAATGAGCATTTTAGCGGAAAAAAAAGATGCAGCCGGCCTTGAAGCCCTTATGAACACATATTCAAAGCTGAATGAGGAATACGTTGAAGCGGACGGTTACGGTTTCAGAAGCATGATAAAGGGTGTTTTGAAGGGTCTGGGTTTTACGGAGGATGAATTTGATAAGCCAATAAATATTTTAAGCGGCGGCGAAAAAAGCAGGGTTATGCTTGCAAAGCTCCTTTTGCAAAAAGCGGATATACTTCTTTTGGACGAACCTACCAACCATTTGGATATTGAAGCTATCTCATGGCTTGAAAAATATATAAAGAATTTTAAAGGTGAAGTAATCATTATTTCTCACGACAGGTATTTTCTTGACAATACCGTGAACAGGATTTTTCTTTTGGAGAACAAAACCTTGAAATCATATAAGGGCAATTATTCCGTCTTCATGAAAAAGAGAAAAACCGAGCTTGAGCAGGCCATGAAGCAATACGAAGAGTATGAGAGGGAAATTAAAAGACAGGAAGAAATGATAAAGCGACTCCATGCTTACGGCAGCAAAAGAAATATCAGGCAGGCCTTCAGCAGGCAAAAGGCTTTGGATAAAATGAAAAGAATGGAGAAGCCTATATTTGAAGGCAAGAAGGTAAAATTAAAGTTTACCCCTAAAATAAGCAGCGGCAGGGATGTACTGAGCTTGACCGGTGTTGCCGTATCCTTTGACGGCAAAAAAATATTTGAAAATGTCAACATAAATGTGTACAAGGGCGAAAAGATAGGCATAATAGGACCTAACGGCATAGGCAAGTCAACCCTCCTTAAAATTATAGCCAACATTATAAAAGATTATGAGGGAGAAGTAAGCTTTGGTCACCAGGTCCACCTGGGCTACTATGACCAGGAGCAGACCAATTTAAATGGTGAAAATACCGTAATCGATGAAATATGGGATGAAGTTCCCGATTTGAATTATTATGAAATTCGAAGAATTCTTGCACAATTTTTGTTTTTCGGGGATGATATGTACAAGTTGGTGGAAGACTTAAGCGGTGGTGAAAAGGGCAGGTTATCCCTTTTGAAACTCATGACTTCCAACGCAAATTTTCTCCTTCTGGATGAGCCTACCAACCACCTGGACATTGATTCCAAGGAAGTTTTGGAGGACGCCCTCATTAATTACGAAGGAACAGTCCTTGTTGTTTCCCACGACAGGTATTTCCTCAACAAGGTTGTTAATAAGATTTATGACTTGTCAGAAGAAGGAGCATTCGAATATTTGGGGAATTACGACTATTACCTTGAAAAGAAAGCTGAACTTGAGGAACCTGATGACGAGGAAGCCGTAACCAAAACCAAGACCCGGATAAATGCAGAGAAGAAAAAAGAAAGAGAGCTCATACGGGACAGGCAGCAAAGGGAAAAAGCCATAAGAGAACTGGAAGAAAAGATTTTCATGCATGAAAATGAAATTAATGAATTAGAAACCAAATTATGTCAGCCTTCGACATATACCGACAATTTTTTAATTATGAGCCTGAATGAAAAATTAATCATTCGCAAAAAAGAAATCCAGGATTTATATACTTTATGGGAAGAATATATTGAGGAATAAAAAAAGTTATTCACCCTATGTTATTTAGTTGTGAATAACTTTTTGTTGTTTTTCTTATATCAACAACTTTATCCACAGCTGTTGATAATTTTTTTCAAAGAACTGTTAATCAATTTGCAAGTTCCAAATTTGGCATTGCATTTAGTGATGAATCGGCAAATTTTTTAGATAAATATTTATAATATCCTGCGCAAGCAATCATGGCTGCATTATCAGTGCATAAAATAGGAGAAGGCTTCATAAATATATAGTTATGGCTTAAACATTTTTCCTGAAGTCTTTCCCTCAGACAGCTGTTAGATGCAACCCCTCCGGCTAAGGCTATGGTAGTTAAGTTTTCCTGCTTGGCTGCCCTTATTGCTTTTGTTGTCAATACATCAACCACAGCTTCCTGGAAGCTTGCAGCGACATCTTCTATTATTACGGTTTCATTTTTCTGCCTGGCATTATGAAGATAGTTCAATACTGCCGATTTCAAGCCGCTGAAGCTGAAATCCAGGGTATCATCATCAATAATGGCCCTGGGAAATTTAATGGCATCCTTGTTTCCTGACTTGGCTGCCTTGTCAATTAAGGGGCCGCCGGGGTAACCCAGCCCGATAGCCCTTGCCACCTTGTCAAAAGCTTCTCCTGCGGCATCATCCCTGGTCATGCCCAAAACTTTGTAAAGACCGTAATCCTTAACATGTACCAAATCAGTGTGGCCTCCCGAAACCACCAGGCAGAGGAAGGGGGGCTTTAATTCTTTGTTTTCTATATAGTTTGCATTTATGTGCCCTTCTATATGATTAACCCCGATCAAGGGTTTTTCCCAAGCATAAGAAAGCCCCTTTGCAAAATTAATCCCCACCAGGAGGGCTCCCACCAAACCGGGGCCGTAGGTCACAGCAATGGCGTCTATGTCTTTTGGCTTTACATTGGCTTCAATCATGGCCCTTGATACCACATCATTGATATTTTCAATATGTTTTCTTGAAGCCACCTCAGGGACAACTCCTCCGAACTCCTTATGGATTTCTATTTGAGATGATATTATACTGGATAAAACATTTCGCCCGTTTTCAACGACGGAAGCGGCTGTTTCATCACAGGATGATTCTATTGCAAGTATTATAGCATTTTCACCTGTATTTTCCTTCATGTATGGTATTTTCCTCCGTATTTTCCTTACCCGATTATACTATTAAGGGTTGGATAATTCAAGAAGAAAAAAAGATGACCTATCATAATGATTAATAGGTCATACCAGGTCATTTTGCAGAAAAATAATAAAAATACCAAGCGAACATTTGCAGGACACGAATATAATTCTTAGCGAATGCAGGCTAAAAATCCATTAAACAGCTTTCGTTGTTTGAACGAAGTGAGTTCGCAAGCTGTAGGATTTTTAGCCGTAATGAGCTTTAGAATTATTCGTGTCCGAAACCGTGAGCGTGTATTTTTATTATTTTATATATATCAGTTCAGGGTTGCTTTGCCTTTCTTGTTTGTTCTCCATACGTGGAGTCCCAATGCAAGACCTATAACTCCGTATACCATAAAGGTTCTGAAATATTCTCCCAATAGGGCATTTCCAAACAAGGACAAGCCTATTTCGGGAGACATGATGAACATTGAGTTAAACAAAAGGGTACCCATGATTGCATGTTTTACTCCTGCCTTTTGGGTGGATGCTCCTCCAACCAGGAGGGCAGCAACTGAGAACATTCCTATCTGGGTATGGGCCCCGTAAGTATTGAGGGTACCCATGTTCTGCAGGTATATGATCTGGCCCCAGGCAGCAAATACAGTTGACATGATGGTTGCTATAATTCTTGTTTTATCGACGTCTATGCCCGATACCTCGGCTATGTGCTGGCTTTGGCCGACACTCCTGAAGTCCTGCCCTAATTTTGTCTTCAATATCAATTCATTGAATATACACAAGGCTACTATCAAGAGACCGGTTATTACCGGGACCTTTCTTATCTTCATCAGGGCTGAATTGGTTGTGATGGCATAAAGGCTTATTGCAATCATAACCAGGCACAGGATGATGTTTATTACCGTCATTGTCATGTTGTACCTGTACAAGCCGGGATTCTTTTTGTTCCTTATTATTTTCCATATCTGCAACAGGAGAATAGCCGCAAATACAATTAATATAGCCCACATGAAGGGAATTTCCCAAATTTTGTCCAGGGCATATTTGAGTCCGCCCTGTTCATGGGCTCCCATGTCTACGGTCATTCTGACTCCTACCCCGTCAGGTTTTATCATGGGATGGGTGTTGGGAACCTTTATAATCACGCCTACAACAAAGAGGAACAAGAATTGGTATAAACCGTTGGCAAAATAGCCTACCATAAGGCTGGCGATCATCTCCTGGCCTCTTGTCTTGTTGTATAGCATACCTGTTAAAAATCCAAACAAGGCTGCTATGGGCAAGGCGATGAGCATGGTCAATAATAGCCCGTTAACTCCGCCCCAACCGAAATATATCACGATTGCCAGGGCTATTTGTCCTGCCATGGCACCTACAACTATACCAAAGTTCAGTCCCAGACCTGCCACTACGGGTATTATCAAGGATAAAACAAGGAATGCATTCCTGAAGAAACGGCTTGATAATTCCGTAAGGAAAAAGTTCATTGTTACACCGTCTGACACAAGGAATCCAAACAGGGTAAAGGCAACGAATATTAATGAAACGATATTATCCGCCAACCAGGTTGATACCCTGGTAGAGGAAGTTTTTAATCTTTCTGAGGTATTTGTATTATTCATTAATTATCGCCTCCTTTAACCTTTGTCAGGGCATATAGAATAATTCCGTTTTGGATTATCATACGGAGTATTTCGGATAAGTCCGTTCCTTCGAACATTTGGTTTGCTACGGGAAGGGCTGTTGTAAAAAGTCCCTGATATATGAGTACCCCTATTATTACATGGGATACCTTTGCTCTTTGGGCAGAAGCCCCGCCTATCAATACGGCAGCAACCGCGGCAAATGCCATCATCAAGGGTGCCGAATAAAGCTGGGCATAGCCGTAGCCCTGGGAATAAACTATAATACCGATGGCTGCCAGAATTGTGGACAAAACATTTGCTTTTATCCTGCACCTGTCTATATTTATGCCTGAAGACTGGGCAAATTTCGGGTTTATGCCTCCCGCTGATATGGCTATACCTGATTTTGACCTGAAATACAGCCATACTATGACGCAGCATATTAAGAACAACAAAAGCATTCCGGTGGGAATTATAATACCGGTATCACTGTTTACGGCGATGAGGCCTTCTTCTGCGAACAATGAAAACCTCAGGAAATTACTCAATATCTGTGCTCCACCAATTGCATCAAGCTGGATTGTTTCCCTTAATCCCTTTCCTATGAACCATCCCATGTTGGGGCTTTTGAAGGGTATCATGAGCCATGCCAGGCACATGGCAGCAACAATCGAGAATCCTGTATAAGTGGCAATTGTCATTTCTGAGCCTTTTACCGCATTAAGAAGCCTGCCGTAAAAGTATCCGACCAGGGCAGCCAGGACTATGGCAAAAGCGATAGATACCAGTAACCATGACCAGCCGGTAAACCCGAATTCTATAGCGCAGACTAAAGCAAACAAGCCGCACACTATACCAACCGGCAAGGCAAAGTTAGGACCTGTTCCCGATTGAATTGAAGGAACCATTGCCAGTACCAGGATACCGTTCATACCGGCACGTTTAATCGTGTCGCTTAACAAGGTTATGACGGATATACCTAAGGCGCCTCCGGCAATAAGCAGGAGTACCCAGAAACCGCCTATAAAAATCGTAGGAAATCCGATTTTATTTACTATATCATTGAAAGTGGTTTTTTTCCTTTTTACTTCTACCATTATGCTTCCCTCCCTTCGAATCTTCCATTTGCGCTTCCTGACATCATCAAACCGAATTCGGCATCAGGTGCATCGGGTGGAAGCTCTCCTTCAACCTTACCTTCGCAAATTATTAAAATTCTGTCACATATGCTTCTAAGTTCAGCCAGTTCAGAGGAAGTCATAATAATGGTCATACCTTCATTATTTAACTGCTTGAGCAAATCAAGAACCAATTTTTTTGCTCCTATGTCAATTCCCCTTGTTGGCTCGGAAACCAAAAGAAGTTCGGGATTCAAGGTCAATGCCCTTGCAACACATACTTTTTGCTGGTTGCCCCCGCTCAGGCTTCCAACCCTTTGCAGGGAGGATGTACACCTGATGTCCAGGTCTTTTATCATCTTATTGGCATGGTCTCTGATTTTGGCGGAATCTTTCAGTTTTATGGGGCCAAAATACTTCAGAAAGTCATCGTTAATCTGCATTGCCGTAAATGCAATGTTGGCTTCGATAGATTCATCCAATAACAAACCGACCCCCCTCCTGTCTTCGCTCACAAAGGCGATGCCGGACTTTATTACGGATTTGGGATCGTTCAAGGGTAATTTTTTGCCTTTAAATATGACTTCTCCCCGGGCGGGGAATATACCCATTATGCCGTTGGCAATTCCTAATTTGCCCTGGCCTGCAAGTCCGCCTATGCCTACTATTTCACCTTTTTTTACTTTTATGTCTACACCCTTCACTCTTTCACCGGGCATTGCTACGTGTAAATCATTTATTTCCAATATTGTTTCATCAACAATATTTCTGTTTCTGCCTTCTTCCCTGTCTATGGTGATGCTTCTTCCCACCATCAACTGGGCTATTTCATATTTATTTGTGTCTTTTATATTTTTTGTGGCTACAAGCTCCCCGTCTCGTAAAACGGTGACAACGTCAGCCACTTCAATAACTTCATCAAGTCTGTGGCTTATAAATAAAATACCGATACCCTGACCGGCAAGTTTTTTAATTGCTTTTAATAGGTTTGCAGCTTCTGCTTCCGCCAAAACCGCTGTTGGCTCATCAAACACAAGAATCTTCAATCCTGTTTTGTCTATTTCTCTCGCAATTTCTATAAATTGCATATGACCAACCGGAAGGCCTGCCACCTGGACATATTCTTCTATGCTCATGTCCAGTACATCCAAGGCTTTCCTTGTGTCTTCGTTCATTCTTTTTATATCCAATGTTTCCAGGCGTTTCCCGAATATCCTGCTCACTAGGTTGGGTTTGGTAATTTCCCTGTTGAGCTTGATATTCTCCATAATGGTAAAGCCGGGAATTAGCATAAATTCCTGATGAACCATGCCGATTCCATAGTCCATGGCGTCATGGGGACTCTTGATTTCTGCTGTTTTTCCTTCTATTTCTATGCTTCCTTCAAATCCGCCGGTCGTATGAATTACCGACATACCAAAGAGAATATTCATCAAGGTTGATTTGCCTGCACCGTTTTCGCCTATCAGGGCATGGATCTGGCCCTTTTTAAGTTCCAGGTTAATATCCTTCAGCACCTTGTTTCCCGAATATTCTTTTGAAACATTTATCAATCTCAGAAGGTTATCACTCATTATTACCTCCTCTGTTATGACATTACTAATTAGCAAAGGAATGTATCAGAAGTTCCTTTCAAGAAATTCTGAAACATTCCTTAATACTTACATGGCTTAATTTATAGTATTAAATTCGATTAATCAATAATATGTTCTTCACCGTATGTTAAGAAGTCCATCATGATCAATCTGAAATGAGGAATTTCTAATCCTTCTTCTGTATATGGGCTTGTTGTAACACTTAATTTTGCATATTCAGCCATTTTTTCTTCAAGTACTTTTACATCAAGCTCATCGCCTACGTTGCCGTTAATCCATTCGATTATATATTCGGTGGATGCTATTGTGTTCATCATGGCAACAGGTACCGGCCAGGTTGAGAATCTTCCCAGAACTCCTTTTGCCTTCAAAGCTTTTGCTGTTTCGCTTATAACTTTTTCCATAGCTTCAACGGAATATCCCGTGGATTCAATACCTAAAGCTGACGGGAATCCGTGGTATGGTGACGGGCAGCAAGGCTGCGGATAAATTGCTCCTACATCGCTTGTTGCTTTAATAAGCGGAGTCTGCATTGCGCAGTTGGTTGAGAAGAATGCTGTGTCTTTTCCGAATCTGTCAACCAACTTCGGCACGTCTTCAAGAATGAATTGCTGTGCTCCGGTTACACCAACGTCGCTTGTCGGGTCTGGTGCTGTTGCATCATAGAATTCGATTCCGATTTCTTCACATTTGTCAATCATTAACTGACGTCTTGCAGCAAGCATTACTATTGACATATGTCTCGGGAATGAATAGTGTACCAGCGTTTTGGCACCTAATTTCTTTGCCTGTACGGGGATGGCATCTCCCATCTTCAACTCGTCAGGATTAAGTATCAGGTTTGCTCTTGCGGCAACATCAGGTGGATTCTCTTGTGGTGTACAGTAAACGATGAATATGTCATCACGAGTTTCCAAGAGTTTATCTACCGCTGCGTTTGTTCCCGGAACAGCTTGATTTATAATCAATCCCTTAACATCCGGATTTGCGGCTATTTTAGCGATTGTAGAAACCATTTGTTCTTGTTCGGTCATGAAGTTGTCCGGCCACAATACGTGCATGATTTTGTCTTCACCGTATTTCTGAACCATTTGTTCAGCTGAACGATATTCTTCTTCGTTTTGTGAAAGTGTGTTTGTAACGATGGCTATGATGCCTTCGAATGGTTCTTCTTTTCCAGGTTGCTCAGCTGCGGGTTGTTCTCCTCCCGGCTGTGTTTCAGGTTGTTGTGCCGGCGGTGTCTGTGCTTGCTGACCACAAGCGGCCAGTGACAATACCATTACTAAAGCCAGCAGTAAGCTTATAAATCTTCTCATTACTTGTCCCTCCTAATTATACATTAAAAAATATGTATTCTCATTATAAATGAACACATGATATTTTGTCAAACTATTTTTGAAAACGTTTCTTATCTAATAGCAAAATACTGCCCATGTGTGCATTATGCGTACAGGCAACATGATTTAAAAGGGAGTTTCCCTCCCTATTCTTCTAGATTTTCTAAAAACTTTCTCATTTTCCTCTTTTGCTCCGGTGTAAGGAATTTCTCGAAGTTTTTTAAATCTTCAATCTTTTTTCTGTATTCTTTCTCACCGTACTGCTGTTTGAGTTTTCTGCTCATATCTCTTGCATCCCTTAATATTTCTTCCTCCGTTTTGCCTTCATATTTCTTTTTGAATTCCTGAAACTGCTTATTCTTCATAAAATCATTTGCCTTGGCTTCGGCTTCCTTAAATTCTTTGCTCTCCTTGATTTTATTGATTTCACTATCATTTCTAAATATATTTGACATTCAGCTACCTCCTATATGTTATATAATATGCCGAAGATACCGTTTGATTACAATTTTCGTAACATAATCGCCCCGTCAGAATATCATATATGGAGATAATTATAAGAAGGTGATACTATTCCTGTTCAAATATTATTATATTTAATGGCGGCAAGGTACATTTTTGACGGCAGGCAATTTAACGGCCTGGTTACAAAGCTGTCTGGAACAAGCAGGACCCTGGCCCAAGGAATTATCAAGAATCCGGAAAAAATGGAAAGCCTTATAGGCATGGTCAGAAACCTTGCTCCCCTCACATCTCCCCAAACAGTAGCAAAGGTAAATACATATCTGCCGGCAGTAGAAAAAGCAAGCACCCTGCTGAGCATGTACTCCTTTTTAAACAGGGCTCAAAATTATAGGCCTATCACTGCCCTGGATGCCAAAACACCTCTTGATAAGGTAACGGCATTATTGAAAAACGGTAATATTCCCGTCGCAAAGTTATTGGCAAAACCCCTTATAACAGGAAACATGGAAAAAATCATGAGTGCCCTGGCAATGAACCTGGCCAAGAGCGGCGGTTTAAACGAAATGTTTTCTTCATTAAATAAAGGGGATAACAATAAAATCAGCGAAATGCTTTCATCCCTTTCAGGCAATAAGGATAATACGGACTTAAACGCCTTGCTGGACACCTTTATGCCCATTATTAATAATGTAATGTCTTCGTCAAATAAACCGGAGGAAGAAAAGGAGCCTTCCGTACAAGAAATTTTTAAGAGTGCCGACTTTGACCATACCCCCACTCCCCCGCAACAGGAAAAAAACCAGAAAAATGAAAAACACGTTCAAAAACCAATTCGCATAAGACAAAGAAGGAGGTATAAAAAAGATTCTTAATCTTTAGGGATTAAGAATCTTTGCTTACATATGTCATCCTGAGCATAAACGAAGGATCTCAAACACTTTGTCATCCTGAGCGTAAGCGAAGGATCTCATTCATTGTCTCCCTTTGATTTATAAAGGTTTCTGTTATCCAAAAGCCAAATTTTATCGGTGAATTGACCCGGCTCTATGGTTTCAAGAAAATGCTCAAAATCAAACATCCTAGCATCAATTATATCCAGAAAATGCAGAAGTTCCGCTTCAGGTGTCATAGGCTTTTTGGGGCTGCCAAACTCGGGCTCATAGTGATGGGATAAAACCATGTGCTGCAAGAGAACGCTCTTTTCCCTGTCTATACCTATCTTTTCCCCTTCGGTTTCAATTTCTTTTATACCCTGGATTATGTGCCCCAACAATTTACCTTCCATGCTGTAATCAGATACTATTCCGTATTCATCCGACTCCATTTCCAGTATCTTGCATATGTCATGGAGGACTACTCCGGCATATACATAATCAGCGTTAAGGAAATCATACACCTGGCACAGTTTCTCCCCTGACTTCAGCATGCGAAGAATATGGTATAAAAGTCCTCCCCTGTAGGAATGGTGGTTCCTTTTTGCAGCAGGATAATAATACAGTTTATTTTCATACTTTTTTAGAATATTGTCGGTCAGGGTCCTGATCTCTTTATCCTTGATTTTTTTTACATAGGATTTAACTGATTCCAGCATTTGGCTTGGCTCAATGGGTGCCGAAGGTATTAATTCCTGAATATGAACTTTGTCTTCAGGTCTTTTTTCTCTTATTTTGTTGACCTTAAGCTGCCTGACCCCATTCCATTCCAAAACCTCTCCCCTTATCTTCACTATCGAGTTTTCTTCAATTATTTGCTCAGTCTCCTGGGAGTAATCCCAGACCTTGGCATTTATTTCACCGGTTTTGTCCACTAAGTCTATATCAATATATTGTTTCCCGTTGGTAGTTTTCTTTACTTCATAATTTTTAATCAGATAAAAGCCGTCTGCCTTTTCTCCGGGCTTGAGCTCTGCAATTGTTTTATTGGTATTGATCAGGCTCTTCATCTGCTCTTTAGCCTTGTCGTTAAGCATATCCGCAATACTTTGACTCATAATCTGCCTCTCTTTTTTTATTTTATACCCTATTATACCATATTTTTGCTAATCATTAAAGTTTATTTTGTCGAAATAAAAACGCTCGGGAACTTCCCGAGCGCAGGTTAACCATACACCCTCTTATGTCATCATGAACAAAACGAAGGATTTCAAGAGATCCTTCGGGCTAAAGCCCTCAGGATGACACTAATTACCTTGCTATTGAAACAGACATACTGTCTTGATACCAATTAACCTTATATCCCAGTGATTCTGTAACTAAACGAAGAGGAACATAATCACCTCTTGCAGAAAATTCCATCCCCTTAACAATATATTTATTGCTATCTTTATTATAGGTATATTCTACTTCAAGGGCATTAAATAAATTCTTTGCTAAAACATAGGTTACCCCGTTTTCAAGGATAGGAGCTCTGTCAAAACCTACCGGCAATCCTTCAAGCATTACCGTTACCTGCGAATTATCTTTTTCATATACTGTTTCCCCGCCTACTATAGTTGCCAAAGGTAATATATTCATTATATCCCTGTCAGGGCATGTCATATAATCCCTGTCTAATACAACAAAATCAGCCAGTTTTCCAACTTCTATGGAACCTTTAATATCTTCCTCAAATTGTCCGTAGGCTGCCCAAATTGTAAATGAACGAAGAGCTTCTTCACGGTTCATGCATTCTTCAGGATACCAGCCGCCTTCAGGTTCTCCGTCTCTTCCCTTTCTTGTAACAGCTGCATATAAGCCATGGTATGGATTCACAAGCTCTACATTTGCATCGGAGCCGTTAACTATAATATTGCCTGTATCCAAAACTTTACGCCACGCATATCCGCCTTTGATTCTTTCAGGACCAACCCTGTCTTTAGCCATATTTTTGTCTGAAGTTGCATGTACTGCCTGCATTGCGGGAATAATTCCCAAATCAGCTATTCTTTGAATGTCTTCCAAGGTTGCAATTTGGAAATGTTCGATTCTGAACCTGTGATCATCGAGGGGATTCTCTTTCAATACCTTTTCATATATATCCACAACCTGTCTGTTTGCCGCATCACCTATTGCATGAGTTGAAGCCTGAAAACCGTGTTCTCTTACCTCTTTTATTAATTCATAGAATTCATCATAAGTATACCTGCTGTTTCCGACATGGCCGGGTCTGTCTGAATATTCTTCAAGCAGCCATGCGCTTCTTGCACCTAAAGAACCGTCTGTGAAAAATTTAATACAGTTTATAGTCATTCTCTTGTCATAAAGTCCAACCTCAGGACCTTTTTCATAATATACCTGAGCATCCGGTCCGGTATTTACCATAACATACAACCTGATTTTCAAATCCCCGGATTCGTACAATTCCTTCATCTGTTGTATGTCTTCGACACTTGAGCCTGCATCCAAAGAAGTTGTAAGTCCATAGGAGAACAACTCATCTTGTGCCAGTAATAAAGCTTCCTTTTTTCTTTCTGCCGTAAAAGGAGGAATCTTTTCAGTAACATAGTCAGCCGCAGTATCGGTCAAAACACCTAATAGTTCTCCATTTTTATTCTTTAGAATTTCTCCGCCCTGTGGATCCGGAGTATCCTTGGTTATTCCGGCTATTTCAAGAGCTAAGGAATTTACCCATATTGCATGTCCGCATGTCCTTGTTAAGGCGACAGGGTTATTTGGAGCAACTTCATCCAAATCTTCCTTGGATGGGAATTCAGGTACATCCCATACTTCCTGGTTCCAGCCGCTCCCGGTTATCCATTCACCATCCGGCAATCGGTCTGCTTCTGCTTTAACCGCCGCTAATATTACATCCTTGGGCTTCCAAAATACATCTAATTCAAGTAATTTTTGCCCCTCAGCGGGATAATGCATGTGCCCTTCAATTAAACCGGGAATAACGGTTTTTCCCTGCAAATCTATAACTTTTGTTGACTCTCCCACAAATTTTTTGACATCTTCATTACTTCCAACTCCGATAATATGCTGACCTTTTATTGCAATAGCTTGTGCTTTTGAAAAGTTTTCATCCACAGTATAAATATTACCATTTACATACACCGTATCTGCCACCTGATTATCCGCAAACGCTTGAACCGGAACTAAAGTGGTTAACATAGCAATTAATAAAATAAATATTACTTTCTTGTTAAGCATTTTAATCCCCCTTTTTTATTATTTCATTGGTAAGATTATAACTTATTTGAACATGCTGTTTTGTAATATTTTGTAGACAAAATTAAAAACATAGGCATAATAATATCCCCTTAACCTGAAGGGGATAAAAATACAAAAATGACAAAGTGCCGGGCACCATAGCCTGGTGCCTGGCGCCGGGTATTATATTCTTTTTTTCCAGTACTTTCTTATTTTAAGGAAGCCGATTATGCAGATGATAACTGCAGGAACCAAAATCGGGGAGCTTGAAACTATACCTACGATTAAGTTTTCCACGGATCTTATAATACCGTTAACCGTATTTATAAAGCCTGCCTTTGACCTGTCCCAAAGGCTGTCTTTTGTCTTTATTGTGAGGCTTGGAGTCATCACTTCTTCGACTTCCAGATTGATAGTCGACATTTTAGCCCTGTCGTTTATATCGCTCAAGCTCAGATTTAAAGCATCTATTTCAGTTCGTATCCTTCTGAGCTCATTTTCTATCAGTAGCATTTCTTCAACGGTCGTTGCCTCTTCAAACAATTCTCTCAGGTGCTGCTCCTGGATCTCCAGGTTTTTAACCTTGTTGTCCTTTTCGTAATACTCCTTGGTTACATCTGTTTCATTGATGTTCTTCCTTCTTACGTCAAGGGTATTTTCCAGATAATCAACCAATTCATAAAAGCTTTCCTGGGGAACCCGTATTTTTAGATTCCCGTACATTAATTTTTCTTCATTATAGACCTGGTAAACCTGGGTGTTGTTGCTTTCCATAAACCCGCCCAGGGAGCTTACCTTCATGGACAAATCACTTAAAAACTTGTCATAGTCTTCCGTTTGGGCATAAATTGTCCCGGTCTTTATTATTTTCATCTCTCTTTGTTCAGTTGAGGATGTGGTTACTATTGAATCATTTGACTGGTAAGTTATCTCACCCCTGTTGTATTTATAGCTGTCGTCATAGGCCATTCCCTCAGCCTCTTCCGGCATAGCCGGTTCTTCCATGGGCACGGCCGGAGCAGCAGCACCGCCAAAATATTGACCAGGTGCTTGTTCCGATGACATGTCATAGGCAGATTCGTTTTTGGCTTTCATTCCCAGGCCCATGTTGCCTAAGTTGTTTATGCCGGCCACAAGTAAAACCAATACCAGGGCAGCGGCTATACTTCCGTATTTCAGCCATTTGCTGCGACTGAAGCTCTTTATTTTTGAAGTTCTCTTAGTTTCCTTTTCAGACCTCTCCATCAACAACTTTTCATGAAGTCTCTTGCAATAACCTTCAGGTGGCTCTTCTTCAGGTAAGTTTTGCAATACTGATATTAAATTTTTATATTCATCCAAGACTTTTTGACAATTTTCGCAGGAATTCAAGTGGTCTTCCACTTGCTGCATTTCTTCAGGACTTAATTCATTATCAATATATAATGACAATTTGTCGCTTATTTCATTACACTTCATCTTATTATCACCACCTTAGCTATCAGCTTTCATTTCTCTTTCCAAAATTTCTTTTAGCCTTTTCCTGGCTCTTGACAACCTTGACTTCACTGTTCCTAAATTACAGTCGAGGATTTGGGATATTTCATCATATGTGAAACCTTTTATATCTCTCAGCAATATAATCGTCTTAAAATCATCTTCCAGCATGTTTATTGCGTCATTTACCATCTGTTTATCAAAACTTCTCTCGATTAATGCATCCGGATTGCTTGAATGGTCGGTAATCTCTCTTTGAATTTCCCTTCCTGAACCCAAGTCCATGGTTTCATCTATGGATATTGCAGTTATACTTTTTCTGCGCTTAAAATCTATGCAGGTATTTACAACTATCCTGTAGAGCCACACTTTAAATGTGGACTCCATATTAAAACTCTTTATATTTCTGAATACTTTTATCAGTGCTTCCTGGGAAGCGTCTTCTGCGTCTTCCACGTTTCTCAGGACACGCAGTGCTATGTTGAAGGCACTTTTTTTATGATCCTTGATGAGCTGCTCGAAAGCATCGATATTACCCTTCTTACTTTCCTCTATTAGCCACCTTTCATTGGTATTCATTATTCCACCCCGTTCGGTTATATATTAGACGTACACATATTTTGTTTTGTTCCACGTTTTCTTTAAACTCGTTTAATTATAACATTCAAGTATCTATTATTCAATAAAAAAAGGCAGAAAGCACCTGCCTTCTAAAAATTGTGCCAGGCATCAAGATTTTGTGCCTGCTATGTCATCCTGAATCCAAATCAAATAATCCAAAATACGGAAAAATAATAAAAATATCAAGGGAACATTTGCAGGACACGATTATAGTTCTTAGCGAATGAAGGTTAAAAATTCGTTAAACAGCTTGCCTTGTTTGAGCGCAGCGAGTTCGCAAGCTGTAGGATTTTTAGCCGGAATGAGCTTTAGAACTATTCGTGTCCGAAACCGTGAGCGGATATTTTTATTATTTTTAGTTTTAAGAATCCATGGGATTCTTCGGGCTGAAGCCCTCAGAATGACATTTTTGGAATATTCATAGTAATGACATTTTATAGCGCCCTTGTGATTGTTCCGTTTATGATTAATTCCTCACATTTATTTATATCTTCATACAAGGGTCTGTCTTTTGTTAACATGGGAATTACTTTTCTTACTTCCTCGTAAACTATTTTCGTTCCTGCCCCTAATCCCTTGTTACCCCGTAAATCTATTCCCTGGCATGCGCACAGTATTTCCATGGCCAGAACCCTTCGTACGTTTTCCATAATTTCCTTTGCCTTTCTTGCCGCAATGGTTCCCATGGAAACATGGTCTTCCTGGTTTGCCGAGGATGGTATGGAATCAACGGAAGCCGGATGGGATAGGATTTTGTTTTCGGAAACCAAGGCAGCCGCCGAATACTGAACAATCATAAAGCCCGAATTCAATCCTCCATGCTCTACCAAGAATGCAGGCAGTCCGCTTAGGGCGGGATTTACCAGCCTTTCAATTCTTCTTTCCGAAATATTGGCCAGCTCTGCCAGG
>Ga0255345_1001866_pt1 | contig 28697 bp, 20 predicted proteins | sample wastewater_treat_6_FD_192415 | JGI IMG/M metagenome (GOLD analysis project Ga0255345, IMG submission 192415) | Wastewater microbial communities from Lulu Island WWTP, Vancouver, Canada - plant20 | ecosystem: Engineered > WWTP > Wastewater > Unclassified | place: Canada: Vancouver, British...
TAGGATATCCGGGGTTCTGCGGGAATTCGGCATCAATGTTAAGGTCAATCTGATTCTGCGGGATTGGCCACAGCACATGGTAATCCTGGATGTTCAGGCCGGGGTTCTTGGGGTTATTGTTCAAGGTCCTGACCCTCTCGACAAGTTTTCCCATCCTTCTTAGCGTGATATGTCTCCATTCCTCGCCGTACAGTTCTCTTGCACGTTCGTCGAGGATGTAATCGAGGTCGACATCATCAGCATCCACGGGTGTCGCGTTTGCCCTGGCACGGATCAGGTTAATGTCAGCGGCTGCAAGGTCGGGTCTGTTAAGTCCGACATACGCTTCAGCCCTCAGAAGGAGAGTTTCAGCAAGCCTAATGGCATAGCGGTCCTTATGGTCACTTCCTCCTCCCGAACGGTTGGGATCGGTAAAGTAATGGCAGGGGTCGGCAATCTTCATCCAGTAGGGATATATGTACTGGCATGAATCCCTCATGGCATCGCGTGTACCGGCTTCATATTCGGCGGCATAGTCGACCAGAAGGTTGATTTTCTTCTTGTCATAGGCTGATCCGGGAGCATCATAATAGAAGTCTCTCTTTATATTATACCTTGCATTCCGGACGTCATTGTTCCAGTCGCTTTTCCAGATGTCGTATGCAGCGTAGTTAGTGGGATGCAGCCATGCAACAGGGCGTCCCAGTGTGTCGGAATAACCTGTATATTTGCCATTTCTGAATTCTCCCCTGAAGGCTTTGAATCCATCCGGTGTATTACCCAGTCTGAAGTACGCGGGTCCAAATGTCCTGTTACCTTCAACCGATCCTCCTCCTGTTGTTGGGGGCGGTTCAACCTGGATTACCCAGATTGATTCGGTATTGCCTGCAATATTCTGATTGCCGTAGTCAAACAGGTCGTAATAGGGATCACCCTCTCCCCAGACCAGATTCTGCCTGTCGCCGAAACGTTCGGTCATAAGTGCATAGCCATAATTGTCAATAACTGCGCTGGCTGCATCTGCTGCAAGCTGGTATTTACCCTGGGCGAGGTAACATTCGCTGAGCATGTGCCATGCAGCGCCCTGGGTTATCCTTCCGGGTTCTTCTTCCTGTCCCCTCGCGGGAAGTTTGGTTGTACCGAACAGAAGATCCTGTTCCATCTGTGCATAGACCTGGGCCTTCGGGGTTCGGGTAAAATCGGTTTTCACACCTTTAATGACCTCAGTCACAAGAGGAACATCACCGTATGTGGAAACCAGTATCCTGTAGGCGAATGCCCTGAAAAACATTGCTTCGGCCAGGTAGGCATCTTTCTGGCCTTCCTTCGCCCAGATATTGGGATCGGCAGCATTAATACCCTCGATAAGTACATTGACCCTTTGTATCAGTTCATAGTTCCATGTCCAGTAATTCCTCAGGTATCCATTTTCTGATGTAACATAGTTTACATAATTACACATGAACCTTGTACTGTTGGGGTCTTCTCCATGAAAGGCGATATCTGTTCCGCAACCTTTCATAATAGCTCCGGCATCCTGATCGGAACCGTAAAACCATCTTTGTCTCACGGAAAAATGGAGTCCGGTGATACCTTGCTTAATACCCGGAAGAGTCTGATACGCGTTTTCCGGTGCAAGGAAATCCAGCGGTGTTTCATCGAGTATATCTTCACTGCAGGCAGGAAGCAAAACCAGCAGAACACCGGCAAACAATAAAAACTTCCTTAAAAACATATCCTGAAATTGTTTCATCATATAAAAATTTTTCGGTTTCATAATATATTCATTGCAAATTTCCCTTTTCCTCTATTAATTAGAAGGTAACCCTGAAACCTGCAGTTATATTCCTCATAAGAGGCGAGTTGCTGGTACCGGTTTCGGGGTCCCATCCTGACCATTTTGTCCAGACGTAGGGGTTCTTACTTGCTATATAAACCTGAAGAGCCTCGATATCCAGCTTGCTGAGCACGGTCTGATTGAACCTGTAGGCGAGCGACACATCCTGAAGTCTTACAAAGCTTCTGCTTTCGTAGATACCGCTCGACACTGCCGGTGAGTTGTAGACACCCGTAGCATTGTTAACACCGTTTTCAGGAGTCCAGTAAGGTCTCACGGCTGAAGCATTTATTCTCAGTACGTTGTCGGATCTCCAATCAACGTTTACAACACTCGCGTTATTCATCTGGTAGTATTTCTTCCCGCCCTGAATTGAGTTGATAAAGAATGAGAAAGTGAAGTTCTTCCAGTTGAATGTGTTATTTATACTGAACCTGTAGCTTGGGGACCTGTAACCTATAACTTTCCTGTCGTTATTCGGTTCAATAACACCATCATTGTTCTGGTCAACGTATTTATACTGACCGGGGTACCAGTTGTCATAGGTTCTGCCTGCATAGAGGTCGGCTTCTGTCCAGAGACCTCCCATCATTTCGTAATCATAGATCGCGCTGATAGGTTCCCCGACGAACCATGAGTTTCCTATATCCTTGTCATTCTTGTCACCGTAGAGTCTGGATATCTTGTCGCGGTTGAGAGAGAAGACAAAATTGGTTTCCCAGCCAAGCTGACCGGTCAGGTTAATAGTGTTAAGTTCCAGTTCAATACCTTTATTGTCAATCGCTCCGATGTTTGTCCACACGCTCGCGTAACCAGTTGTTGGCGGAAGAGCCCTGCTTACAAGAACGTCGGATGTTTTTGCCTTGTAAACATCAATTGATCCTGATATTCTTCTGTCTAAAAAGCCGAAGTCGATCCCCACGTTGAGGGAAGCGGTTTTTTCCCATGCAAGACTGGCATTTCCGAGGGTACTCGGATAAACGGCAACAGAGGTAGTGGGACCGAAAACATAGGCATCCGCTGTCATCCTTGAGAAACTCGAGTAGCGTCCTATTCCCTGGTTACCGTTTTCACCGTAAGATGTTCTCAGTTTGAGGTAAACTTTTGGAATACTCTGCATGAATGACTCATCCGAGAGTACCCATCCGAGCGACACCGAGGGGAAGTTGGCGAATTTCTTGTCGGGACCGAATCCCGAGAATCCGTCACGGCGCCAGGTTGCTGTAAGAAGATACCTGCTCATAAACGTGTAGTTCAGCCTTGCCATGTATGAAAGACTGTTCTCTTCCCATGCACTGGAAGCAACGGCATACTGTGTACCCAGACTTACATTATTAAAGCCCAACACAGGATTGTCGAATCCCTGGGCATCGATGCTGGAGCTCTGGAAGTTCCGGTTTTCGGCGCTGTAAAGAAGGGTGGCGTTAATCTGGTGCTGTCCGAAGCTTCTCAGGTAGGTTACAATATTGTTAACAATCCAGTTCCTTTCCTCTTCAGGCAACTTGTATGCACGCCCCTTATTGCCCGCTCCGCCCGGAACTGTTACCGGGTAGAAGGAGTTATTTGTCCTCGTGAGAAAAGTGTTCGAGTAATTAAGTTCATAGGTAAGCCCCTTTACCCACGGAACTGTGATTTTACCGCTTCCGACCATGAAGAGGGAGTTTCTCTTATCTTCGTTGGTAACATAAAGATTATTGAGCGGGTAGGGCATGTAAGCCTCACCTGTCAGGTACATATCCCACACGGGCTGCCCTATCTTATTGTTTGCCAGAGGACTACAAGATCTTGCATGTCCCAGGTCCGCGTTCAGTCCGGAATAATCCCTGTAGGAGTATGAGGAGATGACACTCAGGGTGAACCAGTCGGTGATTTTGCTTTCGAGATTGCTGTGCAGAGTGAACCTGCTGTACTTGTCGTTACGCAGGATTCCTTCCTCATTGGTATAAGAACCGGACACGTAGTAGTTGCTGTTGGTTGTCTTTCCTGAGACGTTTATGTTATAGTTCTGGATTGGAGCAATGTGAGTAATCTCGTCAACCCAGTCGATTTCATTCCCGGCCATATAGTTATCCCTTTCCTCCTGGGTTCTGAGCCTGGCTGCAACCAGTTCCTTGTTGTTTACGTCAGGTCTTACAGGTTTTCCTTCAGGGCCTGTCGGTTTTGTCTTGTACCAGGAATACAGGTCCTGCTGATAGTAGTAATCCACAAGCCTTACGGCATATTCCTGAGCGTTCATTACCCGCATCGGATTGTTTGTCATGTCCTGATAACCGTAGTACATATTGAACGACACAACCGGCTTGGCAGATTTCCCCCTCTTAGTGGTGATCAGCATTACGCCGTTCGCGGATCTTGAACCGTAAACAGCAGCAGCGCTGGCATCTTTCAGGATGTCAATCGATTCAACGTCGCTCACGTTAATGTCGGAAATTGCTCCGTTGAAGATAATTCCGTCGAGTACAATCAGTGGTCTGTCACTTGCCGACAGTGACGTCTGGCCCCTTATCGAAAGGTCAGGTTCTGTACCTGCCAATCCGGAACCCTGTACGTTCACACCCGCGGTGGCTCCTGAAAGGGCCTGGGAGATGTTCATATTGGCAAGGGAAGCCTTATCATCCATTGTAACACGCACCACCGATCCGGTAAGGTCGCTTTTTTTCTGCGTTCCATATCCGGTTACGATTACCTCATCGAGCTCGGTAGTTGCCGATTCCAGCTCCACGTTCAGGGTTGTACGGCCTGCCAATGCAACTTCCAGGCTGTTATAACCGATAAAGGAGAAAACAAGAATATCGTTCGGACCGGTGACGGCAAGTGAGTATTTTCCGTCAGGACCCGAGAGTGTACCAACAACAGTTCCCTTGACAACAATGTTAACTCCCGGCATGGGGTCGCCTGTTGCCAGATCGGTAACTGTTCCCGATACTGTAAGCTGCTGGGGGACAGCGCCGGCAAAGGTGGTGCCAGCCCCAAGCAATAACGCGAGGATCAGGATCTTAATATCCCAAAAAGGCTTTTTGAGATGCCTGAATAATTGCATCTCATGGAAAGGGCTTTCTTTCATCATAATAAAATTTTGATTTTAATGTCATGATGCCTGCCCCGTTCAAACGGGGAGAGCCCACATGATTGAAGGTTAGTCAGATACATATTTATAAACTTAATACATGTGGGTTTCATGATTTGAGGTTAAGTTAGAAAAACTAATATAGTTAATAGAATTTTAAATAATGACAAAGGTCTGTCAGAAGGACCTTGTCCTTTGGTAAGAATCAACTGTTGTACATAGGCATGAAAGTGTTAAGTTAATATTTAGGTTTGGGAAGAGCCAAAATACGGAATTTATTTCAAAAAAGACCAAGTTCGCTGATATAATTTTTATATAGTAATATTTCCCCCTTAAAATCGTTATTCTGAAGCATGGGAGTTTAATCATAACCGTAATACTCAATGGGGAGAATATTAATATCCGGCATAAGGCATGCCTTGTTTTTTTTCGCTCTGTTCCCTGCGGCAATAACAGCCACAGCGCAAACGGCATTGCCGGAGGTTTTCACGGAAGGATCAGTAAAGGAACAGATGAATTATATTCAGGAAAAAACACGAATCTATGAAGATTTCAGAGCCATCCGGGAAGACATGTTCCAGAAACTGAAGCGAAATGCCACCGATTCAATAAATGCAGCCAGAAAAGAGATAGGAACGCTTATTGCCGAAAGGCAGGACAGGGATCTTCGCATCGACTCTCTCAACTCAGCCATTGATAATGTCAAATCGGACCTCGATGTGATGACCCGGACAAAGAACAGTATAGCATTATTTGGGATGGAAGTGAACAAAAAAGTTTACAATTCCATTCTCTGGACCATTATTGCTGTTCTGACCGGACTTCTTGCCATCGGATTTCTTGCCTACAAGAGGAACCATATTATTACGGTTAATACAAAAAAGGAATACGAAGAGCTTAAAAAGGAATTTGAAGCCTATCGTAAAGCCTCACGGGAAGCCAGGGAAAAAATGTCAATGGCTCATTTCAACGAACTTAAGAAACTCCGGGGAGCGTAGGAAAGCGCCGCTTCTACACGTTATAGTATGATTCCCAGCCTTTGCGTGGAGGTTTGTCGGCCAGCATTGCATTTGCAAACGGGTCGTTTACCACTTCCTTCGTATCTCTGTTGAAGATCAGTTTCTTATTCCTGCGTATGGCAATAATCCCAAGAGAGAATATCTGCGACAGCGGGGCAAATATCTGGAAGGGTGAACGTGTTTGTTCCAGACCCTGGCATGCTTTAAGGAAGTTTACATAATGATCGGATGGGCTTTCGGGATATTGAGGCAGTTTTGGCGCCATTTCCTTTGCCTTCTCCTCAGGTATTATGAAGAGGGGAGCGGAATGTGTTCCACCCTTGAAAGTCAATTCCTTGCTATAGATCACCTTGCCGGCGGACGGTCTTCTCGGGGCTCTGGCTGCGCCGGCCTGCTGCTGAGGTCTTGCCTGCTGAGGAACACCTCCGGGAGGCGGTATTGTCCTGTCGACAGTTGCTTCAACCGAATCGTAGCCTTCAGGAAGCGGAGGAAGGTTCTCCACACCGTCGTACCATGTTATATCCACCGGCGGCATATCGCCGCGGCTCGGGAAGCGGAATTTTATCGTTGACTCGAGCGGGAAGAAGTAATCATTCAGGTTCTTGATATGGAGAGGCTCAATTTCATAGGGAAGGCCAAGGTCGAGAAACTGATGAATAGTGTCAAGTATATGAGCTCCCCAGTCGCCGAGCGCTCCGAGACCGAAGTCGTACCAGCCTCTCCAGTTGCCCGGATGGTATTTTTCGTTGAAATCATGGTATGCCGCGGTTGTAAGCCATGTGTCCCAGTCCTTGTCGGTCATACCTGCAGGAAGAGGCTGTGCCTCGGGGAATCTGGTGATATTGGGATCGTAGGGATGCCAGCGGCGGCTTCCGTTCATGAAAGCGGTTACCGCGGTTACATCTTTTATAATACCGGCATCAACCCATGCCTTGAACTGGAAGTAGTTTTCGCCTGAGTGGCCCTGGTTTCCAACCTGAGTAACAATCTTTGGATTTTTCTCAGCCATCCTTGCCATCAATTCAGCCTCAAGGAAAGTGCGGGTCATCGGTTTTTCCACGAAAACATGTTTCCCGAGCTGCATGGCAGCCATACACACCGGGAAATGGGCAAAGTCGGGTATTGCAACCTGTACGGCATCAATATCACCTGCCATCTTGTCGAACATAACCCTGAAGTCCCTGAACTGCTTGGCTTTGGGTACAAGCTTGATAATATCCTGCGCGCCTTTTGCATCGAGGTCAACATCACAGACCGCGACTATGTTTGCCAATCCGGAATTAATGAACTGTCTTGCATCTGAAGCTCCCTGGTTGGCTATTCCGATAAGCGCCAGGTTAACCTTTTTTGAAGCTTTTTGGGGTGAGATAATCGGACCGTTTGCCGGACCAGTCGCTGCTGCTGCCCTGGCTCCGAAAACAGCCCCGGTAGTTGCCAGACCGGCTGTTTTGAGAAAATCCTTTCTTGTTACTTTCTGTGCCATGATCTATGAGTTTTTGGTTTAGGACGTATAAAGATAGCATATATAAGTTTATACCCATTGTTAAATGTTCTTAAAAAATCAGGCAAGTAGCCTGAGCCCCGGGGTTTTCACAGCCCGGTTCCGATACTATACCCTTTGATGACGCTCACATAAAGTAAAGATCACCAGGCATAACCGCTCAGTTTTGCCCTTGCCTCGTGTTCAGCTTCCTTGAGAACACTGTCGATAAGCACGGGAGCTCCGTTTAGCTTTTTGCTTTCCCAGGCAGCAGTAAGAAATGCAAATATCTCGATTGTCTCTTCAGACGGGACCGGCGACACTCCTGTCTGGAAAAACTTCACGATTTCGGCAAGAAGGGAATTATAGCCATCGTATCTGCCTGTCGTGGCGATTCCCTTTTCTCCGAATGCTGTTCCTCCGTAATCCGTTTTTCCTTTTCTTATTCCCCTGAATGTCCCTATCCGATTATCTTTCCAGATACCTGTAACAAAGTCAATATCGTCGGTAAATATTCCGGAAACGCTTTTACATCCGGTACCCATAACGGTGAACAGGGTTTCGACTCCATGTATCCCGTACCAGAAGAGGTCGGGATGAGTCCGTTCAATCGTCGCGGGGCTGTAGGTGTCGGCACCCAGAACTCTTCCTATCGATCCGTTCCTGATCTCGGAAGCAGCTGTTACGAACCTAAGCGATGATGATGAGAATATGGGCAGCCTGTAATGAGCTGCAGCGTTGAAGATGGCGATTGTATCCGTAAGTGAGGCGGCTATGGGTTTGTCGATAAACATGACTTTTCCTGCTTTCATAACCTTCAGGGCTTGTTCGAGATGAAGTCTCCCGTCATTGGTTTCAAGCAGTATCTTATCACATTTTAAAAGGAGTTCATCTATTGATCCTGTTATTTCCACTCCAAGCTTGCTTACTTCCTCCGTGTATCCGGGAATCCTTTCGTAGCTCGATTTTATTTCACTGCTTCCTCTTGGATAGGCGGCTGTTACCCTGAATCCTCCGAACTCCGGACCTGCCGACGGATCGTTAAGCGTCCTGGTGAAAGCGGTTGCATGCGAGGTGTCAAGTCCTATGATCCCCACCCTGAGACCTTCCGGAACTTCCTTCCGGAAACTCCGGGAATAGGCACTATTCATAAGTCCTATTCCGGCAACACCTGCTGATGCCGTTTTAATAAAATCCCTCCGTTTAATCTGGTTCTTCATAGTCTGTATCTTTAAACCCATTGATCTTTTTATCTCTTACTGTCCTTTTTCTGAAACAGGTTTTCGTATTTCAGTTCATCGGTTATTTCCAGCATTTCCGCTGCTCCTTTCAGGAGGTAGCCTTTTTTTATTGTCTCCTCTGCAATTCTGATGCTTTCAGTATCGCCGCGCTCTCCGTTTCCGTCTTTCATCCCGGTTATCACAAGCCTTGCAGGGGCAAGCGACACAGCCAGATCGGGAAGGTCGTAGGCCGTGAGTGCAGCCGGAACTGTATATGGAATATATTTATGATCGTAGAACCTGTTCAAAACTATTGAGCTGAACGATGATAGATGATCGACAAGGATAAGCTCTTCAAAAGCCCCTGTAAAGGCTGCTGCATGCAGGAGAACTATTCCGGCTTCATCCCTGGCAAATCCACTGATCCGAGTCTTGCTGCCGGGCGGATTGATCACTGCTGCCAGTCGCGCAATATCGCCTGCCAGAATACCGGTTATACTCCTGCCGGTCAGCATCGAAAGATACCAGAGGTTATGTGACACTCCATTAAACCAGGCATCACCCTTGAATGTCTCCGACCGGTTTTCGCCCGTTCCGGGAATATCAGGAGCCATGACGATATATCCCTTTCTGACGAATCTCTCAATCTCTCCGCCAGGCGACGACTCTGCCGCTTTGCCTCGCGGATGAAGGTATATAAGGTAGTTTCCTTCGGCCTTCTCAGGTATGAAGAGGAGATAAGGTATGACGTAATCACCTTCACCCTTCAGAAAATATTTTTCTATTGTATAACCTTCCCTTGCAATTCTCCCTGTCAATACCGGCTTCACATCCCCTGACGGGTCAATGTAACCTGAAAGTTTCCTGGCTGAGGCAAGCGCTGAGGAATAAAACCCGGGGGAATTCTTTCTCAACTCATCGGTTTTAGCAAGTAAGTCCGCCGATCTTTCTCTGTTAAGCATGAAAACTGTTTTCGACTTAAGTGAAGTTGACAACTGGCCTGTCGGGGTTACCATCATCTCTTCAGGGGAAGGAAGCTGCACTTGTTCATCGGCCGGATCTCCCGGATTCCTCAGATGTTTCTGAAAGAAAGCATACATTGCCTCACGGTTCTTAAGTGTAGAACTGTGTCCTGCATCGTCTTCAATTCTGATAAAATTCTCCTCATGTCCAAGGGACCGGTACATTTCCAAAAGTTCCTTTTCGGTTTCAATAGCTCCCTGAATACTGAATATGTCATTTGATGTGGTAATCACCATAGTTGGCTTTGGCGCTCTTACAATCAAGAAATCAGGATGATCCAGGCCTGCCTCGATAATATTGAAGAGGTTCTGTTCGGCATCCTGCGGTCCTCTGTTCTGAAGCAGGCGTGTATAGTTTGTAATATAATTTTCAGGGGCGGCGGCAAGAATTCGTTTGTCGAACGCGGCAATATACGCCGATTGTGTTCCTCCTCCTGATCTGCCGCTTATTCCTATTCGTTCAGGATCGACTTCTTTCCGTTCCAGGAGGTAATCCACTGCCCTTATCCCGTCCCAGACCATGTGTAAAGCCTGAGAGCTGCCTGAAATAAAAGCCTGGGCTCCGGGATAGGAATGCTCCCTCGTTGGTCCGCCCACTGCCGATTTGCCTGTTGCAGGATCAAAGTATTCCAGCCTCTCCCCCTGCCCCACCGGATCAAATGCAAAAACTATAAATCCCTTTTTAACAAGGTTAATGATAGTGTGTATATAGTCCTTGCTCCTGTAACCCTCTTCAGCGTGGCCGCTGCAATAAATAACTGCCGGAGTCTTCCTGTTTTTAGGCGTTTTATCGGGAATGAAAAGGGAAGAAGTAACGAAAAAACCCGGCTGTGATTCGTAGATCACATGTTCGATCCGGAACCCGTCTTTTCTGATCACCCTCTCCACCTTTGCATTGAGAGGTGTTTTCGGGGGAAAGGGGCCCATTATCCTTGAAAGAGTGCTTTCTACAAATTGCTGCCTTTCCTTCCAGTCGGAAGGAGTCCGGATGGCAGACACTGTTTCCGCCCGTTTACTGAGCATATCGATAGCCTGACCGGCCATATGCTTGTATAATACATCGCTATTGTTATCAAACATCACCCAATGACCCCTTATCACATCAGTCTGGTCCTGGGGAACTGCCTGAATAAAGCAGATAACAAGCTGAAATACCAGTGCAAGCACTATGGTGCCTGCCCGCGTAATTATCCTGTCAATCCTCATGTTATCTTTTCTGTTGGACATGAATATGGTTTTAAGTTTAGTGCTTAGCGGTTCATTTGTTTGAAGACTTCAAGTTGTTCCTTCATGGCGGCAATCCTGTCGGCGGGTTCAGTGCGGGCTTCCAGAAGAAACCAGCCTTTGTAGTTTATTCTTTTGAAAAGCCTGAACAACTCCTGGTAGGGATAATCCCCGATATTCAGTTCACGAACATGGACAGTGTCTCCCAGCCACTGCCTTACCATGTTGAAGTTCCCCTCAAGTCCGGGAGGAAGGAGATCCTGATCATTGCAGTTCCAGCATATCTTCACCGCGGGCTCGGTAACATGGTCAAAGATAGCTTTCATGTTCGGCAGCTCCTGGGTTTGATTTCCGTGGACTTCAACCCTTACCAGCTGACCGTATTCACCGGCGAATTTACCCACCTCGTTCAGGGAGACACCGATTTGTTCGATGGTTTTCTCCTTTGGCACAGATGCCGGCAAATCATTTGGTTTCACCTTGATGCCGGTGGCTCCTATATCGTGGCAAAGTTTTATATACTCCTTTGTCTGGTCAATGTTGTTTCGCAGGACAGCCGGATCGGGACTGTGATATTCGAAATTGGCCCCGTAGCCAATGCATTCCACGGGGCTGTCGGCGAATCTCTTTTTAACATCAGCGCGTTGTTGGGGAGTAAGGTCGGTCTCAACCTTGTGAGCATGACCCGTGCGAAGTTCCACACCGAGATATCCGGTCTTTTCGCAGTTTGAAATGAGTGTCGGAAGATCCCAGTCCCTTCCCCACTGGTAAGTCACAAGGCCGAATCTTATGTTTGCCTTTGGCAGGCCGGAAAAGCCCGGCAGGATTCCAATAGCTGAAAATCCGATACCCGCGGTGATACTCCTGTGAATAAAACCGCGTCGTGATATTATGGTCATAGCTTATAAATTTTATTCAAAAGCCTTCATCCATGCCTTGTTCATAAGCTGTGCCCCTGCCAGTGTAGGATGGACACCATCGCCTGTCCAGTAAGAAGCCGGGGCCCTTTTTACAGCTTCATCAAATACCTTCTGGAAAGGGATGAAAACGGCTTTGAAGCGGTCGGCAATCTCCCTGGCGGCTTTCTGGTATTCATAGAATTCAGGATACCACCTGTCATCAACAGCTTTGACTCCCGGAACGGCAAATGGTTCGCAGATTATCAGTTTTACCCGCGGAAGTGCCTGCATGGTCCTCTCAAGAAGAGCTATATAGTCCCTTCTGTATATTTCGCATGTCCCGTCGTAATTTCCGTTTAGCTTGTGCCATATATCGTTTACACCGATAAGAATGCTCAGCACATCGGGCTTTAGTGCAAGACAATCGGCATCCCAGCGTTCGGCGAGCTGGAATACCTTGTTTCCGGAGATACCCTTGTTATAGATTTTAAGGTTCAGGGCTTCGTACTTGTTAAGCATTGTTGCTCCAGCTAACATGGCGTAACCCGATCCCAGGTTCCTGGCGGTGTTGTATCCTGTATCCTCCTTATTCCTGCCGGCATCGGTGATTGAATCCCCCTGTAAAAGGATGGTCTGATCCTTTAAGAGTCTGATAGTTTTCATCTTTTTGGCCGGAGGCATGGCTGCGGCGAGAATCCCCGGCATGCTTACCATGGCAACAGTGCCTGCCGCGGCCTTTTTCAGGAAACTCCTGCGCGAATTAGTGTTTTCTTTCATTACAGTATTAGTTTATACCAGTTAACAGCGCTATTGCTTTATCATAGCGGCATTTGGATATATTCGGCATTGTTAAGGAACTCGTAGCTCTTCGCGCAGCTTGTGAACTGGTCGAAATTATATCTTTCAACCTCTACGATTCCGTATTTCATTCCCGAAATGTCGCGCGCGGTCCACATCGTTTCGAAATCCATCATTCCGCTTGCCCCGATTTCTTCCTTGTCCTTTATATGCCAGAGTTCAAATCGTCCGGGATATTTGTTGAAATAGTCAACTGGGTTCTTTCCTCCCTCGACGCACCAGTAGAGGTCGAGCTCGAACATGACTTTTTCAGGATCGGTATTCTGAAGCATGAAGTCGTACAGTATGGTATCGCCGAACACTGTAGTGAACTCATTTGCATGGTTGTGGTATCCGAACCTGATTCCCTTTGCATTGCATTTCTCACCAACTTCGTTGAAATAAGCGCACCAGCGGCTGATGTTTTCGATACTCTCATAAGCCGAGCGATCCATTGAAGGCTGGACTATGAACTTTACACCGGCGGCATAGTGCGCGTCGATACACTGGTCCCACCACGCCATTGCTTCTTCATAGCCGGCAGAATCGGGAAGGCTGCGGCCCGTGTGTGAACTCAGCACCTGTAGTCCGTTTTTCTGGCAGAGAGCGCTGAATTCGGCAGGATCCATACCGTAGAATTTCCCGTCGCGGTAACCGGCCATTTCCACGAAGGTATATCCCATGTCGGCCACTTTTTCAATAGCTGCAGGCACATCCCTGTTTATGGAGTCACGAATCGAGTAAAGCTGAAGACCGATATTTTTCCCGGCCGGCGACTTACATGAATTGAAATTCACGAGTACGAAGCTGCCCAAAGCCAACAGCATAACAAAGGAGATAAGAGTTGTTTTTTTCATCATAATATAGTTTTGAATTTAATTGTTAACGGTACGATTTCTGCCCCGCTCAGGCTGCAGAACCCACATGACTGAAAATTACACGAATAGGTGTTTGTGAATTTGGTACATGTAAGTTTCATTTGCATTTATCTTGAGTTAATAAAAATATAACCAGATCAGGATTTTATAATCCCCTGTAACCGGAGTTCAGGGAAAAGTAACGGATTTAAAGTTCCGGACTGTAAAAATATAAAATTTTCTTTAATTTTATTCGACTCAATAGCACAATAGCTCGATTAACTTGTAAGTGACCACAGCGACATACCATAGTGATGAATTTTATGTTTGATTTGTAATAAGATGCCGTGTAGCCGGAAACATATAAAACCATTACCAATAATAGATTACAGTGGTTTCAGCCCAAAACCGGGATGTATTCCGTTTGCTAAAAAACACCAGTATTTCATTGTAACCGGCATTTCTATTACCGGCGATGCCCCGAAGGATTTTATCCGCTTCTATCAATTTAAACGTGATAGCCGCATATGCAAAGCCAAACCAAAAACCTGGCCGCTTTTTCTTGCTAAACATGGACATAAACATTATCCAATGGAAGCAATCACTGAACACCTGCTTAACAGGATTGGAGAAATTTTTGGCTTTAACATGGCAGAATCGGGTTTGGCTTGGTTTGGAGGCCAAGTGAGGTTTTTATCAAAATATTTTTTAACCCGTCCGAAGGAACAAGTTCTCGACCACGGGGCAGATTTGTATGCCGGCTATCTGAACGATCGTGAATTTGTTGAAGAAATCGAAAAATTACATCAAACATCCGAATATTTCTCCGTTCAATTTACACAAACCGTTTTTAAACACTTTTTCCCGGATGATTACGAAACATTAATGCTGGAATTTATTAAGTTACTTGTTTTCGATGCCCTTATAGGGAATAACGACAGACATTTTTATAACTGGGGCATTATAAGAAACATACAAGGCAAGGAAAAACCTGTTTTCTCGCCAATATATGATACTGCAAGAGGTTTATTCTGGAACGATCATGAAGATAAGCTTAAAACAATATACAAGGATAAAAAACGTTTATCCGCGTTCATTAAAAAATATTCTGATAACAGTTCTCCCAAAATTGGATGGGATGGTTTTAAAAAATTGAGCCATTTTGATTTGGTTGAAAATATTAAAACATTACCCATTGCCTTGAATTGTGAAACGTTAAAAATCGTTTGTAGTGAAGTGAAAATAAATGAAGTTACCAGTATGATAGACAAGGAGTTTAGTCAACTGTTAAGTAATGAAAGAAGGGAGTTGATTAAAATTTGTTTACGATACCGGCATGATCGTATTAAGAAAATCTTTAACTTTGAATTATGATTGAAAAGTTGAAAAAAAAATTGTGGAAGGTTGATGGAATGGATTTTATTGATAATCCTTCTGATTCGAAAGGTGTTTTTCAATTAAAATACGGCAAGCAGTTAATTGGCATTTTAACATATGAAGATAGCCAATGGACTTTTAAGTATTCTGATGAGTTTAAGACAAAAAAAGGGTTAAATCCAATTATTGATTTCCCGGATCCTGATAAAGTATATATCAACAAGCAACTGTGGCCTTTTTTTGCATCCAGGATACCATCATTAAATCAGCCGTTTCAGTTAAGGAAAATTAATAAAGCTAACATCAAACAAGATGATTCAGTAGGATTACTGCGATTATTTGGAAGTGAGACAATAACAAATCCGTTCATACTTTTAGCTCTATAATTTTTTGTTACGATATAAGACTTGTCGCTTTCCGCCATACCGGTAACATCAGCAATAAACCGCAGTCGTGTTTTTTTATTAAACCATAGCCGTGGTAAGTCTCATTATGTTTTTCAATCTTTTTGTTGCCCCTGCGCCTTGAGCCTTGCGTCATTTGCAGTCAAAGTTCGAGGTTTCGGGGTTTAAGGTTCATTCCTGTACAAACTTGAATGACTTGTGCTCTAAGTTCTACGCTCCCCTGCAACATCCATTGGAAGAAGCCTTTCCCCCCTATAGGAGGGCTTAAAGAAGTAGATGCTTAGCATATGGAGAATAAACAATGATAACGGATTTCAGGGAGTCATAAACATAAAAAGGAGGTAGGTAAACTTATGACCCGCTTAGTTATTTACCCCCTTCCCAGCCTTCCCCCAAGGGTGAAGGAGCAAGAGGATTCTGCTAATAATTGGAAAGGAATATGAACTTCAATGCTTGATATAACAAATTGAGCAACAGCATCCATTGGAAGAAGCTTTTCCCCTCTGGGGGAAACTGGAAAGGGGGTATGTGAATGCAGGGAGCTATCGGGAGGAAAAGGGGGTATGTAACTGCAGGGAAGTAAGTGACTGCAGTATGAAACAAGAATGCGGGTAAGTGAAAGTCAAAGTTCGAGGTTTCGGGGTTTAAGGTTCAAGGTTCGCAAAGCAAAACAGGCAGGCGGCTAGCGGTACGCGGCTCCTTTGAGGCTTCTCTATGAATGATGATGATTGTGTCAAGAAGTGCTTTCATTTTGATATTTAAGTTTAAAGACATAAAATAAATGAATTAAAATAGTTTTCTTGTGTGCCGATATTCAAAGTGAGCATATCGTTACTGGACAAAACTCCTATAAGAAAGATACTTACGAAGTGCGATTACAATAATGCCAAGGAACTTAAAAATAAACAATTAATAATCAGTGGGTTCTAATTGCCCACTAATGATATAAAATTAATAAAATGAGACTGATTTATCTTTTACCTTTGATCCAGATAGCCGTCGCCTGTAGTTCATCAGATAGTAATATTTTTGAAATCGACCCAAGAAATTTTGTTGACAATAAAATAACTCTTTCAGAAATAGCTAATGACATTAAGTATATCCCACTTGATAATAGTTTTCCAATTGGAATAACATATACCCTAAGAATTACTAAAGAACATATATATTTATCAATCAAAGAGGTTGGAATCGTACAATTTGATCGTAATGGTAAATTTGTCAGAAAAATCGGTAGCAGGGGTAAAGGCCCGGGAGAATATTGGTACGGGATGAATTTTACCGTTGATGATTTAACTGGAAACGTTTATGTTTTAGATCATGGGATAGTTAAGGTTTACTCTCCAAGTGGCATTTTTCTAAGGGATATCTTACTAAAGGGATATGCTGGTGGTTATAGTTTTAGTGACCTTGAGATTTTTAATTCATTATTGTTTTTCCCTGACTATATACCTACAGGAGATTCAAAATATTCCTGGGTATTTATCGACACATTAGGGCACTTGGTGGCTACGAAGAAAAACTCTGTTCCTCCTTTTCAATCTGGTATTGAGACCGAGGGTAGTACATATAAATTCGAAAACAAATTATTTTATTCTAACTATTTCAATGACACAATATTTTCAATTTCATCAAACCTGAGTAATTCAGCAACATATTTGTTTGCACAGGGAGATCACCGATGGCCCAAAGAAAGGATAGATATAGAGTCTGAGTCTATATACAGACTCTTCCGTCATGGAGGAATGTTTGAAACAAATAGGTTCATTGTATTTGTTTATGCATATCTCGAAAGATATACATACTGCCTGATTGACAAGAAAACAAAAGAAACATTCCTGGCAAACAAATACGAGGAAACACCAGGGAGATATACAAAGTATAAACCATGGTTAATAAATGACCTCGATGGGGGTATGCCCTTATCCGGAAATATAAAATACTATTCTGAAAATGAAGATGAATTTATTATAACACTAATAAATCCATTTAATCTTAAAACATATGTTGCAAGTGCTGAATTCAAAAGCATTATTCCTAAATATCCTGAAAAGAAAAAGGAACTAATAAAATTAGCCGATAGTATGAAAGAGACCGATAATCCGGTTCTGGTGCTGGTCAGGCTTAAGGATTAATGCAAGAAAAGCACAGGGCTCAGGGCACAGAGGAAGAAGCACAGGGCTCAGGGCTCAGGGCGCAGAGGAAGAAGCACAGGGCACAGGGCGCAGGGCACAGGGGAAGAAGCGCAGGGCTCAGAGCACAGGGCACAGGGGAAAAAGCGCAGGGCATCCAGCCTCCGGTTGCACCGGAGGTTATTAAAATTGAACCGCTTCACGGTTTCTTCCTTTAACCGCTGCGCGGTTTATCATGCCACAAACATCTGCAATAAACAGATGTCATGAATTCTCATTAAGCGGAATGTTTTGTTTGCACGCCCGGCGTCAGGAGAACTGGCGTGGTTTTTTTCTTTTACGGTACAGACCAAAAAACTGGGAACTTCCAATATATCTATTTATACGTCATGTTATAGGTGAATTGTAAAAAGCCTCACGAGCAAATGAAATATACCGACCTGTTGGGTATAGTTACTTTTATTAAAGAAACTTTTGAATTTCGGATTTGAGCTTAGGGAGATGAGTAATTAGAATGGCCCAAATGTTTTCATCTGATATTGAGTCGTATCCATGAATTATCTGATTCCTTAAACCAACTATTCTTCTTGCATTATCAATTGGAAAACCAGGATCTTCTTTAAGGATACGGTTAATTGCCTCTCCAATAATTCCAAGATTTCTTTCTATCGCTCTCTTAAACAAGAAGTTTTTCTTGTAACCTTCAAGATCCTTGGGACCTTTTTCAAAGAATAAGTAAACTTCATCTATGGCTATTTTGATGTCATAAAGACACTTAAGCACTTTTTCGTTCATAGATTAATCTTTTGTCCCTGTCAATAACCCTTCTGAAAATTGGATTTCTTATGGCTTGATTTTCAACAAGATCAACTTGCCTGTCCAGCAATATCTCAAGTTTCTCTTTGAAATCCATGTAGTTATCGAAATAGTTCTGAACATCAACATTCTCGAACTCAACAAGAAAATCAACATCACTTTCATCAGTGAAACGGTCATCAAGAATTGAGCCAAACATATAAAGCATGCTGACCTTGTGCTTTTTACATAGGAAGGCAATTTGACTTATATTTCGTTCAATAACATTCATGTAGCAAATATAGAAAACTTCCTGGAAATAGTGTTTTGCCCCGTGCCCTGAGCCCTGTGCCCTGAGCTAAGAACCCACCCCTATCCCCCGCTGAACGGCAGGCTCTCCGATAGAAGGGACCCATCCGATGCAACTTTCGCTTTGTCCTGCAGTGTGTCTTGCTGTATCATGTATTATAGGCGATGTTAAAACAATTGGCAATTATCAATGAACAATTAACAATTAGTAAATGATGCAAGGTTCAGGACTAAGAGACGAAGGGACTGCATGACCGCAAGACTGCAAGACCGCAAGACCGCATGACCGCAAGACCGCATGACCGCAAGACCGCAAGACCTGCCCCCCCCTGTGCCCCGTGCCTTTGCCGCCAGCCGCTCGCCGCAAGCCGTTCCTCCGCCCTGCGCCGCGTACCGTTCTTTTACCCTGAGATAATAATATACATCGGTCTTCTTAACCACTTTTCCGCCGATAAAAAGCTAAAATTAATGGCTTTTGTTCCCTTATCTCCAGAATAATGCTTAAAAGGAATCCATGTGTGCGTAATTAAATGACTTACAATTGTATACGGAAAATTAAAGCATGTTCAAAATATTCATTTTATTCAATAAAGTTCTTTTATCTTTCAAATGTTTTTTTATCTTTGATAAGGTGGATTTCAATTTAAAATAAATTGATTTTTGACTCTGCCGGATTCGAAATTGCTAGTAATAAGTTGGAATGGCTTTATTTTTAATGATAAAAGCAAAAATGAGAATTTTATAAACCAACGATATGACAGAAACACTAAGCAATATAAACAATTCTCATGATTTTCACCCGCCAATAGTAAAGTTGAATTTTTTAAATAAATATTCGTGTGCTGTTTTATTATTAAGCATGTTGTCGTGCCATAGTAATAATCAAAGTGATAACTCTCTGGTAACAATAGATGTAGAAAATAATTTGCGGAACATGCAGGTAATTGAATTGTCCAGTTTCACGGATGATATCCGCTATGTTCCACTGGAGACAAATGAGGATCACCTGATAAGCTATATTATACATTATGACATTTCGAGGGATCTTATTCTTGTATCCGATATGTCAGTCTGTTTATTATACAGTACAGACGGTCATTTTATCTCAAAAGTTGGGAATATCGGAAGAGGTCCCGGAGAATACCCTTATGTCACCAATGTTAACCTTGGCAAGTCTGGAGAGATATATTTGTCTGATTTGAAGAATTTATACGAGTATCGAAGTGATGGTCTACTCATCAACAAGTACAGCAACATTCTTTTCAATGACTCTTGTTACTTATCAACATGGATTCTGCTAGGAGATTCTTTATTGTTCGGTCATGTTCCAAATAATAGCGGGCTGGAGGTGAATAAAGCATTAATAATTGATAAATCCGGACAAAAAAAGCATACTTATAAAAACTATATTCTTTTTAAACGCGATTACAAGATAGCATCTTCTATGGAAGACCATGCCAATATTTCTATGTTTAACAATAAAATATTTTACAAGGGACTATTTAATGATACATTATTTTATCTGTCTGCAGAAAAAGAACTTCTGCCCCGATATGTATTCCTGCCAGGCAAATACAAAGTCTCTGAGGAAGCACGAAAAGTTGTAGGTATGGAGCAATTTGAGAAATTTGAGAGAAGTATCTTCTTAGATTATGTTTTTCAGACCTCAGATTACCTGTTTCTTGATTTTAATTTTTACCTTAATTTCCCAGCCAAACGATTAACACAGAAGAAACCACCTGCTGCTCTTTCCGGCTTCAAGAATCTTGATCAATATGGTTGGTATAATACCCAGCATGTTTTAGGGATTTATGATAAAATATCAGGCAGCCTGATATTTTGTAAACCAACAAGCACGGATAATCCTCTGTTTACTTCCGGCTTATACAATGATATAGATGGCGGCCCAAGGTTTTTCCCTAAAAAGCAGATAAATGATTCGACGATGGTAATGTGGGTAAATGCAGCAGAATTAAAGGCTCATGTTGCAAGCGATGATTTTCGGAACAATGTTCCAAAATACCCCGATAAAAAGCAGAAGCTTGAAGAACTCGCCAATAAACTATCGGTAACCGATAACCCGGTTTTAATGTTTGTGACTTTTAAAAAACAAATACCGGAAAACGACCGGAAAACGAAGAACTGAAAACGAAGAAAATGTCAACACTAAAAAGAGCTTTGTTGATGTCCTGCTACTGTGGTAAGAATTTATTAAAAGAAACCAAATCACTTGTGGAACATCATTAAAAACCTGAAGATGAAAGTGTATTTATATCGTTTATGTGCTGTTTTACTATTAAGCATGTTGTCGTGCCATAATAATCAAAGTGATAACTCTCTGGTAACAATAGATGTAGAAAATAATTTGCGGAACATGCAGGTAATTGAATTGTCCAGTTTCACGGATGATATCCGCTATGTTCCACTGGAGACAAATGAGGATCACCTGATAAGCTATATTATACATTATGACATTTCGAGGGATCTTATTCTTGTATCCGATATGTCAGTCTGTTTATTATACAGTACAGACGGTCATTTTATCTCAAAAGTTGGGAATATCGGAAGAGGTCCCGGAGAATACCCTTATGTCACCAATGTTAACCTTGGCAAGTCTGGAGAGATATATTTGTCTGATTTGAAGAATTTATACGAGTATCGAAGTGATGGTCTACTCATCAACAAGTACAGCAACATTCTTTTCAATGACTCTTGTTACTTATCAACATGGATTCTGCTAGGAGATTCTTTATTGTTCGGTCATGTTCCAAATAATAGCGGGCTGGAGGTGAATAAAGCATTAATAATTGATAAATCCGGACAAAAAAAGCATACTTATAAAAACTATATTCTTTTTAAACGCGATTACAAGATAGCATCTTCTATGGAAGACCATGCCAATATTTCTATGTTTAACAATAAAATATTTTACAAGGGACTATTTAATGATACATTATTTTATCTGTCTGCAGAAAAAGAACTTCTGCCCCGATATGTATTCCTGCCAGGCAAATACAAAGTCTCTGAGGAAGCACGAAAAGTTGTAGGTATGGAGCAATTTGAGAAATTTGAGAGAAGTATCTTCTTAGATTATGTTTTTCAGACCTCAGATTACCTGTTTCTTGATTTTAATTTTTACCTTAATTTCCCAGCCAAACGATTAACACAGAAGAAACCACCTGCTGCTCTTTCCGGCTTCAAGAATCTTGATCAATATGGTTGGTATAATACCCAGCATGTTTTAGGGATTTATGATAAAATATCAGGCAGCCTGATATTTTGTAAACCAACAAGCACGGATAATCCTCTGTTTACTTCCGGCTTATACAATGATATAGATGGCGGCCCAAGGTTTTTCCCTAAAAAGCAGATAAATGATTCGACGATGGTAATGTGGGTAAATGCAGCAGAATTAAAGGCTCATGTTGCAAGCGATGATTTTCGGAACAATGTTCCAAAATACCCCGATAAAAAGCAGAAGCTTGAAGAACTCGCCAACAAACTCTCGGTAACCGATAACCCGGTTTTAATGATTGTGACTTTTAAAGAATAATTGATTAAAGGGTAGTAAAAATTGAAAAACGCTCTTTGAAATTATTGACATACTGAACTTTTTAAATTTTATGAACCCACTATGAAGAATAAGACTTATCCGCTTCATAACAAACATATTTAACAAGGAGGTAGCCCATGGAAACAACCAGTTTTATGAATTGTTGAGTCAATAATTTTTTTTAAAATCAAACCATTTAAAACTTAAAAAGAATGAAAACTCTATCAAAATTGAGTCCACTCCGAAAAGTCGCAATGGATTTATCTGCTCAGAACCCCATTTTTGCAGGTTATTTAACCTCACAGATAGGGGTACAACCTATTTTGAGCAGAACATTTTCCATCGCATCGTTTATATCGGTTATCATTAATTTTTATGTCTTTTTGTAAAACCCCCTTTCAAAGGGGACTCAACTAATCAAGTATGAAATTTAAGTCTTTCTTGTTAATATACATTGTAATAAGTTCTTGCACATCTGACCACATTACCAATTCATTAATGATAATTGATCCGCCTTCTTTCGTAGGGAACGAATTTAAATTAAGTGAAATTTCAGATGCTATTAATTATATCCCACTTGACAATAAGTTTCCTATAGGAATTATTTATTCAGTAAAATTTACAGGAAATTCAGTTTTTCTTTCTGCAAAGGATTTGGGTGTAATCAGATTTAACAGGGAGGGGAAAGAACCTCAAATTTATGGAGCTGTTGGCAGGGGCCCTGAAGAATATGTTTATTGCATGTCTTACGCGGTTAATAATAAAACTGATGCGGTTTATGTAATGGATAGGAATAACGTAATTAAAGTATTCGCAAATAACGGCCGGTACCTTAAAAATATAAACCTGCCTAAAAGCAAATCAGGATTTTGTTTTGATAATATTGAATGGTTTAATTCTTATTTATTTGTATCTCAGAATATTAAAATGGGTCACGCGGAATATAACTGGATAATTCTGGATACTTTGGGTACAATAATTAATCGGAAGAGGAACTCGATACCAGAATTTCAAGGCAGAGAGGGTGCGGGCGGAGGTACTTATACATTCTCAAACAAAATATTTTATTGGAATTGGTATAATGACACAGTATTTTCCGTGTCCGAAAATTTTGATTACAAAGCTGCATATTTGTTTGCTCCCGGGGAGCATAGATTCCCGGCTAAAGCTCTTCCTTTGGTTTCCTTAATGCAATATGAAAATCTTGTATCAAAGTATATGATACCCATGAGATTATTTGAGACTAATCGTTATATTGTATTCGAATACTATTTGAATAAATCGACAATATCCTTCATTGAGAAAAATAGTGGTATCGTCTTTTTATTTTCTAATGAAAATTATGCAACTGTCGGGATTGGTAATGATCTTGATAATGGTTTGGATTTTCAACCAATTGGTTATTTTGTTGAAAAAGACCGGGAATTTCTTTTTGGATTGTTATCCCCATATCAGATTAAAGCCCATGTAGGTACTGAAACCTTTATTAATTCAAGTCCTAAATATCCCGAGAAGAAAAAAGAACTAGAAAAGCTTGCAAATAGTCTAAAAGAGACAGACAATCCGGTTCTGGTGCTGGTGAGGCTGAAGCGTTAATGCAGAGGGCTGTTGAGGGAGAAGAAAATGAAGGGCAGATTAAGAAAAGCACAGGGCACAGGGCGCAGGGCACAGAGCACAGGGCACAGAGGAAGAAGCTCAGGGCGCAGAGCACAGGGCACAGAGCACGGGGCGCAGGGCAGAAGAACGGTACGCGGAAATGAAGAGACCGCAAGACCTGTCACTGCCCCCTGCGCTTTAAGCCTTGCGTCATTTGCAGTCAAAATTCGAGGTTCGGGGCTTAATGTTCAAGAACAAGCAACACAAAATTTCGTTAAGCGTTTAGCGCCCTTTCCCCTGCAACATTCACATTGGCTATTTACCCCCTTCCCTCCCATCCCGATAGCTATCGGGAGCTATCGGGACTTCCCACAAGTTAAAGGAGCAAGAGGATTCTGCTAATATTGGGGAGGAATACAAATTGTAATATTTGATATAACAAATTGAGCAATAACTTCCATTGGAAGAAGCTTTTCCCCTTTGGGGGATCCCGATAAATATCGGGAGGGAAAGGGGGTAAGTGAAAGTCAGGGGTTAAAGGTTCCGGGGTTTAAGGTTCAAGGTTCGCAAAGCGTTCAAGTTAAGCATTTAGCGTTTAATGTAGTCAATGCCTCATCGTATGAGACCTGCACGACTTGCATGACCTGCATGACCTGCAAGACAATGTATTATGTATTATAGGCGATGTATTATAGGCAATATACCGCTTTAGAAGGGACCGCAAGACCGCAAGACTGCAAGACTTCTTTTAATGTCGGCATCTGCTATGTTGTCCGAAAATTTTATGAAGGTGGGGTATTTTGTATGGAAAACTTGCTTAATTTTATAATTGATTAACCGATAATAATCATTACTATGAAGAGAATAATTCTATTGTCGTTTCTTCTGATCGGGATGAGTTACTGCAAGGTTAAAAATCCCGATAAAGCTGATGATGGAGATTCTGTCCTTGAAATAGATCTTTTTTCAGAATCTAAGCCTGCAGGCGGGAAATTATCTGCTTTTGCCGATGATATTGAGTTTATACCCCTTCAGACAACAAGGGAATCGTTAATAGGAGGACCTGCAAGAAGAGTAGTATCCAGGGAACAAAGGATATATGTTTCCGATGCAACGCGTATCATGTGCTTCGATATTGAAGGCAGGTTTTTATATAAGCTGGATAAACTGGGCAGGGGTCCCGGGGAATACTCTGTCATATTCTATTTTGATGTTGATCCTGATAATAAGTATCTTATAATACCTAATCACTACAAATTGTTATTATTCGGAATATCCGACACGGGTTTTTATTTCCAGAGATCCCTGGCATTTAACGAAGATGTCCTTCGCAAGTCTGAAATTGTTCCTGGAACAAATCACATTTTTATACCTATCCCGCCATGGAGGGGTAATGAACAAACATTAAGCCTGTTGATAGACATTTTTGGCGACACCGTACATTTCAAGCCGAATTGCTACAAATACACGAAGCAAAGCAAAGGAGGATCAAGATCATTGAGTGAGATGCAGGTTTATTCCATTGGCAAAAAGGTTTGCTTTAAGGAAGAATTCAGTGACACGGTCTTTTATGTTGATACAAAAGACAATCATTTTAAGCCGAGGATGATTTTAAATTCGCATAATACAATTGTTACTCCTGAGAGAAGAGGAGGTTCCGAAACCGCACCTAAAGCCAGGAGCGGTGTGAATAGAATATTCGAGACATCCAGGTATGTTTTCATTAATTGCATCATAAAGGATAGTCAGGATAGGGATATTGAAAACAGGATAATCTTCGACAAAACAACTAATATCAAATATATGCTGGATATTGACAGCGAGCGAAAAAGCCCCTTGGTGGATGACCTGGGCGGAGGCCCTGCTTTTAACATGGGTTATCGGGGGGGTTATAGTTTCAATGGAGACATGCTATTTTCATTTGTTGAAGCACATGCATTAAAGAAACACGTCGCAAGCGAAGAGTTTAAGAATGCTAAAGTGAAGTACCCGGAAAAGAAAGAACGTATTAAAGAACTTTCTGATTCGCTCGACGATATGGATAACCCGGTTCTGGTGATGGTCAGGCTGAAGCGTTAATGCAAGAAAAGCACAGGGCTCAGAGCACAGGGCTCAGAGGAAGAAGCACAGAGCACAGGGCACAGGGCGCAGAGGAAGAAGCTCAGGGCACAGGGCTCAGGGGAAGAAGCTCAGAGCTCAGAGCACGGGGCACAGAGGAAAAAGCTCAGAGCACAGGGCACAGAGCGCAGGGCAAAGTGACAGGTCGTGCAAGTCTTGCAAGTCTTGCAAGTCTTGCAGGTCGTGTGATTTGTTCGCGTAGTGCTGGTTGTGTGGCTCGTGCCGGTTGTGTGGTTAATGCCCTAACGAATAATTGTTAATCAGTTAATTGTTAATTGCCATTAAGTCAATGCCTCATTGTATGAGACCTGCACGACTTGCATGACCTGCATGACCTGCAAGACAATGTATCATGTATTATAGGCGATGTTAAAACAATTGGCAATTATCAATGAACAATTAACAATTAGTAAATGATGCAAGGTTCAGGACTAAGAGACGAAGGGACTGCATGACCGCAAGACTGCAAGACCGCATGACCGCAAGACCTGCCTCCCCTTGCCCCGTGCTTTTGCCGCCAGCCGCATGCCGCTCGCCGCAAGCCGTTCCTCCGCCCTGTGCCCTGTGCCTGATCTCGTACCGTTCTTTTCGAAAAAAACAATTCGCCCTGAAAAAATTAAATAATTTTTGAAAAAATATTTGTCTTCTTAAAAATTTATATATTTTTGTCGTTCAAATTGAAATTATAAATTGAACAATTCATTGATAAATATTATTGCCCTCGTCCTTATTCTCATCCTTGCCAATGGCAGATGATCCGGGAATGATATGTATCAAAACAGGTATAATAAGCTTTCCGGATCGACCGGGAAGCTTTTTTTTTTAAATAATGGGCTTATGAAAATTAAACTCAGAAGTTCGGAAACAATCACCGGGAGGAATATGGCAGGTGCCAGGAGTCTCTGGAGAGCCAACGGTATGAAGGAGGAACAATTCGGAAAGCCGGTGATAGCAATAGTGAATTCCTTTTCCCAGTTCGTTCCGGGTCATGTTCATCTCCACGGTATCGGACAGGCGATAAAGGAGAAGATAGGGAAACATGGGTTCTTTGCCGCCGAGTTCAACACTATCGCGATCGACGACGGTATTGCCATGGGCCATAATGGGATGCTTTACTCGCTTCCATCGAGGGAGCTTATAGCCGACAGCGTTGAATATGTATGCAATGCCCATCGGGCCGATGCAATGATATGCATAAGCAACTGCGACAAGATCACTCCCGGTATGCTTATGGCCGCCATGAGGCTCAACATACCGGCATTGTTTGTTTCAGGCGGCCCGATGGAAGCCGGTAACTACAGAAACAGGAATATTGACCTTATCGATGCCATGGTGTCGGCAGCCGATGATTCGGTTAGCGGGAGTGAACTGAAGGAAATCGAAATGTCTGCCTGCCCGACATGCGGCTCATGTTCCGGTATGTTCACTGCCAATTCTATGAACTGCCTCGTTGAGGCTCTCGGGATGGCATTGCCCGGAAACGGAACCATTCTGGCCACGCACTCTAACAGGCTTAAACTGTTCGATAAGGCAGCAAATCTGATAGTTGAACTGACAAAAAGATACTATTACGAAGGTGATGAGAGTGTCCTTCCACGGTCGATCGCCACAAGGCAGGCTTTCCTGAATGCAATGTCGCTCGACATAGCCATGGGTGGATCCACCAATACGGTTCTTCATCTTCTGGCCGTTGCCCATGAGGCCGGTGTTGATTTTACAATGAAGGATATCGATGAACTTTCAAGAAAGATTCCCAACATCTGCAAAGTGGCCCCAAGCTCGCACTACCACGTTCAGGATGTAAACAGGGCAGGAGGCATACTCTCCATAATGGGTGAGCTGGAAAGGAATAATCTCATCGATGGATCGGTAAAAAGACCCGACTATCCCTCTCTTCATGAAGCAATAAGCGAATGGGACATAATGAGCGGCAAACTTATACCCGAAGCCCGGGATTTTTGGCTAAGCGCACCCGGTAACAAAAGGACCCTGGAAATTGGTTCCCGGAGTTCCTTTTATGACAAGCCCGATACCGACAGGGTCAAAGGATGTATCAGGAATACGGAAAATGCCTATAACAGCGATGGAGGGCTTGCCGTTCTTCACGGCAACATAGCACACGAGGGCTGCATAGTGAAGACTGCCGGGATCGATCCTTCCCTGTTTAAATTCAGGGGACCTGCCATTGTTTTCGAATCGCAGGAAGATGCTGTTGAGGGGATATTAGGAGGTTCCGTTAAACAGGGCGATGCCGTAATCATAAGGTATGAGGGTCCCAGGGGAGGCCCGGGAATGCAGGAGATGCTTTATCCCACTTCATACCTGAAATCAAAGATGCTCGACAAGAAATGCGCCCTGATCACCGACGGCAGGTTTTCGGGCGGAACATCGGGACTATCGGTCGGACACGTATCGCCGGAAGCTGCTGCAGGAGGTGAAATAGCGCTTATCCGTAACGGCGACATAATTGAAATCGATGTTAAAACAAGGAAGATCAATGTCAGCCTGACTGATGAGGAACTTGAAATCAGAAGAAAGGAAGAAAAACTGAAGGGAAAATATGCCTTCAGTCCTGAATCAAGAAAAAGAGAAATCCCTTCCTCGCTTAAAGCCTACGCAAAAATGGTTAGCTCAGCCGACAGGGGAGCGGTCAGGATTATATAAACAAACATTTAGGAATTCAGGATTTAATTAATATGCTAATCACAGTCAGATGAAGACAAAGAAAGAAAATGAAAAGCTCGCGGGGGGCGCTAATGGCGTTGAGACCATCACTGGTGCCGAGGCCATCCTCAGGAGTCTGGTGGAAGAAGGGGCTGATACCATTTTCGGCTATCCCGGGGGCGCGATAATGCCTGTTTACGACAAACTCCTTGATTATCAGGAAAAGCTTCAGCACATACTGACGCGTCATGAGCAGGGTGCCGCGCATGCTGCACAGGCTTATGCCATGGTAACAGGGAAGCCGGGTG
>Ga0255345_1001869_pt1 | contig 28663 bp, 26 predicted proteins | sample wastewater_treat_6_FD_192415 | JGI IMG/M metagenome (GOLD analysis project Ga0255345, IMG submission 192415) | Wastewater microbial communities from Lulu Island WWTP, Vancouver, Canada - plant20 | ecosystem: Engineered > WWTP > Wastewater > Unclassified | place: Canada: Vancouver, British...
CTGGTTTTGCCTCTGGTTCGGAATCTAAGAACAGCATATCTATCATGAGCAATTGCATCAGGCAGGGTTCATTTTATCTGTCCATGGTTGCAAAATTTTGTCCACGGTTTGGGGTACACTTTATTTCGTTTTATTGGGTACTTTGAATCCAGTGGGATCAAAGTTGATTTATGCCTGCCACATGAATAAACCGACTGCACTTGAAAGCTGTTTCAGTGTATCAATCAGCTCATCGTCAGGATCATAGACGGTCATATAGGTATCACAGCCGTCAATCGTTATGAGACATTCAGGAGAGCTGGTTCTGATATAAAGACTATTAGCACCGACACATTTCATGATATTCTTTTCGATTATCTCAGGTGTGGGAGCATCGAGCCAGCTATCACCGCAATCCGTACTTATATCCACAGCGTAGTAGCAGCTCAGTTTTAAGATGATTTCCAAGAATTTCTCACGCAAAGCTGTTATATGCGATTCTGCAAGATAGTATTGCTCCACCTTGAAATACTGTCCGTCACTGCTTTCGGGAACACGCTTCGGAAGAATATCAATTACCCAACATGGACGTTCCATAATCACTTCTATATCCACTTTAGCACCTCATAAAGTCGGGTTTTGGTTCAGGATAGTCCTTTGCCTTTTCCATAATCATTTTTGTCAGAGCCTTTTTCGCAATGCTCTGAGGATCACCGTTCGGACGTATCCAGTCAGTCAGGCTTTCTTTGCCGAGTATCAACGGCATTCGGTCATGAATATCGCTGACGGGAGCAACCGATTCTCTTGTGAGTACGGCAAACATTGGTATCTGGACACCACGATGTTCCTCAAAACGATACAGCCCTGCGAGATAGGTGATTTCAGCCCCTTTCGGCTGTATTACATACTTTTCTTTTTTGATGTTCCGTTGTTCATTTGCGTTACGATAGCTGACTTCAGATGGCGGTATGCCCCATTCGTAGTACCATGACGCAGGGATAACGCATCGCCGCCTGAACCAAGAATCCTTCCATAAAGGCTTCTGGTCGGCTGTTTCGATACGGCAGTTGATAAGTGGTTTAGACATAGACTCATATGTGAAGCCCCAAATCATTGGGAATACTGCCATGTTTCCTCGCTTGTTCGGAGCAAGGACGGCTGCCATATCCGTAGGACGGATATTTCCTGACATCGTTGACGGCTTTGACATAGCGTTCATGATAGCACTTGTCAGCGGCAGTTGTTGTGCTTTATCAATGATAGCTGACAAAGGTTTATAGTCAGCGTAGAACCAAGTACACATTATGCTCACTCCCTTGCAGGGGGTGAATGAGGGGGACAGCGTCCCCCTGACGAAGTAGTAAAGCAAGAGTAGCGATGCTTTACGGATGGTTTACAAGAATTATGAATCGCCCCAAAAAAGTAAATGCTGTTGCCCTGACGTACTGTTAACTGCTGTACTCTTACAGAAGTTTTTACACGTTTCTATTGAGGAAGAACCCTTTTGGGAAAGGGGTTCTTCACCCGATAAATGCGTATAAAGCTTCTATATAAGTACCGAGGTTATGTCATGGGGCATTATCATATTACAGGTATTTATGCTCAGAGTGTGCTTTCTGCGATGACTTCTACTTCGACGAGAACGCCCTTGGGGAGGGTCTTTACAGCGACGCAGCTTCTTGCAGGGAGGGATGTGAAGTATCTGCCGTATATCTCGTTGAAAGCGGCAAAGTCGTTCATATCCGCAAGGAAGCAGGTAGTCTTTACGGCTTTCTCAAAAGATGAGCCTGCTGTTTCGAGGACAGCGCCCAGGTTCTTCATTACCTGTTCGGTCTGTTCTTCGATAGTCTTAGCTTCTACGGTGTTTGTTTTCGGGTCGATAGCTATCTGTCCGCTGGTGTATACCATGCCGTTTGATACGATAGCCTGTGAGTAAGGTCCTACAGCTGCTGGAGCTTTTTCAGTGTGTATTTTTATCATGATGATCTCTCCTTTTATATATATCCAAGATTGCAAGGATGCAAAGTTTATAACAACCTGCAACCTTGCAGCCTTTCTTTGGTTTGGATTTATGCGATTATGCCGTTGGCGATGGACTGCATAAGTCCGCCGTTTTCGATTATCTTCTGCACGAATTCGGGGAATGGTTCAGTCTTGTATTCCTTGCCTGTTGTCAGGTTGCGGATGATACCGCTGTCCAGGTCAGCTTCAACTTTGTCACCTTCGCTTATGCCGTCAACAGCTTCGGGACATTCCACGATGGCAAGGCCGATATTGATAGAATTGCGGTAGAAGATACGTGCAAAGCTTTTGGCTATTACAAGAGAAACTCCGCTTGCCTTTATCGCAATGGGAGCGTGTTCACGGGAAGAACCGCATCCGAAATTCTGACCTGCTGTGATGATATCGCCCTGCTGTACACGGCTCACGAAGGTCTTGTCAAGGTCCTCCATGCAGTGTGAAGCCAGTTCATTGTGGTCACTGGTATTGAGATATCTTGCAGGGATTATAACGTCTGTGTCAACGTTGTCGCCGTACTTTATAACATTTCCTGTATATTTCATAAGCACATGACCTCCCAGGGACTTGTTATTTTTCCTGTAATTGCGCTTGCTGCGGCAGTAGCAGGACTTGCTAGGTATACCTCCGAGCCGACGTGACCCATACGTCCCACGAAGTTGCGGTTTGTGGTGGTAACGGCACGTTCACCCTCAGCGAGGATTCCCATATATCCGCCCAGACAAGGACCGCAGGTAGGAGTTGAAACAACAGCGCCGCACTCGATGAATGTTCTGAGCAGACCCATTTCCATAGCGTCAAGGTATATCTGCTGTGTGGCAGGGATGATGATGACACGCACATTTTCAGCGCATTTGTGACCTCTCATGATATCAGCGGCAGCCACAAGGTCTTCAAGGCGGCCGTTAGTGCATGAGCCGATAACTACCTGGTCTATCTTTATATCGCCTATCTCATCGAATGTCTTAGCGTTTTCGGGGAGATGAGGAAAAGCAACTGTAGGCTCGATATTGTCAAGGTCGATGGTTATGACTTCATCATATACGGCATCGTCGTCAGCTTTGAAGATAACAGGCTCAGCACCGCCATGCTCTCTGATATAGTCAAGGGTGATGTCGTCCACTTCAAATATGCCGTTCTTTGCGCCGGCTTCGATAGCCATGTTTGCGATACACAGACGGTCGGCCATGTTCAGTGAAGCCAGACCCTCGCCTGTGAATTCCATAGAGCGGTAGAGAGCGCCGTCAACGCCTATTTTTCCGATGATGTGGAGTATGACATCCTTGCCTGAAACGTACTGTCTGAGACAGCCTTTCAGTTCAAACTTTACAGCAGATGGCACTTTGAACCATGCCTTGCCTATTGCCATACCGCAGGCCATATCAGTTGAGCCCACACCTGTCGAGAATGCTCCCAGAGCGCCGTATGTGCAGGTATGAGAGTCAGCACCTATAACAACATTGCCTGCTGTCACAAGGCCTTTCTCGGGGAGGAGAGCGTGTTCTATGCCCATTTTTCCAACATCATAAAAATGGGTTATCTCTTTCTCGCCGCAGAAATCACGGCACATCTTACACTGCTCCGCAGCTTTTATGTCCTTATTCGGAGCGAAGTGGTCCATGACCATAGTGACCTTATTTTTGTCGAATACATTGTCTTTTCCCAGTTTTGCGAACTCCTTGATAGCCACAGGAGATGTGATATCGTTGCCGAGGACGAGGTCAAGGTCGGCGAGGATAAGCTGTCCTGCCTGCACCTTTTCAAGTCCTGCGTGAGCCGCAAGTATCTTCTGAGTCATTGTCATACCCATAGTTTTCACTTCCTTATTTTCAACATTGCAAGGCTGCAAGTATAGGAAAACTTTGCAATGTTACTTTTTAATTCGTAATGCGTAATGCGTAATTCGTAATTGAGGTGTCCGCATTATTTTCAGGCGGATGATATCCGTCCCTACAATATCATAACGGGGATTATACGTTTATCTGAGGGCGCACACTGTGCGCCCCTACAAACTTGAAACTAAGCACTGATAACTGCTCTCTGCTCTCTGATTTCTGTTCTCTGCTTTCTGTTCTCTGAGTCCCCGACAGCCCACAACATAGGTAACGTAAACCGCAGCAAATGAACGGATTTTAATTTGCAGGATAGAATATTGTAGGGAACGGCGCACTTGACACGTGCCCAGCCCCTTTGTCACTGCGTGACATTTCCCCACACTGTGGGGAATCACCCGCCGTTCCACGATGAACTCTGTTTTGTGGTAGTTTTTGCGTAAGGCACGGGACGTCGAGGACGCCGTCCCCTACAAACTAAGCATTGATAACTGCTCTCTGCTTTCTGTTCTCTGCTTTCTGCAAACAGCAAAATCAGTTGCTGCTCATAACCTTGAAGCCTTCATTTGCAAGTGCCTGCTTTATGGCTTCGATATGCTCATAGTTTCTCGTTTCGAGGACTATTCTCAGGTAGCATCCGTTTACAGCTGAGCCTTCGTTTGCTCTTTCGTGGTGGATGGATGTTACGTTTCCGCCAAGTTCGGCTATAATGCGTGAAACGTCCATGAGCTGACCCGGCTTGTCGATAAGCTCTATCATCATTGAGTAGGAGCGTCCCGACATGAGAAGTCCACGCTTGATAACACGGGAAAGTATAGTAACGTCGATGTTTCCGCCTGACAGCAGGCATACGGTCTTCTTGCCCTTTACGGGGACCTTGTTGAACATCGCCGCTGCTACGGGGACAGCGCCTGCGCCCTCGGTGACAAGCTTCTGCTGTTCCATAAGCGCAAGGATAGCCGCAGATATCTCGTCATCCGTAACGGTAACTATCTCGTCCACGTACTCGGAAACGTACTTGAAAGTGTTCTCACCGGGGGCTTTTACAGCGATACCGTCAGCGATAGTTGATACGCTTTCAAGGCACTCTATCTGACCGTCCCTGACAGCATTGTACATACTGGGAGCGCCTGCCGCCTGAACGCCGTAGACCTTGATTCTCGGGTCAAGGTTCTTGATAGCGAATGCAACTCCCGAAATGAGTCCGCCTCCGCCGATGGGCACAATAACAGCGTCCATATCGGGTATCTGCTCAAGAAGCTCAAGACCGATGGTTCCCTGACCTGCAATGACGTTTTCGTCGTCGAATGGATGAATGAAGGTGTAGCCCTTTTCGTCACGCAGACGGAGAGCCTCAGCATAAGCGTCATCGTAAACGCCATTGACCAGATTCACCTCTGCGCCGTAGCTTTTGGTAGCCTCTACCTTTGAGATGGGAGCGCCATCGGGGAGACATATCAGCGACTTTATGCCGTTTTTAGCGGCAGCAAGAGCAACTCCCTGAGCGTGGTTGCCTGCTGAACAAGCAATAACTCCACGGGCTTTTTCCTCATCTGAAAGCTGAGACATACGGTAGTAAGCGCCTCTGACCTTGAACGAGCCTGTGATCTGCAAGTTCTCGGTCTTCAGATAGATATCCGCCTCGGGATTGATTTTGGGTGCGTGTATTACGTCGGTTTCCCTGATGACCTGCTTTAAGATGTACCTTGCGTGATAGACTTTATCAAGGGTAAGCATAAAAAACCTCTTTTTCTGCTGATTGTCTCAGCTGGATTTTATTATAAAGGACGGCATTGACCGAACCTTTTAATTCGTAATGCGTAATGCGTAATTCGTAATTATTGCGTCCCTGTCAGGACGGAACAGAATTTGTAGGGGCTGGCGTCCCCCGACAGCCCACAGCCCTCGCCGTTCCACGATGAACTCTGTTTTGTGGTAGTTTTTTCGTAAGGCACGGGATGTCGAGGACGCCGTCCCCTACGCTTATCAGGCGGATGATATCCGCCCCTATAATATCATAACGGGGATTATACGTTTATCTGAGGGCGCACACTATGCGCCCCTACAAACTTGAAACTAAGCACTGATAACTGCTTTCTGCTTTCTGCTCTCTGCTTTCTGCTCTCTGAGCAAGAAAAACTACTCACTGAGAAGCTGTTCCACGAACTGCTTTGCTGTACGGGGAGAGCGGCCGTTGCCTGATGAAATGGCGAACTGCTCGGCTTTGAGAGCTATATCCTTTTCGCTCATGTTTATGCCTTTGCTCTTTGCCAGTTCATAGGCTATTGCAACGTAGGAATTCTTGTCGGGGCGGCTGAAATTCACTCTCAGGCCGAAACGTGCCGACAGGGAAAGTGTCTCCTGTAAAGAGTCGTTGCGGTGGACATCGTCGCCTTCACGGTCGGAGAAAGTCTCTTTGATAAGGTGGCGGCGGTTGCTGGTGGCATAGATGACCATATTATCCGCATTTGCCGCAACAGAGCCTTCAAGTGTGGCTTTCAGTGCGCCGAAGCTGTCCTCGCCTGCGGTGAAGCTGAGGTCATCGATGAAGATTATGAACTTCAGCGGATTGCCGCTTATCTCGTCCACTATTTCGGGAATGTACCTCAGCTGTTCCTTGGTTATCTCGATAAGGCGCAGTCCCATCGGCGAATATTCGTTTACGATAGCCTTGACCGTGGATGACTTTCCTGTGCCTGCGTCGCCGTAGAGAAGGGCATTCAGTGCAGGCTTGCCGTTTATGAGTGCAAGGGTGTTGTTTATGACTGAATTTCGCTGTATGTCGTAGCCGTAAAGCTCGGAAAGCTTCTGTGTATCGTGGGATTTTACAGGGACGATACTGCCGTCACGGAAGATGAACATATCGCTCTTTGCCCACTTGCCGTAGCCGTGTTTATCAACATTGCCAACGTATCTGTGGTACTTCTCAATGAAGTCGATATCGCTTGTCTCCCATTTCGGGAGATAGCCGCTGTAGCCGATCTCGTCAGCGATTTCTTCGGGGGTAAGCTGAGAAAGTTCCTGCAATATGAGCAGTTCATTTTCAGCCGCTTCCGCAATGGGTTCTGACGGACCGTTTCCCTTTCCCTGACTGATTATATAGATGTTCTCATCCTCGGTGACAAGCTTCAGCAGATACTTGCTGAAGTTGACATTGCGTTCATACAGTTCATGTACGAATCTGCCGTAATGATCTATTATATGCGGAATATCGCCGCTTTCTGCTGCATCCATAAGTTCACGCAGTTCGGATATAACATCATCAGAAAGTATATTTCTGAAAACTGAAATGGAAGCCAGTGAAAGGCTGAGTTTCCGGAGTTTGCCGTTCATTTATAAAACCTCGATTATTTTTTCTGTCATTTCTGTGCAGGTAAGAGGAGTACCGTTTGCAGTACCCATAAGATCAGCGGTGCGGTGACCTGCATCAAGCACCTTGTTTACCGCATTTTCAATAGCGTCCGCCTCGTCGGAAAGACCGAATGAGTAACGAAGCATCATAGCGCCCGAAAGAATAGTAGCGATAGGGTTAGCCTTGTTCTGGCCTGCGATATCGGGAGCGCTGCCGTGTATAGGCTCATACATACCTCTTGTGCCTGCGCCGAGAGAAGCGGAAGCAAGCATACCGATGGAGCCTGTTATCTGCGATGCCTCATCTGAGAGGATATCGCCGAACATATTTGAAGTAACGATGACATCGAACTGCTTCGGGTCACGTACCAGCTGCATAGCGGCATTATCTACAAACATATCGGAATACTCGACTTCTGGGTACTGCTCTGACAGTTCATGCATTGTCTTTCGCCACAGTCTTGATGATTCCAGAACATTTGCCTTGTCGATGCTGCAAACCTTCTTGTTTCGCTTCATTGCAGTCTCGAAAGCCACCTTGCCGATACGCTCTATCTCAGTGACGCTGTAGGCTTCGGTGTCGTAAGCCTCCTGACCGTATTTTCCCTCACGGTAGCCACGGTCGCCGAAGTAGATGCCGCCTGTCAGCTCACGAACTATCATGATATCGAAGCCGTCGCCCACTATCTCATCTTTCAGCGGAGAAGCGCTTCTGAGAGCGGGATAAAGCTGTGCAGGGCGGAGATTTGTGAAAAGTCCCAGAGCCGAGCGGATACCGAGGAGAGCCTTTTCGGGGCGGTTGTTACCGGGCTGGTCATCCCATTTAGGACCGCCCACAGCGCCGAGAAGTACACTGTCCGAAGCGAGACAGCCGTCGATGGTCTCCTGCGGCAGAGGGATGCCTGTTGCGTCAATGGCACAGCCTCCGATGAGATACGGTGTAAAGTTGAATTTATGTCCGAACTTTTCAGCTGTCTTTTCCAGGACCCTGACAGTGCTTTCCACTATCTCGGGGCCTATTCCGTCACCTTTGAGCAATGCGATGTTGAATTCCATATTTTCACGACCTTTTGTTTGTAGGGAACGCCGCCCCCGGCGTTCCATCGGGTTTATTTGCGGTATCGTGGAACGGCGAGAGTGCCGTTCCATACACGCTTTTATCGGGCGGATGATATCCGCCCCTACGATCAGTTTTGTGATAGTTTTTGCGTAAGGCACGGGAGGCCGAGGGCGGCCTCCCCTACATACTGCTTTCTACTCTCTGCTTTCTGTCAACTACTTTCTGTCAACTACTTTCTGTTGATGATAGCGCCCTTGTCAGCGGATGATACCTGCTGTGCATAGCGCTTCAGGTAGCCTGTGATGTTCTCCTTGCGCTTGATAGGCATTGTCTTTTTACGCTCTGCAAGTTCCTCGTCGGATACTTCAAGAGTGATGGAGTAATTCGGTATGTCGATGGAAATGATGTCGCCGTCCTTGACATAAGCGATAGTACCTCCGTTTACAGCTTCGGGAGATACGTGTCCGATAGCCGCACCACGGGTAGCGCCGCTGAAACGTCCGTCGGTGATGAGAGCAACAGTTGAGCCGAGACCTGCACCCTGGATAGCTGATGTAGGTGAGAGCATTTCTCTCATGCCAGGGCCGCCTGCAGGGCCTTCGTAACGGATAACAACAACGTCGCCTGCCTTGATACCGCCCTCATAGATGACCTTGATAGCTTCTTCCTCGCTGTCGAATACTCTTGCAGGGCCTTTGTGTACCAGCATTTCGGGAGCAACTGCGCTTCTCTTTACAACGCATCTGTCAGGAGCGAGATTGCCTTTGAGTACGGCAATTCCGCCTGTTTCGCTGTACGGGTTGTCAATAGGACGGATAGTCTCAGGGTCACGGTTGATGCAGCCCTTGATGTTCTCGCCTACGGTCTTTCCTGTAACAGTCATGCAGTCGGTGTTGATAAGTCCCTTTTTGCTCAGCTCATTGAGTACGGCATAAACTCCGCCTGCTTCGTTGAGGTCTTCCATGTAGGTGTGGCCTGCCGGTGCAAGATGGCAGAGGTTAGGAGTCTTGGCACTTATCTCGTTAGCCATGTCAAGGTTTATGCTGATTCCGCACTCATTAGCGATAGCAGGGAGATGGAGCATACTGTTTGTGGAACATCCCAGAGCCATATCAGCTGTAAGAGCGTTCTGGAAAGCCTTCTCTGTCATGATATCGAGTGGACGGATATTCTGTCTGTAGAGTTCCATTACCTGCATACCTGCCTGCTTTGCAAGCTTGATACGTTCTGAGTAAACAGCAGGGATAGTGCCGTTGCCCTTCAGACCCATGCCCAGAACCTCAGTGAGACAGTTCATGGAGTTAGCGGTATACATACCCGAACATGAACCGCAGGTAGGACAGGTCTTGTTCTCGAATTCGTCAAGTTCAGCCTCGTCTATCTTGCCTGCTGTGTAAGCGCCTACAGCCTCGAACATGGATGAGAGTGAGGTCTTCTTGCCCTTTACGTGGCCTGCAAGCATAGGGCCGCCGCTTACGAATACAGTAGGAACGTTGATACGTGCAGCCGCCATAAGCAGGCCGGGAACGTTCTTGTCGCAGTTAGGTATCATTACCAGTGCGTCGAAGTGATGAGCAAGAGCCATACACTCCGTAGAATCGGCAATAAGGTCACGGGTAACAAGGCTGTACTTCATACCTGTGTGACCCATAGCGATACCGTCGCAAACAGCGATAGCAGGGAATACAACAGGAGTACCGCCGCCCATAGCAACACCCAGTTTAACGGCTTCAACCAGCTTGTCGATGTTCATATGGCCGGGAACGATCTCATTGTAAGAAGAAACGATACCAACGAGGGGACGCTTCATTTCCTCTTTAGTCATGCCCAGTGCATTGAAAAGTGAACGCTGAGGGGCTTTATCCGCACCCTCGCAGAAAAAATTATCGCTCATAATGTAAATACCTCTTTATTAATTCGTAATGCGTAATGCGTAATTCGTAATTATTGTGTTCGCATTCGCTCACGGATATGATTATTTTTTATATATCGGCGAAGCCGACACCTCAATTACGCATTACGCATTATGAATTACGCATTGAGATTATTGTTTTCGGGAAAATAGAAGAACGGCGAACCGCCGATCTTCAGCAGTATCAGGCCGACTATCAGAAATGGCAGGAACCACAGGAAGCTGTGAAGTTCCTTGTCACGGTCAACTATTATCAGTCCAAGATCTGAGCAGTCATCAGGCGAAATAACTGTATCCGCCTCGAAATACTGTCCCATTTCCGCAATGCGGTCACGGAACATATCGCTGTATTTGTAGGAATAGTATGCCGTAACAGGCTGACTGTCAAGGAACATATCATATTCGTCCGTACCTGTTTTCACCGCTGCAAAACGGTATTTTGCGCCGTCTTTGACAACAAAGACATCATAGCCGTTTATATTTCCGCAGACAAGCTCAGAATCCTGTACCGCTTCTTTCATTCTGGCACGAGCAGGCTGACAGCTTATCAGTATGCTGTCATTTTCCTGGACATCACCCTCAAAGACAAGTCCCGTCGGGTCAAGCCTTCCCATGACACGGAAAGCCCTGTGTGCACCGTTTACGAGCAATACCAGCGCAAGCAGAAAGAATACCGCCGCAATGATATGGAATTTATTCGGTGAGAATTTTCGTATGTATGAATCGGCCATAACTGCTCCTTAGTTTTGCTTACTGTTTTTATTGCGGATATTCTCCAGCTGCTGCTTGTGCAGGAGTTCGTAGGTCTCTTTGCGGACTATGAAATCGTAGTCGTCATCGGGATAATCAAACTCAGGGTCAGTTTCAGCAGGTTCTTCATCCTCCTTCTTTTTACGCTCCTTCTTACTGCGGAGGTACAGGCCTTTATCATCGTAAGGCACGAAGAACATGGGGATACCGCCCATTATCAGTATGCCGCCGATAAGGATGTAGGGCATTCCCTTTGCGCTGACCTTACGGGCAGTCTCGGTGTTTTCCTCGTAGTCGCTGATAATGCTTTCGTCAGCATTGCTTTCATCGGTAATGCATTCTTCGGAAGGAGCCTGCGGCTTTTCTTTTTTCTCCGTCAGAAAGCTGCTGCGGAGATTGAATGAGAAAATGATCGCAAGTCCTGCTGTCATCATAAGCAGGCCGATGATCCTGAGTGCTGACGGGCGGAACTGTGTAAAGCTGTGATTTTTCATCATATTAACTCCTCCTTCACGGAAACATTTCAGAAAAGTCCCCTGAGAGCCTTAGCTTTGTCAGGGGACTCCTTCATGATCACATAATATCAGACAAATGTGACAGAATTGTGAAAATGTGACGAGAATGTGAAGAAAATATGAACAGCTTTTTAATAATTCTTGAATATTATACCATGAGTAAATGAAAAATCAAGGTGTAATAAGCAAATCACAACTACACGTAATAAATCAGTGTGTATTTTATGAATTAGTAAAATCAGTTGTTAATGAGCTTGTCCTCATCGCTCCAGCTGTAGAGCTTTCTGATCTCCTCACCGATCTTCTCAGCAGGATGCTCAGCAGCCAGCTTTCTCATAGCCTTGAAGTGAACCTGACCGCCTGCAGGTGACATATCAAGGAGGAAGTCCTTAGCAAATGTACCGTCCTGGATGTTCTTGAGGACCTGCTTCATAGCCTTCTTTGTATCCTCAGTAATGATCTTAGGACCTGTGATGTAGTCGCCGTACTCAGCGGTATTTGAAATGGAGTATCTCATGCCTGCGAAACCGCTCTGGTAGATAAGGTCAACGATGAGCTTCATCTCGTGGATACACTCAAAGTAAGCATTTCTCGGATCGTAGCCTGCCTCAACGAGAGTCTCGAAACCTGCCTGCATAAGAGCGCAAACACCGCCGCAGAGAACAGCCTGTTCGCCGAAGAGGTCAGTTTCTGTCTCAGTTCTGAATGTAGTTTCAAGAACGCCTGCACGAGCGCCGCCGATAGCAAGACCGTAAGCAAGAGCCATGTCCTTAGCCTTGCCTGTAGCGTCCTGATGAACAGCAACGAGACAAGGAACGCCCTTGCCTGCCTGATATTCGCTTCTTACAGTGTGACCGGGGCCCTTAGGAGCGATCATTGTAACGTCAACGTCAGCAGGAGGAACGATGCAGCCGAAGTGGATGTTGAAGCCGTGAGCGAACATAAGCATATTGCCTGCTTCGAGGTTTGGCTCGATGTCCTTCTTGTAAAGCTCAGCCTGCTTCTCATCGTTGATAAGGATCATGATGATATCAGCCTGCTTAGCAGCCTCAGCAGCTGTGAAAACCTCAAAGCCCTGCTTTACAGCCTTGTCCCATGACTTGGAACCTTCGTAAAGACCGATGATTACTCTGCCCTTGTCGCCGAGTGACTCCTTAGCGTTGAGAGCGTGAGCGTGACCCTGGCTGCCGTAGCCGATAACAGCGATTGTCTTTCCGTAAAGAAGTGAAAGATCGCAGTCCTGTTCATAAAAAACCTTTGCAGTATTTTCCATTGTGAATTACTCCTTTGTAATTGATAATATTATATTTAATTCGTAATTTGTAATGCGGAATTAAAGTTTTCATCAAGTTAAATGTAGGGAACGCCGCCCTCGGCGTTCCATTGATATTTTCTTTTGCTGCCCGGAACGCCGGGTGATTCCCCACAGTGTGGGGAAATGTCACGCAGTGACAAAGGGGCTGGGCACGTGTCAAGTGCGGCGTTCCCTACAAATACGTGTCAGACAATAATTACGAATTACGAATTACGCATTACGCATTATTTAACAGTTTTGAGGCAGTTTTCGCCTCTTTCGATGGCAACGAGACCTGTGCGGCACATTTCCATGATACCGTATGGCTTCACCAGTTCGATGAAAGCATCTATCTTTGAGGTCTCACCTGTGAGTTCTATGGTAAGTGAAGCAGTTGAGTAGTCAACTATCTTTGAGCGGAATATCTCAACGGCAGTCATGATATCCTGTCTTACGTCAGCCTTGTTTCTCACCTTGATGAGAAGAAGCTCACGGATAACGGTGTCATTCTTGTTGAGGACTTCCACCTCACGTACATCGTGCAGTTTCTGAAGCTGCTGGAGTATACGCTCCTTCAGATCCTCATCACCGTGGAAAGCGATGGTGATGCGTGAGAAACCGCTTGATTCGGTCTCGCCCACTGTCAGGCTGTCGATATTGAAGCCACGGCGTGTGAACATTCCCGAAACTCGTGAAAGCACACCTGATATATTGGAAACGAGAACACCTATTACGTACTGATCCATAACTGTCACCTCACTTTATCTCTGTAATAATGTCGTCTATCGAACCGCCCGGAGGAAGCATAGGAAGTACGAATTCATCGCAGTCAACAGCACAGTCGATAACATATGTGCCGCCGCATGAGAATGCTTCCTTTGCAGCTCTTTCCAGTTCTTCCTTAGTGAATACTCTTGCGCCCTTTGCACCGAATGCCTCTGCAAGCTTTACAAAGTCAGTCCTGCGGTCGAGGGTGGTATTTGAGTAGTGCTTGTCGAAGAAAAGTGTCTGCCACTGTCTTACCATTCCCAGAACGCCGTTGTTCATGATAACTACCACAAGGGGAGTATTCTGTGATACGGCTGTAGCAAGTTCATTCAGGTTCATGCCGAAGCTTCCGTCACCTGTAAAGAGTACGCTTGTTCTGCCCGTAGCTGCGGCAGCACCGATAGCAGCGCCCATTCCGTAGCCCATAGTACCAAGACCTCCGCTGGTAAGGAAGGTTCTCGGCTTAGAGAAGGGATATCTCTGTGCAGTCCACATCTGATGCTGTCCTACGTCGGTAACTACCGTAACATCTCCTGCATTAGCGGCAATGATGTCAACGATATCGTATGGGCTGAGACGGTGGTCTGCCGGGAGCTCCGACTTATCGCACTGAGCAGCGCAGTTTTCGCAGTTTTTCTCATAAGCAGACCTGAGAGCGCTTTCTGTGCGCTTTGCTTCTTCCTTGCGAAGCTTCTTGATACGTGCGCTCCATTCGGGGTGTTCCTTCTTTTCGCAGAGAGCAGTAAGTCTGTCAACAGCGTCCCTGATGTCGCCCTTTATTGCAAGGTCAGCAGGGATATTCTTGTGAAGCTCTGCTCCGTCGATATCTATATGGATTATGCTGAAATTCTGTGCATAGCGGTTCTTGTTGCCTGTTGCACGGTCTGAGAATCTTGCACCGAGAGCGATAACAAGGTCAGCCTCGTCCTGGGCAACAGAAGAAGCGTAATGGCCGTGCATACCCTGCATACCGAGGAAGCGGGGATTCTTCACGGGAACAGCCGAAAGTCCCATAAGTGAGCAGCCGATAGGAGCGTCTATCTTGTCAGCAAGAGCCATTATCTCCTCGGAAGCCTTGCCGCTTATGACACCGCCGCCGAAGTAGATGTATGGGCGCTCACAGCTGTTGATGAGTTTTGCGGCCTGCATGAGTTTATCCTCGGGAGCAAATGCAAGAGGATAAGGGATAACAGGCTGAGCGTTTGCTGTGAATTCGCACTGTGCGACCTGAACATCCTTCGGGATATCCACAAGTACAGGTCCCGGACGGCCTGACTTGGCTATCTTGAAAGCCATGCGGAGAGTATCCGCAAGTTCGTTTATATCCTTGACAATGAAGTTATGCTTGGTTATAGGCATTGTCACACCAACGATATCAACTTCCTGGAAGCTGTCTCTGCCGATGAGGGAGCAGGGAACATTTCCTGTGATAGCAACCATAGGAACTGAATCGAGGAAAGCTGTAGCTATGCCTGTAACGAGATTTGTAGCGCCGGGGCCCGAAGTAGCGATAACAACGCCGACCTTGCCTGTAGCCCTTGCATAGCCGTCAGCGGCATGGGAAGCGCCCTGTTCGTGAGCGGTGAGGATGTGGTTTATCCTGTCACGGGCGATATAGAGTTCATCGAAAAGGTTGATGACCTGACCGCCGGGGTAACCGAAAACGGTATCGCATCCCTGTTCGATGAGGGTCTCGACAACTATCTTTGCACCTGATATTTTCATATTATCGTAGTCCTTTATTATTTAATAAAAATTAAGTATCATTAGGTATGACGGCGGGGAATGATCCCCGCTTTACAATCGCCGCCGCACAGCTGAGGGTTACGTCATCTTTCGCTCCGTGCGGATACAAGACTGTGCACAGACCGCAGGAGAGCATATTTTACGTCCCTGACAAACAATAAAAAGCCCCCACATTCTGCGGAGGCTGAAACTTCATTGCTTATATGGACTTATAGTGCATATTAAAAAGCAAGAGCGCCATTCGGGCAGAATGAAGAAAGACTGCAGTCAGAGACGTTAATGACTGCGCCTATGATAATGACGATACCGCTTGAAATATAGACAGTTCTCATTATACTCCGCTCCTTACTGATATAATACAATTACTATTTTACCACTTTAAAATTGATAAATCAATAAGGGCAGACGCTTTTTATTAATATTGGCTTGAAACAGGAAGATTTCAAGGACGGATTTGTGCATGATGCCGTTTTTTAATGCGTAATTCGTAATGCGTAATGCGTAATTACGGATGGATTTAAAACGCTATGTAGGGGCCGCCTTTGGCAGCCCTTGCCGCTGAGCAAGCGGCGGCGCAATCACGATTCGCTTGCTACGCTCGCTTACCTTTGTAAGGGCGATGAGTTTCAGGTCGCTCGTCGGCTTGCGTAGGTTGTTCGGGCTTCTGTTAACGTGAATGTAGGGGCGCATTCCGTGCGCCCTGCCGCTGAGCGAGCGGCGGCGCAACCACGATTCGCTTGCTACGCTCGCTTACCTTTGTAAGGGCGATGAGTTTCAGGTCGCTCGACGGCTTGCATAGGTTGTTCGGGCTTCTGTTAACGTGAATGTAGGGGCGCATTCCGTGCGCCCTCGGAATACCGCCATAACTGCCCGTTATTGTAGAGGACGGCGTCCCCGACGTCCCACTTGCGGCAGCTTTGTGTCAGCCAAAGAGGAACACCTCTTGGGACAAGGAGAGAGGGGAGAAAGAAAACCGCAGCAAAATCCGACATCCCCCCTCTCTCCTTTTCCCAGTCGGTTTTCCTCTCTGGACTCTCTTTTCCCTCAACTCTTTTTCTCTCACCCTCTTGTCGGATTTTTCTTTTTTCGGTCAGGCTGATTGTTTGAGCGTTCGCCCAAACATAATTGAAGCTGTTGTTTTCTGTAGGGGCCGCCTTTGGCGGTCCTTGCTTCATTTGCAACGAGCCGCATCTGTACGAGCGCACAGTGTGCGCCCTCGGGAAAAACATAATCGTTTTGTTGTAACCTTTATATGTAGGGGAGGGCGCCCTCGCCCTCCCGTGGGTTACATAATATCTGCAACGGGAGCCCGGGGGCGGGCTCCCCTACAAAGCTTTGTTTCAGTTCAGCGATACAAGAAGTCCCAACGAGCGAAAGCAGAATAAGCTAAACGTACAGAGTAAGCGAGCTTGCAAGCGAATCGTGATCGGGGTCAAGCTGCCGTCAGCTTGTTGTTGATGGCGCTGACGAGGGCTTTGATGGAGGATTTGATGATATCGTCATCGGTGCCTGCACCCCAGAAGCTGTTTCCATCCTTGTCGATGATTTCAACGTATGACACAGCCTTGGATGTCGAACCTACTTCAAGAGCGTGTTCTGAGTAGGAACTGAGACTGTATTCCATTCCCGTACAGCTTCTTATAGCGTTGCTTACTGCGTCAAGACGGCCGTTTCCGCTGTCAACTGCGTGAATCCTGCGGCCGTTGAATACTACATCTATTGCCGCTGTGATAACTCCGTTCTGCTTGAACTGAGCGTGGGTAACGTCCAGCTTCTCCGTGATATCCACATAATTTCTGCGGAAGATATCGTATACCTCGTCAGGGAGGAGCTCCTTGTGCTTGTGGTCGGATATGCTCTTGACCATGTAGCCCACCTTTTCACGCATTTTCTTGGGCAGGTTATAGCCGAATCGGGTCTCAAGGATATAGCCTATACCGCCCTTGCCCGACTGGCTGTTGATGCGGATAACGTCTGCGGAGTATTCCCTGCCGACGTCCTCGGGGTCAAGGGGCAGATAGGGAACTGTCCAGTGGTTGTCGTGTTTCTCTTCACGCCACTTCATGCCCTTTGCGATAGCGTCCTGATGTGAGCCGCTGAATGCCGCAAATACCAGCTTTCCCGAGTAGGGCTGACGCTCGTTTATGTTCATTCTCGTCACACGAGTGTACAGTTCTGACAGCGACGGGATATCGCTCAGGTCAAGATTCGGCTCTACGCCCTGAGAGTACATATTCATAGCCAGTGTGATTATATCCACATTTCCCGTTCTTTCGCCGTTTCCGAAGAGAGTTCCCTCCACACGGTCAGCGCCTGCCAGAAGTCCCATTTCGGTATCAGCAACAGCGCATCCACGGTCATTGTGCGGGTGGAGCGATACTATGACGTTCTCACGGTATTTCAGGTTCTCGCACATATACTCCACCTGATTTGCGTATACATGAGGCATCGACAGCTGAACTGTAACAGGGAGATTGATTATGACCTTATCCTCGGGAGTTGGCTGCCATACGTCCAGAACAGCGTTGCATATCTCCAGAGCAAATTCCGGTTCGGTGCCTGTGAAGCTTTCGGGGGAGTATTCAAAGCGGAAATTTCCCTCGTACTTCTCACGGTACTCCTTGCACATTTTAGCGCCGTCAACAGCGATCTGTATTATCTCCTCCTTGCTCTTGCGGAAAACCTGTTCACGCTGAGCCACGGATGTTGAATTGTAGAGGTGAACGATAGCGTTCTTACATCCTCTCAGAGCCTCGAATGTCTTTTCGATGATATGTTCACGGGACTGTGTCAGCACCTGAATAGCCACATCGTCGGGGATGAGATCCTGTTCGATCAGAGTGCGGCAGAAGTCGTACTCAGTCTCGGAAGCGGCAGGGAAGCCGATCTCTATCTCCTTGAAGCCGATCTCAACCAGCTTCTGGAAGAATTCCAGCTTTTCGCCCAGACTCATGGGGATAATAAGAGCCTGATTGCCGTCACGCAGATCGACGCTGCACCAGTCGGGAGCCTTATCGATGTAGGATTTTTTAGTCCAGTTCATAGAAGTTTTGGGAGCTTCAAAGAACTGACGGGTATACTTTTCTGCATTTTTCATAAAGAAAACCTCCATTCCGATCCGTAACAGGCGATGGAGGGCAATAAAAAAGTCTCCTCCATGCCTTTGCATGGAAGAGACGAAGATACTAATATACTCCGTGGTACCACTCTTCTTGACGTAAAGATACGCCCACTCATCTGCGTCGGATCAACGCATAGCTCTGTAACGGGAGCGCCCGTTCAAGCCTACAGGAAACGATAGTTTCTTTGGGTTGAAAGCTCAGGGATGAGTTATTTCCTGTACGTGAATGCTGCCTTTTCACCGCCGACAGCTCTCTGTGAAACGTAGTACAAGCTTTGTTTCCCGTCATAGCCTTTTTCAGATTATATTATAATTATACAGCATTTATTTAAGTTTGTCAAGTGGAAAGCGGAAATTTTTCATGTAACGCTGTAGGGACGGCCATTGGCCGTCCTTATTAATGCATAATTCGTAATGCGTAATGCGTAATTGTGGACGGCTTGAAATTGTTCTGTAGGGACCGCCTTTGGCGGTCCTCGATTTATTTACAACGAGCCCCATCTGTAGGGGCGCACAGTGTGCGCCCTGCCGCTGAGCGAGCGGCGGCGCAATCATGATTCGCTTGCTACGCTCGCTTACCTTTGTAAGGGCGATGAGTTTCAGGTCGCTCGTCGGCTTGCGTAGGTTGTTCGGGCTTCTGTTAACGTGAATGTAGGGGGCGCATGACCTGCGCCCTTGATATCATCCGCCCGTTATTGTAGGGGACGGCGTCCACGACGTCCCACATGGCTTCACATTTTTTCTGCGGCCACTTCTTGTCTCCCAGAGAGGAACACCTCTTGGGCAAAGGAGAGAGGGGAGAAAGAAAACCGCAGCAAAATCCGACATCCCCCCTCTCTCCTTTTCCCAGTCGATTTTCCTCTCTGGACTCTCCTTTCCCTCACCCCTTTTTCTCTCTCCCTCCTGTCGGATTTTGCTTTTTATGGTCAGGCTTAAATGCTTGATCGTTCGCCCATGCCGCTGAGCAAGCGGCGGTCCACGATTTATTAACACCGAGCCGCATTTGTAGGGGCGCACAGTGTGCGCCCTCGGGAAATCGCCATAACCACCGTTGTGACCGATTTGTAGGGGCGGATATCATCCGCCCGTAAATATCCCCATAACGCAAAAACAGCACTCCCAAACGGAAGTGCTGTATAAGCCTTATTTAAGAAGCAGCCTTGTCCTTGCTCTCGCTGTTTTCAGTATCTTCAGCCTCCGCCTTGTCAGGGAAGCTTACCTTCTCGATATCAGCGCCGAGAGCACGAAGCTTGCCTTCCATGCAGTCATAGCCTCTCTCGATGTGGTAGATATCCTCGATCTCGGTGATGCCGCTTGCAGCAAGACCTGCAATGATAAGTGCAGCGCCGGCTCTAAGGTCGCAAGCCTTTACGGGAGCGCCCATAAGCTTGCCTGTGCCTTCGATAAGAGCGACCTTGCCGTTTACAGTGATATCAGCGCCCATGCGTCTGAGCTCGTCCACATAGCGGAAACGCTGCTCCCAGATGTTCTCGGTGATGATGCTTGTACCCTCAGCAAGTGTGAGGAGAGTAGCAATCTGAGACTGCATATCTGTGGGGAATCCCGGATGAGGAGCGGTCTTGACATTTGTCTTTACCAGCGGACCATCCACCCATACTCTTACGCTGTCATCGAACTGCTCGACATTAACGCCGATCTTCTCCAGCTTCTTAGTGATCGATTCAAGATGCTTGGGGATAACGTTCTTGATGAGAACATCGCCCTTTGTAGCTGCAACAGCTACCATGAATGTACCTGCCTCGATCTGGTCGGGGATAACGGAATAGGTAGTGCCGTGGAGATGCTCAACGCCTCTGATCTTGATAACGTCAGTACCTGCGCCCATGATGTTTGCACCCATGGAGTTGAGGAAGTTTGCAAGATCAACGATATGAGGCTCCTTAGCGGCATTCTCGATAACTGTGAGACCTTCTGACTTTACAGCAGCCAGCATAGCGTTCATTGTAGCTCCGACAGTAACAACGTCGAAGAAGATCTGGCTGCCCTTGAGTTTATCGGCAGTAAGGTCGATCATACCCTGGCTGAGAGTATACTTTGCACCGAGAGCGCAGAAAGCCTTGAGGTGCTGATCGATAGGTCTGTCTCCGAGAGGACAGCCGCCGGGCATTGAAACTCTTGCCTTATTGAACTTACCCAGCAGAGCGCCGAGGAAGTAATAAGAAGCTCTCATCTTGCGGGCTGTCTCGTATGGTACGCAGAATTTATCGATCTTTGTAGGATCTATTCTGTAGGCATCGTGGCCTACGCTTGTTACCTCCGCACCCATTTCCTTGAGTATGCGGAGACTGATAGTAACGTCACTGATAGTAGGTACGTTTTCGATGATACATGGTTCATCTGACAGAATAACTGCCGGAAGAATTGCTACTGCGGCATTCTTAGCACCGCTGATCGTAACTTCACCTGTAAGGCGGCGTCCGCCTTTGATAACAAACTTATCCAAATGATTTCTCTCCTTAATGGTCAGGCGCACTGTATGTGTCTTGGCCTGAACTGCTTTCTTTTGTTCCCCGTGACTGCACGGGACATCAGTGCGGTACCAAGTGTACCGACATAAATCAATTTATTACGGCTCATTCTTCAGCCGCTGTAGTTTCTTCTTCTGAAGCTGTGCCTGCTTCTGTTGTTTCAGCTTCTTCTTCGTCGGAAGCTGTAGTAGTTTCGCTGTCTTCTTCCTTGTCTTCGTCAGAGCCGGTTGTGGAACCCTCTGCGTAATCGGAAAGATAGAATCGTACAGGCTCGCCGCTGTACTCTTCTACGGTCATTGATTTTATCTTTACATCCTTGTTAGGCTTGTCGTTATCGTCTGTATCAACGTTCTGGACATCGAATACGATATCGAGGCTGTCGAATACCTGTCCGAAAACGGTATAACCGCCGTCAAGCCAAGGAACACCGCCTGCTGTTGAATATATCTCTATCTGTGAATCTGTGAGACCGTAGCCGTAATCCTGAAGCTCCTTGATCTCATCATCTGAATAAACTTCGCCTGTTACGATATAGAACTGGCTGCCGTTTGTAGCGGTAGAACCGCTGTTTGCATAAGCAAGAGCGCCTGCAGCGTGGATAAGGTGAGGATCTGTACCGCCGTCGAATTCTCCGCCCCAGACAGATTCACCGCCCATGCCGTTTCCTTCGGGGTCTCCGCCCTGTATCATGAAGTCCTTGATAACACGGTGGAAGGTAAGACCGTCGTAATAACCCTTCTTTGCAAGCTCTATGAAATTTTCTACGCCCTTGTCAGCGTATTCGGGGAAAAGCTTGAACTTAACGGGATGATCGTATCCTTCGAGCTCCATAGTGACGATAGTTTCGCCTTCTTCGGGAGCAGTGAAGTTGGCAGCCTCAACGTTTGCCTGTGTAGCAGCCTCGGTCTCGGGCTCTGTCTCAGGAACGTAGTCATAATCCGAGAGGTACCAGTGTATCTCTTCGCCGTTGTATTCGCCGACCTTGACAGACTCGATTATAAGGTCTTTTTCAGGCTTGTCGTTCTGGCCTGTGGCAACGTTCTGAGCCTTGAATACAATATCAAGGCCGTCTATGACCTGACCGAAAACTGTGTAGCTTCCGTCGAGCCATGGAGCGCCGCCTGCTGTGGAGTATATTTCCTTCTGCTGATCTGTGAAGGAGTAGCCGCTCTGTTCAAGAGATGAGAGCTGTTCTGTTGAGTAGACCTCACCTGTTACGATGTAGAACTGGCTTCCGTCGGTAGATGTAGAGCCGCTGTTTGCGTAAGCAAGAGCACCTGCTGCATGGATGAGGTGTGGGTCTGTACCGCCGTCGAACTTGCCTCCCCAGACGGATTCGCCGCCTGTGCCTGTGCCTTCGGGATCACCGCCCTGTATCATGAAGTCCTTGATGACACGGTGGAAGGTAAGACCGTCGTAGTAGCCCTTCTTAGCGAGCTCTACGAAATTCTCAACGCCTTTTTCAGCGTATTCGGGGAAGAGACGGAACTTAACTTCGCCGTAATCCTTTATATTCATTATAATGATAGTATCGCCTTTATTCGGAGCCGTGAAGTTAGCGACCTCCACGCTCTCGGTCTCAGAAGTAACTGAAGCCTGATTTTCGCTGCTGCTTGTATTGTTTGAGCTGCCGCATGAAGTCACGCAGGCTGAAGCCGCAGCAAGGCACATAATAAATGCCAGAGCTTTTTTATACATACCAATACTCCTTTATGGAAAAATACTTCCCTTGCTTATCAAATAGGATTACACCTCTTACATGGTGTATATCCCTTTTCGATCATTTCGTTAATATCTCCGGTGAATTCCTGTTTATTATGCTCTGCCATATCTTCCACCGAGGAACACCACGGATAATGGATTTTCTTTGTGTTCTTGTTAAGAATATAGGTTTGTGACTGATTATCTTCTGAATCAGGGATAGCACGATCTACGTCAGGTGGAGTGTCCTCATCTTCTACATAGGGATCAAGAATAACAGCATCCGAGTTTTCTTCAAGATGATTGTCTCCAGTTGCATAGTCTATTACAACACCTGGCTGGGCGTTGTAGCAGAATACATTAAAGCATATCCCTTGTCCGTTATCCTCTACGGAGTACGCTTCCATCAAAACGCCTGTTGCTACTAAGTTATCGCCCTCAAATATAGGCGTTACTCGATACATAACATGATTTCCAGTTGACTTGATGTAATCGGCAGTCTGATTTTCAAACGGAAGCATACCTTGAATGTTCATGTATCGAGTTCCAGTAATCAGATTACTGAGATTAGCGTTCTCGCCAGTGAGCTGATACCCAATCATGTGACAGCGGTTGAATAAATACCTGCCATCAACAAAATCGTATTTGTCCAAATGCCAGCCTGATGGCTTTACCATGCCGATTCCTTCACGTTCGGTTGTAGGCATCATATCAAGCGATATACAAGCAATACATACACCGCATCGACCTAAAGAATCAAGATCGGAATAATACTCATAAGACTGATTCGTTATCTCATCATTTGTGAAGTAAGGTTGATTATTATTTACTGTATAGTAAGGAGTACCGTCGAACGGAAGTATTTCAATTATGGAGAAGGAACTTTCAGGCACAACTACAGTCGTTTCAGTCTGAATCGGTTCGGTTTGTATATCAGTAGTTGTAGATGATGTTTCGACAATAGAAGTGGTAGTTTGTGTTGACGATGTTGATGTTTCAGACACTGTTTCTGAGGTGAGTATTGACTCATCTTGAATGGAAGAGCCTGTTTCTTGATTATAGAACGTACAAGATGAGAGAGACAAGCATACAGAGAGCATGACGGTCAGTAGTTTCTTTTTCACAGGGAAACACCTCCTTCTCAGTTGGTTTTTGCCAATGCCGCTATATATCTTAAAAGATAAGTAAAAAGTTCGGAGTATATGGATTACAAAATCCAAATCAAAAGATTATAATAATAGAAATAGAAGATCAGAATGGGGAGTGTCTATAAGATGAAGTACGGAGCAAGAATACATCAATTGCGTATTGCAAAAAAGTTCAGCATATATAGGCTTTACAAGGAAACCGGATTATCACAGGGGCATATTACTGATATTGAAAGAGATAAACATCAGCCCACACTTGAAACTTTGCAACGACTTCTTACTGCAATGGATATTTCGCTTGCCGAGTTTTTCAATGAAGACGGAGAAGTATCCTATCTAACAAAACGTGAAAAGGAACTTGTTGCGATATTCAGAACTATGTCTGATGAATCGGCAGAGCTGTACTTACGTTTTGGGAAGCTTCAAGACGGTTCAGGTTATGGGCAAAACTCTCGATCAGCTTTGTGGTATGTGAAGCGGCACCTTTCAGGCAAGCCGACATACCTCCGCCCATCATGTTACTGTTGACCGTAACTGTCAGGTCAAAGCCCTGAAACGAGCCGACCTTAACAGGCGTATCAGCGTACTTTATAGCCAATACAGCATCTTCAAGAGCCTTAGCCGCTTCTTTTCTGTCAGTGTATTCTGTCTCACCAATGGTGATCTTGAATACGGGCAGTTTACGCTCAGGATCAATCGGGAGCTTACGGAGTGCTTCACGATCAGTATGCAGATCATTGAGGATAGCTGTCAGTCGCTGTTCCTGTTCAGGGAAACGAGCAACCCTGTCCTCCATCTCAAACACTGTGTTTCTATGCTCTGCTGCGAGAACCCTCAGCTCCTTCACATCGTTTTCAAGCATGAGCTTTTCCTTGATACGCTCGTCACCCGTACAGAGTGCCTTGATTTCAGAGTATGTAAGAGCCTGCTGGTCCACATCTTCGCATTTTCTTGCCGGAGTTTTGCTTGTCATAATCTGAGAGATAAACTTCTGCTTATTCTCCAAAGTCTGATAGCTGTACGCATCGAATGTACCCTTTGTGACATAGCGGAAAATCTGAACATTCTTGTTCTCGTTGCCCTGTCTGATGATACGTCCGGCGCGCTGTTCCAGATCTGCTGGTCGCCACGGAATGTCGAGGTCATGGACGGCAATCAGCTTCTTCTGGACGTTAGTTCCGGTACCCATCTTTGCCGTAGAACCGAGCAGAACACGAATCTCACCATTACGGACTTTTGTGAACAGTCATTATGGATAATTCCTGAGCAGTTTTTTCCGATATTCACACTAATCCAGAAAAGGAGTAAAAAATATGCGGCAAGGTATTCTTAAATAAAACTATAATCAAATAGTGGGAACAAAGGATTATGATAGCTCCTTTTGTAGGGGCTTAGTTTTTTGTACCCAATTTAAGAATACTTTTGCCTTATCAATTTTGACATATCCCCAAAAACAGCAATCACAAACAGGTGTATGCTGTATATGTGTATGTCCGCAACTTATAATCCCCAGTGGTAAAAGTATTTTAGTAGTATTTGAACGAATTACATTTTCGTGCAACTGCTGACTTGAACACACCGGTACTTTCGAGACTAATCTTCGTTGATCTAACAGTATAAAAAGAAAACTTTTGAATTATACTCCAAAATACTTGACAGATTCGGTTATTGGTGCTATACTCTAAATAACCGAAACGGTTAATATGTAAAAAGGAGGAAATGAATTGGACAAATTTTTGGCCCTGACCGAAGAAAAGAGATTGACCATTCTCAATGCGGCGTTCCAGTGCTTCGGCAAGTTTGGTTATGAAAAAGCCTCAATCAATGATATTGCGGTAGCCGCACACATTTCCAAAGCGTCTGTGTTTCAGTATTTCGGCAGTAAAAAGCAGCTCTACATTTACCTACTGGAATACTGCAAGAAAATCATAGAGGGAATATTTGACAAGGAATCCCTCAATTCCCAAACAGATTTGTTCGACAGAATCCTGGCATCCAGCCGCATGAAAATGGAGGGGCTCCAAAATCAGCCTTTTATCTTGCAGTTTATTACCAGTGCCTGGGAGGAAACTTCTCCCGAGGTGGCAGATACGCTAGCGATCCTGACGGAGGAGGCCAGCGGATTCCGAAACGATCTTGTTCTGCGGGAAGAGGATGCTTTGAAATTCAAAAACCCGGAGGATGCCCAGCCGGTCTTTCAAATGCTGCTTCTGATGGCCGAGGGCTATGCGGCCCGGTACCGTGGGGCGGCGGCCTTCGATTTTCAGGCTGTCATGGAGGATTTTGAGGAGAACATCGCAATTCTGCGGAAAAATTTTTATAAGGAGGAGTATCAAAAATGAGTAAGCAAGCAATCGTCTTAAACCAGCTGACCAAGCACTATGGAACCCATCGGGGGATCAATGACCTCAGTTTCTCGGTGAATGAGGGCGAGTTTTTCGGCTTCATTGGCCCCAACGGTGCAGGAAAATCCACCACCATCCGCACGCTGATGGGCCTGATCCATCCCAGCGGCGGCAACGCCTCTATTTTCGGTCTGGACTGCCAGACCAAGGCCAGTGTCATTGCCAGAGATGTGGGCTACCTTCCCAGCGAGAACAGCTATTATGAAAACATGAAGGTGCGGGAACTGCTGCAATACACCGCTGACCTGTACGGCATGGACTGCGAAACGAAAATGTATGAGCTGTCTGAGCGCCTCAATCTGGATCTGACCCGGAAAATCGAAGACCTGTCTCTGGGTAACAAGAAAAAGGTGGGTATCGTGTCTGCCATTATGACTTCACCCAAACTGATCATTATGGACGAACCCACCAGCGGGTTAGACCCACTGATCCAGCAGGCTTTCTACGATATTCTGAAGGAGGAAAACAGCCGGGGCGCTACCGTGTTTTTTTCCTCCCATGTGCTGAGTGAGGTACAGAAACTGTGTGACCGGGTGGCCATTCTGAAAGAAGGACATCTTATTGGCATACAGCCCATCAAAGAACTGCGTGAGAGCGGCTATAAAAAAGTCACTCTGAGTGCAAAGGAGGCTATCCCTCGCGATTTCTTTAATTTGTCCGGCATTGCGAACTATGCGGAGACTGCGGACAAGACCTCTGTTTCCTTTATGTATAACGGCAATATCACGGCGATCATTGACAAGCTTCACCTGCTGCATTTGGACGATGTGCTTTTGGAAGAGCCCTCTCTGGAGGAGATCTTCATGCACTACTACGAGTAGGGAGGTGTCAGGCATGATCATTTTGAAATATGAACTGAAAAGGCACCGCAAATATATTTTGGGTTGGGCCATCGCCTTGGCTCTGTGTGTTTTTGTGATGACGCCTACCTATTACAGCTTTATGGATGTTTCCACCGGAGACCTCTATGAAACGCTGGGTACGAGTGATTTTTACAAGGGCGTTGGCGTGTCCATGGAATATCTGACCTCACCGTTGGGCATTTATGCGTTTCTCACCAGCTTTTTTATGATTGCGTCCGGTATTTTCGGGATGCACTTCGGTATCGCCATTCACACCAAGGAGTGCTCGGAGCGAACCTCTGAATATCTGTTTACAAAACCCCATACCCGAAAAACGATTTACTGGGCAAAGGCGTTCACGGTTTTTTTGGCGTAGTGGTCGTGAGCATGGTATATCTTCTCGCCTCTTTTTTGGCGCTGGCCCTGTTTCGCTCCGGTATTGACTGGGGAGAGTTCTTTCTGATTGCTCTTTCCCTTATGCTGGTCACGCTGTTCCTTGCAGCTATGGGGCTTTTGGTAGGAATTCTTTTTTCACGCAATCGAAGCCCACTTTTGACCGCCGGGTTAATTGTCTTTGTCGAGTACTGCGTCACCAGCTTCTCCAACATTGTCAGCAACCGTGCCATTAGTTTTCTGTCCCCGTACTCGTTCTTTAGTGCGGCTGAGATTTCCAAATCTGGCTTTTATGAGTTGGATTACTTGGGATGGTGTGTGCTGCTGTTTGCCCTGTTTTTGGTGCTGTCTTATCGTGTCTTTTTGAAAAAAGACATCCAGTTCCGCTCATGAGGGGGTGCAAAGATGAAAACATTGGTGAAAAACGAATTCCGCCAAACCAGAAAGACCCTGCTGATCTGGCTGGGGATCATGTTACTGCTGTGCGGATTCTGCTATTTTGAACTTTTATCCTTGAAGGACAGTCTGGATGAGATGGCCCGGACAGTCGGCCAATTTCCTCGCTTGATCATGATCATGTTCGGTGTGAAAGGGGATCTCACGACTGCCCTTGGTTGGTACGCGTGTATCTATTTTTGGGAGGGGCTGTTGGCCTTTGCCTATGCAATCTCTCTGGGCCTGTCCTGTGTGGCGAGGGAAAAGAAATTTGGAACATCCGAATACCTGTTCACAAAGCCTGTGGAGCGGAAAACCATTGTTCTGGCGAAGGTGATCGTTTCAGCAGTGAACCTGCTGGTGTTCGCCCTGTTCAGCGGCGTGTGCAATTATTTCACGATCGTTCTTCCTTTGGGCGGTCTGGATCAGCCGGGAGCGGTGCTTTCCACAACGATGGGAATGTTCTTTACCCAGCTTCTCTTTTTTGCCTTGGGTCTGCTGTTTGCCAGCCTTTTCAAATCTTATAAGGCCGCGGTACGCGCCGGTACGGTTTTCGTATTGGCCGCCTATGTGTTGGCCTTTACTGCCGAGTACACAGGGAATCGTTTCTTGGATTATCTGACCCCTCTGCGGTACTATGATGTGTATGAAGTAGCACTAAATGGCGTCTATCTTTCCTACATCGTCTTAACAGTACTCATTGTGGGCGCGTGTGTAATGGTTTCTACAAGGCGGTGGAAACTGCGTGAGTTGTAAATGTAATTGTCCATAGATATTGATATGTTATACTGAAAGAGCAGTCGACAAACACCCAAAAATCTGGTAGAATAAAAGCAATAAAAACCAGAAAGGGAAATGAAAAATGAAGTACAGCAAAGAGTTCAAAGAGGAAGCCTTGAATCT
>Ga0255345_1001880_pt1 | contig 28496 bp, 28 predicted proteins | sample wastewater_treat_6_FD_192415 | JGI IMG/M metagenome (GOLD analysis project Ga0255345, IMG submission 192415) | Wastewater microbial communities from Lulu Island WWTP, Vancouver, Canada - plant20 | ecosystem: Engineered > WWTP > Wastewater > Unclassified | place: Canada: Vancouver, British...
ATGGATCCTGTGTTGAGTTCGGGAGCTTTTCTTGGCATAGCTTTATTTATTTAAGCATATTTCTTACACTGAAAAATGCTAGTAAAGAGACAAAAATAACAAGTAGAAGATATACTGTGTACAAACCTGAGCCTATGATTGGACTCCATCCAATTCCGGTACCGGTTTTTTCTAAAAGTTCAGCCGACACGTCAGTTCTTGGACTAATGAAATAAAATAACATTAAAATCCCAACAATGGCTGCGCCCGCACCAATAGAGCCAATACTTTTCTTTGCATTTGCTGCAAGCGAATAAATGGCAAAACCTACAAATGATACTATAGCAATTGCAAAAACAGTATATGCAATATAAAGTCTTATGTCAATTGAAGCAAATATCATTGCAGCACCAATCAAAAGCAAGGCTACTATTAATAAAGTATTCTTTAATGCTTTAGATTTCATAGTAATTATTGTTTTTGAGTGTTTTTAGCACGAAAAACTATATCCATGAAAGAAATAGTACCGTCTTCCATTTCATTAACGAGTTTTTCAATTAATGCAAGAATGTAATTATACATAACTTGTAAAATAATAGCAACTATAAGTCCGAATACGGTAGTTATAAGAGCCACTTTCATACCACCGGCAACAATGGTTGGGCTAATATCACCGGCTTTTTCAATGTCATCAAATGCCTGTACCATACCAACAACTGTTCCAAGGAACCCGAGCATAGGTGCCAGAGCAATAAAAAGACCTATCCATGAGAGATTTGACTCTAAACGTCCCATCTGAACACCACCATAAGAAACAATGGCTTTTTCGATGTTGTCAATGCCTTCGTTAAAGCGATCAAGGCCTTGATAGAATACACTTGCAACAGGACCACGGGTGTTGCGGCAAATATCTTTTGCACCTTCTATGTCGTTGGCTTTAATTGATTCTTCAATTTTCGCAATAAGTTTTTCAGTATTTGTGCGGCTCATACTCAGATAGGTAAGACGCTCAATAACAAGAGCAAGACCTAGCACAAGACAAATAAGGATAGGAGTCATCCAGCCGGCACCTCCTTCGATAAATTTTTCTTTCAGTACCTGGTGGAAACTTTTTTGAGCTACAACTTCTTCTCCCGCAGGCGTTGTAACTGTAGCTGAAGTGTCAGCTTTTGCACTGTCAACTGTTTCGGTTTTTGAACTGTCTTTTTGTGCACCTTGGGCAAATGAAATTTGGCTAGAGCCTAAAAAAATAACGCCCATGATAGCAACCAGTGAAATCAACTTTTTCATAATGGTTTTGATTTTCGTTTAGTTTTTGTTTTATTATTTGTTTACAATTTCTTTATTGGTTTGCGGAGAGAGTGGGATTCGAACCCACGAGCCACTTTAGGCGACTACACGCTTTCCAGGCGTGCCTCTTCAACCACTCGAGCATCTCTCCCTCAAAATCCAGCCGCTAAAATACAAAAAAAATACAACTGCCGCTTTCCTAAAAAATATTTTATCTTGCCGTTAAATGATTAGACTGGTTCATTTATTAAAATTTATTGGCACAAATTATTAAGTGAGAAAAATGCAATATTTGTAAATTGTCGAGCTAACAAATGTATAATAAGCAAGTTACAAATACAATCCTTCTTGATAAATCATTTGAGCAACCGGTTCAGGTAAAAAATATCGAATGTCTTTACCTTCTTTAATTGCTTGTCTAATAAAACTTGAACTTATTTCCATCAGTGGCGCTTCAACGAGTTCAACATTTGGGTGGTTGATATAAGGTTTGCCATCAAAGCCGGGGCGGGGATATACAAGGATTTTGTTTTGTTCCAGAATTATTTCCCACGATTTCCATTTGTTGAATGTTTGAATATTATCCATGCCCATTATTAAACAAAAATCATAGTCGGGATATTTTTTTTCAATATGAATTAATGTGTTAATTGTAAAATTTGGCGTTGGAAGATTGAATTCAATGTCGCTTGCCCGCATGAATTGGTAACCTCCGATGGCACGTCTGACCATTTCGAGTCGTGTTCGGCTATGGACTAAAATTTTCTTTTCTTTTAAAGGATTTTGGGGCGATACCACAAACCACAATTCGTCAATGTTCCCATATAAAACTATGTAATTGGCAATTGCCATATGTCCTATATGAGGAGGATTAAACGATCCGAAAAAAAGCCCAATTCTTTTTCTTGACACCTTATAATTAATTTACAAGTCAAAAATACAATTTTTATATTTTTCTCTAGTATTCAAATAGTTAATATTAATAACCTTTTTTACTTAATATTGATTTTAACAGCTAATTAAAATGTAATTATATTAAATGTGTTCTAATTCTTTGTTAGGGTCCCAGAATACTTTGTCGAAATTCATCACTTTGTCGTCTGTAACTTCAATCCCTTCACTTTCCAGCAATTCCTGCATTGCATTTGGACCGCCAAACCAGTGTTTACCCGTAAGAAGCCCGTTGCGATTAACAACGCGATGAGCAGGGACCTGGGTAGAACTAGTGTGAGACGCGTTCATTGCATAACCTACTGTGCGCGAAGACTGGGGTGAGCCTAAATACCGGGCGATTGCTCCATAGGAAGTAACTCTTCCTTTTGGGATCAGTGCCACTACTTGCCAAACTAGTTCGAAAAAATCACTTTTATTTCTCATTTTATAAACTAAATGACAAATATTTTATTTTTTCCCCCTGTTCTAACCACATGTTTTCATAATATGTCTGAATGGTGTATAGAGGTTCTTTTTTAGGATAAGCATATAAATCATCTATTCGTTCAATAAGCTTCAGATTGTTTTGCGCAATTACTTCAATGGTATAATCAAATAATTCTGCGCTGTCGGTTTTAAGATGAACAATACCATTTTGGGCAAGAAACCTCCTAAACATGTTTAAATATCTCAATGAAGTAAGACGTTTATTTTTCCTGCAGCCGGGTTGTGGGTCAGGAAAGGTTATCCATATTTCGTCAACTTCATTTTCAGCAAACCAATATTCTAATAATCCTGCCTGAGAACGTATAAAGGCTGCATTTTTTATTTGTTCATCCCGGATTGTGCGGGCCCCACGCCAAATACGAGCACCTTTTATATCAATTCCGATAAAATTTTTATTGGGATAATACTTTGCCTGTCCTACTGTGTATTCTCCTTTTCCGCACCCAATTTCAATTATTAAAGGATTATTATTGGCAAAAAATTTTTCCTTCCAATAGCCTTTGTTTGGATGTCCATTAATTGATAATTGTTCAAAAGGCATTTCGAAATAATGCGCAAAAGTTTTATTTTCAGCAAAATGCTGTAATTTTTTTTTGCCCATTTTTATAATTTTTGATTAAGCAACCAAATGTCGCTTCGGCCTTCGGAGATTTTGGTTTTATTCAAAAATTCAAGAGCTTCCTCTCTTGTGGGAAAACCTTTGTATGCAACACGAATTCTGTTTTCTGTTTCAGAAACCAATACCATGGCATCAGGATAACCCCTCTGTTTAAGTGTATTGCAATACGCATCGGCTTCATTTTTATCGGTATAGCTGCCTGCTATTACAAAGAATGAAAGCGGTTTGCTTGATAAAGTATCAACGGTGTTGCTGTCTGGAATTATTGAGTCGGGTTTAATAATTATGTTGTTTGTGGTATCAATATTATTTGTTGTAACCGTATCAGATTTTGCATCGCTGTTATCAAAATATGAATTTATTTTTTCATATATGTCAAATATGCTTTCTGACACCTGCGGTACAAAAAACCATGAAGCAGAAGCGCCTCCAATAACAAGCACCAGCAAAATGGGCCAAAATTTTATACGCCGTTTACGCTTAGGCGTATTTTCTTTTGTTGTTGATGCCGATTTTACTAAAATATTTGCCGAAAATTCAGAAAGACCATAATTATAAGCGTCTTCCGAAAAATAAAATTCTAATTTACCTGATTCTTTTTTACTTAACTTGCCCAATCCCTTAAATGTGTATGAGCCGTATTTATCAAGAGTAAGTAAAATGTTGTTTATATAATTATTTGCAATTTCTGATGCAATGCTTTCGTTAGCTGTACTAAAGTCTTTATCTTTAAATATTATGTCTTGTAAAAGATTTTGATTTGAAATTTGCGGCACAAATAAAACAGATGTTTTTGGCGGATAAAATTCATGACCCACTTTTAGAATATCTGCCTGTATTTCTTCAATACTGAAAGTGCCAATATTTTGAAGTGAAACTTTTTTGTATTTAAGAAGCAGATGCGCAAAAATTATATCGTCGAGAACTTGCATACTTTACTTTATTATGCAAAATAAACAAAAAACCCCGCTTTCAAAAGCGAGGTGCTTGAAATATTTTATCGGATTATCGCTTATGTAATTTCTCGTCAGAAACAGTTAGTCTGTGGCGACCTTTGGCACGACGGCGTGCAAGTACCTTGCGACCATTAGCTGTTTCCATTCTGTGGCGAAATCCGTGTTTATTTCTTCTTTTACGATTCGAAGGCTGAAAAGTACGTTTCATGACAATTCTCCTTTTTTCAAGTTTGGGAGTGCAAAATTAGAAAATAATTTTTGATAATCAAAACTTTTTTTATGTTTTAAAAAAAAATTGCAAGGCATTGTTGATTATATGAAAAGTAAATTTTTGCCAAAACATAAAAAACCGCCTGATTCAGGCGGTTTTTTATACCGTAACGTTTTTTATTTACTAATAATTTTAAATTCTGTACGTCGATTAAGTTGGCGTCCTTCGTCGGTATCGTTTGGTGCAATAGGTTTATCGAAACCATAACCTACACTGGTAAGTCTGTTGGAAGAAATACCGGCGGCAATCAGGTAATCAACAACAGCTTTTGCGCGTGCCTGCGAAAGAGTTTTATTATATGTTGCCGAGCCAACATTATCGGTGTGTCCTGATATTTCTATTTTTAATGTCGGGTTATCTTTCATTAACTGAACAAGATTTTCAAGCTCGTTTTTAGATTCAGGACGCAATGTTGATTTGTTGAAATCGAAGAAGATGTTCTTGAGTACAATCTCTTTACCAACTTCAACTTTCTTGAGATAAATATCTTTTTCAATTTCCTGATATGCAGCAGCATTAGGGATATCAAAGTTTTCGGAATGGAATAAATAGCCATCGGCTTTTACTGCAATACCATAATTTTTACCACTTGGCAATGATACCAGATATTTCCCTGTAGCGCTATTTGATTTAAATGTTGCCAATTCTTCGTTTTTAGCCAAATCGGTAAGAATAATGTTTGCTTCCACAGGTTGCTTTGTGGCTTCGTCCAAAATACGGCCTTTCAATAAGGTCAGCGAAGCTGTATTTACAGAAAGAGTGGATTCAATTACTTTTTCACTAACAGGTTCAGTACGCCATGCAATAAGGTTATCTTCTGAATTTGTCAGAACAGGTTTTTCAAGAATAAAAGTTACTATATACAAATCTCTGTCGCCAAAGCCATCCTTACGCGAATCGCTCATCATATATGCATGCATACCACTGGCAGAAATTGTAAAAAATAAATCATCATCAGGGGTATTTATAGGGTAGCCAAGATTAACAGGTTCACTCCATTTGCCATTCTCGAAAGTGGACTTGAAAATATCAAAGCCTCCCATTGTTTTATGGCCTTGAGAACTAAAGTAAAGTGTTTTTCCATCGGGGTGAATAAAAATGGATTCTTCATCATAAATAGTGTTCAATTCCTTAAGATTGACAGCTTTGCCCCATTTGCCTTTTTTGTCGAGAGTGGAAACCCAGATATCTCGTCCGCCAACTGATCCTTCTCTGTCGCTGATAAAATAGATAGTGCGTCCATCAGGGCTTAGGCTGGCTGAACTTTCATGAAATTTTGAATTGATGGTTTTTGGTAAGGCAACCGGTTTATCCCACTTATTACCTTTTTGTTTACATTCATAAATGTCGCCATTATGTACATCTTTATAAATGTACAAAGTTTGTCCGTCGTTGCTTAATCCTGCAGTTGCATCATGAACCTTGCTGTTCAGGGGCTTGCCCGGGTTGGTTACTTTCCATTCTCCGTTTGCACTTTCGGCAATATAAATGTCTTCGTAATACATCTGATCCTGTGGGTCAAGTTTACCTCCTGTAGTATTTGGTCTGCGGCTTGTAAAAGTCAGCACCGATTCATCCGCATTTATGAACGGAGAGTATTCTCTGTTTGAAGTGTTAATTGAAGGGCCTAAATTATCTATAAATACTTTAACCGGGCTTGCCACCAATTTAATTCCTGTTTCGCATTCCTGTATTTTTTTGTTAAGTTCGGGGGCAACTTCGCTATATTGTTTTGGAGATAACTTGTTTTTATAAGTTTTATATGATGCAATGGCCTCATCAAATTTATAATTGCCCTGATATGCTATTCCAAGCCATAAATATAGCGAGTCGCAGCAATTTGCGTTTAATGTTTCAGCTTTTTGTAAATGCTCAAGAGATTTTTCAATGTCAATTTTTCTATAGCAAATCCCAATTTTATAATTCAGTTTTGCATTGTTTGGATTAATTGCCTGAGCTTTTAAGTAACATTCAAGCGCATTTTTACGGGCACCTATTCCTTGACGCATAAAGCTATCGCCTTGTTTAATGTATGACAATGCTTCTTTTAATGCTTTTTTGTCGGATATACCATTTTTGTCGAATTCTACATTTTGAGCACCAACAAAAGTAAACGACAACAAACAAACAAATATTATTATTATTTTTTTCATAGCAGTACTTTCTTGATTAAGTTATTGTTTACACATTTGTTTAATGTAAAACTCTGCATTTTTAATACCTCCGTCTTTAGCTTTTTTCCAGTCGGCGCATGCTCCATCAATATCGCGGGTCATTTCTTTTGCATTACCTCTGTTAAGGTAAGCAGTAATATAATTACCGTTTAATTTTATGGCTTTATCAAAATCTTCGATGGCAGAGGAATATTGTTCGGCTTTGTATTTTGCGGACCCTCTGTTATTGTATGCATAAGCATAATCAGGATTTTTTTCAATAGCTTTGGTGAAATCAGTAATAGCACCTTCATAATCACCCTTATCCATTTTTGCCAAGCCTCTGTTGTTATATGCAACGTAGTAGTCGGGATCCGCATCTATGGCTCTTGAATATTCATAAATAGCATCATCATACTTTTCAATTTTGCGGTAAACGCTGCCTGTGTTATTATATGCAAATGCAAGTTTGGGGTTAATTTTAGATGCTTCTTTATAGCATCTTATTGCTTCATCGTAATTTTCCATCATTTTATAACAACTACCCATATCATTATATGCATAGGCATAAGTGTAGCTTTCTTTGTCAATTAATGCTTTTTTATAATATTCTATTGCAGCTTCATAATCTTTTTCGTCATATTTCAAACTTCCGAGATAATAATATGATTGGTCATGCAAAGAGTCAAGTTTTATTGCGTTTGTTAGGTCATTGAAAGCTCCTTCCGCATTGTTATCGTCGTATTTCATTTTGCCTCTTTGGAAATAGGCATTAGCTGTAGGGGCTAAATTTATTGCTTTATCAAAGTCGGCTAAAGCTCCCGACTTATCTTTCATGTCAGCTTTAATAATACCACGATTATAATATGCTTTTGCAAAATCCGGTTTAATATTGATTGCTTCATTAAACTTGCTGAGCGATTGAGCTAATTGCCCATTATCATATAAAACAATGCCTTCATTGTACAAGCGTTCGGCTTTTTGCGGATCTTCAACAGGAATCCTGATAGTATCGGTTTGAGCTTTTATGCCCCAACCAATACATAAAAGTAGGATAATTATGGACAAGTGTTTCATAATACAGATTTTAAATAATGTGCTAAAATAAAAAATATATCGTATTTAAAATACAATTCTTGTTATAAATCATAAAAATCATGTAACATTTAAAATACATTGATGTTTTCAGAATATTTATATACTTTAGCAAAAAAAAGTATATGATAACAAAGGAACTTATTCATCCAAAAAGTATTGTTGTTGTTGGAGCATCGCAGGATGTAAAAAAGCCTGGGGGCAAAATCTTAAAAAACATTATTGATAACCGTTTTGCCGGTGAATTATTTGTTGTAAATCCAAAAGAAAAAGAAATTCAAGGCATTAAGTGCCATGCAGATGTAAATGATTTGCCGGATGTTGATTTGGCAATTCTTGCCATAGCGGCACGTTTTTGTCCTGAAACGGTCGAAATACTTGCAAAGCAAAAAAATACCAAAGCTTTCATAATCCTTAGTGCCGGCTTTAGCGAAGAAAACGCTGCAGGTAAAGAACTGGAACAAAAAATTGTAAAAACCATTAATGAGGCAGGGGCGTGTTTGATAGGTCCAAATTGCGTTGGAATGATGAATTCTTTCCATTCTTCTGTGTTTACCAGTCCTATTCCAAAGCTTGAACCCAAAGGTATTGATTTTATTTCCGGTAGTGGAGCAACGGCTGTATTTATACTTGAGAGTTGTATGATGAAAGGACTAACCTATGGCTCTGTGTGGAGTGTGGGTAATAGTGCCCAGATTGGGGTTGAGGAAGTGCTGGAATACTTGGATAACTCGTTTGTGCCGGGAGAAAGTTCTTTAATGAAAGTTCTTTATATCGAAAGTGTAAATAAACCTCAAAAACTTCTTAAGCATGCAAGGTCGCTTATAGCTAAAGGTTGCCGTATTGCTGCCATAAAAGCAGGTTCTTCCGATGCCGGCAGCCGTGCTGCCTCGTCACATACCGGCGCAATGGCTTCCAGCGATGTGGCAGTAAACGCCCTTTTCAGAAAAGCAGGTATTGTCCGATGCTATGGACGTGAGGAACTGGCAGCGGTGTCTTCTGTCTTTAATTTCCCTAAACCCAAAGGTAAAAATGTGGCTATTGTTACTCATGCCGGAGGTCCTTCGGTTATGTTGACCGACGCTTTGTCTTCTAATGGCTTAAATGTACCTCACATTGACAATGAAGACTCAAAAGAGCTGTTAACAAAACTTTTCCCGGGGTCTTCTGTTGCAAATCCGATTGATTTTTTAGCAACCGGCACAGCTGAACAACTCGATGAGATTTTAAATATTTGTGAAAATAAATTTAATGATATAGACTCAATTGCTGTTATTTTTGGTAGTCCCGGACTTTTTGAAGTTTTTGATGTATATGATGTGCTGGACAAGCATTTAAAGACTTCTAAAAAACCAATTTTCCCGATACTGCCTTCTATAGTAAATGCTAAAAATGAAGTTGATTATTTTGTTGAGAAAGGAAATGTTTTTTTCCCCGATGAGGTCGTTTTTGGAAAAGCACTTGCCAATGTGATGAATACACCCGACCCGATTGAGGATGAATCAATGCCGGAAATTAATATTGCAACAATAAGAACAGTTATTGATAAAGCAAACAATGGTTATTTGGCTCCTGAAGATGTTTCGTCGTTGCTGGATGCAGCCGGAATTCCCAGGGCAGGCGAGGCCACTTGCAGTGATGAAGATTCGCTTGTAATTGAAGCAGAAAGAATCGGTTATCCTCTTGTTATGAAAGTGGTTGGCCCTGTTCATAAAAGCGATGTAGGAGGTGTTGTTCTAAATGTTAAAACCAAAGAAAAATTGATGGAGGAATTTCATCGAATGATGAAAATAAAGGATACCAATGCAGTTTTAATTCAGCCAATGTTAAGTGGGATAGAGTTGTTTGCGGGTGCGTCTCGCGAAGGAGATTTCGGCCATTTAATCCTTTGTGGGCTTGGTGGCATTTTTGTTGAGGTATTGAAGGATGTAACTTCAGGGTTAACACCATTAGGCAGAAAAGAGGCCATGATGATGATAGAAGGGTTGCGTGGTAAAAAAATCCTTGAAGGTGTACGTGGCCAAAAACCTATTGATAAAGATAAATATGCTGAAATACTTACGCGCCTTTCTGCCTTGTTGCAGGCAGCTCCTGAAATTGCCGAAATGGACATCAATCCGCTGCTTGCTGAAGGTGCAAAAATTGTTGCCGTAGATGCCAGAATTAACATTTTAAAATAAAGAGCTTGAATAATGGCATAATTTTTATGAATAAAACAAAAAATTAAAAAATTATGAAAAAAATATTTTTGTTTTTATTAGTCCTGCACTTTTATGTTTTCGGATTTGCACAGGTTTCTTCTTATTCCACATCGGGTGTTGATTTCAAATTCTCCGGTGTTTTACTTGAGGATTCTTTTAGCTTTTCGCAGGTTCCAAGGATGTCGTTGTGGCTCAATTTATCTGAATACTATCATTTTGATTTCAATCCATTTTTGGGCTCGTTTGTTGGATTTGGAATTGACAATATCGGATATATAGTTGAATATAATGCTCCTTATAACGTTAAGGTGAAGTATCGCAGCTATATGGTTTCAATGCCTATTGGTCTTAAAGTTGGAGACTTGGAAAGAAAAAACCCTACTTATTTTTATTTTGGTGGTGGTTTTTCTGTACCCTTTTTGTTTAAAGAAAAAATATTTGACGGAAAGAAGAAAACGCTGGTTTTTAAAGAATGGTTTAGTAGCAGGACCAACTTTTTACAGCCTTCTGTGTTTTTAGGATATACTTTTCCTAACGGGATGAGTTTAAAAGTGCAATATTATTTTGAAAACTTTATGAACAGTGACTTCAAAACCGAAGTTAATAATGTTACAAGCCAGCCTTATAAACATATAATAAAATCAAATTTGATTGCTGTTACATTGGGCGGTAGTTTTACGCATTTAAAGAAGAAGAACTAAATTTATGAAATTCAAAGATTTAATTTTTGGAATTATTTTCATAGGAATTTTTATTCCGTTTTTTATTTTTCCTGAAGCTTTTGAATGGTTTAAAAAAATGACCGTTGAGCATGGATTGCTTATGAGTATTTTCAAATTTGCAATTCTGGCTACTTTAGGTGAATGTTTGGGACTGAGAATTAAAACAGGCAATTATTATTATAAAGGTTTTGGTGTTCTCCCGCGCGCTTTTGTTTGGGGATTTTTAGGAATTTTCATCTTTTTTGCATTTTTTATTTTCAAGGCAGGTGTTTCAGCCATGCTCGAAAATGTATTTGGTGTTGAGGACGCCATAGCTTCACTTAAGGGCGATTTTTCGTCAACTAAGCTAATGACTGCATTTTTTGTGAGCACTTTTCTTAATTTAATATTTGCTCCGGTAATGATGACTTTTCATAAAATCACCGATACGCATATTGAGCGTAATGAAGGGAAATTATTGTGCCTGACCAAATGTATTCCAATGGGTCAGATAATGACCGATATTAATTGGAAAGTACAATGGGGATTTGTTTTCAAAAAAACCATTCCGTTCTTTTGGATACCGGCACATACAATTACATTTATTCTCCCGGGCGAATTTCAGGTTTTATTTGCAGCGCTTTTGGGTGTTGTTTTAGGTGTTATTCTGGCTGTTGCAAGTCAAATGGGTAAGAAATAAACGGTTTTTAACATTTAGCATAAACTTTAAATAATTACACGTTGTTTGTGTAGTTATTTAATTTTAATTGATTCACAAACAACTCTTTTTTTTGCCTTTTTGTTTTATAGAGCATTACAAATTAAATATACGCCATTATCATTTGCCAAACGGCGCAATTTATTAAAATAATAATGCATCATAAAAACAACATTCGGTTATGGCAAATGTTATCTTTTTTTGTTTTGCCTTGCCGCACTCATCCTTTGGGCTTCTTCAAGCCGTTTTTGCCAGTTGGATTTTTTTACCGGTTTTTTCTTGTTGGCTTCGATAAGAGCACGAACTTTATCTTCTTTAACAAAATATCTTATAGCAAATATTTGGGCAAACGTAATTAAGTTTGCAAGTAAGTAGTAATAGCTTAAACCCGAGGCATAGCTGTTGAAAAAGCCTAAAAACATAATGGGCATAAGATACATCATGGTGCGCATACCGGGCATTGTATTGGTGCTTCCCATCATCTTTTCATTAATGCGGGTATATATGAAAGTTGATATGGTCATTAATAGTGTGAAAAGACTTACATGATCTCCATAAAACGGAATATTAAAACCTAAGTCAAGTATTGAGTCGTATGAAGATAAGTCGCTTGCCCAAAGGAATGATTGCTGGCGCAGCTCTATTGATGCCGGGAAAAACCTGAACATTGCAATAAGAATAGGGAATTGCAGCAGCATTGGAAGACAGCCTGAGAGAGGACTAGCGCCGGCCTTTTTGTAAAGTTCCATTGTTGCTTGTTGTTTTTTCATCGCATCTTCTTTTTTCGGATATTTTGCTGCTATAGCATCAACTTCCGGTTTCAGAATTCGCATTTTCGCAGAACTTTTGTATGTTTTTAGTGCAATGGGAAACAATACAATCTTAAGTATTATTGTTAGTATCAAAATTATAATACCATAATTCAAAGCATAGCTTTCAAGCCAATTGAATACCGGAATTACGGCAAAGCGGTTAATCCACGCCAATGGCGCAAAACTCCAGCCAAGCGGTATTTGTCTTTCAAGTTTAAGATTATATTGTCGAAGTGTTTTGTATTTAAGTGGTCCCGAATAAAAGCAAAAGCCAACAGTACTGTCTTTTTCTGCGTTAAATTCAAGATTCATTGTTGCCTGCATTGTTTTCAGATATGAGTTATCTGTTAAATCTCTTGTATAAGATTTAATTTCTGCAGAATTAAATTTATTATCAGCAATAATTGAATTTGCGAAAAACTGTTGTTTAAAAGAAATCCACTTAACAGAGGTTTTAATGTCTTCCTGAGCATCTTTTGTTTCGCTCAGATAATCTGTGTCAAACTCGTTGTCGGCATAATATACGGTACTTACATTTCTCTCGTTTTTAAGACTTTTTTCTTTGGAACACAAGTCGGCGTTCCAGCTAATTGTCATGAATTGATTGCCCTGACTCAATATGCTTTCCCTGTTTTCAAAGGTGACATTAAATTTAAATAAATATGAATCTTTATAAAATATGTAATTAAAAACCATGGCACCGTTTTCTATTCCTTCATTGTTTACGGATGGGGCCCTAAAGCTTATTATTTGCGAATCGTTTTCAATTTTTACAGTATAATTGTCATCATTAAATCCTTTTGACGGCTTGAAATAAATTGAAGATGTATTTGTAAGTGTTTTTATTGTGTGAAAAGAAAACTCAAAATAGCTGTTGTTTTCATAGAACATTGTAAGAGGCTTTTTATCCCACGTTAAAAAGTCTTTCAGCTCAATTTGCTTTATTGACGCTCCTTTTGAAGCTATTGTGACACGCATTAATGGTGTTTCAATAACATAATTTGTGTCAATTCCTTCCAATGAAGTATAAAAAACACCATTTTTGTCAAAGCTATACTTTGCAACAGAATCGGTTTTATTTATCGAGTCTTTTACTACTCCGGGTATTTCCGAATTATTGGAAATACTATCCGAACTGTTTTGAATACTGTCTTTTGCTTGAGCTAATGCAACGGCGTTAAGTGAGTCTTGAGTTATTTTAGCTTTTGCAATGGAGTCTTTTCTGGCCTGTTCTTTCATTCTTTCTTCCTTCGACGGCGCATTCCATATTGAAAAACCAATCAAAATTGCAAAAATTAAAACAAAGCCAAATATTTGATTATATTTCATAAGTGAGATTATAAATTAAAATGCAAATGTAATTATTATTGCCTAATTGTTGATGTTTTAAGGGCTATTTACCAGAATTGTGTTTAATAGCCGCTTCAACAAAGGCAACAAAAAGCGGATGAGGACTTTCTATAGTGCTTCTATACTCGGGATGAAACTGAACGCCAATAAACCAAGGGTGGTCATTCAGTTCAACTATCTCAACCAATTCTTCGTTCGGGTTAATACCTGTTGCAAGCATACCGGCCATAGAATACATCTCTATATATTTGTTGTTGAACTCATAACGATGTCTGTGCCGTTCATTAATAACTTCGGTTTTAAAAATCTCAGAAGCTTTGCTGCCTTGTTTTATTTTACAAGGATAAAGCCCAAGGCGCATTGTTCCTCCTTTGCCGGACGCTTTTTTTTGTGATTCCATTATGTCAATAACAGGGTGCTGTGTCCTTCGGTCGATTTCCCGGCTATGGGCGTTTTCGAGATTTAATACATTTCTTGCAAATTCTATTACGGCAACCTGCATGCCTAAACAAATTCCCAAGAAAGGAATTTTGTTTTCCCTAGCAAATCTTGTAGCAAGGATTTTGCCTTCAACTCCGCGCTCTCCAAATCCGGGTGCGATTAATATACCCGACACGTCTGACAGTTGCGATACAATGTTGTCTTCGGTTAAAAACTCGCTGTGGACAAGTTTTACATTCACTTTATGCTGGTTGGCTGTTCCGGCATGTACAAATGATTCGAGAATGGATTTGTATGCGTCCTTAAGTTCAACATATTTACCAACCAATGCTATGTTAACTTCATTAATGGGATTTTTTAATCTAAATAAGAAATCTTCCCAGTTAGATAAATCAGAGTCCGGAGAATTGCTAATGTCAAGTTTGCGCAATACAACTGTATCAAGATTTTGCTCGCGCATTTTAATGGGGACTTCGTAAATTGTTTCTACATCAACGCTTTCTACTACAGCATCAGGCTGAACATTGCAAAAAAGTGCAATTTTGTTTCGCAGAGATTCATTAATGTGTTTTTCGGAACGGCAAACAATTATATCGGGTTGTACTCCCAACTCTAATAAGGTTTTTACGGAATGTTGTGTGGGTTTTGTTTTTAGCTCCCCGCTGGCAGCCAGATAAGGAACTAATGTAAGATGAATTACAGCAGCATTATTCCCCAACTCCCATCTAAGCTGTCGTACCGCTTCAATATATGGTAATGATTCAATGTCGCCTACTGTTCCGCCAATTTCCGTAATGATAAAGTCATAATTGCCATGCGATGCCAGTAAGCGCATTCTGTATTTTATTTCGTCTGTAATATGCGGAATAACCTGAACGGTTTCTCCAAGGTAGTCGCCCCTGCGCTCTTTTTCAATAACGCTTTGATAGATGCGACCGGTTGTAACATTGTTTGCCTGAGAGGTTGTAATGCTTATAAATCGCTCGTAATGACCAAGATCTAAATCGGTTTCGGCACCATCATCTGTTACAAAACATTCACCATGTTCGTATGGATTAAGAGTACCAGGGTCAACATTGATGTATGGGTCGAGTTTTTGAATAGTAACCGAATATCCGCGGGCTTTAAGAAGACGGGCCAAAGAAGCACTTATTATTCCCTTTCCTAATGAAGAAACAACGCCTCCTGTAACAAAAATATATTTAGAGTTTTTCATGCTTTTATGAAAATATCATAATTTAATTTTCAAAATTACACAAAATAGTTATTTCTTTATTAATTTCGTTTTTCTTATATGAGTTCAATTGATTGTTTAATTTTTAAGAATATGTATTGCACTAAGTTTTCCGATTTTCTTGTAAAACAAAAAAAAGCTTTTCGCGTTGAAAAGAATTTGCTTTTTGGCATGTTTAAAGCAAATATATATGCATATCGTCGATATAATTTACTTGGACGTGATTATTTGTTTATTCACGAAGGCAACTCTGAGTTGTTTTCGAGAGATAAATGCTTTGCAATGCATGAGGCTGCCCGTAAATATGTAAATGATCAATATAAAATACCGAAAATATTCAGATTTGTTGTTCCAAATATTGTATCAATATTTTTATCGGACAATGGTTTTTCTGAAGCAGCAATTGAATTGGCACTTCAGCAAACCCGCCCTTGGCAGGGGGGTGAGGCGCATGATATGTTTTTTATTGACACCTCTACAAAAGAATGCTTCGGCCCCGATTTTCATGAAGTTAGACTTAATACCGATTCCTTTACGGTAAATAAAGTTGACCCGACTAATCGAAGCATTGAACTTGTTGCCGATTTTTTAAAACAGTAATGTTTTTTCGGATTTAAGAAGTTGTCAATTTTTTTGCATGTGTCATAATAAATATCATGCATGCTGACACTAAGTCATTTTATTTTTTGATTTATACTAACATTTTCTGTCAGGAATGATATTTGCCAATGGCAAACATCTAAAAATCTATATATGAAATCAACTATTAATGGAAAATGGTTAAGCAACATGGCTTTTGAGGCCGATGTTAGCGGACATAAATTATTAATGGATGCTTCGGCCGAAAGTAATGGTAACGATTCCGGTCCAAGACCTAAAGAATTGATGGTGGCTGCTTTGCTTGGCTGTACGGGAATGGATGTTGTAAGTATTTTGAAAAAAATGCGCATTGAATTTGATTCTCTTGATATTAGCATTGAATCTGAAATGACGGAAGAGCACCCGAAACAGTATACCTCAATGCATGTTATTTATAATATTAAAGGTAAGAATTTGCCTCTCGACAAAATTGAAAAGGCTGTTGAAATGTCGCAGGAAAGATATTGCGGTGTTTCAGCTGTTTATAAAAAGGCTATGCCTGTAACTTACGAAATCAGAATTAAAGAATAACCAAAAACTTAAAATATGACACTCGACACAAATTTAACTCATGTAGAAACTGCCTCGGATTGGCAGAAAATCATTTCGGAAAATGAAAATGTTATGATTACCTGTGGCAGAATGGGCCCGATGTGTATTCCTGTTTATGCGGTGATGGAAGAATTGGAAAGTGAATATGCTCATGTAAAATTTGCTGATATGTTGTTTGACTCTCCCGAATCTCATGTTATACGCAATGCACCGGAAACACGCGGGTTTATGGGGCTTCCTTTTGTAATGTATTATAAAAACGGCAAGGTAGTAAAGGCTGTAAGCAGCATTCAAACCGAAGAACAGGTTAAATCCGTTCTCGACGAATATTTTGGTAAACCATAAAAAAACAATTATGGAACAGTCAGGCAAATATGACGTAATAGTTATAGGTGGAGGACCGGCAGGTTTAACAGCCGGCATATATCTTTCCAGAGCAAGATTAAGTACACTTATTTTAAATATCGGCGTAGCCGGTGGGCAAATGATACTTACACATGAAATTGCAAATTACCCCGGCATCGAAAGTATAAGCGGATATAAACTGGCCTCAACAATGAAGCAGCAGGCTTTGTCGTTTGGTGCAACAATAAAAACCATATCGAACCCTCCGCAAATAATTGACAAAGGCGATTATAAAATTGTTCAGGCAGGCGAAAATTCTTTTAGTGCCCATTCTGTTATATTAGCTACAGGTGGCTCCCCGCGAATGCTTGGCGTTATGGGCGAGCAACAATTCAAAGGACTTGGAATAAGTTATTGTGCTACCTGCGACGGAGAATTTTTTACCGGAAAAAACATAGTAGTTGTTGGCGGAGGAAATTCTGCACTTGAGGAGGCCGTATCACTTTCGCGTTTTGCCGAAACAGTTACAATTGTTCATCAGTTTGATCATTTTCAGGCTTTTCCTGCTTATATTGACGAAGCAAAAAATAATCCCAAAATAAAATTCATAATGGAGACCGAGATTCGTGAATTTGCTGGAAGTGATAAACTGGAGAAAGTATTGCTGCATAACAGAAAGAATGACTCGGAAGAATGGTTGAATATTGATGGCGCTTTTATTTTTATCGGATATCAGCCAAACAATATGTTTGTGAAAGACTTAATTACTCTTAATGACAGAGAAGAAATTATTGTGAATGAAGATATGGAAACCTCTGTTAAAGGCATTTATGCTGCTGGAGACAATATTGCAAAAAAATACAGACAAGTTACAACGGCCGTTGGCGAAGCTACCATTGCTGCATTAGCTGCTGCCGCAAGAACATGGGAGTTGAAAAAGAAAAACTAAAATTTAAAAACCATGCCTACTTGGATTATTATTGTCATTATCATTTTTAGTCTTTTGACTTTGTTTGTTGTTTTAAGCTATTTAAAACTAAAAAAAGCAACTAATGATACCGGCAGCTTTAATTTGCTGCATTTATCTGATTCGGACTTTCAGAAAACTATTTCAAAAGGAGTAACCCTGGTTGATTTCTGGGCAGACTGGTGTATGCCCTGTAAGCTGCTGGGACCTACAATAAGTAATCTGGCTGATGATAATGCAGATAAGGCTAAAGTTGCAAAAGTAAACATTGAAACATATCAGAAAATTGCCGCAATATATGGAATAAGCAGTATTCCGACTGTTGTTGTTTTCAAAAACGGCAAAGAGGTTGAACGTAGCGTTGGTGTTAAGCCAAAGCATTATTATCAAAGCATGATAGACAAAGCGTTGAATATGTAAATAATATTTAAAAAGTGCTTTTTATTTATGCGCTCATTTCACCTCGTAGAGGTTTTTTAAGCATTTGTGAAAGTTCTTTCCCCGTATAGCCTTGCCCTAAAAGAAACATTGATTTAGCTATGGCTGCTTCGGTTGTGATGTCATTTCCTGAAACCACGCCAAGATTCATCAAGTGCATGCTTGCTGCATACTTGCCCATTTCTACCATACCGCCTTTGCATTGGGTTACATTAAATAAAATCTTTCCTGATGATATAGCATGGTGAATAGTATCTATAAAATTGCTTGTTGTAGGGGCATTGCCCGAACCGAAAGTTTCAAGAATAATTACATCAAGATCTTCTTGCATTAAAATAGCATGAGTGTATGAATCAGGCATTCCCGGAAATAATTTGAGTATTCCAACTCTGGACGACAGGTTTTTGTGTGTTATTAATTTATTGGTATTGGGTTTTGCAATAAATGCGCTGCTGTATTTGATTTTAACTCCTATATCAGCTAATAGCGGATAATTTCCTGAGATAAATGCATTGAAATTTTCAGCATTTATTTTTGATGTTCTGTTGCCTCTGAAAATTCTGTTTTCGAAGCAAATAGATACTTCGGGAATCAATACGCTGTCTTCATCCAATGCTGCAGCTATTTCAATGGCATTAATCAAGTTCTCTCTTCCGTCGCTTCTAACCATTCCCAATGGAAGCTGAGAACCTGTAAGAATAACGGGCTTGTTTAAGTTTTCCAGCATAAAACTTAATACCGATGCCGTATAGGCCATGGTATCCGAGCCGTGCAGAATTATAAATCCGTCATATTTTAAGTAATTTGCCTCAATAATCTCCACTAAATCTTTCCAGAAACTCGGATTCATGTCTGATGAATCAATAACATTTTCCATGCTGATAAAGTCGATATTTACAGGAATGCTTTCAAGAACGGGCAAATATCTATACATGTTGTTAAGTTCAAGAGGGGTTAATGAACCGTCGGTTTCGCGACGTATCATGCCTATTGTTCCGCCCGTATATATAAGAAGAAGAGATTTATTATTGTTCATGATGATTTAATATTTTAAAAATTTGATGTGTATTTTCAGTGGTTTTTTCGGCAATTGAAACTTCATTGATTGAAAACATTTGCGACAACAAAGTAATAATATTTTTCAGATATGCGGGTTCGTTTCTTTTTCCTCTGAAAGGCATCGGAGCCAAAAAAGGCGCATCAGTTTCCAATACAATATTATCAAGACCAATATACGAAACTATTTCATGCAGATTGCTGTTTTTAAAAGTTATTACTCCACCAATACCAAGTTTGTATCCTAAATCAACCGTGGTTTTTGCGTCTTGTTTGCTGCCGCTAAAACAATGCATAACACCGTTTACCCTGCCTTTAAATTCCGAAATAATTTTTAAAGTTTCAGGCATTGAATTCCGCTGATGCACCGACACAGGCAAATTCATTTGCGAAGCCGTTTCCATCATATACCTGAAAACAATTTCCTGTTCTTTTATAAATGTTTTATCCCAGTATAAATCAGTGCCGATTTCACCAATGGCAATCCACGGAAACCCGGATTTTATTTCCTTGTCGAAGTGCTCAATTTGCTCTTTGTAGTCAGCATTAACACTTGTCGGATGAACCCCGGTCATTCCAAACATTTGATTTGGAAATTGTTTTATAATCTGTTTTAATTTTTCTGTGTGGTCTTTGTCAATGTCGGGAATCAGAAATTTCGTTACTCCTGCAATGTTTGCACGTTCAACAACTTCGTTTAAATCTTCGTCGAATTGCGAAAGATATAAATGCGTATGTGTGTCTATTATTTGCATGCTTAGCGCTTATGTACAGGAGTTGTTTTCGTATTTTTTTCAAAAACAGGTTATATAAAAAAGCCGCTTGCGAAAGCGGCTTGTAAATCAATATTCATCTTCATTGAAGAAAAAGTCGTCTTTTGTCGGATAATCAGGCCACAAATCTTCTATACTTTCAAACACTTCTTCTTCGTCTTCAATTTCTTTTAAATTATCAATTAACTCCATTGGAGCTCCCGAACGAATTGCAAAATCAATTAGTTCGTCTTTTGTTGCCGGCCATGGGGCATCTTCTAATTTGGATGCAAGTTCTAATGTCCAGTACATAATTTCCTCCCTTAATTGCAAAATTAAATATAAAACAATTACTTTAACTTTTTAGATATTTTTTCAAAAAAAGTCGGCAAATATATAAAAATTTATTTTGAATATGTTGTTTAAAATAAAAAAATGTTGATAACTTATTTTATTGCTAATTTAATTTGAGACTATTCAGCACAGAAAAATATTTGTCCTTGTTTACTGATACCGAAAACTTTTTTTCTACCGAATTTCTTGCGGCTACTCCTAATTTTTGTCTGGCAGCCTCATTTTGCGAAAGGAAAATAATTTTTTCGACCCATGTGTCAAAATCGTTTACATCAACCAGCAATGCCGTATTTTCATTGTCGAATGTTTCGGTATTTGTTCCTATGGCAGTTGCAATTACAGGAAGCCCTGCAGCCATATACAAAAGAGCCTTTCCGCCACGTTTGCCATAAACCCATGGTTCATCGGTTAAGGGATATAAGCCTATGTCCATAAGAATTAAATCTTTGGCTTCGTCATCCGGATTCCACGATTTAGTTTTCAAAGGGATATTTGAATTTGAAAAAGAAAAATTTATATCCCCAACAACAAAGACTTTAAATTTAATTTTTAATTCAAGTAGTTTTTCGAAAACGGGTTCTATTGATTTTAAATATTTGGAGGTGCTATGACTGCCGCTATAGCCTAAAACAATCTCATCTTTTATGGAATAATCTGCCTTAGGAACAAAACGTTCTGTTTGTAATGTGGTTGGAATATCCGAAACATTTTTGTTGTATTGTAATGCAAATTTTTCAAGAGTTGGAGTACTTGTTATTACATGATTGGCTTTTGCCATTAAAAACGAAATTTTTCGCTTTCCTTTTAAATTTTGTAGTTTTTGATTTGCATTGCTTGAATGACCAAGAAATATCATATCATCAATATCGTAAATCAGCCTCTTGGCAAATAAATGTGTAAGCCATTCAAAAACCGGAAATCCCAGGGGAGTTACCCATAGATGAACGTAAATTATATCATATTTTTTAAGCTTAAAAATATCTGCAATACGTTTGAAATAACCTGATAAAGTATAAAACACTTTTGCAAACCAATGATTTGGTTTATAAATTATGTTCCAAAAGCGTTTGTTCACAAAAGAAGAAACAGTAATATCATATCCTTCTTTACGAAACTCGTCGAAATACTGTTCATATTTCAGTCGCTGGCTGGGCGCGCAGTTTTCAGGATATGGACATAATACCAAAATCTTCTTCACAATGATATTTTAATTAACAAAATTAATAAACTTATGTAATTGATTTAGCTTTTGTTTTATTCATTGTTTTTATATATTTGAAAAAAATAATTTTATGAAGGGGGTTTTTATATTTGTTTTTGCTTTCTCGTTTTTCTCTTTATGTGCTCAATATCACGAATCTATTCATCAGATTCAGATGGAATATTATGCGGCTAATCCCTATCCTGATACAATTGCGGCGCAAAATCAAAAAAGTTCAAACAATGCCGGATGCGTTTTGAATAAACGTGTTTTTGGATGGCATCCCTATTGGGTGGGTTCGGGTGTTGCCAATAATTACCAATGGAATTTGTTATCGGATTTATGTTATTTTAATTATGAATTTAATGCCTCTACCGGTGCCATTACCGCAACCAACGGTTTTCTAACGTCTCCTGTAATCGACTCTGCCTTATCCAATGGAACAAAAGTACATTTATGCGTAACTATGTTTGACACAACTGCGCATAATACATTTTTTGCAAATCTAACGGCACAGAAAAATTTAATAACGAATCTTATAAATGCAATTCAGGCGCGGAATGCAAAAGGCATTAATTTAGATTTTGAAGGAGTAAAAAGTAAGCATAAAACGGCATTAACAAATTTTGTTATCCGTTTAAGCGATTCTCTGCATACCCGTGTTCCTGGATCTGAGCTTTCGATTGCGCTTCCGGCTGTAGATTGGGGGAATACATGGAATGTATCTGCATTAAATTCTTATGTGGACTTGTTTATTTTTATGGGATATGATTATTATTATGGCGGAAGCACCATTGCAGGACCAACTGACCCTTTATATAATTTTCAGACTTCTTTTAATTACACATTATCGAAAACAATTACCTATTATTTACATGCGGGTGTGTCGCCCTCTAAATTGCTTATGGGAGTGCCGTATTATGGTTTTGAATGGCAAACGGCTGCATTAACCGTTCCATCATCAACAAGTGCAACCGGTGTGTCCAGAACTTTTAAAGCTATCAAGACAAATTCTTCGGGAAATTATTCCGTGGCAAACAGGGGCTGGGACGGCAATAGTTTGTCTTCCTATTGGGCTTATACAAGTAGCGGCAAGAATTATCAGGCATGGGTTTCCGATGCCGAGGCAATGAATCATCGCTTCAATCTGGTAAACATAAGAGATATTGGCGGAATTGGCATCTGGGCTTTGGCTTACGATGACGGATATTCCGATTTTTGGGATTTAATTGCTGATAAATTTTCCAGTTGCGCTGTAATCCCTTGTAGTGATACTATATGGGATTTAGGCGGACCAACCAGACCATATTATCCTAACGAGGATTTTGTTTATACAATTCAGCCTGCGAATTCCGTTGGTGTTAGTTTAAACTTTACACAGTTTAATCTTGAGTCGGGATATGATTCTCTTTGGATTTTCGATGGCGCAGGCATAAATTCGCCATTAATCGGAAGTTATAGCGGCACAGCATCGCCAGGCACGGTGTCGTCAAGCGGAAATGCTTTAACAATAAAGTTTCACAGCGACGGAGCCACACAAAATGCCGGCTACACTGCTGTTTGGAACTGTATTACAGATAATATTCCCCCTGCAACAATAGTAGATGCGCCAACAGGCTGGCAAACTGCCGATTTTAATGTTTCTTTTACCGATTCCGACAATAATGCGGTTGAGCATTCGTTTTGGCATGTTTTGCAGTTTGACGGAGTTAAATGGAATGGTAATTATAAATTCGGCTTTTTGAATGAAAACTTCAATAATGGAATGCCTTCCGACTGGACTTCGTATTTGGGGAACTGGGATGTATTCAATGACTGTTTGATACAGTCCGATTCATCACTTGGCAATACTAATCTTGCCGTGGATGTTTTACAAGACAGCTCAAGTATTTGGCTACATCACTGGAAAATGAAATTTGGTCCGGCAGATGCAACAAACAACAGACGTATAGGAGCTCATTATTTTTGCAGTGATGTAACTCAAAGTAACCGCGAAAACAGCTATATGGCTTATTTCCGCCTGGATAATCAAAAAGTTCAATTATACAAATGCGAGAATAATATTTATTACTTAAAAACAGATGTTTCATTTCCTTTTTTAATAGACACCTGGTACGATGTGAAAATTTTATACAACCCTGAAACAGGGTATAATGCAGCCTGGATAGACGATGTTCTGGTTTCTTCGTGGACAGATACTGCGCCGTTGAAATCAGGAAGCGGTTTTTCCTTACGTGTTGGGAACTGTAAAGCATGGTACGATGATATAGAAATTTATAGAAGTCGCCCGGCTACTGAACTTGTTACTGTCGGTTCTGATTCATCTAAAATGATTCAGTATCAGAATCCAAACCCAGCCACGCCTTCATGCCGTATTAAATCAATAATACTTGATAAAGCTAATTTGTTTTCGCTTATTCAATCCTCTGATATTAATATCGACTACACCAAACCGATTGCACCATTATGGGTTGCCGACATGTATTTTCCGTCGCAAACCGACTACGATACTGTTTATTATTCAGGTATATTACATAACAATACTGCCTGTGGCAAATCCCATGATGATAATAGCGGCATCGAGAAATATTATTTTAATATGGGTGCATATTGCGGAGATAACAGTCTTTATCAATATGTGGCATCAACCGACACAACTGCAGATATAGGCATATTTTCCGTCACCGGCAATTATTACACTTATGTATATTCCGTAAACGGAGCAGGATTGCATTCCGATACGGTTTGCTCAGATGGTATATATGTTGAGCAACTCACTAATCTGAACGATAATTCCGATAAAATTAAACTATTTCCTAATCCGGCCGAAGACTATATTAATATATTTTATGTTTTTCGGAAAAACTGCGAGGTCAGAATATTTTCTTGCGACGGACGTTTGGCATTGAAATCAGAAAGTGGTATTGCCAATAATATACATCTTGATTTATTGTCATTGACTCCCGGATTATATTATTTAGAAATTATTGACGACGAAATATTGCATTCGGCTTTTATTAAAAAATAAAACATGCTGAAATACATCTTCTTCTTTTCATTTGCTCTTTTATATTCTGCCATTGCCTTAACACAGCCGGTTTCAAAAGAAATAACGATACCGAATACATCTAATTATTCTTTCAAGTCGAAAGTAAACAATGCTGCATATCAAATCAGTATTTATTTGCCCGACAATTATAACGACAATCCTGATAAAACCTATCCGGTGTTGTTTTTTCTTGATGGGAATCTATGGCTTCCGTTGGCATCTTCCATTTTGCAAAGCATAAATAAAGCCGAAGATATTGAACCCCTCATCATGGTTGGCTTGGGCTATGATGTTGAAGCATTTAAATTTGATGTTTCAAACAGATCGCACGACTACACGCCAACAAAAGATTTTCTTGCAGATTCAATTCTGTCCTTTCAATATTATTGCTCTATAGAATCGGGTGGTGCAGAGCAATTTGCCTTGACTTTTAAAAACGAAATAATTCCGTTTATTGATTCACTGTTTAGGACAAATGGCTCTAAAACCATAGTTGGCCACTCGCTTGGCGGCTTGTTTGTTACTTATTTGTTATCCGAAGTTCCGCAATTATTTAATAATTATGTTATCGTAAGCCCTGCATTATGGTGGGATAATTACAGGTTGCTTAATGAGATTAAAGAGCAGAATAAATTAGAAACAATTGGCAGCATTTATCTTGTGGTAGGGGAAAATGAAACAACACGTATAAAAAAGTCAGCTGCTCAATTAAATAAATATCTTAGAAAAAAGACTAAACATAAACAGGATTATAAATATGAGATTTACAAGGACGGTAATCACTTTTCAATTATACCAAATGTTATAGTTAAAACATTTTCGCTTTTTTATAAATCTGAATAGCTTGAAAATTTTAATGAACTGCAGTTAATGCTGCCTGCAAATAGATACGTAGCGCAAACAATTCTTCAAAAAATTGATGACAAAATAATTGCAGGAAAGTTTTAACAACAGACAAGTGCTTCTCACTCCGGAATTGAGTGATAAACATGGCTGCATGATTCCGATTCGTATTTTACTTCTAAATACGATGAATTTTTTTCATTATCATGACATTGATCCAGAATTATGAAATTAGTGTTGCCAATAACTGATTCGTTTCGTCTATGGTCATGGCCGCCAATTATGTAATCTATTTTGTATTTTACACAAAGGTCGAGAATAAAACTAATTTCTTCCATTGGCAAGCCATTTGTCAGGCTAAATCCGTTTTTAAAGAAGTTTAAATGCGTTGCTATGGTTATATGTCTGATTGAAGCACTGAAAGATTCCAATACATCCGAAAGCCAGTTTAGTTGTAAACTACCCAAAGTGCCGCTACCCGAGTCCAGAATGATAAATAAATCATTCCCATTGGGAGTGCTTACGATAAAATAATATGAAGAAGCACCAAAGCGTTTGTAATATTCATCCCAGCCCCCAAAGTATAAGTCGTGATTGCCGGGTGTAAAAAACCAGTTTACTGAATCCACTCTGCTCATTAAAGATTCAAGAGTGTCATAGCTTTCCACATGACCTCGTGAAATATCGCCGGCAACAACTAAGGCAGCTGCTTTTTTGTTTTTTGCGGCACTAAGCACTATTCCAAATTCTTTATATGTTCCTATATGAGTATCGGAGCAAAATAATACAGAATATGAAGTGTCGGATGAAATAATCACTTGAAACGGATGGGTGCTGTTCCATTTCTCCGACATTTCGAAACGTTCGTTTGCATTGTATTTTGAGTGAAATGCACCAACCTCGTCTAAATCATAAAAGCATGATGTTAAAAAGAGAGGTAAAAGAAAAAAAATTATTTTCCGATTTTGCATATTAAACCTCCTTTTATATAAAATCCGTAGTACTGAGCCTGTAAATTGGCAAATCCGGCTTGCTGAAACCATAACCCTACATGTAAACTTAATATTTCCGACAGCTTGTTTTCATAATTACTAAAAAGCATGGGTTCTGTTTCATGATTGAAAAAGAATGAATCATAGTTTGTTATGCCGACTCCGATATTCCATTTGTTATCCAAATCCTTTAAATAAAAAGCAAAATTATATATTAAATTTCGCCATTCTTTTTTTGATTTTACATTGCTGCTGTCAGCTAAAGCCCATTGAGACATGGCTTCGTTGCTTAGTCGCCAAATACGTGAGTTATTTCCTATTGTTCCTTTGAAATGACCTGTTTCTGTACTAAGTTTAATTACAAAATCCAACTCGCGCATATATTTTGAAAATGGCTTATGATAGAAACCACCATATATTTTGATATTATGATTTTTTATGGCAATTTCCCTTTCCACATCAATTTTAGAAGCATTTATAATGCTGTTATCCGGTTTAATTAATGCCAGTTCTGTTCCTATGCCAAAATTCCATTTATCAAACTGATACGAAGGGCAAATGTCAAAATTCAAATAATCTTTGGATTTTGCCTGATTTTGTCCAAAAATAAAAGATGATTCAATTTGTGTTTGACTTTTTGTGTTATTACAATAAATCATAAAAACGGATAAAAATAAAGATGCAAATATTGTTTTCATCAACTTTATATTATTTACAAAAATAATCAACTTTGTTTTAAGAAAGTGTGAAAAATTTGACAACAAAATCAATATTACACTTTTTGAATTGGAATTCTTTTTTTTAATTTTGCATACAATCTCTAAATTTATAATTATGGGTCGTGCATTTGAATATCGTAAAGCAAGAAAATTTAAAAGATGGGGCAATATGTCACGTATGTTTACCCGTTATGGTCGCGAAATTACCATGGCAGTAAAGGAAGGCGGTCCAAACCCTGAATACAACACTAAACTCAGAGCCATTATTCAGAATGCCAAGAGTGATAATATGCCCAAGGAAAATATTGAACGCGCCATAAAAAAGGCAACAGAAAAAGATACTGCCGACTACAAAGAAGTGTCGTTTGAAGGATATGCTCCACATGGCATTGCTGTTTATGTTCATTGCGCTACCGATAATAATACAAGGTCAGTGGCTAATATTCGCAGTTATTTTAATAAATATAATGGCAGTTTGGGCACCAATGGGTCGGTTAGTTTTATGTTTGATAAAAAATGTGTTTTTATTTTTAAAGATACGGGACAGGATATCGATGAACTGGAGCTTGAGCTGATTGATTTTGGAGCCGAAGAGGTTTTTAAAAACGAAGATGGTATTCAGGTGTATGGCGATTTTGGCAGTTTTGGAGAGCTTCATAAAGCTATTGAAGAAAAGGGCTTTGAAATTACCAAAGCAGATTATGATTATTTGCCTAATGTAGAGTTAAAGCAACTTTCTCCCGAAGAACAAGCCGAAGTTGAAAAACTGATTGAAAAGATTGAAGAAGATGACGATGTTGTGCGCGTTTATACTACTATGGCATAACGCAAAAGGCGAAATACTTAGCGCGATAAATACTGTTATAATATTGTGATATTTAATATTTATTCTGTCGCAAGAAATTTGAGACAGCAAGAACTGTTTTTTCTGGAAGATTAGGCTTTATATTTGTGTTGTCAGTTCACTAAAAATCTTGTGTCAAATACTTTTTTGGAGTTTCTGCTTTTGGACAAAAAACAGAAACTATTAAAATTCCGAGAACAATTGTTTTATTTAATCTTAACTCAGAGTAACTATATTTAGTTACGTTATATATACGAAAACATATATAATAAGTATTAATGCTAAAATAAATTTGACAAATCGAAATTTATTTCATATTCTTGTAATTTAAATTATAAACCATTATGAAATTCAATTTTCTGAAACGCCTGGAAACGGTAATTTGTAGAGAGAGAGAGAGAGAGTAGTAGATGCTCCTCAACTATTTGTTTAATTGCCATTGCAACATTATTTATTATGCTGTTGCTTACCAACACTGCCAACGC
>Ga0255345_1001882_pt1 | contig 28448 bp, 23 predicted proteins | sample wastewater_treat_6_FD_192415 | JGI IMG/M metagenome (GOLD analysis project Ga0255345, IMG submission 192415) | Wastewater microbial communities from Lulu Island WWTP, Vancouver, Canada - plant20 | ecosystem: Engineered > WWTP > Wastewater > Unclassified | place: Canada: Vancouver, British...
CAGGCATTGAGAAAGAAGTGAGCTACAAAGCGCATGATCCTTGATCTGAACGCAAAGAGATGAAGTCGCCCCTCTTTTATTCCCTGCCGCCTGCAGGTCAGAAAATCACCCTGGGCGAGGTTATTCGCTGTGTTCATGAAATGCAATCGAAAAACAACGCGGGTCTGTTAGCCGGCATAAAAAAATATCTAGGATGTGAGCATCTCTTTTATTTGTCGTCTGGCCGTGCTGCGTTATGGCTTGCGTTAAAGGCTTTTTCGAGGTCAAAGCCGGATAGGAGAGAGGTTCTGATTCCTGCATACTCTTGTCCCTCGGTGGTTTCGGCGGTACTGAAAGTCGGACTCATTCCAAAGCTCTGCGATATCAATTTGAATGACTTTGGATTTTGTTATGATGAACTCATAAAGAAACTGAACGATAAAACGCTGGCAGTCATCGTTGTCCATCTTTACGGTACTCCGGCAGAAGTGAGTAAAATAAAGAATCTCTGCAATGACAACAAGAGCTACGTCGTGGAGGATGCCGCTCAGGCCTTTGGAAATTGCTTTCCGGAAACTCCAGACATAAAACTGGGAATGGCCGGGGACGCGGGTTTTTTCAGCTTTGGACGTGGAAAGCCGTTAAACATCATGCATGGCGGATTGCTCGCAATACAATCCCCGGATGCATATAGAGATGCAAATATCATATACAGTAACCTCAGTGACTGTCCGAGACATCAAAATGTGAATTACTGTGTATCCTTGGGAATGTATTCTCTATTTTCAAACCCCTACTTGTACTGGCTGCCGCAGATGATCCCCTTTCTGAATCTTGGGGGGACAGTATTCGAACCTGAATTCGTCACATCGAAAGGTCTGGACCTGGCAGCAGCATTGGCTGGGATCATGGTAGAGAGCATTGAAAATGAAAAGAATGTAAGATGCGATAATTCGAGGTGGTATGCGCACAATCTAGGAGATATATGCATGGATGAAAGGCAGATAACGGGGGATTATCCATATCTGCGGTATCCGCTGTTAATACAGGATGCGAATAAGAGAAACAGAATACTCGGTATGCTTGTGTCAAAAGGGACGGGGGCGACGGGATCTTATCCGACACCCCTGAACGAACTGCCGAGTTTGGATAAGCGTCTAATGGATAAGGCTACATACAAAAACGCAAAAAGAATGTCGGAATCCATCATTACCCTCCCTGTTCATTCGATGGTGTCTGCAGCGGACAGGGAAAAAATAATGCGGATCATGAGGCACGCCGTAAATGAAGATTAGAATGCTGGGCAGAGGCGAAGAGAAGTTCTGGGACGCATATGTTCTGAAACATCCTAAATCTACATTGTGCCACCTTGCCGGGTGGAGGCGAGTGATTGAACATACATACGGGCATAAATCTTATTATCTGATTGCAGAGGACGAACAGTGTAATAGTGAGATCAAAATTGTTGGCATATTGCCGCTGATACACATTAATAGCCTCTTGTTCGGCAATACATTGGTCTCCATGCCGTTTCTTAATTATGGCGGTTTGCTGACGGACGACGAGAAGACAGAAATACTGCTGCTCGAAGAGGCAAGAAGGCTGGGACGGGACCTTCGGATCAAAAGTATAGAACTCAGGCAGATTCAACCGATTTCCTGGACGGATGGACAAGGGGCAGAGGCGGTCCTTGGTGCGAAAATACCTGAACCTATGACCCATAAAGTGAGAATGGTGCTGAACTTGCCAGAATCGTCAGCCATGCTATTCGAGTCGTTCAAGTCCAAACTTCGCAGTCAGATTCGTAAACCGCAGAAGGAGGGGTTGGTTGCTTTTATGGGCGGAGCGGAATTGTTGGGTGAATATTATCATGTATTTTCCGTAAACATGCGTGATCTCGGCAGCCCGGTGCACTCGAAAAAGTTATTCGAAAACATCTTAAAAGAATTCGGCGAAAGTGCGAAATTGGGCGTTGTGAAGTATAACGGCGTCGCGACTGCCTCCGGGCTGATATTTTGCTTCCGAGATCTTGTGGAAATTATTTGGGCGTCTTCGTTACGGGAATACAACAATTTAAGCCCCAACATGCTTCTTTATTGGTCGTTTCTCGAGTATGTGACAGATGCCGGATACAAATGCTTTGATTTTGGCAGATCAACCCCTGAAGAAGGTACATATAGATTTAAGGAGCAATGGGGCGCAAAACCGACTTCACTTCACTGGTACCACATTGCGCCATCTCAAAGACCGCATGCGCAGACAACATGCGGAGATGTTAACCAGCTGCGACAGAGGGGCGAGATCGTATGGCAAAAAACGCCGCTATTTGTCGCAAATCTGATAGGGCCGATGATCAGAAAACAAATACCTTTGTAAAAGTACAAAACTGATAGCAGCATCTTGAATTAGACCTGCTATGCCCTACATAAAGAGAATATGATTTCGAAACAAAATCTGATGGATAAAGCAATGCGTCAAAACCGTGTATCGCGCACTGCTTTCTATTATCTATTCATTATAGTGCCTGTCTTTATACTGACGTACCTGAAACCGATTCGATTGATATTCCAAAACCCGTTTTCCTATCATTTTTCGCACGGACTCCTGATATTAGGCATTATATCCTATATGGTGTGGTGCAAACGAGAGACTCTAAGAACAATAGACATCAGACCCAATATCGTAGCCGGCGCCGTTCTCTCTCTTTTGGGATCAACAGCATTGATGGCTGGCATATTCAGCGATACAGCAGTCGTTGAGGGAGTCGCGCTCATCATAGGTGTAGCCGGACTGGTTTTATTATTGCTAGGGACGGTATTATTAAAGGCTTTGATATTCCCGATATTGTATTTGAGTTTTTCTTTTCCACTATTTGATAAAATACTTGCCGGTTACAGCCATTATTTTGAGCAAATAACAGCTCTGATTGCCGGGAATTTCTTGAAAATAGTTGGGATGCCGGTGTTAATGCACGATAAGATTCTTGAACTGCCCCATATTAGTTTGAATGTAGTTCAGGCCTGCAATGGGATCAATCATATCATCGCATTGGCTGCTTTGGTTCTATTTGTAGGCTACCTCGAACAAATGAGATATTGGAAAATAATGCTGTTGATGCTGATTGCCGTCGTGGTTGGCATCACGGCAAATGGTTTAAGAGTAGGCTTGATCGGGCTATGGACGATGTATTTCGGGACAGAGTCCTTTCATGGTCCTTTTGATATATTTTATTCATCGTTTGTATTTTTAATCGGTTTTATTGTGATTTGGCTGGTCATGCCAATACTGAAAAGAAAAGAAAAACAGCAAGCCTCAATAAATCAAAATAGGCATGTAAAAGTCGTTGCACCAAAATACGAGAGAAAGAGATCTGCCAGGGCATGTGGGGTCGCATTCGGTATACTTATCTTGACCTGGATTGTTACAGCATTTGCAAACCCGGTAGTGATCCCGGTGGAGAAAGACTTGAATAATGTGCCCCTTGTAGTGGGAGACTGGCAGGGAAGGGACGTTGAAACACTGGGTGAACCCTATGAGAGAGATGAGGGGTATGATTCTGTTCTAAAAAGGGTGTACCGGGATACCCGGGGAAAAGAAATTAACCTCTATATCGGTCACCTGAATTCTCAGAAAAAGGGAAGGGAAATACATCTTTACCCTGGAGGCAAATTTGAAACAAACAATTCAGAGATTGATGTAACGCGACAAGGTAATGAAGCTTACAAATTAAGAACATCAGCATACAAAGTTGACAGTACCGGACGTAAAGCGATTTATTTCTACTCCGTGAATGGAAAAATTATCAACCACAGGTACAAAGCAAAACTGGCCTCGATGATTGACGGCATTTTGACTCAGAAAACAAATGCGGCTGTAATTATTGTCTCGTATGCGGAGGATAAGAAATATGAAGAATCAGATACTGAAAAAGCATCACTGCAACTAACAGGGGAATTGATACCATTACTTAAAGTGGTACTTGTGTCCACTAATCAGTAGAGCGTAATCCAGGTATCAGATAGTGTATAGCAAGGGCATATTAGATAGAAAAGGCTGTACGGGCAGGACAAGATGAGTATCAGATCAATATTGAAGAAGAATGATGGCTTTCCTTACAAATTCATGAGGAATACATATCATAGCTTCAATAGATTAAGCCTCCCGATTCCCAAAGTAATTTGTGTAATTCTTTGGGAGATTGTTAGCTTATTGATAAAAACCTATTACTGGGGGAAATCGTATTTCTGGGTCACCCCCTTGTACCGGGGGCTTTGCTGTAAGGTAGGAAAGAATTTCAAGGCGGGAACCTTTGTGCCCTACGTTGAGGGAAGAGGCAAGATATACGTTGGCGATAATGTCAAATTTTATGGAAAGCAGAACATCATATTTGGCAGCATAAAGAATGAAATCCCGGAGATCCACATTGGGGATAATACCGGGTTCGGTCACAACGTAACATTCGACATTGCAGGGAGACTTGTTATTGGCAATCAATGCATGATAGCTGGAGGCGTAATATTTGTAGATTGCGCTGGGCATTCGATTGTTCCTGAGAAAAGGGCAGCAGGTGAACCACCAGCGGATAAGGACATCAGAGATATTACAATCGGAAATAATGTCTGGATTGGAACCGGAGTTTACATACTGCCAGGAGCGATAATCGGTGACAATTGCGTGATTGCCGCAAATACAATGGTGGCGAGACAAATCTCCCCCAATTTCCTCGCTTACGCACCGCCTGCAAAAGTAATCGAGATACGAAATATTTCAAATATTATCTGATAAACATCTTCTTACACCTTTCTTGCAGTACTCAAAGCCACTGGAATCTGATGTGTATGTTATTCTAGCTGTCTTTGTTTTTAATATTTACCTAGACAGGCTACACGTTTTTTCTGCATGTCATCTCCATGTTAAGTAAATGAGAAACGCCGGGTATCGGTTTATGTGCATTACAGAAAGTATTTCTTATCATATCTACATACAAAGAGGAAAAGGTAATCGAGGACAAGATACTGAATTCCCTGTCACTGAATTATCTCGGAGCTCATCTTGAGATTATAATTGTATCTGACGGCTCGACTGATACGACCGAAGAGATTGTCAGCCAGTATTCTGATTAGGATGTGATCCTGCAAATTTATCCTAAACGGATAGAAAATACTGTTATATTCCGCAGAGAATAGCTCGATAATGCGTAAAATGAGGGTGCAGCAAGATTGACACTGTATTCCTATAATGATAATTGCCAACATAACCTAAATATAAGAATGATTCAAAAAGCAAACAAGAAATATCTTGGTCTTGATAATGTAGTGTTCGCATTGTGGATATTGAACTTGTTCAAACCGGACTGGATTCTGGCGTATTACGTGCCTGGTCTTGAATTTGTAAGAACAATTCCTACTGTAATATTGTACGCAGCATTCATTTATTTATTAATTTCTGGACGCAAGATAGTTCTGGACAAGCCGTATTTAATATATTTATTTGCATCACTAGCTACTGCAATATTCGCATATAATACCGGAATCAGCAGGCAGGTATTCAGATATGTGGCAGAAAGTATGGTTCTATACATACTAACTATTTCTGTTGTCGAAGACGAGCGGAGTATAGATAGATTATTCACAATATATGTGTTGAGCTTTGCTTTCTATGGCATATGGGGGATAACAAGTGGAGGACGTGTTCCGTTTCACGTTAATATGAACAACGAAGATGCTTTCGGTCCATTTATGGCGATGGGAGTTCCCATGGCTTTTTTTTTCGCTCACAGGATGGGAAGCATAAGTTACAGATCGATTAGTGTTTTTGTAATTTGCGTGATAGGTGTTGTTGCATCCTTCGCGAGAGGGGCATTTTTAAGCCTATGTTCGGGCATTGTCTACATTTGGTATCTTTACCACCGTAAGATAGCGGCATTCTTTTCGGTTGTTATTATATTCATGGTGATATTGGCATCATCAAGCATCATTTTCAAAGAAAGCAGTTACTGGGATGAAATGTCAACGATTATTGATGCACATAAAGCAGATGTAGGTGATTTAGGAAGGCAATACCTCTGGACGAGTGCAGTGAAAATGTTTCTAGCGCACCCAATAGAAGGGGTCGGTCCGCGAAATTACGGAATAGTCCTTCCTCGGTTTACAACACCGGAGCAGATAGAGCCGAGGGGTATTAGATATTCTGAAATCTACGGAAGGGTGCCGCACAATATATACATGCAGATCTTAGCTGAGATGGGAATAATAGGAAGCGTAGCTTTTCTATTATTGGTCACAATATTTTTCAAAAGAAATCGTATAACTCGCCGTGCTTATGAAGTATTGAACAAGAGAAGTCGTTTTGGTCATTTTGAGCAAAAGCCTGACGGCACTGATGATATAAGAAAATACTATTACCTGGCGATCGCGACACAGGGAGCTTTCATTATTTATCTTGTGAATGGACTGTTTTACGATTTGCTGTACTTTCATTGGTTTTCTGATTTACTAATATTGAACTCACTTGTTTATCAAGCATCAAGAAAAAGAGCTTTGAATATGGCGGACGTTCATCGAACGGTATGCAATTGATTGGAAGGCTTTTAGAATTATCTTTTTTACAATAATATCAAATGACTGCTAGCCGAAATCAGATAATAGACTTTCTCAGGGGATTAGTCATTATTGACATGATGCTTGTACATTACAGCTACTACATCGATATTTTTCCTGGCATGTATGTAGCCAAAATAATCAACTATTCAGATATTGCGATAGAAGGGTTTTTGCTTTTGTTTGGTTACATGATCGGTAGCCGCTATTATTCGTTATTCATTAAAGATGAAAAACGCGTGATAAAGAGGCTATTTCACAGGACTCTGCAAATCATCAAGATACACTATTTAATGATTATAACAATTAGTTTACCAATGGCGGTTTTCATAGGAAAAGAATTTACACGAGGAGAATCAACAAAGTTGTTCATTGCAAAATCATTTATGTTTCTAAATCAGGTCGGTTTGTTGCACATTCTTCCTACGTTCATACCATTGCTCCTTCTATCTATCCCTGTTCTATATATGTTGAAGAACGGATGCGTTGTTTTCGTGGTCGTAATAAGTCTCATCCTCTTTGTAATTGGCAATATGGGCCCTTATGTACTTACCATTGGTGATAAGGCAGTATTCCCAATAATTCTTTGGCAAATTATATTTATAATAGGTGTGCTTTTAGGAAAGAAGTCATATGAGATGAATAAAATTATGCCCGATAACATGTTTCCGCACATAATCATCGCGTCTATCATTTTTATTTCGGCTACATTCATTTATCATGGCCACCATCTACTCCCGGCTCTTGCAGCGCTGAAAAGCGAGTATCATTTTCATGTATCGAAGTACCCGTTAAATTACTTGGGAATGCTCTATCATGGCTCAATAGTCTATTTTATATACTGCATTACAGTTCTTTCATGGAAGCATATAATCCGATTAAAAGTAGTGCATCACGTGATAATGTTGTTTGGCAGGTATAGTATGCAAGTATTTATAATTCATGTTTATTATGCATATGCGATTGTATGGATTCAATATTTTGTATCGCACCACGCCTCTATACCTATTGCAATTATTGTTCTTAATTTCGTAACGACAGTTATAGCACTTCGAATTATAGAAAAAGGTAGAATCAATCAGGTTGTGGACGAGGTAAAGGTGTTGAGTGCACAAAAGGGCATTTCGTCATAAGTATTCGGTAGAAAGCAACGTTATACTGAAAGAACCTGGGTGGCATTTAAAGGAGTATTATTGAAATGAGTCAGTCAACATCCATATCAATAGTCGTACCAATATATAATGAGGAAAAAGTTGTTGATGAACTGTATGGGAGACTTACGCAGGTATTAGACGACACGCAGAGAAGTTATGAAATAATATTTGTGGATGATGGCAGCAGGGATCACTCATTTCAAAAGCTAAAAGATATTCACTTAAAAGATCATAAAGTGAAATTGATAAGGTTGCGGGGTAATTATGGTCAAACCCCGGCTTTGGCAGCTGGTTTCGACTATGCGGATGGTGAAATAATCATCGCAATGGATGGTGACCTCCAGCATTTGCCTGAAGATATTCCAAAATTTATAGATAAAATTAACGAGGGATACGATATCGTAAGTGGATGGAGGGAGAACAGGAAAGATCCATATATGTCAAGAAAATTGCCTTCAAAGATCGCTAACTGGCTGATGGCAAAGATGTCAGGAATAGATTTGCACGATTTTGGTACGACTTTCAAAGCATATAGGAAAGAAATTATTAAGGATATTCGACTTTACGGACAGTTTCACAGATTCATTCCGGTGCTTGCAAGCAGGATGAAGGCATCCGTTGTGGAAATACCTATTGTTAATGTCCGCCAGGCACACAGGAAATCACACTACAATATTACACGTACATTTACAGTCCTGTTTGATCTGATCAGGATTAATTTTTTCAATAAATATTTGAGCCGGCCTTTGCAGGTATTTGGGACTTTCGGTTTACTGCTGGGGTTCATTGGGGTTTGCATCAATGCCTATTTAATCTATATGAAATACATGTACGGTTTAGGATTGATGACGTATCGTGCGCCATTATTTGTTTTAGGTATAATACTGGTGATTCTAGCTTTTTTGTTCGTTTTTTTGGGATTACTAGGTGAAATGTTGTTTAAACTGTTCCACGACCTGAACCCTCGGAAGATTTATTCTATTAAAGAAATATACTCCTCTGTTAAGGATTCACAAGAGGAATGATATGTTTCACATCAGAACCAAACGGCATAGATAAGCTAGAAAATAATGTTGAAGCGAATTCTTAAACTGACTGGTTCTCTAATCTTAGTCGTCGTCATAATGAAGATTGTAGGGCTTGATAGACTTGTCGACAATCTCAAATCGGTGAACGGCTTAACTGTATTTCTTGCTCTCTGCTTATGCCCGTTTGTTGTTGTCCTTGGAGCGGAGAAATGGCGGATGATCATCAGGCATGAAGCGAAAATCAGTTTCGCAGATACAATGATTTCCTTTCTTGGGGGAATGTCGCTAGGTTTATTAACACCGGCGCGGATTGGCGAACTCGGGCGAATTGCTTTTATTGCGAATGGAAGAAGAGCCGCGCTTGCTGGAATTGCTCTCTATGATAGGATAATAGATATGGAAATTACTATTGCGTTTGGTCTGATTGGAGCGCACATGTATTTCGGCTTTTCGGGACTGTTGTTTGTACTTGCTGCTGTACTCGTTGGCGGTACAGTACTATTTATGCCTCAGAAATATTATAATTTATTTTACGGAATTATTAGATTATTACCCTACCAGCATAAGATTGAAGCTGTGATGGCCGGTGTGAAAACAATACCCGCAAAAACACTGGGGCTATGTCTTTTTCTACGTATGATAGTATCATTGATAGACGTACTTCAGTTTTACATACTTTTGAACGCCTTTGTGTCAGTTAGTATCATCCCGGTATTTGTTGTTTATCCTGTGATCATAATGATAAACATCCTACCGGTCACATTCATGGGTATTGGTATGAGGGAGGGGATCGCGATGCTTACATTATCCAAGTTCGGTGTCCCCCCTGAAGCCTCGGTAAGCGCAAGTTTCCTTCTTTTCTGTCTGAATACTTTACTGCCGGGTGTAATTGGAACGCTGCTTATTACGCGAATTCAATTTGTTACAAAAGAGCAGGAGAAAACAAACTGAAACTGACGCCATCAAAGATTATTGATTTTCTAAAGAGTCACTCCTATGCAGGATCGATGCTGGTGGTTCTCGCCGTTGGTGCAGTGCTCCGATATTACGGGATACAAAATGTAGAAAATACCGATGAGTACAATGAAATATTCGAGGCACTGAGGACAGCATCAGGAAAACTAAACTATGAAAGATGGCAAAAGAAAGGCTATCAAAACATACTGGCAATTGAATATGGGATTTATTATGTCATAGGGTACAGCTTAGGAATATTTAAAAATACGATAGATTTTGCGTCGAAGATAATTAGGAATATGGAACCGCTTTTTCTCATTGGAAGATATACCACAGCTACGCTTGGAACATTGTCTATTGCCTTGTTATATATCATAGGCAATAAGATCTATAATGCTCGTGTTGGATTAATCGCAGCTTGCCTGTTGGCGGTGAACACAATTCATGTATGGACCTCACATTTTGTAGGAACGGATGTGCCCCTGACTTTTTTCTTTCTCCTAGCTGTTTATTTCATCAGTAGATTCTATGAATCAGGGAAAATATCGGATTATGCACTGGCGGCATTCCTAGGTGCCGTTACAATAAACATTAAAATGACGGGTGTCGGCGTAGGGGTCATTTTTGCGATTGCCCATGTAATGCGGTGCAAAAAAGAAAATAAGGAGATTATCAATTACGTATGCTGTATGCCTATTCTCGTTTCAACAATAGCCTTTACTGCAGGATTTATGATTAGTAACCCGGCTGTCGTGATCGGTTTTAGAAAATTATTTACATACTATTACAGCGTCTATACGAATGTGTATGATGAAGTGCCATATGCGATAGGCGGCAATGCATACTATACATATCTACTGCTGCTTTATAAAGATTTTGGTTTGTTTTTAACTATTATGACGACATTTAGCCTGATATACGCATTCAAGAAAAGGGAGCAATGGGACATCATCTTCATCTCATTCATCATCGGGTTGTACATGCTTTTATCTAATACAGAATTTCTTGTCCAGAACAGGTACTTGATCACGATGTTTCCTGTTTTATTTCTATTGAATGGCCGTTTTCTCGATTCGATGGCGTTTAGATATTGCCCATCTCATAATAAGGGGCGATGGACGGTTGCTATGGTCATCCTGGTAGTCTCGGTATCTCCATTATTAGGATCTATTCAGTATGTTCGGACACTGACGGAAGAGAATACAAGCGCAACAGCAAAAGAATGGATTGAATTGAACATTCCTTCGGAAAGCAGGCTATTGGTGGATGCAGGTCGCACTATGATAACCTCCGGCCCAAGGCTCAACGAATCAAGAAAAAACATAGAAAATAAATTATTTATTATCAAAAATTTGAAACCAGGAGAAACCTATGACTCACCCCAGGTGAAAATTGTAGATTCGAGTTCGGCTATTTATTACGAATTACTGTTGAGAAATATGCCGGAGATTACCTATGACATTACGACAACCGAACATGGACGTAGAGTAGAAAGCGCAGATTATTACAGAAAGAACGGATATCAATATTTTATCCATAATGAGGGGCTCAGGTGGCGCATCGATGATCCGCTTTGGAAAAAGAAGTACCCTGAGTCAGCACGATTTTATGATACTTTAGATAAGGAATATGGGCTGATTAAAACCTTTCAACCATCACCTACGAGAGGAGGATCCACGATCAAAATATATAAGATACAGTAATTCTGTAATGACGAAACAAGGAAAAGACACGATAGTACACATATTTATAACATAGAACAGACATTGAAAAGAATTCAACGAGTAGCAAGAGGGGAAAGCGAAAGGAAAGCATGATTGGCGGTCGAAAAATATTTACGAATACAATTCTCTTGATCATCGCATCGCTGGTAAATCTCGGTATCTCGTTAATCACTACGGCGCTGATTGCCAGAGCACTTGGGCCCGAGCTCTATGGCAAATACACATTCGGGCTAACTTATATACTTCTCTTCAGTGTGCTGGCCAATTTCGGGATTGAAACTCTTTTCATCCGCGAATCAGCGAGAGACAAGGAAAATATCGCGAGGATGATCATGGATATTATGCACCTGAGATGCGTCCTAGCAATCTTGACTACTGGCGTAATCGCGGTATCCGTGAATTTACTTCATTATCCGGAATCGACAATTCGGGTTGTATATATATTAAGCGTAGGACTCTTTTTCCAGATTTTGTATATGACCGTAATGTCTGTTTACAGGTCGCTGGAAGAAATGTCTGCTGTGGCCTTTTTCAGTATCATATTCCGAGTGATTACAGCTGTAATGATTGTGACGTCCATTTATTTGGGCATGGGGTTAATGGGGATTGTATGGACTTTCACCGTAGGGAATGTTCTTATATTTTTCGGGGCTTATATTTATTTTTACAAAAATTATAAAATACTGCACTTCAGAATAAAGCCGCGGAACTGGATCGTCCTAGTAACACGCGGCTTTCCATTTTATCTCTCTGCATTACTGACAATGGTTTATTACAAGATAAATATTCTGATGCTGTCGAAAATGCAGGGGGAACTTGAAATTGGTTTTTATATGGCGGCAGCCGCACTTGTTGAGACTCTCTATTTCATACCGGAGGCAGTTAACAATTCACTATTCCCGGCTTTCTCAAGGATTTACGGGCATTCCCTGGCGGCTCTAGAAAAGACATACTCAAAGATGGTAAAGTACGTGATCTTGATTGCGGCAGCCGTGTGCGTGGGGTGCTTGCTCGTTGGAGATAAGATTTTGCATTTGATATATGGTGAAGCATTTTCCAGAGCAGTGCCAACGTTGAATGTCTTGATATTTTTCTGGACATTTATATTTTTTTCGCAAGTGATGTCAAGTTTACTATTCTCCATCAAAAGGGAACATGTACAGGTGAAGGTAATGGGTATGGCGTGCGTGATTAATATCATTCTGAACTATTTATTTATAGGGGCATACGGATTTATAGGCTCAGCATATGCACTTGTTATTACGGAGTTGTTAGTTGTCCTTATCTTGGCGGGAATTCTATGGGGAAGCAACCTGCGATATGTCCCTGACTGGTCACTTTTACGGCTCACGGGTGTTCTACTTGTGATGGTGCTTACAGTTAAAGCCTTAGAGCATTCCAATGTTGTCATAGAAGTCATTGCAGGGGCAGCATCATACTTATCCTTTCTTTTTGTTATGAGAGTGTTTGACCGGGAAGATATTATGTATCTGAGAGCACTTATTAGAAAAGAGGTGACAAGTGTATGATATTCCTTCTGTATTAATAATAGCCCCTGATTACCCGTTCCCACCTGATGACGGGCATAAATTGAGAAATTATCATCTTTTCAAAAATTTTGTATCAGGATATTCTTTTGATATTCTGACTTTCGCTGATGAGAGAGTTTCTATTGATTCTGAAGGTATGGCAGCACAGTTAGGTACCCGTTTCAGGAATGTAAGGTTTGTACCATCCAGTACGCATAAGATAGTTAGATTGAATAAGTATGAAAATATTAAAAATATATTTTCACCATCACCGCTGACTATCGGATCACCCTACTATTCAGATGAAATGGCCAAAGTCGTAAATCAGGAGATTATGTCGTTGAAGTATGAGTTGATCTATTTCAGTGGTTTTTCGATGTTTCTCTACAATAAGTTGAAACTAGAAAAGCATACCTACATTGTAGATGTTATAGATTCATTATCAATATATCTCAAAAACGATTATATTAAAGAAAAGAATATTATTAAAAAAATAAAATGTTATTTGAACTATATGTGGGCTGTAAATTATGAAAAAATACATCATTCAAGAGCAAGCAACATGATCTTAGTATCATCGATAGACGCTGAGCAAGTGAAGAAACACTGCCCGGCGTCAAATGTATGGGTTATACCAAATGGCGTAGATACAGACTATTATGTAAGTAAAAATAAGTGTAAGATGACTGAAAATATTTTACTCTTTACGGGTGTAATGAATTATCATCCGAATAATGAATCCATTATTTATTTCATAAAAGAAATATTGCCTTTAGTGAAAAGGCGAGTGCCGAATGTTAAGTTATTAGTGGCCGGCAAAAATCCGATGCCGGAACTTCGCAGAATGGCCACAAGACTTCCAGGCATCGATCTCACAGGGTATGTTGCTGATATGAGACCATATTTTGATAAGGCTGCAATTTATATTGCACCAATGATATCGGGGGCTGGGCTCAAGAACAAAATATTGGAAGCATGGGCAATGTCAAAACCGGTGGTTGCTTTTCCTCTAAGTTGTGACGGAATAGACGCAGTTGATGGCTATAATGCGTTGATTGCAGGTAGCCGGGAGGAATTTGCTGATAAAATTGTAAAAGTGTTGTCAGACCCAATGCAGAGTGATAAATTGGCAAAAAACGGCAGAAAAACAGTTGAAAAATCATATTCATGGATCAGCAAGTCGAAAATGTTGGAAGAAGTATTTTCGAAAGTATTGAATATGTGAGACATCATACATGTCGAATGATCACATCACCAGCACGCCATACCCAATCTCGATATTTCTCGAATGAATAGCTGATATCCACATGAATCCGAATAGGCTTAAAATATTATATATAGTACTGGAGATGGATCTTGGCGGGCTGCAAAGAATAGTCAATATTCTCATTGAAAGGTTGGATCACGAGCAATTTGATCCCTATCTGTGTTGTTTAGATAGAGGTGGATTGTTCTACAGAACATTTAAAAAGGGTGGGGCTGGCAGTTATATACTTGGTAGAAAGCCAGGACCCTTCGATTTAAAGATGTTTGTCAAGCTCATTCAAATTGTCAAGGATAACAGAATCGATATCATTCACTCCCATAACGGGTGTTCTCTTTATGGAGCGATGGCAGGAAAAGTGTGCGGTGTTAAAGGCATCGTTCACACAGATCATGGAAGACTTGTACCTGACAGACAAACAGCTATTTGGGAAGACCGTTTTGCCTCATCAATGATGAATTGCTTCGTGGCTGTATCAAAGGAACTGGCAGAATATCTGGCAAGTGTCGTTAAGGTAAAGAGAAAAAAGCTGATTACCATTATAAATGGTGTGGATGCTGATACGTATATTCCTTTTAGTACTGCTGAAAAAAAGTTAAGAAAACATGAACTCGGGCTTAATATGGATGCCAAACTCATTGGGACTGTATGCCGATTGGATCCTATAAAAAATCTTGATATGCTAGTTGATAGCGTGCCTGCCATTTTACAAAGAATACCGGATTGTCAAGTCGTGATAGTGGGTGATGGTCCTGAGGAAAATCGTTTAAGAAACCGAGTTGCAAATTTAAAATTGAGTTCCAAAATAATTATTTTTGGACGAGACGAAAATATTCAAAATATAATGCCGGTATTTGATTTATTCGTAAATACTTCCTTTAGCGAGGGGACTTCCATGACGATACTCGAGGCGATGTCGTGCGGGATTCCGGTTGTTGCATCAGCAGTCGGCGGAAACGAAGGACTGGTCGATAACTTTAACGGTGCGCTGTTTCCATCTGGTCGGGCTGATTTGTTTCAACGTAGCGTTACAGATCTTTTGGGCAATGAAAATATGTTGAGGGAATTGGGCAAGAAGAGTCGGGAAAAAGTGCTAGCTAGATTCAGTATTGACCATGTTCTAAAGCAGTACGAAAATCTATATCGGACGCTGGCTTGAAATTGATGTTAAATAGGAATGTTCTACATCTGATTGATAGTGCTGGTCTTTATGGGGCGGAAAGAGTTGTACTAACGCTTTTAGAGGAGTTGAGAGGGACTAACTTTCCTGGAATACTCGGCTGCATTAGAGAAGAAGATAAAGAAGTACCTGTCATTGCAAAGAAAGCGCAAAGTCTTGATGTACCGATTGTATATTTTTCTATGCAAAAGGGATTGAACCTATTCGGTATTCGTAGACTCTATCGATTCATTAAAGACAACAATATCCGTATCGTTCATTCTCATGGCTATAAGCCAAACATACTTCTCTTTTTTATTGCGCAGGACGCAGTCAGGACTATCTCGACTGTTCACGGTTGGGCTAAGAAGACCGCTGGTGTGAAGATGAGTCTGTACGAATATCTCGATGCCCAAGCGCTAAAAAGAATGGACTGTACAGTGGCTGTTTCCTCCGACGTTGCTGGTAACCTAATATCTCGTGGATTGAAAGAAGAAAAGATAAGGGTTGTTCATAATGGTTTAAAAGTGTGCGATATTACTCAACACATTGATAAAAATCGGGTACGCGAGAACTACGGAATAGCACCCGATATAATGACATTTGGAACACTTGGGCGTTTGGCGCGCATAAAAGGTCATGAGGTTCTTATCAGGGCAATGCCCTCAATTGTAAGGGAGATTGGTGCGTGTAAACTTGTGATCGGAGGGGACGGACCCCTAAATAATTATCTCGAAGAACTTGTAAAAGATCTACATCTAGAGGATTACGTAAGCATGGTAGGATATGTGCAAAATGTAGGAGAATTTTTAAGTATGATTGATGTATTCATCCTGCCGTCACTGTCAGAGGGACTCCCCATATCACTACTTGAGGCAATGGCATCAGGCAAGCCCGTTGTAGCGAGTTCCGTTGGAGGGATAACCGAGGTTATAACCACATCCGAGCAAGGAGCATTGGTTGTTCCGGGTGACCCCGTTGTCATCGCTCGAGCAGTCACAGAATTGCTTCGTGACCCAGCGCGGATGAAGAAGATGGGCGCAGAGGGTAGGCAGGTGATTAGAGAAAGATTTTCTGCTGAAATTATGGCGAAAAATTACTTAAACCTATACTCCACTATGTATTATGACGCGTAAGATTCGACTAGTAGGGTTGACATTAGGGGATCCACTGAGTCCTTCAAGTCGGTCCGGTGTAAATTATCAGGTATTTTCCCGCTTATCACAACAATGCGATCTCGTTGGGGTGTATGACCTTGATCTTAGGGGGCTCCGAAAGGGTCTGTCCGCGCTTAAGTCCTTTTCCTTTAATCGAAGGAACTGGGGAAACCGGCTCCATCAAAATCCGTGGGCATTCGATATTAGAAGCAGTATGGCCGAGAATCTCCTGAGAGATCTTGACGGAAGCTATGACTTTATTTATCAGGACGGCGCCATGTTCATGCCCGGCATGAACACGCGACGCCATTATGCCAGTTATCATGATTGCAACGTCATACTTGCAGCTGGCGGTGGCGCGCTCACCCAAGGGGCGCACTACAAGGGCATCGCCCTTGACAAAGCCATTGAAAGGGAAAGGACGGTATATCAAGGCGCCAGTGTGGTCTTTACCATGAGTGAATGGCTGAAGATGTCATTAGTCAAAGATTTTGGCATCCCGGAGGAGAAGATTATCACAGTCTATGCGGGCACCAACATACAGCCGCAGCACTTCGAGAAAATATTTGACGGCAAAACAATCCTGTTCGTGGGTAAGAACTTTGAAAGGAAGGGAGGGCAAATTCTCCTGAAAGCCTTCGAAGTGGTGAGAAAGGAGATCCCCGATGCGAAATTGATTATTATAGGGCCAAGGTTAAATTTGAATGCCAACGGGATATTTGTTTTGGGTCCTGTGAATGATTCGAAGGTATTGTCGAAATATTTCCGGGAGGCATCAGTGTTCGTGCTTCCTTCACGCTTCGAGCCCTTTGGTATTGTGTTTGCTGAAGCCTTTACTCATAAAACGCCTTGTATCGGATCAGATATTTGCGCTATGCCGGAAATCATCGAAGAGGGTAAAGGGGGTTACGTGGTGCCCCCGGACGATCACGTAATCCTGGCTAAGAGAATCATAGAGCTGCTGAAAAACGAAAGGCTGGCGAGGCAAATGGGTGAATTCGGTTTCAAAAAGGCACTGGAAATATTCAACTGGGACGTTATCATCGAAAAGATGGTGGCTCATTTAACAAAACTCAGAAAATAAACAAACATGTTATTCATACAAGAGCTGCTGATATATGTTTGGTTCATTTCTACTTCTTTTGAAACAAAGGCACATCAGTTAAAATGATCAGCAAATACGAGGCGCTGAAAAAATTTATTCTTTTGCTTTTTTACAGCGTTTCCTTCCGGATGCAACATTACGGCGGATTAACAGTATTAACCTACCATAGAATCTCAGAGCATCAAGATCACCGTGATCCTCTAAAAGTCTCAGCGGAAACGTTTGAGAAACAGCTGATTTATCTGAAAGAATGCTCAAGGCTCCTTTCTGGAGAAGAATTGGATGAATTGCTAAGAAATAATAAATCGTTCCCGGAAAACGCAATTCTGATCACTTTCGATGACGGCTGGCGGGATAACTATGAAAATGCATATCCAATTCTAAAGAAACAAAAGGTTCCCGCTCTAATTTTTCTGAGTACCGACTACATTGGTACAAATCGGATATTTTGGCACGAACGTTTTAAACAAGTAATAAATAATCTTTTTCAGGATAATACAATGAAAAACCTGGGAGACAACCTGCCAAAATTGCCGGATGACACATCAATTAGGCTGGAAAAAATCATTGAATCCACTGGTAAAAAACGGGCCAGGCTTGTGAATGATTATGTAGTCCATATGAAGAAATACTCGCCAGATCGAATCAATCAGTTAATCGATGAACTTGAACAGATCTCCGGCAAAAAAATATTAGAGACTCCCCCTACCATGCTCTCCTGGGAAGAGGTACGGGAAATGGCTGAGGGCAACGTGACATTCGGGTCTCATACAGAAAGCCACGCGCTGCTAACGCGAATAACAGAAAGCGAAATATTATCAGAATTGACTGCGTCCAAGAGAATTATCGAGGAGAAACTCGGACGTTCTGCATGTTTTGTTTCCTATCCGAACGGATTCTATAATTCCCAAGTAATCAACGCTGCGCGAGATGCGGGTTATAGTGCCGGATTTACGTGCTTACCGGGAAAAAATCACGACGGTGCAAATCCTTTCGAACTCAGGAGAAAACACATCAGCGAATACTCAACTTCTGGGTTTAACGACCAGTTCTCAAAATTATTCTTCAAAATCGAACTATCTGGTATAAGAGACCGCATAAAGAGCTGGCGGGCCATAGGGGATTATTAAATGATCAGTACATCTCCAGAAGCTCCGCATGAAATACATGCCTTAGTAAGGTGGGTCGTCGATACCCATTGCTAATTGAAAAAGGAGTTGTGCTCGATGTTGCCGCTGGGAATGGCTATATGACAGATTGGTTGTTGCAACACGGTTTCGAAGTCACGCCGATGGATAAAAACACTACACAATGGCGTTTGCCTGAGGTTCCCTGCTTGGAATGCGATCTAAATAAAGAGATTAAAGCAGGAGCGAACAATTATGACATGGTGGTCTCCATCGAGACAATTGAGCATTTAGAGAACCCATTTCACTTCATTAGAGAAGTTGCTCGCGTAATGAAACCCAAAGGAATCGCTATCATTAAAACTCCGAACGTGCATTCTATCAGGTCACGATTGAAGTATCTATTTCTTGGGTTGCCATACCTTTTTGAATACGTATCTGACGCCCACATGGGACAACACATATCACCGATATCCATTGGTCATTTTCTATATGCATTCCGTCAGGCGGGCATGAAGATTGTGGACATCTATTCAACAGGACCCCAAAGTCCATTTTATCTTTAGGTTGTGTCTCGCATTTTAGAAAATATAACGTATGTTGGGGCTAAGTTTTTCCAATTAAGACGAAAGTCTGAACCTGACCACTATCTCAGTATACTTTCCGATCAACAGCTTCGCAAATTGAATAGGCATAGTCTCTTGCTCGTTATGGCAGTTAAAACTTAATTGTTTGACCAGATGAACCTAACCGGACACTACATGCCTTCTCTGGGCCAGTTGTGATAACTAATTCCGACAGAGAGAACACGAGCGACGATTAGCTCCAATCCATCGATCTTTATTGTACGGCATATGAGGAGTATTGATTTACGAGAAAGATAACAAAGCTCAGTGGATGTTATCGGATATACGTGCGATGAATTCCATATTCGAAAATATATATTTCAATAGCCCGATATTTCTGCAAAATATAATGGTATCGGCTTACGGGTACAAGTTATATCGGGAAAGATACATAGGTAATCACGACAGATACCTGAAAGGGCTTCTGAAGTCGCAATATTACAGTGAAGAACAACTAAACGCGTTCGTCGAAGAACAGTTTTTCAGTATGCTTGGCCACGCAATCAAGAATGTCCCCTATTACCGAGACCTGGTGAGGGTTGGGAGAATCGATCCCCGAGATATCAAGGGGGCTAAAGATATAAATATATTACCTCTCATTAAAAAGGACCAGATAAGAGAAAATCCGCGTTACTACCTCGCCGGAGGATTTAAAGAAAATGATTTAATTGTCATCAATACCAGCGGAACGACGGGGAAAACGCTGAAGATATTTGTCGACAAAGACTCAAGACGATACTCGTACGCCTTTTATACAAGGCTGAAACTGTGGGCCGGCATCGAAGGAAAACCAGAGAACGTCACTTTTGCCGGCCGAATCATTGTGCCCCCAGATGTAGACCATCCCCCATTCTGGCGACGAAATGCCACGATGAATAATTACCTTTTTTCATCATACCATCTCTCATGGACCAATTTGAAGTATTACGTTGAGGCGCTCCAGAAGATACAACCCTACTTTATAGATAGCTACCCTTCAAGTATTTTCATCGTTGCCAGATACATGAAAGAAAACGGTCTCAGGGGTATCTATCCCAAAGCGATCATTACGTCAGCGGAGACATTGTTAGACTATCAGAGAGAAATTGTCGAAGAAATATTTCAGTGTCCCGTTTATGACCAATACGGGTCAGCTGAACAGGTAGTGTTTGTCTCACAATGTGAAAAAGGAAGTTATCATGTTCATCCCGAGTTCGGCATCGTCGAGTTCCTCAGAGAAGACGGCTCGGAAGCTATGCCGGGGGAACCAGCAAGGCTGATTTGCACGGGCTTCACCAATCGAGCTATGCCATTGCTCCGATATGATATCGGCGATGTTGGTGTTCGGTCTGAAAAGAAGTGTCCCTGTGGCAGAAATTATCCTGTGATAGAGAAAATTGTCGGCAGGAATGACGATTTGTTGATTACGCCTGATGGTTGCCAGGTTGGGCGGTTGGATCCCATATTTAAAGGCCTGCAGTCCATAAAGGAGGCCCAGATTATTCAGGAGAATTACGATAACGTTGTTGTGAAGATCGTTCCGGGTAGTACTTTCTGTGAAAATGATGCACAGGTTGTCATAAAAGAGCTGCAAAAAAGACTGGGTTCTCAGGTCTCCGTGACGTTGACCATTGTTGACTCCATACCGAGAACAAGCGCGGGCAAATTCAAGGCAGTTATCTCGAAAGTGAGAAGATCGTAATGAGGATTCTCTTCGTGTGGGATTCAGACTATCCTTGGGACATCAGGGTAGAAAAAATCTGTTCGACTTTAATCAATTACGGCTATGAGGTTCATCTTGTATGCCGCAATCGGCACAGAAGGGTGCCTGAAGAAATATACGAGGGGATACATATTCATAGACTTCCTTTTCTGTCTTCTGATCTTGGCAGATTAAATGATCTCTTCAGCTTCCCCGCATTCTTTAGTCCGGTATGGTTGAAGAAAATACGAAATATTGTCAGGTCGAAAGAGATTGACCTTATCATGGTGCGTGACTTGCCTTTGGCCTTAGGGGCTCTTGCAATAGGTAAGAGGTATAGTGTCCCTGTGATACTGGACATGGCTGAATGTTATCCCGAGCTCCTCAGGCTAATTTGGAAATATGAGCCGCTAAAATTTCAAAATGTAATAGTACGAAACCCATACGTAGCGGATGTTATAGAGTTCGCTTCGGTTAAACTGGCGGATCATGTATTTGTGATGATTGAAGAATCGCGAGAAAGGCTTTTAAGAAAAAAAGTTGCACCCGCTGATATCACAATCGTTAGCAACACGCCAGTATTAAGCCGCTTTGAAGCAACAGTAGCGACATGGCCGGGTTCTATGAAGCAACATAAAGGGAAATTGATCCTACTTTATGCAGGCTTCATAAATTATTCCAGAGGGCTCGATACGGTGTTTCGATCTTTAAAGGAATATTTGAGTATAAATGAAAATGTCTTTCTCGTTCTTCTCGGAACAGGTACAGCAACTGCTGATCTCAAAAGAATGGCGAATGACATGTCCATAGAAAATAATGTTGTTTTCGAAGGATGGGTTGATAATAAGCTAATACCCGAGTATGTTGCATCTGCTGACGTATGCCTTGTGCCCCACCACAAATGCAGTCACTGGGATCACACGATACCTAACAAACTATTTGATTATATGGCGGCTGGGAAGCCTGTGCTTGTATCAAACGTTAATCCTATGATGAGGATAGTGAAGAACATGAGATGCGGGCTTGTTTATGAGGATAATAATATCGGGAGTTTTGTTTCTATGCTTTCCAGATTGCAGAATCAAGAACTTCGGCAGCAACTTGGAGAAAGAGGTTTCAATGCTGTAAAAGACAGATATAATTGGGAGCATGATTCTGCAGCTATGATGGAAGCGATAAAGAAGTTGCACCGTACATGAGCGGATCTAAAGAAAAAATCACCATAATTGCCGTCGGCGATATCTTCCTAGGAGAGCACCCGGTTACATTGAATCATGGTGTGAACTCCATAGTAAAAGTTAAAGGTTGTGATTTTCTCTTTTCTGCAGTCAGTGAATATCTCGCGGGAGGTGACATTGTATGTGGAAACCTAGAGGGGATCATATCACCAAAGAAAAATGATGAAAAAGGTATTGAATATGAAATCTTCTGGGGGCAGCCCGAATGTGCATCTGCCCTTCAGTCGGCAGGATTTAACTGCTTATTTATTGCTAATAATCACTTTGCACAGCATGGGCCCGATGCAATAAAACGCACGTGCCGTCTTCTTGATGACAATCATATCAAGTGGACAGGTTATCATAGTGAAACGCCAACTATGCCAGCGCCTGTTATTTTTTCTATCTGCAATTTACGGGTCGCGTTACTTGCTTACTGCGAGTCACAGCAATATCACCTCGATACCCCAATGCTACCCATCATAAATTACGATGTCATCAGAAAACAGATTGAGTTACTTAAGTCCGACTGTGACATTATCATCCTCTCTTTGCATTGGGGAGATGAATTTATAGAGTACCCTTCTCCGCAACAGATTGATCTGGCACGTTCACTTATTGATCTGGGTGTCCATCTAATATTAGGACACCATTCTCACACCGTCCAAGGTATCGAGCGTTACAAGCACGGGCTTATCGCATACAGCCTTGGCAGTTTCGTAAAGGACCTGTGGCCAGTGAAACTGAGAGAATCAATTATTTTGAGATGCACGCTGACACGAACAGGTGTGGAATGTTATGAGTTGACACCGATTTTTATTAAAAAAGATTACAAGCCTGTGTTCTATGCGGGAGAAGAGGGTGAGAGATTTCTAAATCACATAAAGAAGCTTTCTGCAAGGCTTGATGCATATAATCCGTTGCAGGATGCTTCACGAATGCACAAGGATTATCTTAAAGATGTTAAGAAATTACTCATTAGTGACAGAATTGGTACTCTTGTTCACTATATTACTCATTTGTTCAAGTATGACCCTTCATTGTTGTTCAACAATATTCGCATGATGGTAATGAGAAGACTCTACGGTAGAAACCTATGATATTATTACAATAATACAGATATTTAAGAAACCATGTTAGAGAAAACACATTTTACAGGTACTTAAGACAGTAACATGAAAAAAGTAAAATTATAATCAACTAGCGGAATTTAGTAATTATAATAATGGGATAGTGGAGTGTATGTATATCCCTTCATTAATTTATTTCATTTATAATATAATTATAAAGTCAAATTACGTGATCCTGGATCTTTTACTGTATGATATTACCTGCATATGTTTCGATTCATATTCTGCCTGCTCAATAGATTTTCACACTGGAAACCTAATAATAACAATGGAATATGAGTATTGGGTCAGCTTGGTTCAACAATTGCTAATGTGGTATTGAACTTAAGCTTCTATTTGGTATCGTTTTTTGGATTTCCTAATCGATTTATTATTTTAAGCTTTTTTAATTTTGTGCCGATAGATCAAATACTGAAATACTGTGGAAAATGCAATTTATAAAGACCAGGAAAAGCAGCTACTTATTAATGGTCGCTCGAATAGCACCGTTTGGAGGTTTATCGCATGTCTTGGGGAAAAATAACGGTACCAGTTATATTGTTGCTCTCGGCAATGATGTTCTCCGGTAGTGTGCATGCCGATACCTATTTCTATTGGAATGCAGAAAGCACGCCTTGCGACGGTAGTCAACTCCCCAATCCACCTTTCTGGACGCAGGACGTCCCTTATCGCGGTCGTGTTATATGTGGTTCCACACCTGAAGGGTCGCGTTTCTTCGAATTTCAGACTGTTGCGGCACAGACGAGTGCATACACTGAAATTCATCCAAGCCCAACATTTCCGATCACTAATATTATGGGTAAGACTTTATATCTTGCGTATTACTTTAATTTTACGAGGATAAATGGCCTTGATATATGGCATGAAAACGGAGATAGTGCAGACAAAGGTATCGAACTAGTCGGCTCTGGTATTAGATGGGGTATCGCGCGTGGACACTGGAGCAACCTGGCTACAAATTTGGACCATCGCTACACAGTCTGGGGGAGTAATCCCACCTACCATCTGAATCGGAGTGTGGAGCAATACGACATCTACCTGCCAAACCAGAATGGCTACAGTGCTACACGACCGATACAGTTATCTTATGAAACATGGCATACTGCCATTATGTCCGTCAGGATAGCAGCTGACAACACGGGATCATTCTCTGTATGGATTGATGGTGTGAAAATAATGGAATATAACAATATTAAAACGACGGCCAACACATCACCTACAATCGCTCACATCATCATGGGAGGAACTATAGCGCAACCTGCTTATGATGCTCCCGCACATAAGAGACAATTCGATGCATTGATACTAACAGACAACTGGCAAGATATAGTAAACGGTGGATATCTAAGCGGAAGCACCCCGCCAGCCGGCACATCTCCAACGCCGCCTAGTGGTCTTAGAGTAATGACAGTGCAATGAATTGAGCATATGAAAGTCAGCCGGAACCGAAGTTCTTAAGGTGCCGGCTAGCTTTCATGTAGTGTATTAATGTTAGCAATTGAAAAGATACTTGTGTTTTCATTAAGCAGAGACTCGGGATTGTCGTCAGGTACACCGCCGTTTTATCTACGCAGTGCTTTCTCTCAGGAAAATACTTACTACCTAGTTCATGCCCAGGTAGTGTACAGAATCTTGTGTAAATTCTTCGTCACGTCAAAAAGGCGCTTTTCTTTTTCAAGGGTTGCCCAAACTCACCGATAAAGTGAAAGTGACCATGAAACTAGAAATTACTGTGACAGAAGTGAAATTGATTTTCAAGTCCCATCATGAGCAACCTCAACTGTTCTTTGAGATGATGCGTTCGGACTGTCAATCACAGATTAAAAGTGTGCCAGTTCTGTCAAAGTAAAAGTGTACTACTATACAGTTGCGCATCTGACCTACCCCGAAGTATTTACAAAACCCAGAGTTAAAGTTCAGCTGCTATGTCTCAGAGGTGATCTGGGCTGTTTCGAAAGGAAACAGGAATTAATAGATGAGAAACCGCTCCTGCTTTAGGTTCATGCCGCATCCTGTTTCTGCGGTAGAGTGTTGAAGTAAACCATAGCCGGGGTCTTCTTCTCAAAGTATTGATGCCAGCGCCTTTCGTTGTAGAAAGTAAAAACGCCCCCAGTCCTTTCTTTACCTCTTCCATCGTACCCTAGGCCTGGCGTAACAGACCTAACGTGGCGATAGGTAATTGGGTTATAGACGCCAATGGCGCCCGTTCAACGCAGCCTTCCCATGCAGGTCTAGTCAAGGCAACACGTATCATATTCCTTGGTAGCTCAATGGTCAATGGTGATACGCACGTTAAGAACAACGAGACCATTTCGGCTTACGTTGAAGATGAAGATGTAGATGCCCTGAATTTTGGTACTATGATGTACTCAGATGTACTCAATGGACCAATGCTTGCTTTACTACAAACATGAACTGCACAAGTATGGCGCCAAGGTCGTAGTCGTTGGTCTGGACCTAGGATCAATAGGGGGATTGAAAAATCACTATATACCATTATGCATGTGTGAAGTAAAAAACATGCCCTACTTGAAGCCTCGGTATGAACCGGCTGATGGCGAATTACGATTAATCCCGGTCAAACCTGAAATTCAGCTTGCCCGTGTTCCTAATAGTCCGCAACTGCTCGATTTCCTGAGAAAGAACGATCACTTTTACGATTATTTCATTGGGTATTGTCGCATGGGCCTCTTCCCTCTTTCGTCTTTTTTTCGGCTCACTTGCAATACGGTGGACAATTTGTATAATTACATAATGCCTGATAAGAATACTGAAGAACTTCTTTTAGCGGTTATGGATAATGTTTTGCAAGCTGCACGGGCGCATGGCGCCAGTGTGATATTCATAATGATGCCCACGGAAAGGGAATTTACTCGGCGAGGTATGCATCGTATTCTTCCAGATTTGTATTCACGTACCCTACATGCTATTATGGCCCGTGGCTTCTATGTAATCGACGCACGTCATGAATTGCTCTTATCAAAGAAGCCATCGTCTGAATTATTTTCATGCTGATGGTGTTCACTATAGGCCGTTGGCAAACCGTCAAATAGCTCAGGATCTGCGGGATAAGATGCAGCCAATGCACTAGTAGTGAAGCTGTTGCGTTCATTGGACTCTTCATGTAAGAAACAAACACCAAGGAACAAGGATCACTAAACTACGTGGACGTATTAATATCTTTGATGAGCATTTCTCCGGGAAGAATAATTACGATACGCTGATCTGGTCGCTCCTGGTTTTCCAGAAAGGGTACGATTTGTACACAGACGACAACAATGGTTCCGGTCAATAAAATGGAAATATTGTTCTGGATATTCGTAGTACTTTCCGTTTATTCCTACCTGCTATTTCCCATCAGCCTGGTCGCGCTGGCAAATATTGTGAGGAGGCCGTGGGTAAAAAAGGATATCAGGCCGCTCGTCTCGGTGGTCATATCTGTCTACAATGAGGAAAGGTTCATAGCCAAAAAGATCGAGAATGCTCTGGCGTTAAATTATCCGGCTGAACAATTGGAAATATTGGTCATATCGGATGGCTCAACGGACAAAACCGAGAAGATTGTCCAGGGATTCAGCGATGGGCGGGTTGTGCTCAAAGCTTTCAGGGAAAGATCCGGAAAGACCTCGTGCCTGAACCGGGCAGTACCTGAAGCACGGGGCGACATTATTTTATTCACCGATGCCAATTCCATGTTTCCCCGGGATATTCTGGTGAAGCTTGTCCGATACTTCGCAGACCCGGAGGTCGGTCTTGTAACGGGTTGGACGCGGTATGGTGAAGTCGATAAGGCAGAGGACACAACGGGAGTCTATTCAAGATTCGAAAAATGGACAAAGATTCAGGAAAGTCTTGTTTCATCCTGTGTGGGCGCCGATGGTGCTGTATTTGCAATACGCAAAGAGCTTTTTGGGACACTTCGAGAGGATGATATCAACGACTTTGTCATCCCTCTCAATGTCATCAGACAGGGAAGAAGGGCGGTCATGGATCCTGACGTCTATTGCTACGAGAAATCGGCTGATGACGCGGGGAAAGAATATCAGCGCCAGGTTAGAATTACAAATAGAACACTGAACGCCATACGGCGCAATTCCGAGTTTCTCAACCCGCTAAAATACGGCTGGTTTACGTACTTTCTCTTGTCCCACAAGATCATGAGATTTCTTGTTCCATTTTTCTTGATTGCAACATTTGGAGCGAACCTCATGCTTCTGGGAAAATCGTATCTTTACAGCATTACTCTCGGTTTTCAACTATTTGCCCTGTCAGTGGCCATTCTTGGTTTTCTGGGATTTGCGGGCGGAAGAATTACGGACATAGCAAAGTTCTTTCTGGTGACTCTTCTGGCACAGCTGTCGGCCTGGTTTAGGACCTTTGCCGGGATATCGGATACCATGTGGACACCGCAGAGATAAACGCCACTCTCCAGTAATCTGCTGCTTTTCTGAAGTTCATGAACGAATTACACAAACATAAAAGAGTGCAAAATTTTACGGCGAAACTTCTACACGAAAGTAGATAATGCGACAGTAGTGTAAAGGAAATAACGGGAGAATAATATAAAGCATGAGTATACTAGTAACAGGGGTAGCGGGATTCATCGGTTTTCATCTGTCGAGGAAACTCCTGGGCGACGGATATGATGTTGTCGGGATGGACAACCTCAATGCATACTACGAAGTTCGACTCAAGAATGATCGTCTTGCAATCCTGAAGAAGCGCGCCGGGTTCCGGTTTCGCGTTCTCGATCTTGCCGACCGACAGGGTGTGGCGGACCTCTTTAAAGCTGAAAAACCCGAGGTCGTTGTTCATCTGGCTGCCCAGGCCGGAGTCCGGTATTCTTTGGAGAATCCCCACGCATACGTGAACAGCAACCTCGCGGGCTTCGTGAACATTCTGGAAGGATGCAGGCACAATGCAGTGAAACATCTTGTCTACGCGTCCTCAAGTTCCGTCTACGGCGCCAATACGGCAATGCCCTTTTCCGTGCATCACAATGTCGACCACCC
>Ga0255345_1001883_pt1 | contig 28442 bp, 34 predicted proteins | sample wastewater_treat_6_FD_192415 | JGI IMG/M metagenome (GOLD analysis project Ga0255345, IMG submission 192415) | Wastewater microbial communities from Lulu Island WWTP, Vancouver, Canada - plant20 | ecosystem: Engineered > WWTP > Wastewater > Unclassified | place: Canada: Vancouver, British...
CCATGATATGATATACCTGCAATACGTGAATCCATCATGAATACATTCTTTGTGCTCGACCTTAGCGAATTCGCCGGTGAACGGGATAGCAACCGCCTCCATAAACCCATAGCGGTTCTGACATTGATACGGCTTCTCCTCGACCCCGGAATTCAGAGTGTATACGGCCTCCACAGAATTCGAAGACAGGCTCTTGATAGATATGTTTGTTCCTTTCGTCAATTTTGAGCCGATTTTCCCCAGAAGCGCATATGCCATTGAAGGGTTCAGCATGCTGAAGACATACTGCCGGATTGTACCGAGTGATGCTGAGGATGCCCCATAACGGCCGACTTCACGAGCGATGTTCCTTTTTCCTGTGAGCTTGTCGAGAATCTCATGAAACCGGTCGGACTGTTCCTGCGTGTACCAGAAACCGTCATCATCCACCTCGGATCTGGAAATGCCTGCATAATCGAGAAGCTGGTTTATATCGATATCATTCCGGTTATTCTTGATATACTCTAGGTAGGTCCTGAGTATTCTGATGTGATACAAACGATCCTGAGTTTTCTTGGCATTTTCCATAGTATCACGGTGTGCACTCTTGTATGACCCAATATTTTCTCACCATGTTCACTCAAGCAACATTACGCGAGAGCATATTGAGTACTTAAGAATACCCACCAGTGACTATCGGTTATTCCTGTGAAAAAAATTATTAAGAAATGTATGGAGTGATCTCAGTGCTCATTTCTCAAAAGCTTGGTCTTCAGATAATGGATGATGAATTTTGTCATGCGGAATTTCGCCTTTGCCTTGAGATGTTCTGAATAGTCATCGCCGTATTGAGAACTGAGAGTCCAGAGGTTGTATTTCTTATCATAATTGATCTTCATGGTGTCGGCACAGGCGACGGGATAGACGAGTATGGGTACCGTTTCGGTGCCATATATCCTTCCGATCGAGTTCACTGCTCTGTCGAGAACCTCACGGGACATCTCCTCCCCATCGACCACGAGGATTTTTATGCTGTTCAAGAGATCGGAGAGATTTACTCCAAGGTCGGAAAGGTCGATAAGGAAGAAAGCCCGCGTCTCTCCTTCACGCACCAGTTTTTTAAGAGAGTACTTCCTCTTGAGTCCGGCTTTTGAATAAGCTTCTTCGAGAGATTTCGATTCGACAGAATGCTTCTCTAAGCAGAATGCCTTTATCATGAGCCCGCCCGAAACTTTGTCATACCATTCTGACAGTTCGTCAACGTCCTTATCAGATCCTTCCAGTATTTCCCATCCGGCGGGAAGAGCACAGTCCGAACCAAGCGGGAAATTATAGTAGGCGAACTGGTCCATTGAACATCCTTGCGGGTTCTTCAGATCCCTGCAGAACCCCCCGAAGAAATAGTCGGGGAATCGGTTATCCGGCCTGAAATAAAAGATCATGTAATCCATGCCGATAGAAGGCATGCGGTAGAGCCCGTCGAAGTAATTGAGGATATGATTGAGAACAAAAAGACCTGTGCGCTTCCTGCCCATGGGTTTCGCTGCGAGGTGATGTATCATCCATGTACGCTCATAGGCTTTGATGATGGAGACATGCCCGAAAACTACCCCGTTTCGTTGATAGGTGAAATTCGCAAACACTTCCGGGCTGTCGTGATACAGTGAATCGTATGTTTTCTTGAAAATTTCGTTGTACCGGCTCAGTGACTCGTATTTCTTGGGATAAATAAACCCTGACTCAAAGAAGAACTGCCACAGCGCCTCCATGTTGATTTCTCTCGACACGTTTGCATGGACGTCGCTTGCTTTGCTGAGGATGTCAAAAAATTTGTTATAGGTGACCATATCCATATCGATAATGGCTATGCCGAAATACTTTGCATTATTTTTCTGCTTCAGTCCGTAAACAACCCGTATATCGCACATCAACTTGAAATCGCCGGAGAAAAGGAGGCTTGCACCGTGGATTATCAGGCCGGGAATCAGAAGAGACTGATCCGCAGTTTCCGATACAGAGAATCCTGTCTGGGTTATGTCGAATATCTCATATGAAACCGTTTTGCCGTTCAAGGGATGTGAAAAGACTATTTTCGGCGTCGGTACGAGGTTCAATCTGGGATTGCGGTACTTCCGTTTCTTGTAAACTCTCTGCTGGTCTTGATAAGGAGACATGACAATCGAATTTTTACTGCCGTCGACCCGCACCAGCCTGCATTTCCCGGAATAAATGATCTTTTTCTCCTTGCAAAGCTCGATCGTGAGATCCTTCACAGGCTCAAAACGCTGTGCGTCACCCTCTTTCAGCACGATACGAAATCCGTATGGGCTGAAATCTTCCAGCACGCCTTCAGCCGTGTATACGCCCTGCTTCACCCTGGCGTCGACCATCAGTGAAAGGAATCTCCTCGACTGTCTCTCGCTGAAGACAAAACCCTGTTCGCTGATTTTTGCGCAAAAGTGCGTTTTCTCGATTTCAAAAACCTCTACCGGCATACAGAGTATCGATCTCCCATCGTCGATAATCAGGTTCCTGAAAGAAAAACCTTGGGAGTCAAAGACAGATCCTTCCTGATAATTGCATGTTATATCAGAGCCCTGGCACGGCTCTGGATAAACACGCAAAAGAAAGTCCTGACCGCCTTTCCGCTGGTTCACATGGGCATATATGTGACCACCGGCAAAATGAACGTAATTGATAGCATTGATGAATTTTTTCTTGCTTATCCTACCTGAAGACTGTTTCTGAAGATCACTGCGATTGAAGGATATAGCGGAGAAGAGGCTTTGATCCAGTAAAGTATGAGAGTCTGTACTGACAAAAGCTTCCAACGTGCTGTCTTTTCCGTCCATAATCACCCCCAGGTATAGTAGGGTCCCATTCAGTCATTCCCGTGGCCCAACCTCCCGCATAATATTCATGGAATACAATTCTTCACATACCCCGTATCAGAACTCCATACACTATTCATCAGAGAACACTTGATTTATATTATAATTTTACTAATATTTTACAAATATCGGTAAAGTAAGTGAACTCATTATACCAGACCGTCGTATGGAAGCTCACCCCTCACAGCACTATCGACCTGGACGGCAGTGATGGCTGCCGAAGAGCTTACGACACGATCTTCAAGAGGTCGTATTACCTGGGCTTTTTGCCTGTACATATAATCAACGGGGTATAGGTGAACCTCCTCGGGTCGCCGAAAAACCTGTTGAAGTCGTCGAAAAATCCTTCATACCCTCCCGGATACTCTTCGAAGAGGTCCCCGGCCTTGTGTGAAGCCATCTGGACCTTCTTTATCCAGTTGAAATCATCACTTGATCTGAGCTCGCCGTAGATGAGATGGTGCGGCATCATATGGGCCTGTATGTCCTTGAAGCCCATATCATAGAGGTAGGTGTAGAGCTTTCTTCCCACGAAGACGTCGAAGTTGTATTTCTCCATCATGCGCTCCACAAGCTTCCGGAGAATGCCTTCCATCCGATCGGGCAGCGGATAATGGCTCAGGCAGTTGTAGTCGAGGTCAAGCAGGCAGATGCGTCCGTCAGGCTTCAGGTATTTCGCTGCATTGGTAATGATATCGACCGCGTCCCTGCGGTAATACTCCAGAACGAAGCGTATCCATATGAAGTCGAAGGCGCCCAGACTGCTCAGGTCGCCTCTGAGATCCATCTGATGAAACTCGATGCCGTCGCCGTTTTCATAATTCCGCCTGGCGAACTCGATTCTATCCTGCGCAAAATCGACGCCCACCGCCTGCCCGCCGGGCTGAACCAGTGAGTGGAGCACGGTCGTGGTCTTTCCAGACCCGCATCCTCCGTCGAGCACCCGCGCCCCGGGCCCTATCCCGCATAAAACGCCCTGCTGCCTGACTGCATCGACATCGGTCTTGACGTCGAGCCTGACCGCCTCTTCTGGGTTTTCCATGAGATAATCGTTGGGATCACGCATGTCGCAACCTCTCTATTCAATACATTCAGTTTCCGGAATACAAAAGCATTTGTACAGCAATTATCTCATAACATCCAGAAAATCAAGGTCAATTATCGTCACCACCTTCGGCTTTGGCGCGCGCCCTTCTGCTCCTCTTCCTCTTCTGCTTGCGGATCTTCTCTATCTCCCTGGCTCGGGCAGACTTTCCGCCCGGAAGCGATTCTTCGATCTTATCGGACAGGAGACGGCGGGCGAAAAAACGGTTCGCTTCCCGTGACCGTGATTCCTGGCACTTAACCTCGATCCCGGTCGGCGCATGTCTCAGATAGACACATGCCGAGGTCTTGTTGACCTTCTGCCCTCCCCTGCCCCGGGCGTGGATGAACTTCTCCTCGATGTCGGCCTCGCGGATGCCCAGAGAGGCCATGCGTTCCTCGAGCTGCCGGATCTTTTCAGGGCTGACAAAGGGATTGCTCACGGGATCCTCCGCTCCCGGTCACCGCGATGGGCCGGAAATCCTCCGCGGACGCTTCCTTCTCAATGAATGTAGATGACATAGTAGACGGTGAAAAGCAGGTATATGATCGCCACCCCCAGGATGAACGGCCACTTCCCGCTGAACGAAGCCGGGCCGAAAAGCCAGTGTTGGCAATGGGCGCAGCGGATAAACCATCTGCGGGGAACGAGGCCTTTGCAGTGCGGGCAATAATAGAGCTTCCTGCTATTGTGCACTTCCCTGTCCCGGATGTTCTGCTTCAGAGATGTCCTGACATTGAGGTCCGCCCGGCAGTTGGGGCACCTGATGTCCATGGGCTGGAAATCGTCCCACACCACTTTCTTCCCGCACGATTGACATTTCATCACTATCATAGAAGCTTCCTGAGGCCCCCTTCAGTTCGTGAAAGGCTGCGACATCCACCTTCCGCCCGCGATGACATCGAGGGTGAGGCGTAATCTATCAGAACCGAGGTTCATCAGCAATGTTATTGTTTTGCCGTCCTGAATGAACCGGACGTCCAAAGGCGGATCACCCCTGACGTGAAGCTCTCGCGGCAGGAGATTTCCATTCGTCGCAAGGGTCCCCCACGTATAAGTAATCGACTCGCCGCCGTCAAACGAGCTCCTCCAGAGATACCGCATGTCTGGAGGAGCCCCTGCCATGAGCCCGAGAAACTGATCCAGCGGGATGGAATACCGGCCTGCGAGCCTGCCCCACATATCGAGGAGCCGCACCTCTCCCTGCGTGACATCGACCGAGTAGGCGGCCAGACCGCCCGGGCCGTACACCTGGGCAAAGCCATGCTCGCGGGAGTTGATCGACAGGGCTCCTTCGAAGCTCATACTTTCTCCCGCGATCACAGCAGACCCTTCAAACGCGGCCCTGAAGGGATAGATCTGATCCGGCGGAACTTTGAGAGTCGCGCATCCGCTGAAGATCATGCAGTACAGAGCAAGTACGCGAGAGAGGGATCGTATCGTCATGACACTATTGTATAGAATACTCCCCGATGAACACAACAGATATTGACTCGAGGGGTTCACATGATTAATTTATACCATATGATAAGCCGAATCCTGATCCCCACGGATTTCAGCGAGTCATCACGCTATGCGGTGAAATACGCCATCGACCTGAACCGCATGCTCAGGCACAGGGCAAGGCTCTATCTCCTTCATGTACTTCAGGACTTCACCGAGTTTTCCGAGTACGACCTGAGCCCCACAATTCTTCCCCAGCTCTATCTCGAATTCGAGCAGAACGCCGTCAAGAGGCTCGAAGAAATGGTGAGTTCCCTGATTCCCCAGGAAATGCACTGCGGCACCTATCTCCTTCACGGCGTGCCTTTCCACGAGATCATCGAGTTTGCGGATAAGGAAAAGATCGACCTGATCGCCATCGGCACGCGCGGAAGAACCGGCCTCAAGCACATCCTGTTCGGTCACACGGCGGAGAAGGTCGTGAAGAAGGCCCCATGCCCGGTTCTTTCGATCAGGCACCCGGACACAGGTGGAGGGATAGGGGTCGAGGGATAGGGGTCAGGTCTTGACATGTGACACCTGTGTCACATGTCAAGACCTGACCCCCTCGATGTTACCCCTCGATTGGGCTGATGGGGCCCTCAACGCCGCCGCTCAGATACTGCCTGACAAGGGCGTCGTCCGTGGTTCTGAACTTTTCCGGAGGACCTTCGAAGGCGATGCGGCCCTGGTAGAGCATGGCCATGTAGTCCGCCATATCCAGCGCGCCCTGGATATCGTGGCTGATCACCAGACAGGTGGCGGCCGTCTTCCTCTGGACGTCGCAGATGAGCAGATTGATGGCCCGCGAGATGACCGGGTCCAGACCGCTCGTAGGCTCGTCGAAAAGAATGAACTTCGGGTTCATCGCCAGGGCCCTGGCCAGACCCACCCTTTTCTTCATCCCTCCGGAGAGCTGAGAGGGCATCTTCTCCTCAATGCCTGAGAGGCCGACGTCTCTGAGCAGTCCGGCGACCTGCTCCCGGATCCTTTCCTTCGAAAGCTTCGTGTGGATGGTGTAGGGAAATCCGACGTTATCCCCCACATTCATGGAATCGAAGAGCGCGGCGTCCTGAAAGCATACACCGAACTCTTTCCTCACCTCCCCGAGATCGATCTCCTTCATGGTAGTAATATCCCGGCCGTTGATGAAGATATTTCCTGAGTCAGGCTTGATCAGGCCGAGAATGTGCTTCATGAGCACGCTCTTGCCCGTCCCGCTGGGGCCGATGATGACCGTCACCCTGCTCTCGGGGATGTCCAGATTCAGGTCGTTGAACACCCTCTGGCCTTTGAACGATTTGTTCAGCGATCGTATCCGGATCATGATCCCCCCAGCCATGACGTCGTGTAGAGATCTCTCCTCCGGTGGGCCAGAAGCGGAAACCTCTCCCGGATATCCCGGATCTCCGAAAGATCGATATTCACCACATCCGCGGCCTCCTCCTGACCCGCGTCGTACAGAATTCTTCCCCAGGGTGAAGATATCAGGGAATGGCCGTAGGGCACATATCTGAGCCCCGGGTTGTGCGCTGGCTGGACGCCCACCACGAAACCCTGTATTTCCAGAGCCCTGACCCGCACCAGCATCTCCCAGTGGGCAGTTCCCGTAGAAAGGGAGAAGGCTGCGGGCACGAAGAGCAGCCGGATGTTTTTGTCCGCGAGGATCTGAGCGACAGGCGAAAACCGGATGTCGTAGCACACGATCACCGATGCCGGCCCCCAAGGCGTTTCGAACGACCCCAGAGCGTCTCCGGGCCTGATGACGTCGGATTCCATGACAGAAGGGCCTCCCGGAGGACTGCAGTCGAAGAGATGTATCTTGTCGTGATGATAGAGCTCTTCGCCGCTGCGGCCGAAGACGAACGAGCGGTTGAAGAACCGCCTGTCGTCGCCCCTCCAGGGCATGGACCCTGCGACGATCATGATGCCGCGCCGCGCGGCTATTTCCTGGAGGCCCTGGACAGCCCTCTCTGCCAGATATGCGGCGGATCGGATCGAAACCGGCTCATACGGGGAAAAAAACATTTCCGGCAGGACCGCAATCTCGGCTCCCTTTTGAGCGGCGTCATCGATCATGCCGTACGCCCGCGACAGGTTATCCTCGAAATCGTATCCCTGCCTGATCTGGCATATTCCCACAGCTACCGTGTCCATTGGCACTCTCCACAACGCGAGATGCGCAAGAGGCGATCCCGGTTTTCACCTGTGATATCGGCAATCAGCGGGGGAGTCAATGGTATTCCTTTTCAGGAGTACAGCGATTGGAGCATGGTGGCGAGCCGCCTTGACTTGCCCTCTCGGGGAAGCCAGATGCTGATCTGGGTCCAGGGGGTCCGATTTTCCTTCATCCACGCCTTGGCCGCTGCGGGCTGCATATGAAAGCAGAAAAGCTCGTTCCAGGAGTTGATGCAAAGGAGGTCGATCTCCCGGATAGTGTCGTAGGCATTCGACGCCTCCATATTGCCGATGATCATCACCCGCTTAATGAACTTTCTGTCCATCAGGGATTCCCTGTCGAGCCCCATGGAATTGGCATCGGGAATCAGGGTGTTCAGCTCTCTGAGGAGCGCCTGGAGGTCGGAGAGCGCCACGCCTGTGGTATTGGGGACCATGTGAAACGCGGTGGATGCGTCGAACCGCTTGTTGTACACCAGCCAGGCGAGAATCTTCACGATTCTCTCGACGCTCATGATGGGCTTCTGTCTCTTTCTCTCGGGATACGACCCGTAGATATGCCATTTCTTTTTTTCGTATGCGAAGAAAATCTCCTCATACGCGGGCTCTTTTCTCTTGACCCTCTTCTCAGCCTCCACCTTGCCTTCCTTGGCGACATAGAACGCCTCCACCCTCCTGCGCAGCACCTCCATCTCGACGTCCTGGTCGAGCTGCGATTCGAGGAGGTACGACTTCGCCTTGCGGATCAGAAGTACTGTCGTCTTCTTGAGATAGTCGTGGAGTTCGTCGCCGAAGGCCCGGTACTTTTCCACGCTCCATTCGTTGAACCGGTTGATATCGCGGATATAGCTGATGGGCCAGTGCCACGTCCTGACGATCTCGACCATCATGGAGGTCTTGTCCTGACGGTTGACCCGGAGAAGGTCGTTGGCGGTGATGGCGGGAGAAACCTTCAGATAAAAACACTTTCTCAGCAGGTCAATGGTCTTCTCGTCGCCCCGGTCGCGATAATAGTTCTCCACCCGCTTGAATATCTCCACATAAGGATCGATGATCTCTTCCTGAGAGGCCTGCATAACACGCCGTTTCAGCTCGTCGCACAAAAGAGCGCTTTTGCCCGACGGCTCAAGGTATGTTGCGGTGAGCGCCATCTTCAGCATCGACTTCAGCGGGTCGTCCAGCGCCTTGTGCATCTGCCACAGTGCGGCTCCGAGAAGCTCCTGATCCGGAATGGAGGTGATATCGCCCATGTCGATGAAATCGATGAAATCGAACATGAGCGACTGCCGAAGACAGTCTACGGTCTTTTTATAGGCGTCCTTGCCGTTATCGGGAGGCGACACCCACCATATGGGGGTCCTTCCCTCGATCAGAGTCAGGGTGCGATAGAATTCTTCCTTGAGAATATTCTTCAGGGCCGATCCAGCCCCTTCCTGAGAAACGATCCCGAAGTTGTTCTTTCTGATATCATCCACATCCATCAGAAATATGTGCATGTCGATGATATACTGGCTTGTAATCCATCTCTGAAGCAGCTTCAGCTTGCGCTCCAGCAGCCTCAACCGAGGCTTGCCTATGGCCTGCGCGTCCACCACCACCCAGATGTCATAGTCCGACTCTCTCGTCTGCCCGAGGCTTCCCACCGACCCGATGGTGAAAAGCCCTTCGATTTCCCGGTTTCTGGGCACCTGGTTTCGCACCTCTCCGGTCTTCAGACTGATGGGAGAGAAAGTGCCCAGACTCCTGATCGTGCTCACGGGCCACTCCATGCACTTGACTCCGCAAGGGCAGTCGTCATCTCCCGTGTAGCCCGGCAGCGCGGGGTGATTGATATGGATGCACAAGGGGAACAGGTCAAGGATGACCCGCGATCCGAGAGGATCGTTCACCCGCATTATCCGCTTCTTGTAGCGGTTGTAATGGGTGAACGCTCTGATGCCTGTTGCGACCCTTGATTCGAAATCCATCATCTATGAGCGTTATCGCTGGAAGTCCTGCCCGACTTTAATCGCCTTCATCAGCAGGATCACCCCGGCTCCGACCATGAGCAGAGAAAGGATCTGTCCCATGGTGAGCGGTCCGATGATAAATCCGAGCTGGGCGTCCGGCTCGCGGAAAAACTCGAGCATGAAGCGCATGAGGCCGTAACCCGCGAGAAACGTCGATATGAGCACGCCGCGGGTACGCACCTTCCTGCTCATGGCGAAGAGGACGACGAACAGAACGATACCCTCGAAGAAGGCCTCATAGAGCTGCGAAGGATGTCGGGGGAGATCACCGGCACCGGGAAACACCATGCCCCACGGCACATCGGTGACCCTGCCGTAGAGCTCTGCGTTTATGAAGTTCCCGATCCGGCCGAAAAAGAGCCCCGGTGTCGCCGCAAGCGCCCCCATGTCGGCGAGCATGAGGAGCGACTTGTTTTTTCTGCGGCTGAAGAGCCAGCCGCCCAGCACCAGCCCGATGAGCCCTCCGTGAAACGACATCCCCCCCTCCCATATGGCCAGGCACTTCAACGGATGTGAAAAGTAGAAGCCGAAGTTGTAGAAGAGGCAGTATCCGAGCCGAGCGCCCACGATAAGGCCGATCACTCCGTAGGCGAGCAGGTCTTCGATATCTATCCGGTCCATGTCGTAGCTCTCCCGCTTCGAGAGATTCGTCAGGAGGAAATATGCGCACACGAAGCCGATGATATACATGAGTCCGTACCAGCGGAGCTGCAGCGGCCCTATCTCGAAAAAAACCGGATCGATATGGGGATATCTCATGGGCCTCTGCTTCTCACAGAATCGACTGCCAAGTCAAGTTCGGCCAGAAAATCAGGAAAATCGAGAAAAAACCGACTGCGGAGTTTCCCCGCTCTCGATTCGCCATCCAAGCCCGTGCCTCCTGCCTATAATCACTCATCATTTTTTGTGAATGCACCGCCGCCAGCCTTGACTAAATTATATTGAATTGTTATTGTCTTATTTTAAACAAAGGGGATGAGTTCATGTTTAAAGTTGGAGACATCGTTGTTTACCCGGCCCATGGGGTTTCCGAAGTAGAATCCATCGAAACCAGGGAGATATCGGGTAATAAGATTTCCTTTTTCATCCTGAAGGTTCTTGATACTCAGATGACGGTCATGGTGCCTGTCACGAACGTGGAAAATGTGGGTATACGCGAACTCATCGATAAAAAAGGGATCGACAAGGTGCTGGGCATTCTCAAGGAGCGATCCGTGTCTGTCGATAACCAGACGTGGAACCGCCGCTACCGGGAATACATGGAGAAGATAAAGAGCGGTTCGGCTTTTGAAATTGCCGAGGTCCTGCGCGACCTCAACATTCTCAAGCGGGGCAAGGAACTCTCCTTCGGCGAGAGAAAGATGTACGACACGGCCAGGAATCTTCTGGTGAATGAGATCGCCACATCGAAGAAGATCGGCAAGAAGGACGTGGAAAAGATGCTTCTTGAGGCAATGGGGAAGATAGAGCCCCGGACAGACTCTTAAGACAGAGGGTTTACGATATGAAATGGTTCCTCCGTATTGCAGTGTCTCTCGTGGTCTTCTACGGGGCATTCATGTACGCCTCCCTGCAGATGGAAGGCGGCATCTGGCTCATTATCCTGCCTGCCATCGCCATGGTATCTCTCGCCCTGATTTTCATCGGAGAGATAAAAGGCCTGAAGTTCCACCCCATGGCCTATGTGGGAGGCTTCCTGGGCGCGATCCTCGGGCTCGTGATCGGAAGCCTGCTCGGGTACGTGCTGCTCAGGCTCGAAGGCGGCATCTTCCTCTTCATCCTCATCAACTCGCTCTTCGCCTATCTGGGATACACCGTGGGCCTTGCCTGGGGCAAGGAACTGGGCGATCTTCCCATGTTCCAGCGCAGGGGGAGGAGCGAGCACCCCAGGCGCAAAATCCTGGATACGAGCGTCATCATCGACGGCAGGGTTCCGGACATCTGCGATGCCGGGTTCATCGAAGGCGTGCTGGTCGCTCCCCAGTTCATCCTGAACGAGCTCCAGCACATCGCCGACTCCTCCGATCCCCTCAAGCGCGCCCGCGGCAGAAGGGGCCTCGACATCCTCAACAGGCTCCAGAAAAACCCGCAGGTGCAGTTCGAGATCCTGGACAAAGACTTTCCCAAGATCAAGGAAGTGGATTCCAAGCTCATCGCCCTCGCCAAGGAGATCGAAGCCGATGTTCTCACCAATGACTTCAACCTCAACAAGGTGGCGCAGATCCAGGGCGTGAACGTGCTCAACATCAACCAGCTCGCCAACGCGGTGAAGCCCATCGTTCTGCCCGGAGAAAGCCTTTCGGTCACCATTGCCAAGCAGGGCAAGGAAAAGGGCCAGGGCGTCGCCTACCTCGAGGACGGCACCATGGTGGTGGTGGAGCAGGGCGAGTATCTCCTCAACAAGAGCATCGAGGTGACGGTCACCTCCATCCTCCAGACCCCTGCAGGAAGGATGATATTCGCTGCACCCAAAACGAATGGCGGTTAGCGCGGTCATCGTAGCGGGCGGGAGCGGCACGCGCTTCGGCCTGAAAAAGCAGTTCATCACCCTGGGAGGAGTTCCGCTCATTCGCAGGGCGGTGGAGTCATTCGTATCGCACCCCGAGGTCGGGACCATCGTCGTCGTGGTTCCGCGGGAAGACATGGATCTCACCGGCCGGCTGCTCTCGGAGGTCTGCCCCGCCCTCCATATCGTCCAGGGCGGTAGGACCAGGCAGGAGTCGGTCTACAACGGCCTTAAGCATGTTCCCGGCGCCGGGACGGTCCTGATTCACGATGCGGTGAGGCCCCTGGTGACCGGAGAGCTCATCTCACGGGTGCTCGCCGGCATCGGCGACGCCGACGGATGCATCCCGGCCCTTGCCGTTTCCAGCACCATCAAAGAGGTCGATGGAGAAATGGTGAAAAGAACCGTGCCGCGATCGAACCTGTTCGAGGCACAGACGCCCCAGGCCTTCGGACTGCCCCGAATTCTCGGCGCCCACACCCGGGCCCGGCAGCGAGGGGTTCTGGATGCCACCGACGACGGCGTTCTGATCGAGAACGAGGGAGGAACGATACGGATCGTGCAGGGTGACCCCTACAACATCAAAATTACGCTCAGGAAAGATCTGGAGCTCGCGGAGGCGATGCTGGCATGCCGTACCGGGTCGGTCTAGGCTATGATATCCACCGTCTGGCTGAAGGCAGGGCCCTTGTTCTGGGCGGAGCGGCCATACCCTTCGAGAAGGGGCTGCTCGGACACTCCGACGGCGACGTGATCGTCCACGCCGTGTGCGACGCGCTGCTCGGGGCATGCGCGCTTGCCGACATCGGAGAGCTCTTCCCGGACACCTCGCCCGAGACAGAGGGCATGTATTCCCTGGACATGCTCAAAGCGATCCGGGAAAAGATCCGGCACCGCTTCCGTGTGGTGAACATCGACGTCAACTGCATCTGCGAGAGGCCCAAACTCTCGCCTTTCAGAAACGTTATGGTTGAAAATATCGCGAATGCGTGTATGATCGAGTCCTCCGCAGTATCGGTGAAGTTCCGGACGCATGAAGGGCTGGGTGAAATCGGCGCGGGAGAGGCGATCGCCGCTCAGGCCGTCGTCCTGGTGGAAAAACTCGACACGTGAAAAGGAGCACTACTATGGCCATATCCCTGTACAACACGCGCACGAAGAAAAAAGAGCCTTTCTCTCCTCGTGAGGGAAACAAGGTGAGGATGTATGTCTGCGGCGTCACTGTCTACGACATGTGCCATATCGGACACGCGCGCTCGCTGGTCGTGTTCGACGTCATCTCCCGGTTTCTCAGGCGCAAGGGCTTCGATCTCACTTATGTGAGAAACTTCACCGACGTCGACGACAAGATCATTGCCCGGGCCAACCAGCTGGGCACCGACTACAGGGAGATCTCCGAGAAGTACATCCAGGAGTTCAACACCGACATGAAGACCCTCAAGGTCAAGCCGGCGGACATCGAGCCCAGGGCGACCGAGCACATCGAGCAGATCATCGAGATGATCAGGAAGCTCGAGGAAAAAGGCCTTGCCTATAAAGCCCCGGACGGCAGTGTGTACTTCGATGTCTCGAAGTTCCGGGACTACGGGAAGCTCAGCGGCAGAGACACCGAGGAGATGATCGCAGGCGCCCGGGTGGACATCGAGGAAAACAAGGACGACCCGCTCGACTTCGCCCTGTGGAAAAAGAGCAAGGAGGGCGAGCCCTGGTGGGAGAGCCCGTGGTCCAGGGGCAGGCCGGGCTGGCACATTGAGTGCTCGGCCATGAGCACCCATCTCCTCGGCCCCACGCTGGACATCCACGGCGGGGGGAGAGACCTCGTGTTCCCGCACCACGAGAACGAGACCGCCCAGTCCGAGGGAACCTACGGCATGGAGTTCGTGAAATACTGGGTGCACAACGGCTTCGTCACCATCAGCGGTGAAAAGATGAGCAAATCGCTGGGCAACTTCCTGACGATCCGCGAGCTTACCAAAGAGGTGCACCCGGAAACGCTCAGGCTGCTCCTGCTCTCACACCACTACCGCAGCCCCATCGACTTTTCGCGTGACGCTGTCCAAGCGGCGAACCAGGGCCTGGTGCGCTTCTATGAGATGCTCGACCGGGTCTGGAGCGCTTCGCCCGCAGCCGGGGAGCCGCGCCTCAAGCCCCTGGCCGATGCTTTCGCCAAAGATTTCGACGAGGCCCTGAGCGATGACTTTAACACGGCCCGGGCCATAGCCCGTCTTCACGAGCTCACCACCGAGGTCAACCGGACGCTCGACTCGAACCCTGTAGTCGCGGATGAGGACCGGACGGCGCTCAAGGCAGCCGTAGAGCTGGTCGCCGAGGTTCTGGGAATACTGGAGGAGGAGCCGAAACGTTTCCTGGAGCGGATCAAGCGCTCGGGCATCGATGAGACCGGCCTTTCCGAACAGGAGATCGAGGATCTCATCGCGCAGAGAAACGAGGCTCGAAAGGCCAAAGACTTCAAACGCGCCGACGAAATCAGAGACACGCTCAAATCGAAAGGAATCCAGCTCAAAGACACCCCGGGGGGAACCCTCTGGGAGAAGACAGCATAAACAGGAACATGGGATTCAAGCTCGTTTCACCCTTTCAGCCCCAGGGTGATCAGCCCAGGGCCATAGACATTCTGTCCGAAGGCATCGAGAAGGGCATCCGGGACCAGGTTCTCCTGGGTGTCACCGGCTCTGGCAAGACCTTCACCATGGCGTGCGTGATCGAGCGCATGAACCGGCCCGCGCTGGTCATCGCCCCGAACAAGATACTCGCCGCCCAGCTCTATGGCGAGTTCCGGGAGCTCTTCCCGGACAACGCGGTAGAGTATTTCGTGAGCTACTACGACTACTACCAGCCCGAGGCATATGTGCCGTCGCGCGACCTCTACATCGAGAAGGACTCGGCCATCAACGAAGACATCGACAAGCTCAGGCACCGCGCCACCCGAGCTCTGTTCGAGCGGGAGGACTGCATCATCGTGGCATCCGTGTCCTGCATCTACGGCCTGGGATCCCCCGAGGCGTACGCGGGCATGCTGCTGTATCTCGAAGAAGGAAGGGGCCTGACCAGAAACGACATCCTCAAGAAACTCGTCGAGATCCAGTACGAGCGCAACGACTACGACTTCACCCGCGGCAGGTTCCGGGTGCGCGGAGACGTGATCGACATCTTTCCGGTGCACGAGGAGGACACTGCCGTCCGGGTCGAGCTCTTCGGCGACGACATCGAGTCGATCTGGCAGATCGACACCCTGCGGAACAGGAAGATCAAGAGGCTCAATCACTTCCCGATTTACCCTGCATCGCACTACGTGACCCCGCGCTCGCTGCTCGTCAATGCCATAGAAGGCATCCGCGCGGAGCTCAAGGAGCGCATTGCATATTATCGGGCGGAAAACCGCCTCATCGAGGCCCAGCGGATCGAGGAGCGAACGAACTACGACCTTGAGATGCTCATGGAGACCGGGGCGTGCAGGGGCATCGAGAACTATTCCCGCCACCTGACCGGGCGCCTTTCCGGCCAGCCGCCGCCCACGCTCATGGACTACCTGCCCAGAAACACCATCGTCTTTCTCGACGAGTCACACGTGGGCGTGCCGCAGCTCATCGGCATGTACCGCGGCGACCACTCCCGGAAGGCCACCCTGGTGGACTACGGATTCCGGCTGCCGTCCGCTCTGGACAACCGACCGCTTCGATTTGACGAGTTCAATTCCCTGGTGAACACCCTGGTCTATGTCTCGGCAACGCCGGGAGACTACGAGATCAGACAATCGAAAGGCAGGATCGTCGAACAGGTGGTTCGGCCCACCGGCCTCCTCGACCCGAAAATTGAGATCAGACCGGCAAGCTCTCAGGTGGACGATCTGTTCCGTGAGATCACCCAACGTGTCGAGGCAGGCGAGCGGGTGCTGGTCACCACGCTCACCAAGCACATGGCCGAAGAGCTCACCGACTATTACCAGCAGCTCAATCTCAGGGTGAAGTACATGCATTCCGACATCGACACCCTGGAGCGCATCGAGATCGTCAAGGGCTTGCGGGAGGGCAAATTCGACGTGCTCGTGGGCATCAATCTCCTGCGCGAGGGGCTGGACATCCCGGAGGTGTCGCTGGTGGCGATTCTCGACGCCGACAAGGAAGGGTTCCTGCGCTCCGAGCGCTCGCTGATCCAGACCGCGGGCCGGGCGGCGAGGAACGTCAACGGCAAGGTGATCATGTATGCAGACGTCATGACCGACTCGATCAGCAAATCCACTGCCGAGACGCAGCGCAGGCGGGAGAAGCAGAAGGAGTACAATCGCCTTCACGGCATCACCCCAACCACTATCAGGAAAAACATACGGGATATCCTTGCATCTATTTACGAGAGGGATTATGCAGATATGACAGCGGTTGTGGGCACTTCACTGGGCAATGTCGAGGTCGGAAAGCTGAAGGAGACCATAGCCGAGCTCGAAAAAAAGATGCACCAGGCGGCCGACGATCTGCGGTTCGAAGATGCAGCGTCTTTGCGCGACGAGATCAAACGCCTCACCAGGATCGCCCTGGTGACCGAAGGTTAGAGTGTGGACTGGGCAGCCATCGAAAATCTGGGATACGACGTGCGGGTATCGGCCCCGTACACCATCGTCCACAAGCGCTCCCTGCCCCTTCTGCCGGAGCTGATCGCAGGCGGTCCTGTTCTCGGCACAGATACATCCGTCACGGGCAGGACATCCATACGGATCATCGAGCCCGACCTGATGGTGCGCACTCTGACCCACGGCGGGGCGTTCAGGAACATTTTCAAGGCGCGGTTTCTCACCGTCGACAGGAGTCTCCGCGAGCTCGACGTCAGCGCCCATCTCATTTCACACCGCATCCTCACCCCTGAGATCGTGGGGCTGAGGATAAGAAAGCAGGGCTTCTTCCATTTCATCGAGGTGATCACGCGGATGATCCCGGATTCCATCGATCTGCTCGCCTATCTGGAGAAAAGCCCCGATGACGGGCTCAATGTCATCAGAGATACCGGAGCCCTCATTAGGGCCGTCCACGACGCACGCGTCTACCACGCTGACCTGCACGTGAAGAACATTGTCCTAGACCGCGGGAAAAGGCCGTGGATCATCGACCTGGACAGTGCATACCGGTTCATCGACCTACCCTTTATCCTGAAATACAAAAATACCAGGCGCTTCATACACTCTCTCAAGAAGTGGGACAAAAAAGAGCGCATCCGGTTGCCCCAAAACTGGAAACAAGCCTTTTTCAGCGGCTACGCGTCATCAGCCCCGGGGTCACAAAGCCCCAGGGTCACACAAAGCCCGGGGTCAGGTCTTGACATGTGACAAGTCTTCAAATTTGTCACATGTCAAGACCTGACCCCAACTGTGACCCCAACTGTGTGACCTCAACTGCTATTGCGCGAGCTCCTGGATCGATCTCCTCACGTCTTCCATGAGGCGGTCTCTGGTTTCCAGGGTGTAAGTGGAGGCGTCGAATGGCCGGCCGATCGTGATGTGCACGTCCTGGTTCAGGCAAAAGTCCCAGGTGCCGGGCTTGAGGATTTTTTCCGAGTCTCTGATTCCCACCGGGATGATCGTGGCCCCGGTCTGGATGGCCACCATGAACCCGCCCTTCTTGAACTCGCCCAGGGCGCCGGTTCGGGACCTGGTGCCTTCCGGCGCTATCCAGAGCACGATCCCGCTCTTCATCTGCTCCTTTGCATACTCCAGATCTTTGATCGCCTGCGCGTGGTCGTGGCGGTCGATGGAGAGAAATTCGGCCGCTTTCAGCCCTCTCCCCCAGATCGGCACCTTGAACAGCTCCTTTTTCGTCAGCATGCGAATGCTTCCCGGGAGCGAGGTGAAGATCAGCGGAATGTCGTAGTGGCTCCGGTGATTCGACATGATGATGCAGGGAGTGCCGGGAATCACGGTGGTATTGTGAGGGTTGGAGACATGCACCCGCACCCCGGGGCTCTTGAGCAGAGAACGGGACCACCAGCGCAGGATTCTATCTGCGAACGTCCGTTCATATGTTCCTGTAAACCTCATGTACAGGCCCAGCACCGAGATGCCGAGCGTTATGGCGACACCCTGCGCCATGATCCAGAATTTCCGCAGAAATGATGCCCTCACCTGACGTATACCTCCTCTTGCTCCCCGAGGATTCGTGATCTCGAAAATAATGATATATCCCCTATGCAAAACGGCGGGATATCAAAAAATCTCTTTTCATTTCTCCCCCCCTGCATCCTTCCCCGCCTGAGGAGAGGAGAAGGAGGGGTCCCCGCTCAAAAAACGGCGGAGCGTCTTCTGGATGACTCCTCACCAGCGATTCATGAGAACGAGAGCTTCAATGTTCCGAATGCGGGCACGACCGATGCTTTTTCTGCCCATCCATCTTTTTCTTCACAAAGTCACGTTCCTTCACGAGATGCTCAGCGAGCTCGGAAAATGGCCATTCTATCGACTGCTTCGTGACCACCGCATAGATGGGCTTGGGAAGGTTCCACTCACCGGATTTGCGCATCACGGTGTGAATCATCTGGGGATCCACGTTGTAGAAGAGCATGATCTTCTCGTCGAGTGCATACTCCTTCTCCGATCTCTTGTCGGCAAACAGGATCTCCCGAACGGTCAGCTCCCCCTGGTTCTGCTCGATGGTCTGCACCTCGGGCGCTCCGACGGTCTGAAAGAACGCGTCGATAACCAGCATCTCCTCATAGGTATAATTCCAGAGCAGTATTCTGGGGCCGCTGTGCATGGGCAACTCCTTTTTTACAATGTTCTCTTCACTCTCGTTCTCGCTGATTTCCGCCTGTTGCGCTTTGTGACATAGTATAGCGGCGTGAAAACTGCAAGCTGCTCTTTTCCCCTTCCTGTAAACCCGTGGCCGAATTATGCTCCTGAATGCCCGGACACTCTTTCTCACAGAAAAGGGGCTGCGCTTTACTAATGATTTGGTTTCTTTTTTCCGATAGGATGAGGATACAAGACAGGAGGTAAGTCACGCATGAGATGCGCTAAATGTGGCTATGTGAGCTTCGATTATCTCGACCGCTGCAAGAGCTGCGGGGATGACCTCGTTCCCGCCAAGATAAAGCTGAACATCTACACCAGGCCCCCCGAGATCGACATCAATGACGAGGGCTTCGCCGTCGGAAAGGTCGAAGAGGAGCATCGCGACCTCCTCGGCGAGGCCGCCGCCGCTTCCAGAAGCGACGTCTCCATGGAGGATGTTCTCCAGGAAGATGGGGAAAAACTCGAAAGCTTCAGTTTCGATGAAGATGAAAACGCTTGACAATGAACCCCATTTTCAATAGACATTCTCCTGTTGCCGAGGTAGCTCAGTAGGTAGAGCAGAGGACTGAAAATCCTCGTGTCGGCGGTTCAACTCCGTCCCTCGGCACCAAGCCCCCGAGCCGATTCACAGGCAATCAAGAAAATCTCAAAAATCTTAGAAAGGGCATTTTGTCCCCATTTTGTCCCCATATCGGGCCTTGTCCCCATCCAGGGCAATAAAAAAGCCGGGGTCATGCCCCGGCTCTGGTATCTGTCCTACTGCCCGCTATGCCTGCGAAGGCATGCACTCTTCCAACATGGCATCAAGCCCAACATCTTCATATCGACGTTCATTGATTGCCTTGCTGATAAGGTCCTGATCCGCACCGTCCCTGATTGCCTTGGATATCCTGAGAATGGTCGCCCTGGCAGAGTCGCGTTCTTCCTCGGGCAGTGTCAGAAGGTAAGCCATCATCTCGGCAACATCGGGATGCATACCCGCACTCAAGAAAGCCTCAACGCGCATGTCGTGCCGTATCCTCTCCGGTTCTCCCTCCTCGAATATCCAGGCTCCATTCTTCTTTGTGGCCCTTGCTATGCCCTGGCTTGCCCACCGTGCGGCCGTGCGCCTGGAAACATACATCTTTTCTGCAAAGGTCTGTGTATTCATGACTCACCCCCTGTCGGTGCTGCCTTCTCCGCTTCCTCAAGCATGGTTCGGAAACCGTTCCAGAACTCAAGGGCTTCACGCTCTACCTGGTTCACAATTTCTTTGTGCCGCTCGATCATCTGGTCAAACAACACATTGATGCCGTTGCTTCCGCCCTCGTAAGCCTCGGTTCGATTTGAGCCCTCCGAGATAAGATCGTAAATAACCCGGAAGGCATCGGATATTTGTGCTGCCCGTGCCGCCCCATCAGAAATCCTTGCCATCTTGTCAAGGTGCTCTTCCGTGATTGTGACCTGTGCCGCCCTGCCTTCCTTTGCCCCTTTTTTCATAAGATCCTCCTTCTCCCGCCGAAGCGGGTTATTTACACAACAGCACACGCAGAAGAGGTAAGGGCATTCATGGAGTGTTGCGAGATTGGAACAAGACAGTTGTTGAATAAAATCAATTTGTGTAAACTGCATTCCAGCCATTCGCTTACCTCGTTTAAGCGTGTGGTCAGAAGCCGGTGAGAGTTCCCGCTCTTGCCGGTTTCGCTTTTCTTGATACGCCCTTGCCAGGGGGAATGCAAGCATAATATTGAATGCCTCACCTCTTTCTGTTGTTCCGGCTCTAGTTTGGTGAGGGGTCTGGCTTGACGTTCCGAGATCGGCTGAATGGGTACCGTGGTACCCAAATTAGAAATTACCTGAGAGGATGCAATCAGCTTGTTTGCATAATTTCTAGCAAACTGCCACCTCTCCCGGCAGTAGTGCTCAAACGAGCTTGCCATCGCCTCACCACGCTCTTTCCTCGCCCTGGTCGGTGTGATTGTATGGCCCTTTTCAATCTCGGGCATCTGGTGCGGTTCTCTGCATCCTCTGTGATTCCATAAGACGTAGGGTCTTCCTTGCCCCTTCGATCAAGACCGGCAGAGCTGCGGGCATGACCGCCCCGGGGTGCTCCCGCTTCCATGCCTTCCACCAGCCTTCCAGCTTCCCCTGATAAGGCCAGGAGTAGGCGTAAACCGTGATACGCCGCTCTCCGCTGAACCATTCCTGAATCGGTTTGGGGATGCCGCCCAGACTGGTCTTTCGCCGTTTCCGATATGTTCCCTTCGGTGTTGTCATTATCCAACGTCCTCCGGTGCCAGTTTTAACGCTCGCAGGGCAGAAATCATCTGCCCCCGATTGTCTCGCTCTATGCTTATCGCCGGGTGTGGCTTCTGCTGACCGAAACGATCCACGATTACAGCCCCGTCCCGGTCAATCAGCTTCCGGGCCTCTGCCGCCCTCTGGAAGGCCTCACATGCAGCCTGGAGAAGAACCAAGCCTGCTGCATCGTCAATCTGATAGTCCGCTGTGAGCCGTTCCCATAGTCGCCGGGCATCGGCCTTTAAGTGTTTCGGTGGCTTCATTCGTCAGCCTCCAGAATTTTTATTTGAAAATCTCCCGCTGATTCTGCGAATGCGGACCAGCGCGGTTTCGGGAAACTCGTTTTTCGGCAAGATATTCGAGTACCCCCTTGCCAGTGCCCTCAAACGGGCTCGCCAAACGTCCACCACTGCATTCTATCGTCCCGGTCCATGTCTGAGTATGGTCTGATTCGTTCTCGGGGATTCTGTGCGTTCTTTTTCCTCGGCATGGGAATGAAGCCGCGTTTGATATCCCGCTTCCGGTCTCTCTTGTGCCTTGCTGATCTCGCCATCTTGCAGCCCTCGCTTATTGTATTTTGGAAAGAACCGGCCCCCCTTTTTGCGGCCATGAGTAGTGATGCCCCTTTCGGGTACTCACGGCCAGGGGGCCGGGGTGCGGGTTCGAGGCAATTCAACCCCTTCCGCTGCCGGTGTTTTTCTGGAGACAGGCACTACCGGCTCACCTGTGCGCATTCTGCGGAATGGATGAACCGCCAGGCATGCGCCGCCTGTTGAGCGTCACTAGTCGTCTACCGTGCTCTGCGCGATATACAGGTGGTTCGGCTGGAGAACGTATCCGGCCATCCTGCAAAATGCCACGAGAACATGGCTGCCGTATGTCGGCTTACCCCACCTGACCAGCTCAAGCCGGAGTTCATGTCGCACCGCGATACCGAAGCCCCTGGCGAAGTCGCCCAGGATCGCCGTGCCGCCAGGCATGCCGCTGGTTTCCAGGTCGAGCATGTCTTTCAGTGCCGGCGGAGCCCCGAGCCAAACGCCGGAACTTGATGCAACCTGACTGGCTCGGCTTATGAAATCGCCGGGAGAACAGATCATTGCTTTCGGTATCTCCTGGTCGGCCTCAAGCATCGAGCCAACCGCCTTGAGCACTCCCGCCCAATCGTTCGTTGCCTCTGCCTCCGAGCTGGTCGGGATGTTCGTATCCGCAAGGATCTTTGCAATGCCCAACTGATCGAGCTTGAGCGCAAAGGCCGCAGAAATCGAAGCCTTAAGGGCCGCGTCCAGATTTGGAGAATCCTGCACGATCTCAACGCTCAGAGGAATCAACGCTGCCAAGGTCCGCGGGTCCAGTGCAACGGGCGAGAATACCGGGATGCTCTCCTGAATATCGTTCGCGGCTTCCACGTGCTCGTAGACGGTAGGATCTCCGTCGATACGGGCAATGGTGGTTTTTCCCTCAATCGGAATGGTGATTGCTCCCGCCTGCATGATACGGGCCTTCTCTCTCACCGCGTCGATGATCTGGCTTGAGATGTATGAGGGCACCGTTGACGATCCGCGCTCAAGAACCTCGCCACGGATCTGCATGCCCATCGAAGCCCTTACGAAATCCCCGATAGACCATGCACCTTGAGCCGGTGCCGGGAACAGGTCGGCCATGCGCTCACCCTTGGCGAGAACGGGAATCGCTCTCCCATCAACCGTTACTGCAAATTTCCCAGGGTCAAGCGGCTTCTTCTTGCCGCCGCCGCCGCCGGGAAACTGGCTTTGGGCAACAGCCGTTTCGAGGGACTCAAGCTGCTGCTTCATCGCCTTCTGGTTTTTTTCATACTCCTCTACTTTTTCAACGTATGCCTTACCCACGTCTCCGATTATTTCCACTACTTCAGCTTTCGTATAACTCACGATAAATTCTCCTTTGTTTTTAATAAATTGTGGTGCTCTCCCGGTCCTGGTGTTTGCTCTCGCTTTTAAGCCTCTCGGCTGCACCGCGCTCTCGCGTTTTGAAACCGGGGTGAAACATCCCCGCCCACTCTCGCGGGCATGGGTGAATATATAGACGCTCTCGCGTTCTATTCATCGTATTTTCTCTCAAGTTCTTCTGCTGTTAGAGCACCTTCAAAAATCTCATCACCCGTAGGGACATTTTCCCATCCCGTAGGCGTATCCGTTTCATTTTTGACCCCCTGTCTCAATTTGTCGGGCGCTAACGCGAAAGGCCACGTCCGGTTCAGTTTTTGCACTGCTCCCAAGATGTGAGGTAGGGGGGTCATGCTTCTGCCCTCACCATGATTGAGGGTGATTATGCACGTTGACCTACCAGCGCGGTTAAGGTCTCGCGCCGCCTGGAGATGCAGGGTAGGGGGTGTCAGCACTGTGGACCTCTCGCCCTGCGAAGAAGCATCTCGTCTATGGTCAGCCGGATCCTGTACGCCCTGAGTGCTTCACGGTAGAGGTCTTTGAAGAGCTTGACCGCCTCATGGTACTGGTCCAGAAATTCCATGTCCGTCATGTTCGCCTTGCTCTCTGCCTGATTACTCATTGCTCGTTCTCCTTGTATTCATTAATGGCATAAACCTTATTCCCAAATAGCTTATGAAGCTGCTCCAGGATACTCCTGACTTCTGCATCCCATTGACCACCAGGGCCTTTCTCAATCTCCGCTGCAAGGTTCTCGTATGATGCCGCCGGGGTCATCCATATGACTTGCCAGCCCTCGCCCTGGTCATAGGTGAACCGTTCACGAGGCAGGGAATCCTTCGCAGAGAAGAACCACTCCACAAGGTGCGCATGGTCTCCCCACTGTAAAATTTCACCCCTACTGACAATATTGACAGAATTGACAGAAATACCCGATTTCCCATTTATGTCATTATTGTCAATATTGTCCTTAGATATGGATTTTGAAAACCACTGCGCTGAAAAGCTCATTTGCCACCCCCTATGACTATGGGATTCGCAACGAAGTAAGGGCCTTTGGGTCTTCCCTTACCGCCTGTCTGCTCCATACCTATATCCTTGATGTATCCGCGTTCTGTGAGTACAGATAGGCCGGGCTTCATCTCAGAAGTGTTCTTGTATCGCCCGGCAAGATCACGGAAGCAGTCCCGAAGAGTGAACTTGTCTCGTTTCTTGCGCTGTATCCAGTCGAGAATGGACTTTGCTGCTTCAGTTGCCGGGTCGCTGCCCATGGTTGAGAATGCCATCTTCGCGTGGTCTGCGAGTAGTGCTGCCAGAGACAAGGCACGACTCATGGTATCTTCTGTGACAGTCAAGGAGCCGGGAAGCTGCGCTTCGATACAGTGGAACACTCCAGCCAAACGTGCAGCCTGTCCAGGGAGCTTGCCTGCCCAATCCCGGAAATGCTCAAATTCACCTCCCGGCCTCATCTGCTCTTCTACTGCCTGCGCGAATTGAAGCCATAGAGCCCTTGCTGTTGGTGAGATAGTCAGTTCAAGATTCGCCCCCCGCATATCAAGCAGAGCCTTAATGCGAGTAGAATATTCCCTTGTCACACTCCCGGGCATCGGGTCTGGAGATATGTTCCTATATCCAACCTGCGACTCGGAGAAGAGATACAGGAATCTTGCCAAGAGGCCGCGCCCACGGAAGCCGGGTTTGTCTGCCATCGAAAGAAGCACGTCCGGTTGAGGGCAAATGCACACCTCAAGCCGGGGATTGTTCAAGACGATAGGATCTCTGCCGATACGGTCAACGCGGTAGGATTCTCCGTTGTGTGCTTTCAGAAGTAGATCAAGGTTCGGGATTCCATCCCTTGAATATCTACCGCCAAAAATGTCAAAAATGCCGCCTTCACTGGAGATGATACCCAGGACCTCGCCCTGTGCTTTTAGTATCCTCGGCAAGCTCTCCGGTGTCGCATCATCGGCAAGCAACCGGGGAAGGTGGGGGATATCCTCAAGAGCTACTTCCTGCGCTGCTATACTCTCGATAAGGGCTCTGCGTTCCTCATCATCAGAGGTTTTCGCGGCCTTGTTCCTCATGCCCTCGATTATTTTTTCTTGGGTTTTTCTCCTGCTCTGTGCTGCCCTTATCTCATCAGCTTTGAATTCTGCTTGCTCGGTCTCCCACTCATACAGTGGAGCTGTTGCAGCCCCCACCATGCCCGTCTTTCGCTCACCAGAAAGCAATGGTGCGAATAGGTAGAGGTTCGGTGTCTCAACGTGTCCCGGCCCCACATGGATGCACTTAACGGCACTGGATACAGCCATAGACACGGCCCCCAGGACTGAGGCAAGCGCCATGGGGTAAGGGATCTGGATTGATCGTGAAGCCTCACGCGTGAAATCGCCTGCCCACCTAGGAAGTATGTTATCGGGGATCTCAGGTGCCTTGCTGTCATTCAGGGGCACAAGCTCCGGCCACTCTTCGAGAGAGCCCTTCCACGGTTCGGCCTTTGCGATAATCTGTGCCAAGCGTGACCAATCATTACCGGGCTCTTTTGCCCAATCAATGATATCACCCTTTTCCGGTAAACCGGGCAGGAGCACCACCTTGACCTCGGGGCATTCGTTCACGAGAGCTCTTGCTGTTTTCTCTGCGAATTTGAGCCCTGGTTCGTCGTTGTCCCGAAGGATAACAATTCTCCTGCCGGATAGCTGCGCGATCATCTCATCGGTGAGATTGCTTCCCGTGCCGCTGTCCATGGACGTTGCCACCATACCCCAGGAGTTCAGAAGATCGGCCTTGGCTTCGCCCTCGGTAATGATTACCGTTCCAGCCTCAAGGACTCGCGGCAAGTTATACAAAACTTGCTCACCACCACGCCCAAGCTGATCGTTTCCATGAAAAAACTGGAAGGACTTCTTGCCGCCATTTTTGGCGGGCTCATACCGGACCTTCCAGTATAAAGGATTGCCCTTTTCATCGGCGAAGGTGAACCGTGCAACCTCTCTAGGCTTGACAGTGCCACCATGCTCTGATAATGTATCACCATTCCCGTAAGTCGCTTCACACTCCCCGTAGCCTTGCCGGGCTCGGGGTGTGTCTGAATCAAGCCGTGATTCTTGGGTATTCATGATTGAATCTCCATTCCATCTGATCGAAGAAGAAGTTGGCAATCTCCCGGATCTCTTTCACCACTGGTTCACTGGTAGGCTTCGAGCCGTGCTGCTTCTCGATGGTGCCCAGGTGCGCCGCGTAGAAAAGACAGTGAGCGTATAGGTCCATGCCCATCACCCGGCCCGTTCAGCTTTTTTCCGCTCTTGCCACTCGATGATTTCAGACTCGTACCATCCGACAGAGTTACCCCCTAGGCGGATACGCCTTGGAAATTTCCCGGCCCGCTCCATCCTCCAGATAGTAACGTCTGAAAGACCTATGAAGGGAAGGAGTTCTTTCTTTCTAATAACCCTATCAAGGCTCATCTCGTCGCCTCCCTGAACAGTCTATCTGGGTCGTCTACCCCCAGAGTATCCGCCCATTTCTTCCTTGATGCTTCGTCCAGATCTTTGTGCCCACGAATCACCTTGCTTACAGTTGATTCGTGTGAACCGATCGCCAGGGCAAAATGAAACTGTGACCCGAAGTGCTCAATGATTTTTGCCTTCAATTTTTTGTTCATCCTGTTACTCCTTTTTTAAATACTGTATACACTATTATGTATTCCTTTTTGTAAAAAAAACCCTATATGTTCGCCTTGTTGAAAATAAGATTCAGATTAAGAATGATCTGTGAAGGCCGATCCACCCGGACATGAACATCCTGATCTCCATCTCCAATGGCAAAGCCCATACTTACACTATCACTTGTATCATCCATAGAGAGAATAATTATAACGGGTGTCTTCGTGAATTGTCCGTTTTCCCATAACTTCAATTCGGGGAGACCAAAGCGTTCTTCCTGGTCAGGAAGCCCTGGCGAAGCTGCTGCTCGTATTGCCGAAAGTACAAGCCTAATCCTAGCAAGAGAAAGGCCCAAGGATGATAGTTCTTTAATCAGAAGAAGGTGAAACACAGATTCAATGTCATACACACGGGCCGTTCCCCTTCCTGTATCCCTTTTAACACCCGGCAGTAATAGCGGTTGCTCGGTGTAGAACAATATACGCCTATCCGGTATGCCAGTAATTTCAGCAACTTCCTTTCTGGTCCATGTGTCTTTTAACATGACTGCCACATTCCCTTTCTCTTCTCCCCTATACATAATACACAATTATGTGTGTTTGTCAAGAAAATAATTTTGTGGACTATCTTCTGAAGGGCAGTACGTTATCAATCTCCCCCGTCTCCATGCCAAGGATATGCATCAACGCACGCTCCCAAGCTTCAAGAGCCTGCCGCTTCTCCTGGTCATAATCATACCGATTGTAGACGGCAAGGATACCCTGCAGCTTATGTCCCAGGACTCGTTCGGCCACCACGTCAGAAATACCCAGGGCCGCAAGCCGGGTCCGCACCGTGCGCCGTAGGTCGTGGGGGGTGAATCGTTCCGCATTTTCTTTGAACCCCATTTCGAGCCGGTGCCGGTCAAGAGCTCGTGCGAGAGAATGCGGCTTAATAGGTGAATCTTCCACATAGGACGATCTGAAAACATACCTACTATTGCATGACAAGGGCCGTGCTTGTTCAATGATCTCCAAGGCCATACTCGTGAGGGGTACGCGCTGCGGTTCTTTGCCCTTCATTCTTTCTGCCGGGATATTCCAGGATCCATTATCAAGCTCATCCCAGGTCATGCCGCATACTTCACCCGGCCTCTGCCCCGTCAGAAGAATCATTCTCATTGCCAGCTTGGAAAGACGATACATGTCTATGGTCTTGTTTTCGAGTTCCAGGGCAGCCCACAGGGTTTTTATTTCATCGTCGGTCAATACCCGGCTTCTTCCTGTCTCTTTGGGCTTCTTGATGCCGACACATGGAGAATGGTCAATGATGCCCCTCTCTGCTGCGAAATTGAAGAAGCGGGTGAGGGCCCCAAGAACTCTATTTGCCCCGATAGGTGCGCGTTCCCTTACTGTGTCAATGAGCAAGACGATATCGCGCCGCCTGATATCCTCAACCTTTCGGCTGCCCCACCTTGGCAAAACATCTTTTTCCAGGAGCCTCTTGGTTTCAGCGCCGGATTTCTTCTTGCTTAACTCGATCTTCCAGAACTCATCCAGCATGCCCTTGATCGTTTTTGCATCGCTCCGGGCTTTTCTTGCCTCTTTCTGCTTCAATCCCGGGTCAACGGGGTTCTTGCCTTCCAAGTCCTGCCGGGCAAGGGCGTGACGTTCA
>Ga0255345_1001890_pt1 | contig 28391 bp, 26 predicted proteins | sample wastewater_treat_6_FD_192415 | JGI IMG/M metagenome (GOLD analysis project Ga0255345, IMG submission 192415) | Wastewater microbial communities from Lulu Island WWTP, Vancouver, Canada - plant20 | ecosystem: Engineered > WWTP > Wastewater > Unclassified | place: Canada: Vancouver, British...
GCATCAAGCGGGACAACTGCAAAGAAGCCTATCTGAACGGCAAGACCGATCCCACTGAGCTGGCGGTGATCTTCGGAGTTTCCGACATCACCGTCCGTAAGTGGGTCAAGAACGGCAAGTGGGACGAGCTCTTCAAAGAAGAGAACCAACTCGACCACGAGATCACCATTGCCCGCAAGAAGGCACTCATTCAAGCGCTCCGGGAATATGCCAAGAATCCTGCCGATACCGCTCTGCAGAGCCTTGTAAGCCTGATGAAGCAGGATCAGAAGGATCGGCAGCCATCCAAAGAACTGAACGACTATATCGTCCGCTTCCTGGATCAGGTGACCGACTTTATGATCGAAAAAGGGCATGAGACCCTGCTTAAGCAGTTCCAGAGCATTCTGCACGATTTGGCAGATTACCTGAGAGTTAGAAATGGATAAATTTACAGCCACGGACATGGTTGCTTCCATACACAACCTACCTACCCTCCAAACCCTCCAAACAGCGGAGCCGTTGCATCCGACTCCGCTGAACCTTCCTACCTACCTACATCCTCCAAGCCAACAGCCCGACAAGGTCAGTCCTCCGACCTCCGGGTCCCCGACGCCCGCCCCCCTGGGCGTCGGGGGGTTATCCGGTTATGCCTAAGAAGTTCATTCAGCGGCATAACAAAGCACTGGCGGAGATCGCATCCAAAACGATCTCCGTCTTGCCTTTTATAGACGATAATCCTGAAGCCAAGGCAGAGAGGATCAGGAGGACAACTGCTGAGGGTTGGGACGCTTTCTCGTTCTTTTGCCATACATACTTCCCGCATATCTTTCCCCTACCTTTTTGCCCAGCGCACGAGACCATGTTCGATGAAACTGATAAGGGCTCAGGCATCATCGCCATTACCGGTTTTCGTGGGCTGGGCAAAACGGTACTCATGGGAGTGGTCTATCCTATTTGGAGGATCATCAAAGGTGAGCACTATGTGATCCATACAGCCGCAGACATAGATCTGGCTCAGGAGAGGACAGCGTTTACACTCCACGAGTTACAGAACAATAAGCGGCTCACTATAGACTATCCGGAGCTGCAGCCCATGGATGCCTTCGATCTGGACTTCTATCTCAAGAATAAAGCCAGGATCAGAGCCAGAAGCATCAAACAATCTCACAGGGGAACTATCAATCCCAAGACTGCCAAACGGCCCGGACTGATAGTCTGTGATGATATCGATAAAGAAGAGAACATGGGTAACCAGTCCATCGGCAAGAGACGTATGGAGAAGATCACTCAAGAGCTTGCCGGAGCACTCTCACCCGAGGGAAATGGCAAGATCATCTGGCTCGGTAACCTGGTACATCCCAACTATGCCATCTGCCAGTTTCAGGAGCTCATATTAGGCGAAATGCGGGCTGATAATCCAGATTTGGACTTAGGATACCAATCGGTTCTGAAAACGCACCAAAAAGCGATTTTGCGCTTCTCTCTCGAAGATCAGCAGGGCAGGTCCACTTGGGAGGCTCAATACCCAACTGCCACTCTGCCCAACCTGCGAGCCAAGTTTGGGATGACGGGTTATCAGCGAGAGATGTTGGGGCAGCCAGTGATCGAAGGGAACATCTTCAAGAACCACTGGTTCACCAAGTATAGATCTCTACCTGAGCCATCTCAGATGAAGCGGGTTTGGCTCTATGCCGATCCTGCCTGGGGCGAGAAGGGCTGCTTCAAAGCCATCATCTCCATCGGCTATGATGGCAATCGCTTCTATGTGATCCACGTCTGGATTCGTCAAACTGAGAACACCAAGTTCTTCAGATACTACTATGATGCCTATCAGGAGCTTGATAGAACATATAGAGTGAAAGCCAGAGCAGCCTGTGAAACCACTTACGGTCAGGCACGTATCCTTGCCGATTTCGATCGGTGGGCACAAGACAACCATCTGCCACCGATATCCCATCGCATCAAGCGGATTGATAACAAGGATAACAAGAGCCTACGCATTGAGAGAACCGAAACCATTATCGAGACGGCCAAGGTGCTCTTTCCGGAGGGGCAGGATACACCCACCCTGATCAGTCAGTTCCTTACCTATCCTGATGGCTATGTGGATGGCTGTGATGCTCTGGCTGGATGCCTGGAGAGGTTCTCCGAATATGATATTGGCAGGAACAGAGTCAAAGTCCGGAGGTTCAGCTTCTGATGAACTACTACGATAAGCTCATGCTTGAGTACTACCGGGTCCTGAATAATGCTTGGAAAACCGAGATCAAGGATGCTGCCAGGCTTGCTATCCAGATGATGAGTGATATGCCACGAGCCGAGAAGATCAACAAGAACGCCATAGAGAAGCTTATGGGCATCATCAATACCCAGTTGGGAGATGACTTCGCAGCACTGGTCAATGAGCCCACCAAAGCGATAATAGACCGCTATGTGCGGCTTGGATTGAGAGACACCCAAGTGCAAGCCCCAACCAAGACCAGTATCGGGCTCTGGGGTATTGATGATCAGCATCTCTCATCCACAATCCAGAAACAACAGCTGTTCTGGATTGGGAATCACTTCGAAGCCGATATCAGGCAAAACTTCGCAGACACACTTTCCAAAGCAATCGAGCAGGGCTATACCAAAGAGATGCTTGCCGATACCCTCAAAGACCAGTTCAATGATCTCACTAACCGATCATCCCATTACTGGCAGGGACTGGCAGAGCATACCGCACTGAGAATCAGGGAGTTTGGAAGGCTGCAGGGATACAAGAAAGCGAAAGCCAGATACTACAAGCTCGTGGTGATCCTGGATGACCGCACCAGTGATATCTGTCGGGCACTAGCAGCCCAGGATAAGATATATCCCCTAAAAGATGCATTGGAAGTAATGGACAATCTCATGGCTCTGGATACTAAGTCCAGTAGCCTGGACGAAGCCCGGGAATACATCAAAGCCCTTGCACCATGGATCAAAGATGAACAGATCGAATACGACTCAGGAATGAACCCGGTAGGCGTCTCCGGAGCGCATACACCGTTCCCACCGTTTCATTGGAAGTGCAGGACTCAAACGATCATTCTATAGATGCTAATTACTATATCCTCAACTTTCAAAGTATCTCAATACCTGTATAAGTCATTAAGTTGTGTTCAGCTTGTCATTTAGAACTATTTAATCTGGATGTTCTTAATGTTAAATACGAAGATATATTCGTTAACTACATCTTCAATCTGTAAAGGTAATAGTACTTGGAAAGTTCTATTTCTGTAGGGTTCGACCTTTGTATTCAAATCTTCTACGGAGTAAGCTGTACTAGGGAATAACGGTATTTCTCTCCATCCACCATACTGACCACTTGAATAGTAAACATTGTCAGTAGGGAAAACAAGATCTTCTATTGAGCCGTTTCTGACAACAATGGTTGGAGGTTGTGGGTTGGTTCTGTCAATGTACTTAACTCCTGAATGCATAACTCTATGGCTACTTCCATCAACATCCACATAAGCCGCTTCGTCCCATATGATTTTGATGGAGTGATTAGTCTTATTTGTTAAGCTGAAATGGATTGCGTCTGTTGTAGGCAACCACAGTACTCTTACCATTTCATCTTCAAATACATACTTATTTACTCCTGCTTCTTGCGTAGTAACGATTTTTTGTTCTCCGTACCTTTCTTTAGCCTGTGCTGGTCTTTCAACTTCCTGAAGTTCGAAGTCATAAAGTGCTTGATTGAAAGTAACGCAACCCATCAAACCAAACAGCATTATGATGCATGTCACTAAATAGATGGCTGGCTTCATGATTAACTCCTTTGTTATTTATTTCTATCGGAATGATTTATCTACCAATCAGACCTTACCGAAGTAATGTACTCGCCAAGGACTGAAGGAGTGTACTCAAGCAAGACTATCGCTTGATCAAACAACTCCTCTACTTTCACTAAAGAGATAACTTCAAACGGATCGATACTAGGTTGGTTGTCTCTATCCGTTGGATACCTGAAACTAATCGATTTGTTATCGATCAATCCTAGGCCCTTGAAATTATTACATCCATCAATTAGTTGTTTGAGGCATGTTAAGAGGTTTCCCATTTGCGCCTGAGTTGTTTGTTCAATTTCTATTTGATGTTTTTCTTTAATAATTCGTAAAGCCAGGCTCAGCTGGTCTTGAAACTCGATCATGAGTTTTGAAATGTCGTGGCAGTTGCTCAGTTTAGTAAACCCCAGGGAACTATTTGTGTACTTCACCAAATACCGGATATTGGCTTTGAGTCCAATCTCTAACGCATGCCTTGCAATAAACAGGATTGGGAATGACATGAGGTCTACTGAGCAATTCTCATCCTCAGTAGCTTTTATAAGTGCTTTGAAAGCATATTTGTATGCCCTTAAGTATGAAAAGAAATCTGGGTACAGCCCTACATTCGCTTGCAACAATGCTGATCTTTCTCGAGGGCTCATGTGCATATTTATCCTAAGCCTCAAACCCCTGGTACACACTTTCAGGTAAGTAATATGGACCGCCTTTACCTTCAGAGCGCTGTTTGGCAATATACTCAGATGTCCACGCATCTAAAGCCGTCTTTATAGGTTTCATTCCAAACTTCACATGAAGTACTATATGAGTTTTCAAGATAGGCGGGCATAAACCAGAATCCATAGATTTTAATCCATTTAAATTTGCACAGATAATCGGAATATCCAAGTCAATAGCCGCCTGAATTTCCCATCTGACAAACGTGTATAAATTTTTCGTGTGTTCACCTACAAGCAAAACGAAAGACTTAGTGTTGTTTAAACGTTCTCTAAGCCTTCTTTTAATAGTATCTTCTGAACTTGTCTTCATCAGATTATTCAGGTCATGAGCATTATGGAAATCAAAATCGATTTTATCATTCTCTTTCCAAGCTGTCATCATGCGATAATACTGAATATCTGTATCAGCATCGAAAGCTACATAAGTTTTATTACGGTAAGACATTCAACCCTCCTTTTTGGGTTGTGGTATGGATTGGCTTAAAATTATGACTAAAAAGATGAACGAGATCACTTGCTGAGTTGTTTGAAGGTATAGTCCGAAGGTATTATCAACCCACAAGGGACAAGGCAACAGAAACGTATTGGAAAGACTGTACTGGAGCACACTGAAAAAAGTGGATGGAGCGCTATTTCGCCAATGGATAATTCTCGATAGTCCATTCCAGTATAAATAGACGTAACATAATACATTGAAAGCAATTGCAAGCATTAAAGTTAGAAATCTCCTAGCCTGCCAGTGTGAGCAATTGTCACTTGGTTTTCTCCAAACATGGTGGTAGAAGTAAGTAAAAACATTCATAATGAGTAGATACAGCACAATTCCGAGATTAACAGGATTCTCGGGCAGGAATATAAACAGAGAAACAAGTATGAACTTCAACACAATGAATATGTCTATCGCCCAATTATAAGTTGCTTTTTGATTTATCTTCTTATGTAGGAGTCTGCAGAATTGATAGACAAGGATTTTAAACCACTCAACAAGGTTTAGAGCCCAAAGAGTTTTTATTATCACAGAGGCGATTACGTAGATAAAACCATACTCAGATCTTACCTTGTATTCCCTGGTCAGATAAGACAGCATTTTATCAAAGCGCTGCTTTAGCTTTCTTTCCCGGGACACTCTTTTGTTCTTCATGAAGGTATGGATAATCCCATGGCTACTATGCGATTGATTAATCTTATTCTCAAGTCCGCCCCATCTTTCCATAGGATGTGTTTAATATGACTTGTATCGAATTTCATGTCATTTTTTGCACTATCCTCACGACAAGTGAGAACTACAGGAATCCCAAGCCCGTAAGCAAAGCCTGCTTCATAGTAGACATTTTGGCTTGCATCTGTAACATCTGCAATTACAAATCTGCTCTTCCGAATGCCAGCTATAATGACATCCGTTATGCTATTACCATGATCATCATCCAGAGTTACATACGGAATTAACCCACATTCCGATATTGCCGGAGCAATAGCACTATAATAGATTCCCTTCATTATCTCATTTGTATCGAAGTGAAAAGCTACAAATACTTGCTTTGAATAGGGACTTTGTTCTTTAAGCTCCTGTACTTTTTCCCATCCTTGTAGAGTTAACATTAGAAACTCATCCGAAAGATGGAGCCTTCCACCATTATCCAATATTGGATTATCTTTCCCTCGACCCTTAATATAATCTAACTCATATGCAGATTTCACGATAAAGCAAAAATCTGATTCATTCTTAGCAAAGCAAATTGGATAGTCTTTTGAAGAATCAAATCGCACGAAATCAGATAAAGAGGCTTGATGGCTTGCTATGTATTCAATTAGCATATCAACTTGTCGTAATGGTGTAGAAGGCAGAATAACACCCTCCATGAGATCGTTTTTAGTCCTTATGGGCATAATAGACGAATTGCCAGATTGTTCACGAATAATTGATTGCCTTTTCAAGCATCCAATAAATTCACTTCTTGGAATTGTTTTGTTATTGACTATATCATTGACCAATAGCCTGTTAACATAAACAAAACCACAGCAATTACACTGACCAGAAAAGAACAAATCGATAGGATCTGCAGTAGTAGATTTTAAACTTACTTGGCAGTCTGGTCTCTCACATATTGGGCATTTTACGTTGTCCATATCACTCATTTACTAAGTATTCCAGAGATTGTCTATCAGTTCTTTGATTTTATGCTCATAAATTGTTATAAGCTGCCGGGAGCCGTTAATAAATTCATGTTCCATATCAATTTTATCGATGATGGAGTGTTGGATTTGAAGGTCAGGCAAGGGGATATTTAAATCACTCACATCACTTTGATTAATGCTAGGGTAAGAACCTTTACCCATCCTTGATATCATCTGATCAACCATATAATCTGATAACAGCATGTAGTACATGTACTTTGGATGTATTAAATCGTTTGCTCTCAAAACTGCGAAACCAGTCGAAACAATAGTTCTATCTGGCACAGTATCAAAATAATAGAAGGCTTTCAGATTAGGTCTCACAGTAGAGATTATCACGTCCTGAGGTTTGACAATTCTACGGGCTCGGGATGGTGCTTCTGATATGGAAATTCGATTTAATCGTGCTATCGAATTTGTGGAATTATCGATAGAAGCAATGTCGATGTAAGTAAACCAATCATCCCACAATTCTGATGGATCTGATGACTCTGGATTTACAGAACAAACATCCTTCATTTTCACTTCACCCCAATCTGGATCGATATTGATAAGCGGCTTCCAGTTATCCAATATCTGCTTTGCACCATCAATGATCCTCTGATAGGAATCAATTTCAGTAACTACCTCTTCCTGTACTGAAAGAGATGGTAATGGAATTTGAAACTCAGCTAAAGTAGACAGGTTAAGGTTAGAAATGTTTGTTGTTGTGTTTGCATTCGTTTTAAAATAATCCCACGCAGCCTTTGATCTAAGAATTCTGATCAGATATTCACTCATTACTGAGTCGCCAGGCCTGATGACTGACATAAAAGCACCAAATGATAACTTTTTAACGTCTGAGTTAACCAGAGTCGTTCTTCCTAACAAGTTCAGGCTGTTTGCTGTAGATATCAAAATATCACCAGGTTGAAGAAGTTTTTTATCATCTTTAAGTAGTGAGATTGGAATATGATAAAGGTCTTTGTCGACTATACCTGATTCCTGAGCCGCCTTTGTTGTAACTACCGGCAGAGAACCATTACCTGCATTCTCTAATTGATCAGATTTAGAGAAAGTAATCCCACGTACAAACTCAGCAACATCTCCTAGACGTGTTATCTGGTACTTACTATGCATTGTCTGTGCTAATTGGTATCGTTCTCCACTAAGATTGAAATCACCGCTCTTCGCTAGTACTGACTTATCCACTAAGATCACATCCTTATCTGGGGCATGAAACTCATTCCCTGAAAGTATTGCATTCCTATAAGTCATCGCATTGGCGAAAGCAGTAGGTAAGTCGTTTGCCTCTATTGGTCGCCTTTGTGCCCCGAGGTCAAAGCCATCGTTATTGATCTTGAGAAAGATGATCTTATCAATCTTTTTGGCTAAAGCTCGGTCGATCCACAGGATAGAGGTCTTAACTCCAGCATAGGGATTGAACACTCCACCCGGCAGGGAGATCACGCCAACAAGGTAGTTCTCTTCCACGAGTAGTTTTCTAAGCTGCTTATAAGCGCCCCCACTCTGGAAGATTATGCCTTCTGGTACAATAATGCCGGCTTTACCATTGGATGTGAGGTGCTCAAGCATGTAGTCCACAAAGAGTACTTCGCTACGTTTGGCTTGTATCGTGAATTTCTGATGGGGTCGGATACCACCCTTGGGAGTCATGAAAGGTGGATTGGCGAGGATAACATTGGCATATTCATTCCAGCGGTCGGTGCTTGTGAGGGTATCATACTCATAGATCTGGGGAGTGTTAAAGCCATGTAGGTACATGTTGACAAGGGAGAGCCGCACCATCTCAAAGGCGATGTCGTAGCCCTTTAGGTTTTTATGTAGGAAAGCGCGTTGATCTGGCGTGAGTAGGTCTCCATTGTATTTCTTGCCGTTTTGAATCACCAGTTCATCTAGGGGGGTATTGTGGATGGTAAAGGTGTGTGGGTCAGCGTTCTTGTCGTAGTTGGAACTGTTGGTCTTGATTATATGTTTATAGGCCGAGATCAGGAAACCAGCAGTCCCACAGGCGGGATCAAGGATGCTGTCTTCCTTTTGCGGGTCAATCAGTTCTACCATAAAGTCAATTATATGCCTGGGAGTCCTGAACTGACCAGCGTCACCTTGTGAGCCGAGGACAGCAAGGAGATACTCAAAAGCATCGCCCAGCTTTTCACTGTGCTCATAGGTGAATTCATCGATGCACTTGAGAAAGAGCTTAAGGGTTTCCGGGTCCCGATAGGGCAGGAAAGCGTTCTTGAAGATATCCCTGAACAGAGTAGGAATAGATGCATTATTGGGTATCTTTGCCAAAGCATCCTGATATAGCATGACCCTACCTTCGCCACTGAGCTTATGATCGAATAACCTATTCCAAGCATACTGGGCAAAGTCTCCGGCAAAGTATTTGGGGTTGCCTCCCAACTCTATGGATTCATTGTCCATGTCGTACATGAATTTATATATCAGAGCAATAGTGATCTGCTCCACTTGTGAGCTGGGGACAGGGACTTTGCCCACCAGAATGTCTCTGGCATCGTCAATTTTCTTTTTGGTGACTGAATCTAACAATCTATCTCCTACATGAACTTATTAAGGATTACATAGTCCTTAATGTATTCTGGGATGGTTACTCGCCAACTATCTTTAACCGCTTTGAAATCTTTCATGGCAAAGCGAGGATAGGTATTGAGTTCAGCATAGTCTTTATGGTCGATTATGTCTCTCAACCGGTTGTCTGTCACATAGGCCTTGAAGTAGTATTTGAGAGCCGGAACATTGTCGGCAGAGCTTGGTTTGTAGATAGATATAAATTTATCGAATTCGGTATTAAGCAGTTCGTCTTTGGATTTGAAGCCTGGGATCAAGCCAAAAGCTTTCTCCACAATCTCTCTGAGGGTTAGCCTGCGATCAAGTTGCAAAGAATGGCGCAGCTTCTCCAGGGTAAAATGCTCTTCAGGTTTATCAATCATGGTTTGATTGATGTAATCTAATACAAAGTCCCATTTACCATCGTCAACACCTTGCTGGATCACAGGGTCTTGTTTGATCTTCTCTTCAAATTTTTGGAAGAACATCCGATCTATCTTCATGCCCTCTGCACCGATGACCTTACGTTCTATCTTTGCCAGAGGATCAGGAGTGTGAATTTCTGCACCAGTGGCTTGAGGTTGAGGAGGTTCCCCGCCAGCAGGAGGGCTGGTTCGTTCCGTGAAAGCAGGGAGTGCAAGAACCTGGTCATAATCAAATTTCTCTTCAAAATACTCACAGACGGCAAAGAAATCAAAGAGGATAAAGCCTGTTTTGATCATGTCTTGGTTTTGCTCCTTAAGAGCGGGATCGATAAATTGTTCGCAGAAGTCGTGCCTTCTGGTGCCCCTGCCTTTAATCTGGATAAACTCTGACGGTGAGAAAATAGGGCGCATCAAAGCTATGTTTAGGATATCCGTGCAATCGTATCCGGTGGTCATCATACCTACAGTGACACATATTCTGGTCTTGGAACTGCGGTAATCAGAATTGAAGTTGCCTCTGCCGGAGAGGTTATTGTTGGCAAAGTTTATACTCATCTGCTGAGCCGTTGGGATGATGGACGTTACCTGCATGGCAAAATCGGAATTGTACTTGCCGGGAAACATCTTATCAGCCATCACATTAAGGATTTGGGTGATCTTAGTGGCATGCTTTTGGCTAACAGTAAAAATGATGGATTTGCCGATCTCTCCGCTGATCGGGTCATACATCGCATTTTCCATAAAAGTCCGGCAGAGAGTGACATTGGTATTGTGAGAGTAGAAGCGTTTTTCAAAATCTTTCTCTTCAAAGTAAGTGATGGTATCTTCGCCTTGGGGGTTTGGTTCCACATAGGCATAACCTTGATCTGAAAGCAACTGGGTAGTAACCTGGGAACGAGCATCGATCACGGTCGGACTGACCAGATAACCATCTTTAACACCGTCAACCAGAGAATAACGAAATGTGGGGATTCCGCTTTTGCAGCCAAAGGTTTCATAGGTATCCAGTAGCAATCTACGCTCATAATCCCTGGGGCTGTTCCCGTCAGGAACGGCATTTTTTATGTAATCTTTGGGAGTGGCGGTTAATCCCAGTTTGTAACCTACAAAATACTCAAAGACAGCTCTGGCATTACCGCCAATGGAGCGATGCGCTTCATCCGAGATCACCAAGTCAAAATCTGTGGGGCTAAAATGAGTTCTGTATTTGTCTCCGGATAAGAGGGATTGAACGGTCGAGATGACTATCTCCGCCTTCCGCCAATCTTCTTTAACTTCCTTATAGACGACAGATGTGAAGTCGTTTTTTAGGTATTTTACCATATTGCGTTGGGCTTGATCTTCGAGTTCGAGCCGATCAACCAAAAACAAGACTCTATGAGCGTTTCCGGTCTTAAGGAAGAGTTTCATTACCGCTGCTGAGATAAGGGTTTTTCCGGTGCCTGTAGCCATCTCAAACAGGAAACGATTAGCACCATTGCGTACAGCGTTTTGGATAGATTCAACCGCTTTTACTTGATAAGGTCGCAGAAGGCTGAGATTGTGTTTCTTAAGGTATTCTGACTTAGTGTCATCGTTGTGAAAGTCCGGGTTTTGGTCGTAGTCATGTTTTTGGGTTATGGCGATGTATCCGGTGGTGATAATTTCGTTTACCAACGCATCAGGATCTGGGTTGTAATGTTCATATCCCTTCATTGACTCTGGAGATGGGAATTTGGTGATAATATATGGATTTCCCTGCTGCGTATCCCAGAAGTAATGCAGATTGCCATTGGAGAGCAGGATAAAGCGACAATTCTGTGATCGGGCATAGGCTCGAGCTTGCTCCTTGCCCACAAGCGGATTGTGCTTTTCTGACTTGGCTTCCAGAACGATGATGGGATGGGAGTGCTCGTCCAGAAGTAAAAAGTCAATGAAGCCTTTGGATGAGGACTCAAAGTCATTTCCATACTCATCTATCATCTTTTGAGTGATTTTCGTCTGGTTTTCTAAGATAATGTTGGTTTTCTTGCCCTTTTCATCAAAGAACCGCCAGCCAGATTCTTTCAGCAATTCGTTTATCTTTATCCTAGCAGAAGCTTCTTTCATACATTACAATCCCTATTCGGGTTTGAGTTCGTAACCCCATTGTGTATCAGGATTAAATCCCGCTTTTTCCATAGCTTTTCTACATTGATGAACTATTGCTACAGAGCCATGGTTCCCATCGTAGTAATATCCTGTATTCCCTATCTTTTTTGGATTTCGTGGGAAATAACTAGGATCTCTCGAAACCTGGCATGTTTTAGGTAGGTTTGCACTTATTAGTTTATCAAGGATTACTTTGTAAGTAAACTCCTTTACTTGCTGCCAAGTTTTGGCAGGATACCATTCATCTATAACAAACACATTAATGGGATCTTTCTTAGCAAAATCAGGAGGCTGCAAATCTATGTTCAGAAGAGAGCGTTCCTTACTGCCATTATTAGATTTCTCTGCCGTTTTGGATTTGTCCGAGTCCTGCGGTTGAGCTTTGATTCTTGAGCTATTATCCATCAAGTATGATTCGGCTTCAGATTCGGATATCGTTATTCCGCTTTGAGCTACTATTTGGACTATCGCTTCAGTCAACCTGGGGAATGGAGGCTCTTGAACTGTTTTTTTAGCTATTGGTATTGCATCTTCTATTGCCCGCTGTGTTTGATTCAATTGAAGATAATCCTCTGCTTCTTTCTTGGCTTTTCCTGACTCTATAGATTCTTTGCTTAGAAAAAGTTGGAATGATTCACAAAGTTCATCGAGATCGTCATTTCTAATGTCTAGGACTTTGAAACACTTTTGTGAGAATTCTCCACCTGTTTGTGAGTAATAAAAACGCCACTTCTCACCATCAGTCATAATTGCAAAAAGTGCAGTATTATCCCTACAGTAGTCCCTTAGTTGTTTTTCAATTCTTGAAATCTCTTTTTCCAGTTTCCCATGCTGTTTTATCTCAATATAAGCAGTAGGAATGTACTTAGTTTGAAATAAAGCAATGTCTACCTTTGTGGCATCCTCTGATGGTACAGGTTTGTACTCAGAGTTAACTTCAAGTGGATTCCATATATCCCATCCAAGTTCAGAGAGAATCCTCGCAACTAGCGATAAACGGACATGCTCCTCACACTGGTACAGATGGTTCTCTAACTTGTACCGTATGTCTTTTAATACGTCTTTCATGATAAACCTTTAGCCTCGCAGAGTGGTTTTTCTTATATTTACAACACATCAATTCTGTCAACCACAAAAACTGTCTCATCCTTGCCCATCCTGATTTGTCAGCATACAGGGTAGTGCTTTCCTGGCTCCGGATCAATGATCACATCTGAAACCAGGGAGATAGCATGACCGAAGCGTTGATGAACCGAATCAAAGCTCAGTTGGTCAGACATGAAGGTCTGCGGCTGAAGCCATATCGCTGTACAACAGGCAGACTAACCATCGGCATCGGCCGCAATCTTGATGACCGAGGTATCTCCCAGAAAGAAGCTTACGCAATGCTGGAAAGGGATATCCAGGATTGCGAGCAGTGCCTGATCGATGAGATACCCGAGTTGTACAATAAGCTCGATGAGGTTCGCCAGTCGGTACTGCTCAACATGTGTTTCAATCTCGGTATCAAGGGACTCCTCGGTTTCAATAATACCTTGGCTTTTGTCAAAGCCGGAGACTGGGAACGGGCTGCCAATAACATGCTGGCCTCTAAGTGGGCGAAGCAAGTAGGAATGAGAGCAATAGAGCTTTCCGAGATGATGAGGAAGGGTCAGTGATACCTATTCCGGTCGAGACCGATGCTATGCTCGCTATCCTAAACCTGCCCAAAGAGATGTCAAACAATGGCATCTTCAAGGAGCATCAAGGCCTGGTAATGGAGATGATCCATTCCTTCGTGTTGCAGCAGATTTATGATCATGCAACTCACGATGATCTGCCTGAAGATGACCCACTGCTCATCTCTTTTCGTTTTGGGTTTTCGTTCCTGATGCTGCACTCCACTGCCGAGTTTCTCAATTTGAAGACACTTGGCGAGGGCATAGTCAAGACCGTAGGATTAGACCAGTCTGCCACTGAACTGCTCACAGGGAGCGAAATAGACGCATTTAAAGCCAATCTTGAACTAAGGGCACTGACCATCCTGCAGGCCTATCTCAACCCTGCTGGTCTGGATCGCCTGTTTGAACTCAAGCCCAGACAAGCTCGTCCTATCCGGGTAGGAGTGATCTAATGCCAGATCGTGATGTAACATCTCCGGATGAACTGATGATCGAGATCTACCGGGCCATCTATTCCGCACTGGAAAGCCGATTGCATCTGATCGGATCGACCATCGATGCTGATGCACGCAAGGAGATCCTGGCACAGCAGATCTATGACAAGGGCGACTTCTACGGCAATACCGGTTATCTGCTGCAGACTACAGATACAGCCATGATTCTGAGAGTCGGCTCCAATGTGAAGCATGAGCCTTTCATTTTGGGCGGCAAAGTGCCTTCCTGGACTCCGATCGCTCCACTAATTGCTTGGGTCGAACGCAAGCACCTGTCTTGGACTGATAAAGAGACAGGTAAAGCTCTGACCGTAGCCGAGATCGCCTATCTCATCCGGGGCAAGATCAAGCGGGAAGGCATCGCCGCCCGAAACGTATTCGCATCTGTGATCGCTAACCGGGAGCAGTGGATATATCAGCAACTGAACAGCATCGAGGTGAGCCTATGACCGCCCTTGAGAAGTACCAAGCCGAACGCAACCGCATCTCTGAAGCTCTGAATCTTGCTGGAGTGGCAGAGACCCTATACAACAAGGACAATATCCCCAAGAACCTGCCCTGCGCAATCCTGATCCTCGATTCCGAGACTGGTAAGCATGGCACATCCAGGCAGTATGTCGATACCGATATCGCCTGGACGGTCTTCCTGATCGTCAATGCACAGAATGCAACCGATCCAGACTCTGAGCTATATTCACTCAAGGAGAAGTTCCGGAGTTATTATCAGAAGTTGATGAACCGGGACCTGCCCAGTATCGAGTACTATACCAGCCGCATCGATGGCACCCGTCTGGTCAGGATCGCCAAGATTGACCTGCTGAAAAGCGGTAACGGAGCGGGTTCATGAGAGTGATGCGTATTGGTGCCTACAACCTGGCAATCAGCTCTGCTGCTGATCTCCTGGAGACCAAATACAAGCCTGAGCCGATTGACTTATCCAAGTGCAGCCGGATTGGGAAGCAACTGATCTCCAAGGCAGCCGAGACCAAGAAAGTGGTCTCTCAGCCCTACTCTATGAGCAATCTACTCAACCTCCTGGATACCGATGAGTACCATTCCGGTTGTGTGGATGCCCTGTCTATGGCAACTGTGATGGAGTTCGACTGCAAGAACAGCCAAGTCAAGTCCTGGATGGAAGCTGCTGAGTTCCCTGCCTGTGAAGACCAGACCACCATCCTGGCAGATCTGATGAAGTTCTATCTGGCTTGTGGGAATGGCTTCCTGATCAAGATGCGGAACGCCCAAGGCCAGTGGATGGGACTGGAGAGGATGCTGCCCAGTGAAGTGCAGATCGTGGAGAACTATGATGAGTTCGGCTTCTTCAAGCCCAACTACATCCAGGTCAAGAACAACCAGAAGAAGGACTTCGCCTATGCCGATATCATCCATATCAAGAAAAGCACCCACAAGAGTAATGCCTGGGGCTTAGCCTGCTTGCCCATAGCTATTAATGTCGAGATACTCTCCGAGATTAAGACCTTCGACTACAACAATTTCAAGAACGGTCTGATGATCGACTATTTCGTGATTGTAGAGGGTGGCACTCTTAGAGATGGGACCGTCACCGATGAGCAGGGCAATGAAGTACTAACCGATGCTTATACCGAGATCGAAAAGGCACTCACAGAAGTGAAAGGTAATGCCAAAAGCCACTCTACGGTGCTGATTGAGAGTGAAAGCCGGGATGTCAAGATACGCCTCGAACCACTGCGACAGCAGGACAGGGAAGGTGGTTTCCTCAGTCTCAAGAAGGACCTCAGGGAAGGCATCCTCGCTTATCACAGGGTCCCGGCAAGGATTGTCTCACAGCTTATCCCAGGGCAGCTTGGTGGCGATAACCGCAGTGACATGGCTATGTTCTACCACTTCGTGATCAAACCGCTGCAGGAGCGCCTTGCGCTCACTTTGGCAATAGAGTTCAACTATGAGTTCGACTGGAAGGTCAAACCTGATGACTTCAACTTCGGCAACCTTACTGATACTCTGCAATCTGATGATGAGCGGCTTTTCATGCAGAACCGGAACTTTGGAAGTAAGTGAACAATGAAACACAAGCAAATAGACAACAATCAACTACATACCCAAGGAGGTATCGTGTATCCATTCAAGAAACGCACCATTCAGAAGGGCGAACTTCGTAACGTGGAAGTCGAGCTGGTCTCGCTCCTGTTTGATGAGATGACTCCCGCCAATCAGAAGGGCTTTGTGGTCAAGAACGCTTCCGGTAGAAGCTTCGAGCACAAGATCAACTCCACCAAGTTCAAGAGTGAAACGAGTGGCACTCAAGGACGGCTTTACGTCACTCTAATGGAACCCAATATCCACGATTCCCAGGGTGATTATTACACCCGGGAAGAGATTCAGAAGTCCTGCGATCACTTCGCCAAGCATGGCTTAGTCGGCAAGTGCGATGTGAATCACAACATGCAACCCGTACCGGAGTTTACCGTAGTAGAGAATTACATCCTCAAGACCAGTGACAGAGAGCATTTTCCCGATGCTAAAGTCGGCTCTTGGGTACAAGTCCTCAAGTGCGAAGATCTCACAAGTGATCTTTGGCAGAAGGTAGAGAAAGGCGAGTTCAACGGTGTCTCTATCTACGGACGAGCCGATGACTACCGCAGTGCGGAAGCGAGTCTTGCCGAGATCAAGAACGAGTTGAATTCGCTTCGTAAAGTCGCGGAGCATAACAACAACTCCGATCTGCAGAAGGGCATCACAGCCATCACTGAGAAGATCAGTGAGTTGGAGAAGGGTAACCCCAACCTCCAGCTTGGCGATGCCATCCACAGCATCGAGAAGAGCCTCAAAGACCTCTCCGTAACCATGAGCAGAGCCATCTCCAAGAGCATTCCCGGTGAGCCTGATGCTAACCAGTCCAATGTGGACAAAGAGGTTACCATCGACGGCAACAAGATCATGGTCAAGGCCAGCCACCGTGAGATCTACAAAGGTATCTCCGATGTGGACTCCGGCAAGGCCATGAACATCCTGACTGCCAATACTACTTCTCTGTTTATCGATGAGGTGATCGGTAGCCAGCCGGGAGACACCCTCTCGGATATCTCGGTGCTGCCCCTGCTGAAAGACGAGAAGATCGACGTCGGCCTGATCGATGACCTGGTCTTCAAGAACTCCCTCGATGGCGCTCTCACTGCTCAGAACGTGAGTACTGCAGACCTCTCCGTTCCCACCGGGATACTCAATGCCGAGTTCACCTTAGGGAGAGATGTGGTCGAGTTCTACAAGGACAAGTACGGTGAAGATGCCTTCGGAGCCTATGTGGAGAACCACATCGCCATGAAGACCGAGAAAGCCATCCGCATGCTGCTCTTCAAGGGTGATCGAGCCTCTGCCACTGCCAAGATCAAGGCTCTGGATGGAGTGATTAAACTGGCAACTACAGCCACCGACATTACCAACCTCTCCAAGGCAACCTACACCGACTGGGCGAAGCGCTTCGAAGCTGCTCTCCTGGCATTCTCGGATGAGATGCTGGAAGAGCAGGAGAACTTCAAGTTCTACGTTAGTCATAAAGACCTGATCCGCATCCGGGCTGAACTCGCCAAGCGTGAGACCGGAGCCGGAGATCGCCTGTTGCTTGAAGGTGGCAACGTCTCCTTTGCGGGTATTCCCGTAAAGCCCCGTCTCATGGATGCCGATTACATCATCGGCGGTCTGCCCAAGTTCATCATCATCGGCTATCGCACTGATGCCGAACTCAAAGTCGAACACCACGGAAGCGATTGGAAGTATCACTGGTACATCCGTATCCGTCCCGGTATCACCTACATTTCCGGCTTCGTGAAAGTGTTCAAACTCACCACGTAGTTAACAACCTAACAGATAAAGGAGTATTTATGGACTTCATCTTCGCCAATCAGGAGTTTATCCTGGGTCTGATCTCGGCTCTGGTGGTCTGGATCATCTCCAGAACCACCGGAAGTGTAATCGACAAGGCCAAGGTAAACTCGGCTCTGGCTATCATCCTGGACATCATCCAGGACATCAAGATCAACCCTGCCACTAAAGACCTGGATGACTATGCCAAGAAGCAACTGGCAGTGGAGCGGGCTACCAAGTCCCTCCCGGCCAAGCAGACTAAAGTCATCCTCAAGGTCTTCGGCACTATCGGAGGAGCCATCGAATACGTGTTCCACAACCGCAAATGGCTCTTTAGCATCGGCAAGGCGATCAAAGGGGTGTTCTGATGCCCAACCCTATCACACCACCCACTTATCCCGCCCCTATGACCGAGGGTGACCTCAGCTTCAGCAAGCTGATGGATGTCTTGATTGCCGATCTCGTCTATTTCGGGATCGGCACCTACGATCAGACTTCCATCGATACGCTGTATGCCACTCAAGGCTCGGTCAAGACGGAACTGACCACCAACTTCGATCTGCTCGGCGAACTGGCCGAGAAGCCCGGTAAGACGGACTCCAAGCTTTCCAAGCTCAAGACCCGCAATTATACCATCCCGGGCAAGAGAACCAGCACGGTCGAACTTAACATCTCCGGACTCTCCACCAAGCAGAAGAACTTCCTGGAGAGCACTCTGTTCATGAGCAAGGACACCACCATCGTGGTGGTCTCCAAAGAGTATGACAGAGCTGTGATCTTCACCGGACTCCGCTGGACAGTTGACTGGTCGGGAGAGGCTGACGGCCTCTTCAATGTAGTCATTTCCACTGAGTTCTCCGGAGTAACCTCCAACAAGATATACCTGCTCAAGGATATCCCTGTGGGTGTCTGATCTAACAGCACTTCGCAACTACACTCTGAATAAACAAGGAACTAAGATGGATTGCCTGTGTAAACCTGAAATCAAAGAGAAAATCGATTCAGTGCACGAGGAGATCTATGGCAATGGTGACAGCAGCAAGTCACTGGTAACCAGAATGGCGAGAGTGGAGACAAACATGAAGATACTTCTGTCCGTCTCCACCTCCCAGTTCTTCCTGCTGTTGGGCATTGCCCTCAAGATGTTCTTCGGCAACTGAAAAAGGACTATTCTATGAAGCGAGAACCCAAACTCAGCTATAGCCAACTGCGGCAAATACTCTGCCTCACTATCTCCAATGCGACCCTGAAAGCCAAGCTGGAGGACTTCCTCTCCGGCCAGGTAGCCAAGGTGAGTGAGGTGGAATTGCTGGAACTGATCAGCCAATCGGAAGCCGATAAAGAGCTGATCAAAATCATCTCAGGAAGAGAACCTGACGAAATGGATGCCCTTGAAGCCCTGGAGCATATCTCCGCTTTTTTCGTCTATATCAGAGCCAACAAAGAGAGGTTCGCAGGTTGGCTCGGGAGTTTCGGATTGGCGGTAACAGCGTCTCTAAATACCCCTTCGAGAGGTTCGAAATGATCCTGCGTAAACTGGGCTTCACCAATGATGATTTCAACAAGATGACTCTGCCAGAGCTATACCTCAGGCTCTGTATCACCGACCCAAAAGCCTACAGTGGAGACGCATAATGGATGCCATCATCGGCTGGATAGGCGGCAAACGCCTCCTGAGAAAGGTTATCGCTCCCTTTGTCCCCAAGGATATCACCGGGTATATCGAACCCTTCGGTGGTGCTGCCTGGATGCTCCTCTACAAAGAGAAGTGGGGAGAGCTGGAAGTCTATAACGATCTGGATAACCGCCTGGTCAATCTCTTCCTGCAGGTGAAGTATCATCCTGATGAGCTGATCAAAGAACTGGACTGGTTAGTCGCCAGCCGCAAGCTCTTTGGTGATATCCTCAAGCAGGAAGGATTAACCGAGATACAGCGTGCTGCCAGGTTCATGTTTCTGATCACCAGATCATTCGGCAGCAAGGGTGACAGCTTCGGCACCTCTCAGAAGCGTGGCACCTCCAGTATGTATAACCGACTGGAACGCATCAAAGAACTCCACAGACGCCTGGATATGGTGATCATCGAGAACCTCTCGTATGAGAAGGTCATAGAGAAGTATGACACCAAGAGCAACTTCTTCTACTGCGATCCACCCTATATGCTGGGTTACACCTATGAGAACTCCAAGCAGTTTAGCCATGAAGACCTGTGTGCCAAGCTCAAGAAGATCAAGGGCAGATTCATCCTCAGCTATGATGATAATCCAGAAGTGCTCAAGCTATACAAGGGTTTTGATATCAAGCACGTCACCAGAACCAAGGGCATCAATCGTAAGGTAGGCAAGAGCGAGTTCAATGAAGTGATCATCGCCAACTTCCCACTGGAGGATCAATGAACAGCATCATCTCCTGGGTAGGTGGCAAGCGTATTCTCCGTAAGAAAATACTACCGCTTATCCCCAAGCATGACATCTACTGTGAAGTCTTTGGCGGTGCGGCCTGGATACTGTTCGGGAAGAGTGCCAACAAGGAAGACTGGCAGCTTTCCAAAAAGAGTCGCTATACTGAGGTCTATAATGATATCAATGGCGATCTGGTGAACTTCTGGAGATACATAAAACAGCATCCTGAAGCGTTTGTGACTGAGTTGAACCAGTACTTAGTATCGAGGGAGATGTTCGATAACTTTATGAAGCATGAACCCAAAACCGAGTTGGAAAGAGCGATCAAGTTCTACTATAACCTCGCCTGCAGTTATGGCTCACGCAGTAAAAACTTTTGCGTCAATCAGGGCTACAAGTATATGCCCCTGAGGAATCTGGATAAAGTAAAGGAAGCATCGGAACGATTGCGCCATGTGATCATCGAAAAACAGCCTTGGGAGAAGATCATAGCCCGTTTTGACCAGCCCCACACGTTCTTCTATCTGGACCCTCCCTACTATACCAAGGAGCACATCTACGAACGTGAGGACGCAGATACCTTCAACCAGCATGAAGAGCTGGCGGAAGCCTTGAAACAGATCAAGGGCAAGTTCCTGCTATCCTACAACAACGATCCTTACATCAAGCAGCTATACGATGGATGTGTCATTGAAGAAGTCGAAACGCAGTACTCGGTGTCCGGAGCGTTCCAGACTGAAGTTGAGCTGCTAATTAGGAACTACCCAATCGGTTGTTCTACGTCTTGTAAACACGAGTAGGTTGTTTTCTGCATTCATCATGGTTTGAACAACAACCACATGATCCACATTTGGAACAGCACAGAACACCTTGTTTCCCACAATTAATGCATGTAGCAGGTTGAGGATTATCCATGACAACATTAGAATATTGTTCGCAACCGTCATGCTCAGAGCATTTTGCACATAATCCGCAATGTGAACAACACAGTACTCCTTCCTTGCCGCATTTGCAGCAAGTTGCAGGCAGAGGTTTGACCATAGCCATATTAATCTCCTTGTTCTTTGTTTGCAACATGATTTCTAATATGAAAAAATTGTCAATACCAAAATGCCCGACCTAACTTTTAAGCTCATCCTCGTCACTAATGATGCCAGTATTAAGCTTGCAGAAGTCTGTAATGTGTCAGTGAAAACTTCAAATTCTTATCACTTGGACAAGTGACGCTACCGCATTGTCTATAAATGGGATATGGGAGGTGAATCAGTTCTGTGTTGGGCTTGGACATTCCTATTGGATATGGACTTTTCTATCATCAAAAACTTCAAATCCGGTCACTATACTGATTTACGTGGACATTTACTGGAACAAAGCAAGTTCCAAGTTTCTGGGCGTAACCATATATAATGAAATAAGATAGAAAGTCAGTAACACTTGGTGTTTTAGGCTTGGAAACCATCGGACTTGGACATTTGAAGTTTTCGGTGATCCAATTTGAAGTTTTCACTGACACATTACATGGGGGAAGCCCAAGGACAGATCAAGACCGGCATAAGCCAAATATAGATTGAGGCGGGAGCAAATCACGCCTTTTACTTATTGGGCATCGTTTTCATAAAATCACCATTATTTGGTCTATACGAGAGCCGAAGGAGGTACACCAGATAGACAATAGATATAGATATGTATATGATATATAATTTTTTATCTATTCTATATGTAATCTAATTCATGTATGGTGGTCTGGGTGTGGGTGCAGGAAAACGAGATTAGAATGAAACAATGCCCCTCTGCTTAACCCCATTGAGGCATTGGAGTTCAAAGCCGTGCATAATTACCTGCCTGCTTTTGAAGTCCTTGCGATCCCTCTAACGCGGATATGGATGTGCGTCAGGACCGTAAATGACTAGGGTGCAATTGTCCCTATATCTTGAAACCAATGCCAAATCCAATACCTCTACGATAGTTGTATTCCATAAACAAATTGCTTTTCCCTGAGCCTGGATTGTAACCTACACCAAGCCCTAATGAACCGTATCCCATAGATTTAGACGATTCCTCATAATACCATCCAGTTACATTAGACTTAGATAATAAAATATCTTCAGAAACTGAAAACTCACCAACGCCATAAACAAATACCCGGTTTCTGTTTTCCTTGATACAAGTACCGTATCTTAATAAGAAACCAATCTCGTTCCCCTTTTGTTTTTTCCCAAGCACAGTATAACTACTATGCGGGCAAGGGTATTCATGAACGTTGGACGGTACATCATCCCCATTGAATATGCTGGAAAGCCCAAATGATAACAGAATGTTACGATGCTTCAGTTTAGAAGCTAGTGATAGGCCAAATGCTAGATTGAACGCCCCGCTCGTACCACCTGAACCCAAGCTCATGTTTGGATAGATGTCTACAGCACTCCGAAACTCCTCAAAACTGATTCGAGAATTTGGGTAGTAGTTATAAGTTGTGCTGTATGTGGATATGAACTCGCCATTATCGGCATTTGTTCCTCCGGCTCTTTTTGCCCACATCCATTCGTATGTCTGGGCAAATAGCGTCACACTGCAAACCCCCATCAACATGATAAAAATCAGCTTTTTCAATTTATCCTCCCTGCGACAGGTATGTCGCTGTAAAGTGCGTTATCTTTGTGGTTTTATTGCTTATCATGTGAGACACTACTTAAAACTCCGGCACGATGATTGCCATAACCATTAGTCTCCATAAGCGGTAAAGAAACATCATATCTACCATAATTCTCACTTTCGCAACAAATTATAGAATGAAATTCTTGTCAATGAGTTTCTCATAAATGTACCGAATGTACCGGCGCTCGCTGAAGCGCCGTTTATTGTAGTAGGTGTAATGTGTCAGTGAAAACTTCAAATTCTTATCACTTGGACAAGTGACGCTACCGCATTGTCTATAAATGGGATATGGGAGGTGAATCAGTTCTGTGTTGGGCTTGGACATTCCTATTGGATATGGACTTTTCTATCATCAAAAACTTCAAATCCGGTCACTATACTGATTTACGTGGACATTTACTGGAACAAAGCAAGTTCCAAGTTTCTGGGCGTAACCATATATAATGAAATAAGATAGAAAGTCAGTAACACTTGGTGTTTTAGGCTTGGAAACCATCGGACTTGGACATTTGAAGTTTTCGGTGATCCAATTTGAAGTTTTCACTGACACATTACACCAGACCTTCAAACTCAACAAGGATGAGATACAACAGCTTGTGCCGGTACTGCTGGACTTCACCGAAGCCAACAAAGCCACCGGAATGTCTGTGGAATCTGCCTTCGATCTCATGGGTCGGGCTCTGAATGGACATACCGAGATGTTGGGCAGATATGGCATCGAACTCGATGATACCCGTCTGAAGACAGAGGGTGTCTCTTATCTGGTCGAGAAGCTTGGTGAGGACTATGGCGGCACATCTACGGCTCTGGCTGATCTCAGATTGCAGAATACCAATGCCTGGGGAGATATCCAGGAGACAGTGGGTGATATGCTTACCACTCTGATCAATCCCCTCCTTAATGGATTGAAACTGCTCATGGATGCCTATAACAGCCTGTCTCCGGTGATGAAGGGTTTCGTAGCTGGGATCGTTATTGCTATACCGGTTATCGGCACTGTCACCACTGCGGTTACCGCTCTGACAGCGGCTTATCATGCTCTACAGGTAGCCATGAACCCGGTTGCTGGCATCATCGGCATAGCTGTGGGTGCATTGTCTGCCTTGGGCTTTGGACTGGCTGCGGCCTCCACTAAGACTTATGAGGTTAGTGTTGCACAGAGAAGTATGAACGACGAGATCAAGGATGCCCAGCGGCAGGTATCAGTGGAAGCTGAGAAGTTCAGTTTACTGGCTTCCAGATTATTGGAACTGCGTTCTGCTACCTCCCTTACAGCCGCAGATAAGAAGGAGATGAAGAATGTCATCAAGTCCTTGAATGACAACTACTCCGAGTATCTGGGCAACATCAATCTGGAGACGGTAGCATATAATAACCTGGCTACTGCCTTGCGAGCCGCTTCTGAAGCATTAGTTCAAAAGAAGATAGCCGAAGTTTATGGAGAGAAGTACAATGCCCAGATCAGGAAGATAGCTGAACTCCAGATCGAGATCGACTCGCAACAGGCTGAGGTAGATAGGGTCCGAGCCCGCAGACAACAGCTCATGAACTCGGTGGATTGGGAGTTCCTTACCAGTGATCAAAACGCTATGGGCTTCAATCCTGCCACCTATTTTGGTAATGATGGCGAGTGGCTCAAGTTAGAAAGACGGCTCAACTCTTTTGGGGCATTAACCGGACAACTGCAGGCTGCCAAGAATGATCTGCAGCAGATAGGTCAAGCTTATCGCCAAGCGATGTTGGATGCTCCCGATCTGAGCTTTCAACCTTCAGGTGGTTCAGGCGGTGGAAGTGGCAGCACCACACCCAATCAAACCGCTGCCGATGCTGAAGCCAGACGCAAGGAAGCGTTACGCTTGATGGAAGATTTAGCCAGGATGAGACAAACTGAGACTGCTCGGATTGAAGCCGAATACCAGAGACGACTTGCCCTGATCAGAGAGTTTACCCAAGATGGCAGTGAAGCGGAACATAATGCTATCGAGAACCTTGATGCCTGGAAGACCCAACAGGATAATGAGCTTGCAACTAAAGAGAAGGATGCTGTCCAAGCCAGATACAAGGTTGAGATCGATTATTTCTCCAATCTGGAGAACCTGGGAGTCGATTCTTATGCCGCTCTCAGGGCCAGCATGGAAGAGTATTATGCCTGGGCTCTGCAGAACCTGCCTCAGCAAGAGCAGCAGCTTATCCAAGCTCAAATAACCGAGATAGATGCCCGGCACGTCAAACTGCTCCAGGAACGTCAAGATGAAGAGAAGGCCAAGCTGCAGGAACTGCAGGATATCCGGGACGAGTTCTATTCTCGTGACCTCGATAATATAGGTGACAGCTACAGCAAGCAGCTTCTGGAAGTGGATAGATACTATGAGAAGATGAAGGAGAAGCTTCTTGCCGCAGGGATGACCGAGATTGAGATCGAAAGACAGAAGCAGGAGACTTTGAACACCCTCAGAACCAATCACCAGCTTCAGGTTTCCAGTGGCATCTCCAAGATCTTCGGGGACCTAGCAGCAGCTCAGGACAAGGACACCGAGCGTGGTTTCAAACTCTGGAAGGCCTCGGCTATGGCTCAAGGCTATGTGGATACCTTTTCTGCCGCTATCGGTGCCTATAAGTCTATGGTGGGTATCCCGGTAGTGGGACCCGGGCTGGCAGTGGCGGCGGCTGCAGCTGCGATGGCTGCCGGTATCGCCAACATCGCCAGGATCAATGCCACCAAGTTTGAGAAGAAAGCCACTGGAGGACTATTGACAGGACCTTCCCATAATCAGGGAGGTATCCTGATCGAAGCCGAAGGTGATGAATACATCACCGCCAAGGATAGGGTCAAAGCCCTAGGCAGGAACCTCTTTGACTTCCTCAACTTCGCTCCTCTGAATCAGGTGAAGCTTGCTTTCGCCAGTATGCCTGTTCCCTCAGTGCCGATTCCCAGTAACCTGGGCTCATATTATGCCGCTGGTGGCGCTATCTCTTCCGGAGGCGGTATGAATACCCTCATCGATCTGATTACCACCCTGAAAGATGAAATCGTCTCCCTCAAGCAAACAGTCATGGACTCCAAGCCCATCATCGAAGTCAATGTTGATCCCCTTTCCAATGATCCGGTTAAGGTCTCGGAGATAGCCGATACCGGCAAGATGATCAGGAGTGAGATCTAATGCCTAACCTCTTCAAGATCGACTTCATTCAAGGCAAGACCGATGCTTCTGACTATAACCAGGTCAAGCATAGCCTGGAAGATACAGCTACCAATAGAGCCATCATCAGCCTATCTGTCTCTGCCGATAAGCTGCAGTCGGTCTCCAACTACAGCAGAGAACCCAAGCGGCTAGTCTTTGAGTGCTTTCCCACTACTTGGATAGAGGAGAACATCCTCAGTGGCAACAATGAGCATGAGCGTTACATATCTCACTTCGAGGTTAGGGTATATCGGGATAACACACTGTTCTTTATGGGCATTATAGACACATCGCAACTGTCCTTTGACGTATCCTCCGGTATCCTCAAGATCACCTGTTACGATAAGATCAAGCTGCTTTCACTGTTCTCCGACCTTACTCACTATTACTCGCTTACAGCTGGTTATCTACCCCAATGGATACTCGCCTACTTTATACAAGACATAGAGCAGAAGATACCGATCAGCATTCCATACTCCAACCAGTTCACTCTCCCAACTTTGAACATCAGTTCCGGTAGCGCTATGACCATTGCCCATATCGACTTTGATGACCTAATTCAATTTCCCAACCCTACCGGTGGCTGGACTTACAGTTATGACAGCTCAGGCTGGCCGGGTCCTTTCTGTGGCTTCAGGATCGATACTGTAGTAAACCGTATCAGTTTTGTATTTGCCTATAAGAAAGTGATCAAAGCCACTTATCCCAATCCTGCCACTACCAGATACCAAGGCCGTTATCGTGGACGCATCTACAAGTTCTTCAATAACATCTGTCCTGTTGTTATTGAGTATGATGAAAAGACCGACTGGGTGGAAGATCTGGCTTCACTGGAAAACGCTGCCAATGAGTTTATCGGCTTCTATATTGAGAACGGTATCTCCGAGAGTACCCTCTATACCGGATTAGTATCCGTAGGATTAATAGATGGCCGCAGCTATGGCAGCAGTCAATATGTTAACCACTGGGTCGAAGCTCATTTTCATGGTAATCTCTTCCCGGCTATGCTGTTTCCAGGCAAGGCCTATGAGAACTACAATGATGAGCAGACCGATAACATAAAAGCTCTGCAGGCCATGCTTATGCTCTATAATGCCACCATCTTCTCCGATCCCGAGGGACGTATTGTGCTCAAGAACAAGGATGCTTATACCAGTGCGATAATTGATATTGATGCGGATGATGTAGTCAGCTTCGTCAGCAAACGGGGCAATCCGGAGAAGCCGGAGATCAACTGTCTGGATATCTTGGCAGGAGATACAACTCAACTCCGGAGCAGGATTAAAGACTATCTGATCGACTTTCATAACTCCAAGTGGAGCTGTGAAGCTACCATCGATCAGCTCAGTAAATACAACCTCTCTCTCCAGTCCAAGCTGCGCATCCAGAATAAGATCTATGCGATAACCGAACTGGAGCGGAACTACATAGATGATGAATACAAGGTGAAAGCATGGCTGTTATAAAGGGCTTCAAGCTCATCCGCTGGGATAATGAGGGCATCTATTACTTCTTCTGCCCCAATGGGCAGATCGAGTATAACCCATCCCAAAAGTGCCGTATCGAGAAGAAGAACGCCTATGATCCCACTATCATTCATAGAAGGGAGGCCTATCGGGAGGACTCTTTCGATCTGGAAGCGGTACTCGAACCAAGCGAATACTACGGTCTGATGAACTTCCTCCTCAGTCCCGGTAAGCTCTATCTGGAATACACTGCCTACAACAGCATCAAAAGCCAGTTCCCGGTCACAATAGCTCAACTGCCCAAATGTCCGGATGATCTGCACGAGTATCCCACTAAGGTCAAGTTCAGTGTGGAATCCAGATACATTGGAAGTCCCGGCTATATCGACTTCGGCATCATCATTATCACCGACTTTGACGAGACGGTGATAGGACAAACCCAAATATAAACCTAATAACTATATACTCACAACAGGAGCATTAATGTACAAGTTCGCCATCAGCTATTATACTATGGAAGGCACAGAACGGAAGCCTCAATCGGGAGTAGATATCCGACTCCTCAGACCAGGTCAATCTTGGGCAGAAGGCAAGCATCTGATCGAATCCACTCCCAACTCGGGATACTATGAGATCAGCATTGAAGCTGAAGCCGACTGCGGCTTCTATGAGCTCTGGGACGATCACGGTAATCCCCAAGGCCAGTTCAGCGGCAAAACCTGCACTATCGGGAAGCTCGATGCCCGAGGACTGCAGGCCAACTGCATCTATGGTAATCACATCCTGGATGGAGTGGTTACGGGAAGCAAGATCGCCAATGCAGCTATCGGTACAGAGCACCTGCAGAATGGACTATTATCACTCACCAAGCTCCAGT
>Ga0255345_1001920_pt1 | contig 28045 bp, 29 predicted proteins | sample wastewater_treat_6_FD_192415 | JGI IMG/M metagenome (GOLD analysis project Ga0255345, IMG submission 192415) | Wastewater microbial communities from Lulu Island WWTP, Vancouver, Canada - plant20 | ecosystem: Engineered > WWTP > Wastewater > Unclassified | place: Canada: Vancouver, British...
GAGTGCTGTCTATGATGCCGTCATGGACAAAGTCAACAGCTCATGGTCGTGGGGGCGCGACCTCATGCAGAACCTTATCAACGGTCTGAACTATATGCTCGGCAATCTCATCAATACGGTTGCGGACGTCGCAAGGGCTATCAGTGATTATCTGCACTTCTCAGTTCCTGACAAGGGACCTCTGACGGAATTTGAAAGCTGGATGCCCGACTTCATGAAGGGGCTTGCTGACGGCATCAACAAGAGCAAGAAGTATGTGGAAAAGGCTGTGTCCTCTGTAGCCGATGCAATGTCGCTCACAATGCAGTCGGGCTTTGATATGAAGTTTGACGGCATTTCGGGCGCAATGCTGGACGGTGGTGCAGGCGGCGTGGTAAACAACTACTACAATAATGACAACAGCCGCACAGTGAATCAGACAAACAATAGTCCGAAATCGCTGTCACGGCTGGAGATCTATCGTCAGACGCGGAATGCGCTGAATGTGTAAAAAAGGGGGGCGAGAATAACTTGCCCTCAAATCACTTTCTTAAGTGTCAAGCATATCCCATTCGTCACCCAATACCCATCGTAGTGCGGATAATTTACCGTTTAGCATTCCCCATTCAAAGTCACTATACGGTCCTAGATTATCTTCACCGTATTTTTCAATTACTCGCTGTGCTGATTTTAATGCACCTTCCCAAATATCCGGGGCTACTGTTTCCAAACCTGAATCAATTCGATATTGAAGAGACAAATGACGATCAAACCAAATCTTATCTAACAGTTCTTCTATAGCTTTTGCAATTTCTTCTAAATTCCTGGGCTTATCTATTAATTCGTCACTTTTTATATAAGAATCATCTTGTAGCTCTTGAACGCCATGATTAGCCTGATCTTCTAACATATGAACAATCATTTGTATAGAATCATAGATTCCAATCATATTATCGTTGAGTTTATTGTTTTGAGTTGAAAAATACGCTACTTGTTCGTCTTTACTCATCTCAATGTCTAGAAACTCCATTCTGATACCATATGCCTGTGGAGTATTTAGAATAGAGGCTATACGTTCCAAATGATATATTTGAACATCAATGTCAGGTATGCTTTCAGCTAGCTTTTTTCTTTCGCCTAGAGTCAATTCTTGATTTGTAAAGAATACTATTCCTTGTGCATTATTATTTTTTACGCCTTCAACATCATGATTAAACTTATCATGAATAGTGGTGAATGTTTGTTGTCCACGTGGAAAATATACTGCGCCTATCCATTTAGAACCGTTAAAAGTCAGAAACATATCCTTAAGTCCATCTCGCCCGCCTAGTGGATGTGACGGATCAACATTTTGGAAACCTTCAATATTGAGTATTACAGCAGCTAGTCTTTCAGCTGGAGTTTGACCTTTATCCCATTCAAGAAGTCTGTGCCATGTTTCAGAACCGTCCCGTCTATTCATAAGTAATCTCCTTTTTTTCATATTATAAAGCTGTCTTCGCAAATATTATAGCACATTCAGTCTGAAAAAGTAAAGGGGGTGCAACCATGTTTTTCAGCCTTATTTTAGAAAATGCAGCCGGTGACAAAATAGACATAACGGCGACCGCAAACCAGTATATGACCTCAAAGATCGAGGGACTTTCTCCACCTCCCGGCACGATCAGCACCTCCTCCTACGCAGGTATGGACGGCAGCTACCTGAACAACGCCTTCATCGAGAAGCGAAATGTGGTCATTCACTTTGAAATGCGAGGTGTGGGCGTAGAAAAGCGCCGTCACCAGCTTTACAAGGTGGTGAAGCCTTCCCGCTACATCAAGGTCTACTACAGGACAGCAGGCATTGATGTTTTCACCGAGGGCTATGTGGAAACCTGCGAGGTCAGCAACTTCGAGCAGCTTGTTACCGGACAAATTTCTATTCTCTGCCCGGATATCTACTGGTATTCCACAGAATCCGTTATGGCATATTACAGCCAGATCACCGGCGCATTCACATTTCCGTTTCCGACCGAGAGCAATCCGGAGCCGTTTGTGCTGGGTAAATTCAACACGCAGAACATCATGGAGATCATCAATGATGGTGACGAGATCGGTTTCACCTTGCAGATCGAAGCACTCGCCGATGTCCGTTCTCCTACGCTGTACAATGCGGATACAGACGAATACTTGCAGATTACGGGCAATATTCTCGCAGGCGATATCATTACTGTAACGACAAAGACAGGTCATAAGACGGTCACGCTCGACCGTGGCGGAGTGAAAACCAATATCATCAACAGGCTTGTGTCCGGTTCAACATGGCTGACGCTGCGTGAAGGCAAAAACAGATTCTATCTTCGTGGTACAGGTCTGCAAAATCTGAAAGTGACCATCGTCCACACGAACGCTTATCTGGGGGTGTGATATATGCAGATTGAAGTCTACAGAATGGACGCTGAGTCAGACAGCCTGACGATCACCCTTGAAGCAGTGTGCGATAGCTTTTCTTCGCTCCTGTGGGACATTGAATATTATCAGTGCGGCAGCTTTGAGGTGTATATCGCCGCCAATCCGGAGAATCTTTCGATTTTTCAGACTGGGCGCATCGTGGGCAGAGATGATGACAGTCAGCATTTCGGCATGATTGAGTCCGTACAGATCGACACCGATGCAGAGAACGGCGACTACCTGACAGTGCGGGGGCGCTTCCTCATGTGCCTGCTGGAGCGCCGCATCATTCACCCGACATATAATGTCACGGCGCAGAAGGCATACAGCGAAATTGTGCATGATATTGTCAGGCAGAATACGCTCCTCAATGATAACCGTCGCATTCCCGGTTTATCACTCGGCTCAGTATCGGGGGCTTGCTGGGAACAAACCGCAACGCTGCAGGTATCCTACGAAAATCTGATGGAATGGGTATACACCATTTGTGAGAAGATCGGCGGCACTGCAAATATCCGACTTGTGAAAGATGTTGGTGAGACTTATAAAATGGTGCTTAACCTTGCAGAAGGCACTGACCGAAGTCTGATACAGGAGGATAATCCACATATCATTTTCTCCGATGCTTACAGCAATCTGCTTTCTTTCTCCTACGCTTCGGATACTGCTATTACACGCAATTTCGCCTATATCTACGGCTACGGCGAGGGTGCAGAGCGCAAGAACACCACATATTGTGTGGATGCCGAGCCGACCAATCTCGACCGCTATGAGCTGTATGTGGATGCAAAGGACATCTCTGAGGAAGAACAGGTCGAAGGTGAAACAGTGCCGATTCCGGAGGAGCAGTATATAGCGCTGCTGAAGACAAGAGGCTCGGAAAAACTGGTTGATCCGAAAACTGCATCGGAGTCGGAGATTGCTGCCAATTCCACACAGTATGTTTACAACCGTGATTATATTGTCGGTGACTATGTGACGGTCGAGCATAAGCGTTTCGGAATGATTCAGCCGAAAGTGCAGCTTATCGGTATGATAGAAGCGTTTGACCAGAACGGGCGCAGCCTGACACCGACTTTCAGAAAGGAATAATATTATGGCATTTTCATGCGGCTTTTTCAATTCAAAAGGTCTTGACAGAACCTATACCGCTGAGAACTTCACAGAGTATCTCAGTAGCATCATCTGCAATGGTATTCTCGACACATATGGGCAGTGTTTCAAGCTGACCGCCGCCGACACCGGCCTCAAAGTCAGGCTTGGCACAGGCAAAGCATGGATCGACGGCCACTATTTCGTCAACGACTCCCGCTACACCATTGACCTTACAGAGTATCAGGATGAGTCGCTGCCGCGTTATGTGGCAATTGCGATTCTGCTCGATGTCGGAGAATCGGTACGAAATGTATCTCTTGAGATAACGCCCGGTACGCCTGCGGAGAATCCGAGTCTGCCGTCACTGCCGACAGATGAGTATAAAACAAGACTTCTCATGTATGCGGTTCGTCTGAATCCGGGTGCTACCGACCTTACAGAGCGTGACTGGTACGATTATCGAGAGGACAAGAATGTCTGCGGCTACTGCAAATGCATCCTCGGTAAATGCAAAGTGACGGATATGCAGTCTCAGCTTGCACAGCTTATCGCAGAGGTGCAGGAGAACAATCAGACCATTGCAGAACTCAGTCATCAGGTGGAGACACTTCAGACCGAAGTCGATGATATCATCGGAGGTATCGTTGAGATCGGTACCTGCGGCGAGCATATCCACTATGTACTGTACGAGAACGGGAAACTGCTTCTTCATGGTACCGGTGTGACCTATGATTATGAACTTGGTGATTCACCGTTCTGGGAGAATGAAAATATCCGTTCACTTGTTATTTCCGAAGGCATTACCGCTATCGGCAAGAGTAACTTTGAACGATGTAAAAATATGGAGTCTGTCAGCTTTCCGACAACTCTTACCGAGATCGGAGAGCGTGCATTCTTTATGTACGAACACGGCGGACTTACCGAGCTTATTATTCCGGCGAATATAACCGCAATCGGAGAGAAAGCATTTGTGGACCAGCATATTACAAATGTGACACTTCCAGAAACACTTACTACACTCGGCACATATATCTTCATGGGCTGTCCGTTTCTTGTAAGCGCGAGAGTGGAATGCGCTACAGTTCCCGGATTCTGCTTTGTGCAGACTCCGCTTCGGAATCTTACACTGAGTCATAATGTAACAAAGGTCTGCGCTCATATGATAAATTACACTCCAATTCAGGAGATAACCTATGAGGGCACTCTTGCAGAATGGGCAGCAATGACAAAGGAATCTAACTGGGACGGCAATAGTAGTACTGCACCCGGTAATATGCACAAGGTCATCTGTCTTGACGGATATATGCAGTATGATACAGAAACTCACGAATGGACGGAGGTGCGTGAATAATGTGGAAATTCCTAGTAAAGAACCAGAGCATTGAAATTGTGGAGCGAGAAGTCCTCGCAGACCACCAGATCCAGTATGTGCAGTTCAAATTCACATTTGACGGCGACTGGAAGCGTTTTCACAAGGTGGTGCAGTTTTCGCAGTGTGATGAGGTGTATTCCGTTGTACTCGGCACAGAGGGAACAACTTTATATCTCCCTGCGGAGCTTCACGCGGGTGCGGTGAAAATGGCAGTGTTCGGCTATGATACGGAATCAGATACGACTGTAAGAGCGACAACTGTTCCGGTAACGCTGAATATCCGTGAATCCGGCTTTGAGGGTGATGAGCCGCCTATCCCGCCGACACCTGATCTGTATACGCAGCTTCTGAAGCGTATTGAAGATGCAGAGCACGGTCTTGACGGCAAATCTGCCTATGAGATTGCTGTGGAGCACGGCTATGTCGGCACTGAAGAGGAGTGGTTGGAAAGTCTGAAGGGAAAGGACGGCATCACGCCGGATATGTCGGAGTACCCGAAAGCATCTGAGGTCACAACGATCATCGAGCGTGAGATCGCTCCTGTTGCTGAAGAAGCACACAGCCACGATAACAAGGAAACGCTCGACCGCCTGACACCGGAACTGATGCAGGAGCTTGAAGGCTTGCAGCAGTTTGAAGACAGCACCACCTATGAGCTCCAGACGCTTAATGAAGCGGTGGAGAACCTCAGACCGAGTACGCACAGCCATGCGAATCTTGATGTGCTGAATGCACTGACGGCGGCGCTCCTTGCTGATCTGCAGGGGTTACAGCAGTTTGAAGATGCCACGAATTATGATATTCATGATATTCGGGAGGCTCTTCTTCCAATCAGCACTGCCGCCCACACACATAACAACAAAGATGTCCTGGATACCATTACGGAACAGTATATGCGTGATCAGGCTGCTTTTCAGGCATCAACCGCAAGCGCTCTGCACGGACTGTCAACTGGACTGAGCGAAGTCTCCGCACAGGCGCATTCGCATACCAACAAGGCAGTGCTGGACGGCATCACACAGGAAATGCTCGATGATATCGCATCCATCGCAACAGTTGTCGGACAGGCCCACTGGCACCACAACCTTACGACGCTCAACGGCATCACGGAATCCCATGTCACACGCTGGAACGAGGCATACACTACAGCCATGAATCTGACTGAGCGTGTGGGTGTTAATGAGGGCGTGTTTGAGCGTTTCAAGACCGAGATCCTTTATGATATGCAGGGCGCAAGGACTTCTATCTCGGATATTTACACTCGTCTTGCGGCAGTTGAGGAAGCCCTCTCAGGCGTTGAGACCGCACTGGCGGATATTGTGGAGGTGAGCGAATGAGTATCGGAAACTATCTGACTGCTCTCGACGAGCAGAGAGATGCTTTAGCCCGAAATCTTGTGACAATGGGCGTACAGGCTTCGGAATCTGAAAAGCTGAACTCACTCGTACCGAAGGTACTGCAGATCCCGCAGACAAAGCCGGATGTTACGCTGTTCAGAGCTTCCATCGATGCGCTCCATGATTACGGCGAATCTGTGTACACATTCTATAACGACGGATACCGTTCTCTTGCCGGATTTACAGAGAATTATCCGCATTTCTGTTGCGAAGAGAACGGCTATGCGATCTACTACAATCAGCCTGACTTCAACTGGGGACAGACCATTTACACGATGTGTGTTGAGCCTGTTCACATCAGCACTTCTAATAAGATCATGCTGAGCTATAAGTCGGGTGCTACGGATATCGGTGAGATGTGGCTTGTTCCGAAAAATAACGCCGGTCTTTCTTCGGCAGAAACTGCAAGGTATATCTATGAGGCTATCCAGAATCACAGTGCTATTTCTGTTACGTTCGGCTGGCTCGGCACTGTGGGCAACTATGTCAATGTACTGCATGAGTGCAGTAACATTCCTTCGGGAGAGTATTACCTTGCATGGAAAGCAATCACCGACAATACTAGTCCGATGATCCGCGCTGTGAAGGTAGTGGATGTGATAATTTGAAAGGATGATACAATGAAAGAAAATATCTGTACTGCCGCCGGGGTGATCGGCGGCTTTTTTGCGGCGCTGCTCGGAGGGTGGGATTCAGCATTGGCAACACTTCTCATTTTCATGGCGATTGATTTCACAACCGGATTGATCACCGCTTCTATGGGCAGAAGCAAGCACAGCAAGACCGGCAGGCTGAGTTCAAAGGCGGGCTGGGTCGGACTTGCGAAGAAGTTCTGCATTCTGCTCATGGTGGTTGTGGCTGTCCGTATGGATATCATGATCGGTACCACATATATCCGAGATGCGACCTGCATCGGCTTCTGTGTCAATGAGCTGCTTTCAATTATTGAAAACACCAGTCTCATGGGAATCCCGTATCCGCCTGCTATTAAGAAAGCTATCGAGGTGCTTCAGAAGAGAGCGCAGCACATTGACGATGATATTCAGGAAATGATCGATGATCTTGAAGACGGAAAAAAGTAATGCAGCCGATCGCTCGACTGCATTATAAAGGAGATGGTGTATTAAAGATTGATCTTGAAATCAGGTGAACCTTCACCGTTTACAGTGAAGTATGCCACTCCCTCTTCGGGCTTGACATAAACACGGAATTCTGTTACAGCTTTCCGCTTATGCGTGGACTTGTATGCCTTATATGCCTTTGCAGCAATATCCGAGATATCGTACTCTGCGTCTCCGACCTGTACAAGTGTGGAAAGAACAGGCTCTGCCTTTTTGTCCGCCTTTTTCGCTCTCGGCTTGCGTGCAGTCTGAACAATATCCTTTGACGGATCATCGGATGCCGGGAACGGCGTTGTAGGCGCAGGAGCATTGATAAGCTCTTTCAGTTCGCCGGGCGCAAGCGTAGCAACCTTTACGATATCATGCTTTTCAGGCTCAGGCTTTTTTACAGCAGGCTTTCTGCCTCTCTTTTTGACAGGCTTCTCAGCAGCCGGTGCATCAGCAACAGCAGGAGTTTCTGCAACAGCAGCCTCAACGACTGCATCTTCAACTTTCTTCTTACGTGTCGTTTTCTTTACAGCATCGGTTTTCGGGTTTGCAGGTTTTCTTGGCATTGTTCATGCACCTCCGTGTTTTTTCTCATTATAGCATTTTTATAATCTGCTGTCAAGCCTATATACCGCGATTATTCGCAGAAAGGACAAGAAAATGATCAGAAAATATGAATATGGTGACACTACACAGATCACCCAGCATTTCAATGCAAAAGAGTTCCGCTGCAAATGCGGGAAGGAGCACGAGTTCAGTGTTTCCGATGAACTGGTGCAGAAGCTGGAACAGCTCTATGTCGCCCTTAATTGCAGTAAGATCATCATAACTTCCGGTTTCCGCTGTCCTGCTCACGATAAGGCTGTTAAGGGCAGCGGTACCGGACAGCATACACTCGGTAATGCGGCAGATATCTGCTGTTACGGGCAGGACGGACAGCCAATTTCCTCTAAAACTGTCTGCTGCAAGGCGCAGGATATCGGTTTCAGCGGTATCGCAAACATCACAGCCGCCTATCAGTATACGCACGTCGATGTGCGCTCCAGCGGCAAGTGGTATGGCGATGAAGTTCACGGCAACAGCACTGTGACCGATGACTTTTACAAGTACTTCGGGGGTGAGGATATGAAGGGCATTGATGTAAGTGTACACAACGGCGATATCGACTGGGGTAAAGTCAAAGCTGACGGCATCGATTTCGCCATTATCCGTGCCGGCTATGGCAGGCTGGCATCGCAGAAGGATGAGAAGTTCGAGCAGAACTACGCTGGAGCAAAGGCGGCAGGAATTCCCGTCGGCGCATACTGGTACTCCTATGCCATGACCCCGGAGGAGGCAGAACTGGAAGCCGATGTGTTCCTTTCTGTTATCAAGGGAAAGCAGTTCGAGATGCCTGTGTACTTCGACCTTGAGGAAAAAAAGCAGTTCGACCTCGGCAAGGAACAGGTCTCGGCTATTATGCGTGCGTTCCTTAAAAAGGTTGAGAGCGCCGGCTATTTTGTCGGACTGTATGGCTCTGCTTCTTCCCTGACCACACATACTGCCGATGATATCAAGTCCTGGTATACGATCTGGCTGGCTCACTGGGTCGATCAGACCAATTACAGCGGTGCTTACGGCATCTGGCAGCATTCTGAGAAGGGCAAGGTTGCTGGAATCAACGGCAATGTGGATATGGATATCTGCTACAAGGATTTCCCGACCATCATCAAGGTCAAAGGATTGAACGGCTTGGGGAAGACTCCCGAGCCTGCGCCCGATGTGCCGGATTCCGATATTACCGTGACAGTGCAGATTGGCAAGGACAGCTATAAGGGTACGCTGAAGAAGGTGTGAGCGTGAGTGCCCGTCAGGAACGAATCCCGGCGGGCGCATTTCTTTTATGGAGGTAAACTATGGAGCAGAAAAAAGAGCCTGTGGTTCCAATTGGCGAAAAGTACACCCTGACGCTCAGAGAAGCAAGCGTATACTTCGGCATTGGCGAAAAGAAGATCCGGCGTCTGGTCGAGGACTATGACGGTGTTTTTTCCGTGCGCAACGGTAATCGCTTTCTGGTGATCAGACCAAAGTTTGAGCAATTTCTCTGCGAAACTTCTACCATCTGATTTGGTTTTTATCTGGCGTAAGTAGTTGCTTTTTCACCGAAACAGAGTAATATAGTAGATAGCCTGAAACGGCAAAAATGAAGGAGGCTATCAGTATGGACAATATGAAGTCATCAGATAAATTTCTGCTGACTCTCAGAGAAGCATCTGTATACTTTGGTATCGGTGAAAAGCGACTCCGCAGACTGGCGGAGAACCATGAGGGCGGATTTGTACTGATGAACGGGAACCGAGTTCTTTTTATTCGTACCCGTTTGGAGGAGTACTTTATCCAGATTGCAGAGAATGGAGGAAAGTTTGATGGAGAGAGCGACGCCGGAGAATAAAGATTTCCTGATGCCCGCTGAGGCGGTTGAGTATTTCGTACTCAGCAGAAGAAAGTTCTCAGAATGGATTCAAAAAGAGTCCTCTCCGTTCCTGATTGCGAAATACGGTAAACGAAAACTGATCAACCGGGTCGCGTTTGAAAAGTATCTGAACGAACATCCGGAATTAAGGAGGAGAGACTAATGGGAATACGAGGTAATATCCGCAGGGACTCTAAGCACCGCATCCTGCGCGCAGGTGAAACCATCCGTGCGGACGGAAAATACCAGTTCAAGTATTATGTGAACGGAAAGGCGAAATTCGTATATAGCTGGCGACTGGAGCCTACGGACAAGCTCCCGATTGGAAAGAAGCCGTGCCTGTCGCTGCGTGAACTGGAGAAGAAGATCGGCTATGATCTCGACACCTTATGCGATCCGGATCAGAAAAACATCACGGTATTGGAGCTTGTGGAGCGATACCTGAGAACCAAAACAGGTGTAAAGCCGCAAACAAAATCAAATTACGGCTTTGTGGTGAATCTTCTGAAGAAGGAAGAGTTCAGCGGAAAGAAGATCGGCTCGATCAAGACTTCGGACGCAAAGCTGTTCCTGATCAAGCTGCAGAGCGATGGCAGAGGCTACAGTTCTGTAAAGACCGTTCGCGGTGTCCTGCGCCCTGCATTTCAGATGGCAGTCGATGATGACATTATCGTCAAGAACCCCTTCGGGTTTCAGCTTGCGGGTGTGGTCGTCAACGACAGCAAGACCAGAGAAGCAATCACGAAAGAGCAGATGCGGAAGTTCCTGAAATTCGTACACGATGACAACACCTACTGCAAATACTATGAAGCGGTTTACATTCTGTTTCATACCGGAATGCGAATTTCTGAATTCTGCGGGCTGACGCTGAAGGATATCGATCTTGAGAATCGAATCGTGAACATCGACCATCAGCTTCAGCGCACATCAGATATGAAGTATGTCATTCAGTCTACCAAAACAAGCGCGGGTACGAGGCAAATTCCAATCACCGAGGATGTGGCATACTGCTTTCGGTCAATCATTGAGGACAGAGTGAAACCCAAGAGAGAGAAATTTGTGGACGGTTACTGTGGTTTCCTGTATATTGACGATGACGGCATGCCACTGGTCGCAATGCATTGGGAACATCGCTTCAACCACATGGTCAGCAAATATAACGATATCTATCGCATTCAAATGCCGAATATTACGCCACACATCTGCCGTCATACCTACTGCAGCAATCAGGCAAAAGCTGGCATGAACCCGAAGACGCTGCAATATCTGATGGGACATAGCGAAATTGGAGTCACACTTGATGTGTACACTCATCTGGGACTCGAAGACGCCGCTGCAGAGCTTCACCGCATGGAGGAACTACAAAACGCCCGTCAGGAGATGGACAGAACCAAAGAAGAAGTGGTATGAATGAACGCCGCACTCTGGGAGCATGATTTCCCGGGGTGCGGCGTTTTTTTGTTTTTATAAATTGTTGATAATTTGAGAGGATAATTCTGAATATAACAGGATTCTTTGATTTCGATGATAGAATTCATTACAAACAATTGGCTGATTGACAATCAAAGCATCTGATACCTCCCATTTTCCATCATCGAGGCCATAATGCAGTATTAGATCAGAGATGTGTTCTTTAATCCATTGAACACGTCGCTTATGTTTTGTAATATAACATATCTCTTTATCTGTATCACAAAACAGCTTCAAATACTCTCTATGTATTTCATAAGGTGTTTTTGAGAAAGAAAACTCCTTTACTTCAATTACGACAATTTTATGCTTTTGAGGATTGATTAGTAAAACATCGATATCTCCCAAAGCGTAGCCAGGTTTACTTTCAATTTTGTTGTGATTTATCTTATTGACTTTGGTAAATACCATTGAAAAACCGAAAGATTCTATTCTTTGTGCTACAGCAGTGTTGAAATCGTTTCCAAGCTTATTTGCCATCTTACTCATCAGCATTTTTAATTTTCCCTTACTTGCTGCGAGTTTTCCTTCCTTGATTAATTCAGTTAGATATAGGAGATTGTGAAATAGCTGTCTATTACCCCATATAATGTTGTTCTCAAATCGGATAACGGGTCTACGGATAAATGCAAGCCTTCGGTTGAAACGCCACGGGTACACATCGTTTTTAGAAAACGGTTTTGGAGGTTGTAAATAATCACTCCTCTGTACATTACACAAATCACTTATAATTTGTCTTATGGTTTCTTCTTTTACATCTGGGATAAATTTGATTATTTCCGTGATATCTGCTTGTTTGACTTCTGTTTCGAGCGTGTTGCCAAAGGCAATCATGCTCATTACACAGGTGAATAAATCTGAGAAACTATATCCATATTCTTCGACAATTGCTTCGTTAATATCATTCGAGCTTACTAGGCTATCCCAGGGATCGTGAAATGGTTGTTTTAGTGGATTGGAGCTTTGAGTTAAACGCAATGTGCTTGCGTGATAGTTATAGTGCGTCAGTCGTTTAACTTCACTACGATCCATTCCTATTCTATGAGATTTTAATAGACTTATCAGGACATCAATCATATTGTTATAGAACAAATCACCGGTATTTGCCCATTCAATAATCTGAGAACAAACCGCCAAGATATATTCGTAATCAAGTTCATTGATAGTCTTATTATCTGATGAAGGAACAGAAGAAACATATTCAATAAAAAACTTGATAGCAACGGAGGACTTATTTAAATCATTAATAGTCCTTTCGATTTCACGCTGCTTTTCTGGATAGCATTCTATATCATAAGAATATCGTTTCTGAGCTTCCATCATTTTAAACATTATTACTTCTAAATCATAATATGCCAATATACATAATGTCCGACTGGAGTACTCAGAAACTAGGTTTATTAACTTGGTGTAAAGGAATGTGACTATCTTATTACACACCTCAGCCTTTCCGAAACTGGTTATCTCACCATAGGGTGTTCCTATTGATTTAAAGTATTGCCCAATATCATCAAGGATTAGATCCTCATATACATGTGGAATACTGCGAATTGTTCCGGAAATTGGTTTTAAGTATGGATATGTTTCACCTTCAAGTATTTGCATTCTTTGCTTTAAAGGTGACGAAAAGCACGCATCCAGATTTATGTTGTTAAATCGTATAGTGTCCTTCTCAAATAAAGTTTTAAGGATAAGCTCTATTAGTGCTCTTTCACAGCCATTTTTAGATAGTTGATAATAGGCTGTAGAACTCCAGAAGATTTCAATTATATTTGTGTCCATTCTTATTTCTAATAGATTATTCAGAGATAATTCACTTTCGTGCGCGTGGTAGTACTCTTTAATATCATCGGTTAGATAATTTATGATTTCGACAGAGTCAGCCATAATTGTTGTGAGCATATCATGTAGCTCTCCAAGCCAGAATGAGATAACATCGACTAATGTAAAACATATATTTATTTCATCATCGCGGGTAATAGTTTGACTCGATATCCATATATTAGCGTGTTTTAAACGCAATAGTATTTCAGGTTTATTGTTCATTACCGCCGGCCTGTACAACGAACGTTTAGAATCTTGAACCACTATATCAGCTAAAAATGGAGAATTTAAACGTTCAACAAGCTGTCGATCTTCTTTTTTCAAAGCAGTATTGATATAGTCAACGGCGTCTCCTAATCCAATAATGGAATAAGATTCTTTCATATCAATATCATCAGAAGTGTAAAAAGAGTAATCGTTGGCTGTGAAGTAAGAAATATAATCCAATGCATCTGAGAAGGGCGTATGATGAAATTGCAGCCTAAGCTTTGCTTCAATGAAATACGGAATGAACTTACCATTCTCATTAATCGAAATGCATTGTAACTCAAATGGACGAATCAGAAGGTGCTTATCCGGCAGGGCTGAAAAACCGTGAAGAACAGTTTCGCCAATAGAATTGCAAATAATAAGGGTGTATATTCTATTACGGTCGGCCATCATCGGAAGCGATCCTACTATTTCTTTATATCTCTCATTAATCACCTTTGGATTATTAGTGAGAATCGATTCTTTTTCGGTTGTTGAACCTGTACATTTAATAAAGAAGACAAGCAGTGCACAGTTTGATATGCCATTCGATATTGAAAACAGCCTCTCTCTGTAATAATCATTATTATTAAGCTTAATATTCAATAATGATTCGTTAATTTCATAATGATCCAATGAATGGAGATTAAGCGTACATGTATCCCACACTTCATTATTATACATGTCGATGATTTCCTGACGTATTCCGTATTCCTCAGATAACTGCAAGATATAGTTTATAGCAAACGATGCAAGTAATGTTGGATTCAAGCATATGAAAGAATCATCTGAAGTCTTTAGAAATGGGTGTTGACAAAAATTAAAGTCAGTATAATTATCTGGTATGCCATTTTTACCAAACTCTGTAAATAAAGCTTCAATTTCCTGCTCATCTAAATTTTCCTGTAAAACGCTATAAGAAAAAGTAATTGCCTTTTGAAAAATGCTCATCTTATTTGAAGAAGGATAATCGATTTCTATTCGTTCGTAGTGTCCAAGGTTATCAAGTGAATAGCCAAGAGTATGAACAATAGAAGTCGAGAGACCCAGAATAACCTGTAATACTCTCCGAGCCTTGCTAAGAAAATCAGGGTTGATATCATTCTTTCTAAGAAATAATGAATTGACTAGGCTCTGAAGGTTATATCCGCAATCAGTATTAATCCCGCATAATATCCATTTATTCCCATAAAAACGAATTCTTTGAATAAATGGCATTTCAGATGGATCAATAGCTATTCGATTATAATCATATGATAATTGGACTACTTGTTCCAATCGTTTTTTCGATATTATATTAGAAGCTTGGTATTCCTCTTTTCCTCTTTGTAAGACTAGATCAATTAGATAATCGAATACAATAGCTTTGTTCTGATTGTATGGAAGTAGATTTAAAGCGGAAAGCTTTGATAAAACATCGTATACATCATAATTCGACAGGATGTTTATTATTTGAGAGTTCATGTTTTTTCTCCTTTAAGTATGTGATATTACTTCTTTAGAGATTATGAACAACTATAAGCAGATTAACAATGCTGAATACATAAACACAATGCATCTTCAAATGCTTGATCCTGCTCGAGTGTTCGTCTCGGGTTTCCTTTCATTCTGCCGCCGGATCTGCGGTTTTTTTGAAATGGCGCGGAATTCAAGCAGTCCGGAAATATTTTCCTCTGTGTATTGCTTGCCGTCCTGATGAAGCACCAGCGCACCTTTGGACAGGCACATTGCCGCCAATCCATAATCCTGTGTGATAGCGATATCACCTTTCTGTACCAGGTTAACCATTCGGAAGTCCACGCTGTCTGCTCCCTGATCAACAGTGATTGTTTGAACTCCGGGCAAATTGAACGAATGCGCTGTGTCGCAGATGACAGTACACGGAATGCTATGTTCCGCAGCAACTTTCACTGCGATTCGTGTGACAGGGCAGCCATCGGCATCTATGAAAATCTGCATATGTACTTCTATCTCCATTGGCTAGGTTAGCAGATTGCATTTTTCTTATTATATCACGCTTTCACAGCCGAAGTCAATGAAAAATAAGCATATAATTTTTTGCGCGTTCTGACTTGATGAAATGGATGGATTATGTTATAATAGTAAGGTACATGTAGAAGCTTAGTAGTAAGACACATACGCCTTAGTAGTAAATTGGTAGTAAATCTGTTCCAACTACTCGCAATCCTTGCGGACACTCCGCAAGAATCCTTAGTAGTAAAACACCCCGATTTCTACTACGATTTTACTACTAACGACGACAGAGATATGCGTATTTATGCGGAGTTTTGCCGATTTCGCCCCATTCTGTCAAAATGGGTGTAAGAAAAATGAACCTCGCAAAAGTCCGCATAACACCGCAAAATACGGCATTTCAGGAGGGAAAAACAGCATGATTCGTGTGATGTTCGTCTGCCACGGCAATATCTGCCGCTCGCCTATGGCAGAATTTATAATGAAGAAGCTGGCGGCTGAAAGCGGTCTGGGCGATGAATTGTTCATCTCCTCATCCGCAACCAGCACAGAGGAGCTGGGCAATCCCGTGTATCCCCCTGCAAGAGCAGAACTGGCTGCTCACGGTATGAGCTGCCGTGGCAAAACAGCGGTACAGCTGAAAAAGTCGGACTATGACCGCTATGACCTTTTTGTGGGAATGGACTCCGCCAATATCCGCAATATGAACCGCATTTTCGGCAGCGACAAGGAGGAGAAGATATACAAGCTCCTCACCTTCGCAGGTCGGGGGAGCGACGTGTCTGACCCCTGGTACAGCGGCGACTTCGGTACCGCCTACCGCGACATCGAGGAGGGCTGCCGCGGACTTCTCGGCTTAATTAAAGAAAGACTATAAAAAACGGACTGCAATGCAGTCCGTTTTCGCTTTTTATGCACCGATGAGCTTTTTCCTCAAAGCTGAAACGTCCAGAGAATCCACATCCTCGTCTCCGTTAAGGTCGGAGTTCTTCCAGCTCTGCTCCCTGTCATTTCCGGCAAGGTCAGAGGCTCTTATGATGTATTTCTGAAGCATTACCAGGTCGGAGACATTTACCGCTCCGTCCAGGTTCACATCGCCCTTTTCATAGTTCTTTTTTATGAATGTGCAGCTCAACTCCGCAGCCTCATTGAGAGTAACGGTCACTGTCTTATCCGACGAGGTCACAGCACCTGTCCAGCCGCCGAACTCATAGCCGCTGTCGGGGACTGCGGTAAAGGTAAGCTTGTCTCCTCGTGAGAAGCTGCCCGACCATAATCCGTCCACCGCAGGCAGAGTATTTCCGCCGTATTCGACAGTACCGCCCTTTGAGGTCTTAACGGTGCAGAACAGGGTCTCGCTGCTGATGCCCAGGTACTCTCTCATGAACTTCATGGCGTATTCGGAACGGTATCTGAAAAAGTCCTTCATGGTGTTGAGCTCGCGGGAGTAATAAGCCGTCTGGTCAGCTGAATAGCCGCTGTAGTCCTTCTTGGGAGTTCCGCTGTTCCAGCGCCAGCCCATCATTATCATATATGGCATATACTGCTGCTCCTGTTGGCTTATGAGCTGAACCATTTTGTCAGGCTCATATACGGTCGTTGCAAAGCCCGAGAACATGGCTGCAAAGCGGTTCTTGAAGTCATCATTTGCAAGCAGCGCCTTGAATATGGTTGTGGGCATCTCCTTCACGGACTTGTCCATCTTTCTGAATGAATCATGGGCATAGCCCTGTACTCCGCCGAAGCTCTCATAGGTTATGCCTGCGGAATAGTCAAGGTCGAAGGTACCGAAGCGCCATTTTCCGTCGCTGTAGACATTCCCCTCAATGGGCTGACCGCCATTCTTCCACACAAGATAGTTATAGTTGGGCCAGTCCCAGGTACCCAGGTACAGTCCCGCGCAATAGTGCATCATTATACTGTCAAGGTCCACCTGAGAAGCCACATAGTTATAAGCCTCGCTGCTGCTCAGGTCATGGGTCTTGCAGTAGTCGCTGAGGGCTTTCAGCTCATCATAGGCGGAATCGGGTCCCTCCTCAAGTTCGCCGTTCTTGATGATACAAACGTCCTCGGCAGGAACGCCGTAATTGGACTGTATATAATAGTCGGAGCACTTCTCCAGAAGGTCGTACATTCCCCAGAGCTCGCCGTCGATGAACAGCATACATCTCCTGCTGTCATAGGTGGCAAGGTCGTCCAGCTTTTTCAGCGGGTCGGTGACAGCCAGCTCGCGCATACGGTCCACCCAGCCCACAGCCCTGAGGCTGAAGGAATCGTACTTCTTTATCAGCTTGCTGTCGTCGCAGCTGAGGTTATCGGGGAGTATGGGGTACTCCAGCTTTGAGTCGCCGTACTCGCTCCTTGCGTAGATATTGAAGCTCTTGGACTGGCTGTTGCGTGTGGAGGCGCCCTTTATCCTTATGCCCATATCCTGGGTGAAGCAGAGTCCGCCCTCCTCGAACATGGTGATAGTGGCAGGTCTCTCCCACTCCTTGCCCTTGGAGAAGAAATTGGCGATATTAGAGGAGTCCCACTCGCTCTTGAAGGCTCCGGGCTGTGTCTTTCTCCATTCAAGGAACTGGTTTCCGCAGACATATATGCCCTTGTCGGGGTCAAAGAGATTGTCCGGGTCGGTGACCATTGATATGACGGGAATATTTGAATAATAGGCAAGCTTGTCATTGTCCATGACGAAGTAGGTGTTGGTGACTACTGAGCTGAATGTGCCGTCCGCGCTCTTTGCCGCAGCTCTCACAACAGTCGCCTTGTCGAAAAGTGAGGTGCTCGCCTTATAGTTGGTGGACAGGATTATGGACTGCGCCGTATTGTCATGCTCGTAGGCACTGTACACATTTGGCTCGGAGCTCCTGTCATACATGGGGATAGCTCCCGAATAGACCTTCGCTGTGTCCGAAGTGGTAGGGTCGGAGCTGTCCAGTGTGTAGTATATGGTGTCGGATGAGCTCAGACTAAGGGACAGTCCCTGTTCAGCACTGTAGAAGCCCGACTCCATTGAGAAAACAGGCTCAGCCACTGCCGCCGCATTTGGGGCATCGGGAGTAGGTCTCATCTTGCTCATGGTTCCGCTGCCGGGCAGTCTGCCGTAGGTCTCGTCCTCTTTCAGAGCAGGCACCTCAAGTGTCTGTATACAGCTGCCGTCGGGAGAATAAAGGGCAAGGGTCTCCCCTGTCTTGCTGAGGGCAAAGCCCGTGTGGAGCTCATTCTCCGTGGAGGCGTCCTTTGAAGCCGCTATCACAAGGAGCTTTCCCGCGCCGAGAACTGTTCCCTCGGGAAAGACGAAAACAGGCGCCGCAGACGGATCCTCCGACAAGCCGAAGCCGCCGATGTCAAGGTCGGAGCTGCCAGTATTTATCAGCTCTATCCAGTCGGAAGCCTTGCCGTAGCTGTCGGTATATGAGGCCTTGTTCTGGGTGCAGACCTCGTTTATGAGCAGCTCTCCGCCCTCTGCATGGGCGAAGGGCGCTGCGGTGATGAGTGAAGAAGCAGCAGCTGCTGCGGATATTGCGGCTGCCGCTCTGCGCAGAAGATCCATAGTAATACCCCTCTCTGTTACAGTATGGAAAATGTTTTATTGTGTTCATTATATCACACTTTCGGCGTAAAATCAACGAAAAACGGGTATCTGGCAACACGAAATATCATGTCTGTTATTGTACATCATGAATAATCGGCAGAAGGAAAAAATGTCGCTGATGACGAATTAAATGAACTTGTAGTAAATAATATAAATCAGATACTTTAATATAAAGCCCGCGGTATAGAGTAAAGCTATAACAAAGCGGCTTGAAAAAAGCCGCTCTCCGTGTTATACTTATTATGCAGATATGCAAAGTGTATCAATCTTCACTCACAGCCCTGTACACCGTATAGGCAGCAAATCCGCCCTCCACGTTGTAGACGTCGTAGCCCCTGTCCTCAAGGACCTCGACTATCTCACGGCTGATGTCCCCTGTCATGCACATGACGTACACAGGCTTATGGTCGGGAACTCCCGACAGGCAGGTCCATATTTCCGAAAAGGGCATATTCACGGAGCCCGCAATGGAGTTCTCCGCGAACTCGCTGCGCTCTCTCAGGTCTATCAGTGTGATGCTTTCCATATCTGCGGCGGCAAGCTCTGCCGCGGTTATCTTTTTCATAATTTTCCTTTCTTCAGGAGGTCAGAATGGCACTTACAGACAGTCAGCTCGGACGTTATTCGAGACATATTATACTCAGGGAGGTGGGCGTCAGCGGACAGAAAAAGCTCCTCGCCTCTAAAGTCCTCATCATCGGCGCAGGCGGTCTGGGCTCCCCTGCGGCTATGTACCTTGCTGCGGCAGGTGTCGGCACTATCGGCATCGCCGACGGCGACTCAGTGGAGCTGTCCAATCTCCAGCGGCAGATAATCCACACCACTGCAGACCTTGGCAGATCCAAGGCGGAGTCCGCTGCGGAGACCATGAGCGCGCTTAACCCCGACATACAGATAAACACGTACTGTATGAGGCTCACTGCCGCAAATATCGCCGATATTATCGGGGATTACGACTTTATCATCGACGGCACCGATAATTTCTCCGCAAAATTTCTCATAAACGACGCCTGTGTAATGCTGGGCAAGCCCTTCTCCCACGCGGGTATCCTCAGATTTGAAGGGCAGCTCATGACCTACGTGCCGGACCGCGGTCCCTGTTACCGCTGCATTTTTGAAGCTCCGCCCCCGAAGGACGCGGTGCCCAGCTGCCGCGAAGCAGGAGTCATCGGCGCTATGGCAGGCATTATTGGTTCTATGCAGGCTCTTGAGGCAATAAAATATATCGTCGGCGCAGGAGACCTGCTTACGGGAAGTATGCTCATTTTCGACGGGCTGAAAATGGAGTGGCGGAAGGTGAAGCTGCCGAAAAAGTCCCCTCACTGCCCCATCTGCGGAGACAGCCCCACTATAACGGAGCTGACCGACAGCGATGAGGAACTGTGTCGGCTCTGAACTCCTTACAACGCCATAACCTACTGATCCGATAGTTATACACTGATTATATATCAGCCAACAGGAAATGTCAATATCTTATTTACAGAAATCCTATTGACAAAGTAAGAATAATAATGTATAATTATTACATACTTTTATACTATGCAAACGCAGGAGGTCCTTGATATGTCCGGTTATATGTTCAAAAACAGAATATCCATACCATGTCCTCCCTGCTTTTACAGGTATTGACGGTGTACCCGCATATATCACTGTAAACAGCGGAGGCAGGAATGTCTCCTTTTTTTTAAACTGTTATTTTGGAAGTGATAATATGAAGCATATAGAAGTTATATCCCTGGACAGAATAGGTCTGGTGGGAGAAATATCAAACGTCATCAGACGCCTTAACGGTAACATAATAACACATACAGCTGATGTTCTGACAGATAACAATGGAATACCTGTCTCCCATTTCCGTGCGGAGGTGGACTTCGGCTGCGGTCACGATACCGACGCTGCCGTTAAGCGGCTGAAAAGGCTGAAAAACGTCAGACAGGTGAAAATTACCGATATCTGAGGTCATATATACGGAAAGAAAGAACAGTATTTTTGACGGATACTTCGGTCTTGAGCGCGAGACCCTCCGCGTGGACGGAAGGGGCAGACTGGCTCAGACTCCCCACCCATTCGGCGACGATGAGCACATGACAAGGGATTTCTGCGAGAACCAGACAGAGCTCATAACTCCCGTTTGCAGCAGTATCTCTCAGGCGCTGGACTCTCTGGGGGAGCTTGACCGCAGAGCCAGGGCTGTGCTCAGTGATATGGGCGAGAGTATCTGGCTGTACAGCAATCCGCCCTATTTTGAAAGCGAAGACGAGATACCCATTGCCGCATTCAGCGGTCCCCACTCCTCAAAGCGTGACTACCGTGAAGTGCTCCGGAGAAAATACGGCAAGAGCCTTATGCTGTTTTCGGGAATACACTTCAACTTCTCCTTTCCCGAGGAGCTGATCCGTGAATGGAACACCGGAAACGAGAATATGCGCAGCTTCCGCGACGGGGTCTATCTGAGGCTCTACAAGCAGCTCATCACCCACAGCTGGCTGCTGGTGCTTCTCACTGCTGCAAGTCCCTACTACGATGAGTCACTTGACAGCCGCGGAAAAAAGGGTATAATTAAAAGTAAATATGCGTCCATGCGCAACAGTGAAAGAGGCTACTGGAACCAGTTCCTGCCTGTCCTCGACCACAGCAGCATAAAGGATTTTACGGAGAGTATCAGCTTCTATGTTAAAAAGGGTATGCTGTTCTCTGCAAGCGAGCTTTACCTGCCCATAAGGCTGAAGCCGAAGGGGCTCAACAGTCTTGAAAATCTCGCCGAAAACGGCGTTGACCACATCGAGCTGAGAATGTTCGACTTAGACCCCTCCGCTCCCCTCGGCATAGACGAGAGGAGCCTCAGGTTCTCACATCTTCTCATGCTTTACCTGCTGTCACTGCCCGATACTGAGCTGACTCCTCAGCTCCAGCAAAAGGCGGTCAGCGAGCATCAGGCGGCGGCACTGGCAGCTCCTCCACAGGAGCTCATAAGCCGCGGCAAAGCCATTATCTCCGATATGGCTGCCTTCTTCGGGGACTATCCCGAAACTGCGGAGATACTTGACTTCGCAGCAAAAAAGCTTGAGAGCATAGGCTCCCACAGCAGCTATGACATTGATATGATACTAAGACAGGCGGTGATATGATATGTGCGAGCTCCTCGGTTTTTCTTCGGCAGTACCGACGGATATTTCTGAGCATCTCAGCATCTTCTTTTCTCACAGCGTAAAACACCCCCACGGCTGGGACTTATGCGTGAAAACGGTGGCAGAGAGGTGTTCAGAGAGCCTGTGAGAGCCTGCGACAGCAGCCTCCTCACGGCAGTAATGGAGGATATGATGCCTCAGAAGACCGCCCTTGCACATATCCGCTTCGCTACCGTGGGCTCTATTGACGAGAATAACTGCCACCCATTTACGGGCTCCGATAATTCGGGCAGGGAGTGGACTCTCATACACAACGGAACCATCTTCAACGGCAAGCATAATCACCGGTATGCCGCTGTCCAGACAGGCGATACAGACTCGGAGCGCTTCTTCCTGTCAATGCTCGATGCCGTGAACGGTCAGCTGGAAAGAGGCATACCCACGGAGCGCGCAAGATTTGAGCTCATCAGCAGCTTCATCGCCGATAACGCTCCCAGGAACAAGCTTAACCTGATGATATACGACGGAGACCTGCTCTATGTCCACAAGAACCTGAAAAATACCCTCAGCTTCAAGCGGCTGGAAAACGGCTTACTCTTTTCCACCACGCCCCTTGACAGCGGTATCTGGGTGCCGTTTCCAATGGCGCAGGTCATAGCCTATAAAAACGGGCGGGAGGTCTACCGCGGTGACCGCCACAACGGCACATTCGTCCCCACCCTCAAATATATCACTGCTATGGACGCAATGTATATTTAGGAGGACTTATATGAGCTATAATTTCTACGGCTGGGAGAGCGCTGTTGTTCCCCCTGTGAATGATGAATTCAGCGCCATCACTTCACCACGGGCGCTCTATGACGCGCTGTCGGAGATATGGTGCGAATATACCTGCGCCCCCAGGCTCCGCGAGAAGTGGAGCAAGGACAATATCACCCTGGGGCAGTGCTCCATAACCGCTTTCCTTGCACAGGATATTTTCGGCGGCAGGGTTTACGGCGTACTGCGCCCCGGCGGAAATTACCACTGCTATAACGTGGTGGAAGATGCGGTGTTCGACCTTACCAGCGAGCAGTTCGATGACGAAAAAGCTCTGCTATGAGGGCAACCCCGAGCAATCCCGCGAAGTACACTTCGCAAAGCAGGAAAAGCTTGAGCGCTATCAGTATCTTAAAGTGGAGCTGAAAAAGCTCATTAGTGACTGAATATAAAAATGCCCCGAGGCGCCTTGAAACGCTTCGGGGCATTTTATCCTTATTTAAGCCGTCAGACTTCAGCCCATTGCAGAGGCGGATAGTATCCGCACGTTGAGACTATAAGGGGCTAATGGCTAAGAGCTAATGGCTTTTTTATGAGCCTGTACCGTTGTACTTCATTGCTCCGTGCATCCAGAACTTGTAGCTGAGCCAGAAGAACCCCACTGCTATAAGGGGCGAAAGCCATGAAAGCAGCGGTACACTATCGGGACGCAGCACCACAAGACTGGGATAGTATGCGATAAATGCAATGGGCATCAGGAATGTGAATATAAAGCGGAATACGGGACTGAATATGGTTATGGGATACTTCGCGTAGTCCTTGAAACGGGTGACAAGGTCAAGGATATAGAAGGAATTCTGTATCCAGAAGCAGGTAGCCGCTGCGGCGTTCTGCATCGCCACCATGACCAGTGAGGCTGTGATGAGAAAGACTATCATTTTCAGCAGTATCAGCGGTGTGAAGCCAAGTCCTATCTTCGTCCAGGAGTAAATGAGTGTTCCCAGACCGAAGGCAAGCTGTCCCAGTCCCTTGATGTCGAATACCTCCGACTGATAGTAGAAAAACAGGTTTATGGGTCGGAAGCAGTATTTGATGAAGTCGCCCGAGTAGACGTTCATTCTCAGGCTCCAGTTGTTGTCGAAAAGGCACTGTACCGGTGTCAGCGCCACAAGCGAGAAGCCGTAGAGGAAAAGCATCTCGTAATAGCCCCAGCCGTTTATGCCGGGAAAGCTGCGGAAGAGTATCCAGAAGCTTATAAATCCGGATATATTGGTGAATATCATTCCTATGGTGGAGATGATGAAGTCCGCACGATAGCTCATTTTGCTCTTGATGTCCTGCGCCAGTATCTTTCCGTAGATGCGCAGGTAGAAGCCTAATCCTTTTCTTTTCATGTCATCAGCCTCCGTTCACTGTTATCCTGCGCAGTGATACCTTCCAGAACAGCTTGCTTATTACCGTCATAACCACGCACCAGAGAAGCTGTATGCCAAGCGTCATAGCAAGCTTTTTCGGCTCGGGGTGGGCGTCAAGCAGTATGGAAAGGGGCGCATTGTATATGGACTGGAAGGGCAGGCACTCCACTGCCCTGCGGAAGCCCTCGGGGAAGAATGCAAGGGGGATGGTGGCTCCCGAAAGCAGAAGGACTATCACCTGCTTCATGATGTTTATTCCCCCATATGGACTCGGTGTAGAGACAGACCGTGCCAACTATGAAGTCTATGCTGTAGTTTATGATTATCGCCATGACTACCGACACCACAAACCAGAGCAGGTTCAGCCCCAGGTGTACTGCACCGTGAGTGACTGCGGCAACTACTATGAATGTGGGCAGGAAGGTCATGAAGAAATTGGTCACGAATGAGCCCGAATAGGACCAGAACAGGTAAGTCCTGTACTTCATGGGCTTCAGCAGGTCAAGAACTATCTTTCCCGACTGTATGGCGCGTCCTATCTCCCAGACCGCATACATCTCCATGAAGTTGAACAGCGCCGTTGCAAGCACAAGGTATATCAGGGTGTCGGAAAAAGTCATGCCGTTCACCACGTCAGTGCCTGCCGAGGCGTATATCGCCTTCCACAGGAAGTATACAACGATGAGGTACAGCAGGTTTCCCACAACTATGACAAATGAGCCCAGGCGGAACTGCAGCGCCTCGATTATCCCCGCTCTTGTGAGGGCGAGGTACTTTTTCAGCTTCATGCCACACCCTCCTCGTATATCTTCTTTATTACCTCCTCGGTGGAGATCTCCTCAAGCTGCATATCCTTTATCCTGTAGGAGCTCTGGAGCTTTCCAAGGACGTCTATCACCTTTGCCTTCTCCTCGTCCACCAGCACCGAGATCCACTCATCATCTGCTGACACGGAAAACTCGGGAAGCTCCTTCTGTATGCTCTCCGCACTCGCCTTCATGTCCCCGTCTATGCGGAGCTTCAGTGTGCGGTATGAGCCGAAGAAGCCCTTGAGGTGTTCGATGTCGTTATCGTAGAGCATCTTGCCCTTGTCGATGATGACTATACGCTGACAGAGAGCGTCAACGTCACCCATATCGTGGGTGGTGAGTATTACGGTGGTATTCTTCTCCTTGTTGAGAGCGCTGATAAGTGTTCTTATCTTTGCCTTCATGGAAACGTCAAGACCTATGGTAGGCTCGTCCAGAAAGACTATTTTCGGGTCGTGGAGGAAGGCTGCAAGAATATCGCTGAGGGTGCGCTGTCCCAGGGACATCTGGCGCACGGGCTTGTGAAGCAGGGGCTCTATGTCCACCAGTGAGCGGTAGAGCTCAAGCATACTGTCATACTGCTTGTCATCTATCATGTAAATATCCTTCAGCAGACGGAAGGACTCTATCAGGGGCAGTGCCCACCAGAGCTGGCTGCGCTGACCGAATACTACGCCTATTTCCTGAGCATTGCGGGTGCGGTTGGTATAGGGTATGTTTCCCCCCGATGAGTATCTCGCCGGAGGTGGGCTCAAGAACGCCCGTCATCATCTTGATGGTAGTGGACTTTCCTGCACCGTTTGGTCCCAGATAGCCTACTATCTCGCCCTGCTGAATGCTCATGCTGATGTTGTCCACCGCTCTGACGGTCTTGTAATCGCGTGAGAAGAGGTCCTTGATGCTTCCTCTGAGTCCCTCGCGGCGGTTGAGCACCCTGAATTCCTTGGTGACATTTCTGATCTCGATTATCGCTGACATTTTTCTATCCTCTCTTTACGTTATATTTGCTGCAATACCATTCAACTCCGCCGTGAGATCGCTCATTGACGGTATTTCTGCCATAAAAACAAAAATCGGTACAGACACACATCTGTACCGCTGAAATTGCCCTGCGCGGATATGCGCAGAGCGCCGCTCTATTCAGTTCACAGCCACTTTTTCTTTCGGAAAAAGATAAGACTGATAATAACTATAAGCACACTTACAGCTATGACTATGGGGTATGACGCCCTGAACTCCAGCTCGGGCATATACCTGAAGTTCATGCCGTACCAGCCTGCAATGAGGGTGAGGGGCATGAAGATGGTCGTAACTATAGTGAGTACAGTCATTATCCTGTTCTGTTTTATATCCAGCTGTGACTGGTAAAGCTCGCGTATCTGGGCGGTATAGTCCCTTAATGCGGCTGTGGTGTCGTGAAGTCTTGCTATGCGCTGAGTGAAAAGGCGGAAATATCTGAGGTTCTCGTGCTTGAAGAAGTTGTTCTCGTTCTCCTCCAGCTCCTGACCCAGATCCTCCAGCTGCTCGTAATGGATCCTCATATCTCTCAGGTCGCTTCTTATCTCGCTGAGACGCTTTGGGTAGTTCTCCTCATCTCCTGCCAGTATCTTGTCCTCCATCTCGTCCAGCTCGGCGTCGAACTTTGCAAGGACGTTCTGGTCATTATAGATGATCTGCTCAAGGAAATCATAGATAAAGCGCTCAAGGGACGGGTCGGTCCAGCGCTTGGTCTTTACAATGCCGCTGATTATATCCTGAACGGCGCCTGTATCGTCAATGAAAACGATACCCTTCTCGTCGAGGGCAAATGCAAATCTGCTGACATTTCCTGAAATGTCATTTCTGTCTGGTATAGAGAATGTACCTGTAAGTGAATCATAGTTCACTTCAGCCTTGGTGCTGTCGATATGGGCTGTGTCCACCTCAAGGTCGATGCCCATGTCGAACTTTGAGCTGTTGTTCTGCCACTCTTCTGTTGAAAGAATAGCTACATACTTTTCCTTTGAATCTCTTGGCTTGAGATTTTTTCTCTCTTCAAGTGTGCTTTTGATAAGATAGAACATAGGCGCCTCCTTTTTTGCAAATTTGCTGATGATTTACTATTATAACATATATTTCCGGTAATAGCAACACCGTTATGAAAATATTTCTGCACAGAACTCGCCCACATATATCCTCAAAAAACATACATTATGATCAGGTACAGCGCCTTTCTGCCTTGCTTTATACCATAAAACGTGATAAAATGGGTGTGGAGGTGTTTGTCATGCAGTCATACAGAATAACCGCCGACGAGGCTAAAAGGCGTCTCATCAGCGGCAATGAAAAATATATACAGTCAAGGACACTTAGCTGTGATGTTTCTCCCGAGACCTTACAGCGGTTCAGCAAGAGCGGTCAGAAGCCCTACGCTATCATAATCACCTGCTCGGATTCGAGGGTGGTGCCCGAGATGATATTCTCCGCAGGAATAGGCGACCTCTTTGTAATAAGAGTAGCAGGCAATGTTATGGACTCACACCAGCTGGGCAGTATCGAATACGCCGCAGAGCACCTGGGAACGGGTCTTATCGTGGTTCTCGGCCATGACCACTGCGGAGCCGTTGATGCAGCCATGAACCATGAGCCCGAGGGCTATATCAAGTTCATCACCGACGAGATAATAAAGGCTATAGGTGATGAGAAAAACGAGTTCCGCGCCTGCTGTCTCAACGTAAAGCACAGCTGTGAGATAATCGAGCGCAGCCTTCAGATACAGCGTGACGAGGAGGAGTACGGCTTACAGGTCCTCGGCGCTATCTACCGCCTTGACAGCGGCAGGGTGGAGTTCCTGTAAATATGCACACAAAAATAAACAGCCCCTGAGCAGCAAGATGTGATATAATCCCCTTAAAGTAGACACACGAAAAAACAAAAGCGTGTGAAAGCTGTAAGGGGGTTATTTTATGTCAAGAGGAAGTAAGCTAACAGATGAAGAACGCATAGCGG
>Ga0255345_1001922_pt1 | contig 28021 bp, 21 predicted proteins | sample wastewater_treat_6_FD_192415 | JGI IMG/M metagenome (GOLD analysis project Ga0255345, IMG submission 192415) | Wastewater microbial communities from Lulu Island WWTP, Vancouver, Canada - plant20 | ecosystem: Engineered > WWTP > Wastewater > Unclassified | place: Canada: Vancouver, British...
GACTATGAGTTTGATAGGCTCAAAGTGTAAGCGTGGTGACACGTTCAGCTTGCGAGTACTAATCGGTCGAGGGCTTTTCCTTTTTACTTCATTCAGAGTTTTTGCCTCGCATTACGCTTTATTCCTTGAAAAGTTTTTTCAAAAAAATTGAAGAAATCGCTTGACAAATCACTTTAAATGTGATATAATAGTTAAGCAGTTTGAAATGCACCATTAGCTCAGTTGGTAGAGCAACTGACTCTTAATCAGTGGGTCCTGGGTTCGAGTCCCCGATGGTGCACCAATTTTTTTGGCCCGTTGGTCAAGCGGTTAAGACACCGGCCTCTCACGCCGGTAACACCAGTTCGATTCTGGTACGGGTCACTTAATATAGTCGGTGCTTATGGCAATGAGGTCACACCCGTTCCCATTCCGAACACGGAAGTTAAGCTCATTCACGTTGACGATACTTGGCTGGTGACGGCCCGGGAAACTAAATCAGTGCCGACATTTATATTCCTCCTTAGCTCAGTCGGTAGAGCGAATGTAAGAAATTATACCAATCACCGTGAGGATAAACGAGCTAATATAAATGACTAGTGTTGTTAAAGAAATTTACAACATTAGTTAAATATATTCCTCCTTAGCTCAGTCGGTAGAGCACTCGGCTGTTAACCGAGTTGTCGCCCGTTCGAGCCGGGCAGGGGGAGCCAAAAATGAAGAGAGATACTCAACTGAGATAGCGTTTCTTATGGAGGTGTGGCTATCTTTTGGTTGAGTGTCTTTTTTTATACTGCTATTAAATTGTCAAGTTCATATTATAAAGTTCAAGGACTCGGTTTTAGTGGTTTTCACGAAATGTGAAAACACTGGAATCGAGTCCTTTTTTTGTTTACCCGAAAACCAACTGATAGTAAACCTATCAGCGATTTGTGAGCCGTTTTTGACGGCATCGGTTACAGATCGGAAAACTACACCACCGAGAGCAACTACAGCCGCTGTGAGCGATTTGTGTGGTGTGTGAAGCGGTCAAACAGTACAATTCTCCTGTGCGGAATAAAAGTTACGATTACAGAACAATTATGCCGCGAAAAAAGCCAGCGGAGGCTCTCCGCCAGATACATAGAAAGCAGATCACGCCTGCTGTCTATGGAATAATTATGTCAGGAGGAAAACAGATGAACAAATTTTACATGAACGGTAAACTGATACACAAGGCTTCCGATCACAACACCAAACGCTGTGAGGTCGAGAAATGGGTGTTTCTGCCTCACTCAGACTTTGAAAGACTGAAAGCAAACCCATATCAGGAGCATGAGGCGATAACTGCTGCCAGGGACCTTATGTACGAGGACAAAAATGCTTATCACTGCATAATGCTGCTTGATGAGTACGGCGAAGACGGACTGCTCATCGAGGCAGAAGGATTTGATTATCCTCGTCTTTCTATGTTCGTACCTGATGCTAAGTCAATCTACGAAAGGTACCAGACATCCGAATCCGAACTGAAACTTCACGATATGATTAAGGATACGGTCGAAAAGATCGCAGAGCTCGCTCACACAGGCAAAACAGACTTCACATCCGCTGATATGATCGACATGGATGAGGTTGAGAGCCTTGTCAAAAATGCTATCATACAGCAGCTCGCTCAGAGAGATGATATCAAAATGGCTGAGAACACTGACATTGGAGTTGACTTTCAGCCGGATATCCATGTTGAGGCTGAGAAACTCACCGAGCTGAAGTTTTATTGTCCCCTTAAAGTTCAGCGAGAAATTCAGCCTACATTCGATGAGGACGGAGAAGATGAATTCTTCGAGGACACAGAGGAACTCTCAGATTTCGATGTACTTGAGTACGAAAGTGAGATCAGCAGTGCTATTGAGGCGTATCAGTCAGACGAGGAAGAAAACCGTGGAATAATGGCGTATCTCGGGGACAGAAAGCGTTTTGCAGATAAGGTCTACTCCATATTCCCATCTGTTGAGAAGGTCGGCGACAGGCTCATGGGAGTATTTACCTGTCAGATATGCGGAGAACTTGACAGCTATGAGTATGACGAATTGCTTCAGGAGCTCCGTGGACAAGCAAGTGATGGCTACTGCGAAGGGCTCGAGCAGCATGAGATCCATACTTCTGAGGGAGATATCTACGTCAGCTTCTATGACACCTGCGGTGCATGGGAGCTTATGACAGAGGAAGAAGTAAAGGCGGCTCCAGAGTCGCCGTCAGAGGATGTAGGCATGAGAATGTGAGGTGGACAGGATGATAGATTTCACTATACACCATAAGAAGGAGCCTTTAAATAAGGTCATTGCTGTTGAACTGCCTATGAATGCCGATAATCTGTCGGATCTGTTACAGGAGCTCGGATATGAACCGCCTGAGAAGCTGAAAGTAAACAGTAATGGCAAACCGTATGTCATTGAGCTGAACTCAGATACAAATATGGGTTTTGCTATCCTTGAAAGGCTTTGCGACAACGATACGATAGCAGAGCTTAATAATTTATGTACTGTAATATGCAAGTGCTTAGATCAGGACCACATCTATCAAACTATATACAATAGTGATGTCAGATGTATAAATGGCATCAAAAAACTGTTTGCAGATCGGTTTATGGAGTTTTCTGATAAACTGGTGCTGAATACGAGCCTTGAAAGAAAGCCGACCGAACTTGCGGTCAAGGGCTGTATCATCGAAAAGGCTATCCCCGTCAGCCACAGGAAGTTCGAAGCAATTACGAAGTATCCTCTCAGGGACGAACTGCTGATAGCTGAAAACAAGGATATCATGTACTTTGACAGTAAATATAATATGTATCACTGCATTCTCATTTATGACAAAGACTTCGGCGACGGAATAGTTGTAGAGTCCGAGGGTAGTGACTATGCCAGATACGCTCAGTATGTACCGCAGGCAAAGACCATTTATGAGAAGCATAAGGCTACACATCTTAATGAGATAAGGCTCTGCTGTCCGATAGAGATATACCAGCATATCTATGATTATCCGAGGGATAACTGTATTCTTGATAATGCAGATATGGCTGGATATGCCGATGATATCAACGCTTTTATTTATGAAAATGACCTTCCTGCGGAACATGAGAAAGGTCTTATGCATTGGTATCATCCCGAAGGTCCCGATGATGAGATAGTCGAAAAGGTATATTCTGCTCACTGTACTGTTGAGGTTATAAACGGCGAACTCACAGGTGTCATAACTGCAAAGATCATTGGTGAGTTGTCTGATGAGTCGATGGAGAGGTTCACAGATTACTGCATCGGTCAGCTAAGTGATGGCTGGGGCGAATCGCTGGAGCAAAAGTACATGAGGACTGAAAACGGTGAGATCAATATCAGCTTCTGGTCAGACGATGAAGCATGGGCTCTTGTACCCGAGGACGAATATTTAAGCGATAATACACAGGATATGGAGATGAGAATGTGAGCAAAGTAGAGATCAATATACCTCCGCAGTTTTCTGAAGTTATCGAGAAAGCTGCGGAAAAAGAAGGAATAACCGCAGACGAACTGACAGAAAGAGCTATGAAGAAGCTCTTAGAAAGGAGTAGCGAAGATGTCGGAAACTGAGAAAAAAGGCATAACAGTAAAGATCGACGCCGACCTGCACACTCAGGTCAGGCAGTACATCGAAGCAAACGGAATGACAATGGCGGAGTTCGTATCAAAAGCACTTGATGACGAGCTCCACCCTATATTATGGGGAATATTTACAATTCATATGTGGGAGAATTTACCAGAAAAACAGCAGAGTGTGTGCAAAGAGGTGAAGAAGCACCAGAGTTTAATCATTTTTATGACTTTTTATTATTAGGCAATCTAGCTCATGGTATGCCGGATTTTGAAGCAAATTTCGGTAAAAACTATATTATTTTTATTTTATTAGAGATAACTATAATTGCCTTAGCTTATATTGTTTTTTCAATATTTATAAGAAAAAAATGATTCTGTATGGAGAATGATTATATGAAAAAATCTTTTACTATATGCATGTACAGTTTTATTACATGGCTGAACAGCACTAAAATTGTGCTCTTTGCAATTTATTTCACTATTTGTTATTGGGTATTTATATCTCCATATAAGATATTTGCCATAGAAATAAACAGTCCAATGGAAATACTAGAGCCGTTTCTTATACTTGAAAGTTTACCTTTTGCTGTTCCGCTTATTCCCTTGTTAATGTTAGTTTGGTTATCAGATATACCACTTTTAGATTCTTCGAGTAAACTTGTTCTTTATAGAATAGGAAAAAAGCAATGGTTTTTCGGACAAATCATCTTTGTTTTTATGATTGCATTGATTTTTCAATTGACAATTTTCATTTTGAGTGTTTTAGCTATTGCAAATAATTCTTTCTTTGCTAACGGATATAGTCTTGTTCTACGTCATGCAGCAATGGGTGAAAGTAATATAACGTCATCTTATACAATGAATGGTTCTGTATTGAATCAAATCAGACCGTTTGAACTATTTTTTAATTCATTTACACTTAATTTGTTGTATATGATTACTATTGGAATTATACAATACTGTTTTACATTATGTTCAAAACGAATATTAGGCATTATTTTAAACTTTATAATTGTGGGTGGTGGTTTTTGTTTACTATATATAGATTCAAAATTAAAATGGCTTATGCCTCTTGCACACTCTGTTTATACGGGACACTATGATACCGTTTATAACCGTACATACTGCGATTTGAAATATTCATATTTATATTTCGGAATAATTATAATCTGTTTATTAACAATATCCTATAAAATAACAGAGAGATGTTCTTTTCATTGTATTGAGGAGGTGGATGTATAATTGAATAAAATATGTGTTAGAGACTTGAATTTAATAATTAAAAAGGCACAAATTTTAATAAATATAAATGTCGAATTTGAACAGGGAAGAATACATGGGCTTGTCGGCAGAAACGGTACGGTGAAGACGGACTGCTCATCGAAGCGGATCCTAATATGCTTTTATATCAACTTTCCTGATATACCAATTCAGAGAAAATAGGTGATTTTTGCCCCTGAGAATAGTATAGCAGGTAAAAGCGTTTGTCGTTAGAATAGAAGAAAATGATAATATCTCAGGTCAAAAGCCGAATTAAGATAGGCAAAGGATATAAGATAAATTTAACGCTTAATATGGAGTATGAGCAGTTTTGCGAGGGATGGAATGGGTTAAATAATTTATAAACATAATTTAACTTGAAAATAATACTGGATTATGATACAATAATATTGTATCATAATCATTTTGTGGTTGATAAGTGGCAATAATAAAGGTAATACTGCCATTCGGTTTATATAGATTAAAATTAGTTAAAGGTGTGAGAGCATAATGTCTAAAAGTCAGAATATAGAATGGAAAGAATCATGGTGTGATGAATATCTTAAATAGATATGCGGTTTTGCAAACGCACAGGGCGGTAAAATATATATAGGTATGAATGATGACGGCGAGGGTGTCGGAGTTGAAGAGAGCAAGAAGTTGTTAGAAGATATTTCAAACAAAAAAGTAAATTCTCTTGGAATAGTAGCAGATGTTAATTTGCATATTATGTTAAGCGATTAAGGGATGAAAAGATAATAAGGAGAGTTGGGACTACGCATAAAGGTTATTGGGTAATAATAAACAGAGGCGATAAATACTGAAATTACTTGCAGGAGCTCATTTGGTAAAAGTATTTTTCTTATGCATTATAATTCATAATGAAATCGTCTTTTTTCATAATTATTCTTTTTCTGACAAAAAATATGCTATTATACTATTACAGACAAATCTATTAATTTATAAAACGGAGGTATAAAATGTATAATTTATGTGTAGAAGAAAATAATGAAAAAAAGCTTACGGAAGTTATGAACGAGAGGGACATCATTGCCTCATTGCTCAATCAGCTTGGAATTCCAAGAAATACAGCCGGATATAATTATCTTTTATATATCATATTAAAGATAAATGACTCGAATAATATAAATGTAAAGCTTACTACTGAGCTATATCCTCAGATTGCAGACGAACTTGATTCGTCCGTTAAAAGAATCGAACGTGGTCTCAGATATTCCATAGAAGCTGCGTGGGACAGAAATAGTGATGGAATAAAGGATATTCTCGGTTATTATGATGACTGCAAGCCTTATTTAAGTGAATTTATATGGTTATTAGCAGATAAGTACAGAATAATTAATAACAAAAAACGATTTACACCAGGATTTTAACTACTAATTACAAGCAAGGGAGTAAGAAATGAAAGATGTATTTGAAATAGCGGTCTGTGATGACAGCAGCTTTGACAGATTTGTAATTGCAGAAATGATAGATGGCTATTTTAAAGACAAGTCTTTTCTGTATCACGTTACAGAATACTGTAATGAAGGTACTCTGATCGACGATATAGAGGAAAGCAACAGATATGATATTATTTTTCTTGACATATACCTTAATAGTCTTCTTGGCATAGAAGTTGCAAAAAAACTTCGTTCAGGTGGCTATAACGGGAAGATAGTTTTTCTTACTGCTTCTGATAAGTATGCAGTTGAAAGCTATGACGTAGATGCTGCAGGTTACTTGTTGAAGCCGCATAATTATGAGAAATTTTGTAATGTAATGGACAGGATTCTCATAGGCAGACGCAAAAATACGATCATAGTTAAGAAAAGAAGCAGCGTAGAATATATTTCCTATGATAATATCAGATATATCGAAAGCTCAAATACGAAATGTCTGATCCATTGCAGTGACGGCAAGGTACATACTATATATACACGTCTTGATCTGATGGAGAACGATATTGATGACAAGCGTTTTTTACGGTGTCATAGAAGTTTCCTTGTTAACCTTTATTATGTAAGAAGTATGAATGAAAATTTTGTTATGGATAATGATGAAATAGTTTTAGTCAGAAAAAAGAGCATTAAGGATATTAGACGTATGTATCTTGAATACAATTCAAATGCTGTGCTAACGGGTGATTTAGCTGAAATAGCGGGAGCGTGACTTTGTGGAACTTATGGATTTTTATAATGCAATAGGTGAAAATTATGATCTGTTACTCAGCAGGCTTCTGAGTTCTGACAGAATAGAAAAATACCTGACAATTTTTTTCAGTGAAAATAGTATTGCAGATCTGAAAAAACGGATTATTAATAATGAATTTCAGTCAGCGATCAATACCGCTCATACTCTCAAGGGCGTCACTGCTACTCTTGGATTTGACCATTTAGCTTCTGATATATGTGGGCTTCACGGAGTTCTGAAAAATAATGAAAGTGAAAAAGCCGGCATACTATGTCAGCAGATCGTGGAAGAATATGAGCGTATCTATAAGCTATGGTGCAATATACATAGTAAAGACGGAGTATTATAACAATCAGCCCTGTAAAGGAGAAACAATATGATAACAATTGAAAAGCTCCGTGAGTTCGGTGCAGACGTTGATGACGGACTTTCAAGATGTCTGAATAAGGCGGAGCTTTATTTAAATCTCGTTGGTAAGCTTACAGAAGATAAAACGCTTTATTTACTTGAACAGCAGCTTGTCAGGAAAGAATTTGATGGGGCTTTTGAGACTGCACACTCGTTGAAAGGAGTGTATGCAAATCTATCTCTTACACCCTTGACCGGACCTGTCACTGATATTACTGAATTGCTGAGAAACAGAACAGATACAGAATATACTGAACTTATGGACAAGCTTAAAACTGAGTTTGAAAGACTGTGTGAATTGTAATAAACAATAACGATATGGGGGAACGGTTCTTTTGAAGTGTTCCCTTTTTTCATGATACTATTCAATTTTGGAGGTATAAGCCATGTTTGGCAAGCATTTTGAACTGAACGAACAGACAATGCACATTGTAAAGGCTATAGGAAGAATGATGCCCGGCGGCTTCTTTATATACAGAGCGAATGAAACTGAGGAGCTGCTTTATGCAAATGCAGCAGTTATCAGTATTTTTGGCTGCAAGGATATTTCCGAATTCAAAGAACTGACCGGCTATACCTTTCGCGGAATGGTACACCCTGATGACAAGGCAGCTGTTTCCGGTTCGATTATTGAACAGATCAAGAAAAATGAGGATAATTTTGACTGTGTTGAGTACCGTATAATCAGGAAAGACGGGGAAGTACGCTGGGTGGATGATTATGGTCATTATACCGAGACAGAAGCATACGGCGGTATATATTATGTTTTTATTTCAGATATTACCAAAAAGCATGAACAGCAGGAACTTGAAAAGCGCCTTGCCTTTCAGGAAAAACTTATTGAGGAGCAGAATCAGCGTGAACAGCAGGATAAGATGATAACCGCACTTGCCTCTGATTACAGAAGCGTTTATCATATCGACCTTGATCTTAATGACGGTGTATGTTATCGTGCGGATCCGGAGGATAAGGAGCAGACAGCAGAAGGTGTACACTTTCCATACTATGAACGCTTTAAATGGTATGCTGAGCATTCCGTTGACGAGAATTACCGTGACGGCTTTCTTGAATTTATTGATCCCGATAATATCAGAAAGGCGTTGTCAGAGAATATTATCATTGCCTATCGTTATCTTGCACACAGGAACGGTTCTGATTATTATGAGATGATAAGAATGGCAGGAGTGCGCCATGCCGAGAACAGAGATGATCATATAGTCCATGCGATAGGTCTTGGACTCACTAATATCGACAAGGAAATGCGCGAAGCAATGGCGAAGAATCAGGCATTAAGTGAAGCTCTTGAAGCTGCTGAACAGGCTAACAGGGCAAAGACAGCATTTTTATCCAGCATGAGCCATGAGATACGTACACCAATGAATGCCATAATCGGTCTTGACAGCCTTGCACTGAGAAATACAAATCTTGACCCTGAAACAAGGGAATATTTTGAAAAGATAGGTGAAAGCGCACGCCATTTGCTGGGACTTATTAATGATATTCTTGACATGAGCCGTATTGAATCGGGAAAAATGATACTCGGGAAAGAGGAATTTTCATTCCGTGCAATGCTTGAACAGATAAATACTATTGTAATGACACAGTGCAGGGATAAGGGGCTGAAATATGAATGCAAGGTTATCGGCGGTATTTCTGATTATTATATCGGTGATGATATGAAGCTGAAGCAGATATTAATCAATATTCTCAGCAATTCTATAAAATTTACAGATGCTCCGGGAAATATTTCGCTTACTGTTGAACGTACTGCGGTTTTTGAAGATAAATCAACAATCAGATTTATTGTCAAGGATACAGGGATAGGAATGGATAAGGCATTTTTACCAAAGGTTTTTGACACCTTTGCACAGGAAGATTCAAGCAGAAATAATAAGTATGGCAGCACAGGGCTTGGAATGGCAATTGCTAAGAATATAGCAGATATTATGAATGGTACTATATCAGTAAAATCAGAAAAGGGCGTTGGTACGGAATTCACCGTTGTTGTAACGCTGAAAAACTGCGAGCGTAGCGGAGCGGAAGATGTATTCATTGATTCAAAAGAAATGCGTGTGCTTGTAGTAGATGATGAGGAAGTAGCCGCCGAACACGCAAAGATAGTGCTTGATGAAGCAGGTATCAAGGCTGATATCTGCCTTGATGGCAGGAGCGCACTGAAAATGCTTGAGGTGCAGCATACAAAGCATGAACCGTATAATCTTGTGCTTTTAGACTGGAAAATGCCGGATATGGACGGAATCAAATGTGCAGAAGAGATACGAAAACTTTACAGAAAAGAAACGACTATTATCATACTTACGTCTTTCAACTGGGACGAGATAATGGATAAGGCTATGCATATCGGAGTTGACAGCTTCCTTGCAAAACCGCTGTTCGCCTCAGATGTGATAAGTGAATTTGAGCGTATTGCAAGAAAGAACAATATACTCATGCTCCGCGAAAGAAAACGTGCAGATCTTAATGAAAAGCATATTCTTCTTGCTGAAGACGTCTTTATTAATGCAGAGATAATGAAAGAACTGCTGAAAATAAAGGGAATGATAACAGACCATGCAGAGAACGGAAAAATTGCTGTTGAAATGTTTTCGGAAAGTCAGATCGGATATTATGATGCTGTTTTGATGGACGTTCGTATGCCGGAAATGGACGGACTTGAAGCTACAGCAGAAATACGTTCACTTGGACGCCCCGACGCTGAAAAAGTACCGATCATTGCTATGACTGCCAATGCCTTTGACGAGGACGTTCAATTATCATTACAGGTCGGAATGAACGCACATTTATCAAAGCCTGTTGAAGCAGAGCATCTGTATCATACGCTGGAAGAACTGATATGGAATGCAGAACAGACCAACTGACACCTGAGAGGATACAACAATGCAGAAAAATAAAGCAATAGCCGCTTTTATTATAATACTGACAATAATAATGACATTTGCTGTACCGATAAGAGTTTCTGCACAGGAACAACCAAAAACGATACGTGTAGGATACTATGAAAATGAAGTCTTTCAGGAAGGCGCAAAAGATGGCATCGTAAAATCGGGATATGCATATGAATATTACCTTAAACTCTCAGAGTACACTGGCTGGGAATATGAATACGTCTATGGTAGCTTCGGGGATGTATATGATATGCTTCTTGCCGGTGAAGTAGATGTTGTTGCGGGACTTGCATATAAGGAAGAACGGAAAGAGCTTATAGGATATCCTGATCTTCCTATGGGAAGTGAAACGTATAACTTTGTGAAGCATGAGACAGATACTGACATTACTGCTGATCCTCAGACATTTAACAGAAAAAAGATAGGTGTGCTGGACAGTGCAATGGTAGATACGCTGAGAGAATATCTTGACAGTCATGCCATAAAAGCAGAGGTAATGGCATTTTCTGATTATGAGGAGCTTTTTTCCGAATTTGATTCAAAGAATGTTGATATACTGGCGGCTGAAGGTGACGGCGCTTACGGCAGAGACCACGCCGAGGTTCTTTTTCCATTCGGAGACTCAAACTATTATTTGTGTGTAAGCAGATACCGCAGTGACATCCTTTCTGAGCTTGATACAGCACAGAATATGCTTGCGGCTGATGAGCCTGATTATCTTAATTATCTGAATCACAAATACTTTCCTGTAAGCGTTTCGTCAAGAGCTTTTTCAGCTGCTGAAAAAGAATGGATAGATACTCACAGTGAGATAAGGATTGGATATCTGGAAAACTGTCTCCCATACAGTGGCACGGGAAAGAGCGGCAGCGTTACAGGTTTAATAAAGGATCTTATCCCTGAAATATTTAATGACCTTGGGCTTAATAAGATCAATGTGACCTATACAGGATATAAAAACTATGATGATATGATAGCTGCTGTGCAAACGGATATGATAGATGCAGCTTTTCCTGTTGGCGGAGGTCTTTACTATTCCGAAGAAAATGAGATATACCAGTCAAGTCCTGTAATTTCTACCACGACAGAACTCGTTTACAATAACGGATATGATAACGATACAGTAAGCAGTTTTGCGGTAAACCAAAACAACACGATACAGTACTACTATATCATCACAAATTATCCTGATGCAAAAATCATCAGCTGTGATTCTATTGAAGAATGTCTTGAAGCTGTGCTCTCAGGCAAAGCAGGGGCTACTACACTGGATGGCATGAGGGCTACAGATATTCTGAAAAACAGCAGATTCCGCAATCTTTCACACCGTAACATAAGCAGGAATGATGATCGCTGTATCGGTGTAAAGATCGGAAACGAGGAGCTGCTTAAGCTGATCAACAGGGGAATTGCAGTTGTTGGCAGTGAATATGCTAATAATCGGGCATACAGATATACAGATGAGCTGTATAATTATGGTTTAACAGAGGCGTTAAGGGATAATGCAGCTGTGTTCATTGCAATAGCTGGTGTAATAACGGGGCTTGTTATGTTTTTGCTTGTCCGTGATATAAAGCGTTCGAGAAAGGAGCTTGCTATTATAGAAAAGTCAAGGTTTGAACTTGAACAGGCAAATAAAGAGCTTGATGAAAACAGGGAAGCGCTTTCAGATGCACTGTCGGCGGCAGAACACGCAAACCGTGCAAAGACTGTATTTCTCAATAATATGTCACATGATATACGTACTCCTATGAACGCTATTATCGGATTTACAGCGCTTGCGGATTCGCATATAGACAACAGGGAGAAGGTTCGGGATTATCTTGGCAAGATAAGTGTTTCAAGTCAGCACTTGTTGTCTCTGATAAACGATGTACTGGATATGAGCCGCATAGAAAGCGGCAAGGTATTGATAAATGTATCTGAAGCACACCTGACAGATGTTATAAATGATATATGTACCATTGTTCATGCCAATATCTCATCTAAACAGCTGAATCTAAATATCGATACAAATGACATTGTCCATGATGATATCTTTGTCGATAAGCTCAGACTTCAGCAGGTATTGCTGAATATACTTTCCAATGCAGTAAAGTTCACTCCTACAGGCGGAATGATAAGCCTGAAAGTTATAGAGAAACAGCCTAATGATAATAAAACAGCATGGTTTGAATTCCGTATAAAGGATAACGGTATCGGAATGAGTGAAGAGTTCCGCAATATGATATTCGATGCCTTTACCCGTGAACAGACCAGTACAGTCAGCGGTATTCAGGGAACGGGACTTGGCATGGCTATCACCAAGAAAATAGTAGATATGATGGGAGGAAATATTTCTGTAAACTCCGAGGAAGGGAGCGGAAGTGAATTTATAGTTTATCTGCCATGCAGGATAGTTGATAAAGTATCAGAAGATGATGGCACAGACAAGAATAAGGGTGATACAGTCAGTATTCATGATATTAAAGGAAAAACGGTTCTTATTGCAGAGGATAATGAATTGAATCAGATGATCGCAAAAGCAATTCTTGAAGAAATGGGCTTGACAGTTGATATTGCCGAAAACGGAGAAAGTGCTGTCAGAAAGATCACAGAAGCTGATGCAGGGCATTATTCTATTGTTCTTATGGATATACAAATGCCTGTTATAGATGGCTATGAAGCGGCAAAAAGAATACGTTCGCTAAAGGATGAGGGAAAAGCCGATATTCCAATAGTTGCTGTAACCGCAAATGCATTTGATGAGGATAAAAAGCTTGCTTTTTCTGCAGGAATGAACGGTCATCTTGCAAAACCGTATGATATCGAACAGATCAGAAAGGCGCTTATTGAACTTTTGATATGAAGTGTGTTTTATCTTTTGTTGCAAACATCATATGTTCTTCATTTGAATCCTTATAATTCGGAATTGAGATCATACTTTATTTATGATATGATTGCATCAATCAAATATATAGAATTAAGTGAAGATTTGACACTTTTGGGTTTAAAACGCTTACGGTGGCGGAGCACCCGGCTGTTAACCGAGTTGTTGCCCGTTCGAGCCGTGCAGGGAGAGCAACAAAAGCGTCTGCAACAGCAGACGCTTTTGTTATGATATAATTAAAGGGCAGCAGTAGCTGCCCTTATTTTCAGTCAAATTTTCCCATGGAAACCAGACGGGCGGTGAACATCTTACACTTCGGGCAGAATGTGATAGAGCCCCTTGTCTTACGCAGCATGGAGGAGTGACATGAGGGACATTCGTGACGGAACTCCACCGACATGGTGAACTCCTTCCTGTTCATGAACATCTCCTTGGCTATCTGGATCGAGAACTGCCTGCAATCCATGCACTGATAGAGCTCTGTATCACAGTTTATGTAGATCTTGTCCCGCTCGTTCTTCACCAGCTGGCGTATGCTTTCACCGTATTTACCGTAGAGAGCGGCACTTCTGAGTTCTTCCTCGGCTTCTTCTGTACGTTTTTTGTAATCCTTGGTCATAAGTCTGCCGCCTACGAAGTATTCTTCTTCAAAGCCGCATTCATCGCATTTATACTTGTATGATGTACCCATAGTCACCACTCCTTTCCTGTATTCTTCTATATTACCATAGTATCGGGGAAAAATCAAGTATAATATGTTGACTTTCATGACAAAATATGTTGTAATTATTTGTTTTCTGTATTATTTTCAAAAGCCGTTGATTTTTTTGTTTTTTAGTGATATAATAAATATAACCCGTTATATAATTATTAAATGGGAGGCGATCCAATGGAGATAAGACATATAAATGAAAAAGACGATTTTCAGCAGATAAGAGAGATCTATGAAAAGAGCTGGCAGTTTGCCTATAAAGGCATTATACCGCAGGATTACCTTGATAATATACCAAAGTCCAAATGGGGCGGAAATATACTGAAAAACGGCAGAACGGAGATAGCCGCCTTTGATAACGGCAGGGCTGTGGGCACAGCAAGCTTCTGCTCGTCACGGTGGGAGAAGTTTGCCAGCTGCGGCGAGATAGTCACTATTTATCTTCTGCCTGAGTATATCGGTCAGGGACTTGGCTCCAGGCTGCTGAAGGCGTGTATTGAGGAGCTTGAGCTCCTGGGCTTTACAACTATACTTATATGGGTGCTGGAGGACAATTACAGGGCACGCCGCTTCTATGAGAGGCATGGTTTTGTAAAGACAGAGGAATATATGGATGATGTTATCGGAGGCAAGGAGCTCCGCGAGGTAATGTATCTGTGGAGAAAATGATACTCAAAGAAAATATGAACTATTTATGAATAAAACAGAGCATTTCACGCTCAAAATCTGCATTTCATGCACATACTATTGCATTTTATTGGATAATATATTATCATATTATACGTTGCTTGTGATGAGCAGCATTGGAAAATACTTTAGTTGTACTCCCCTTAAAAAAATCTCAGAATATAAAACAGTAACATCCTAACCAAACTTATCCCCTTGTATAACTATTGTATTTTCTGCTTCCACAGAGGGGACTCCTCTCCTTTGTGTTTCCTCACTTAAAAACAGACTCAGCCGCGGGTCTGTTTTTACTTTTATATGGAGGTCTACACAGGTCCGTGAGTGTTTGCATGAGGATTCACGGACCTCTATTTTTTGCAGCTGATAATGAATATTGTTCCACAAATTTTTCGTTTTGTATTTTGCACGGAAATGAATAATTGTGCGACTTCAACAAACTGCGGCTTCTCTGATTGTACAAAAGATAATTCTTTATCTTTATACAGCCGTTTCCCTTGAAAATACAGCAAAAAAATGTTATAATATGATTGGATAACTATAGTTTTTTGCCGCTTTTGTGCAGAGAAAGGAGGAGGAAAATGAATCCGAAAAAACGTATACTTCTGATCGTTTCCGCAGGCGTTCTGCTGCTTATAGTGGCTATGTCCGCAATGCTTTCCTCGTCCGATGATGTCACTAACCGCTTTAAGTCGGAAAGTTTCGACATCGCTCTGGAGGAGCCCCACTGGACCCACGACCATGACAGCGTCGTACCTAACGAGGTGCTTCCCAAGGACCCTCAGGTCCGCAATAAGGGCGAGGTGGACGCCTTCGTCTTTGTTGAGGTAAGGGTGCCCTACTACGATGAGCTCATTACCGAGGAGCTTGACGGTACAGACGCCGCAAAGAGGTCTCTGCCCGTGGTAAAGTTCGTTTGCAGCGGCAGGGAGCCTTCATTCGACAGCACAGCCACTCCCGCACAGACAGTGAATGACGGCTGGCTTGAGCTTGGAGAAAGTCCCGTAAAGGACGAAGCAAACAAGGAATTCATTTATACCTACGCCTATGTGGGCACAGACCCTTCCTCTGTGGAGGAACTGGCTCCCCGGGCGGTAACAGGTCAGCTGTTTGACGGCATAAAGCTCTGCAACGCCCGTGAGAGCGTTTCGGAGTCGGAACAGTTTATCGAGAATAAGTCCCTCAGCGTGAAGGTCACTGCAAAGGGCATACAGACTGAGTATCTCAGGTCTGCTTCCGAGACTGAGACAGCCCCCGAAAGGGTATGGCAGATACTCTGCGGACTTGGAGACGGAACATGACAGATGAAAAAAGAAAGTCTGCACCTGTGAAGATCATAAGGACAGTTTATGACGTGATCGCAACGGCGGTGATAGCTCTTGCGGCAGTCGTTGCGGTGCTGTGGATCGCAGGCATACGTCCCTATGCAGTTGTAACGGGCTCTATGGAGCCTGCTGTCCATGTGGGAAGTATATGCGTGGTCAACCAGCACGCCTCCTTCGACAAGGTGAAAAAGGGGGATATAATCGCTTTCAGAGTGGGCAGCGACACTCTCGTTACCCACAGGGCGGCGAGCATCACAGATGAGGGTATAGTCACCAAAGGCGACGCAAATAACGCTGAGGATATGACACCCGTGACAAAGGACAGATTTGTGGGAAAGACCGTGTTCTCCATACCAAAGGCGGGACGCATCGTCACCTTTGTACACACCCGCCATGGACTTATTACCACGGCAGCGGTGCTGGCAGCTTTTATACTTCTGGGAGCTGCTATCCCCGACAAGAAGAAAAAGGATAAGAAATAAGAGGAGGTGAGACAGGCTATGGACAAGAAAAAACTGACAGCTGCGGCTGCGGCAGGCGTTATGCTGCTGATATGCAGTCTTGCCGTTGCCTATTTCACCGACTATGATACAAAGACCAATGTATTCACAGTGGGAAATGTAGCCCTTGAACTCAATGAGGAGCACTTCACCGACGGTCAGCTGGTAAGGGCTGACGTGAAGCTGGATAAGGACCCCACCGTTAAGAATACGGGCACAAATGACGAGTTCGTCTTCCTTGAGGTGAAGGTGCCCAAGGGGGAGATAACTCTCCTGGGCAGCGACGGAAGGCCCTCGGCGGCTAAGTCCTTGCAGGAGCTTTTCAGCTTCTTCGGCAGCAGCGGTGCTCAGGCAGTCAGCGGCAGCGATAACTTCGCATACAACGGCAGTACTTCTTCGTCTGAGGGCTGGGTATTCCTGGAAAAGGCCGCAGCCGCCAATGAGGACACCTACGTTTTCGGATACAGCACCGCTGTCTCTGCGGGAGAGGAGACCATCAGCCTTTTCGATAAGTTCGCACTGAGAAAGTTCATCGAGGAGGAGATCGCAGGCGGCACAAAGCTGAAGATACCCGTAAATGCCTACGGAATACAGGCGGACAGCCTGGACGGCGTCAGCGGACTTACCGAAAGCGGCAGTCTTACAGCACAGGACCTGAAGGACATATTTGAGATATGCAGAAACAAACAGAACTGACGGAGGCGGGATATGAAAAAAAAGAAAAGTCTTTACGGGCTCGGCGGTGCTGCTGGCAGTGCTGGCGGCGGCAGGAGCGATAATGGCTTATCTCGGAGCCTCCGACGACGCCGAGAACACCGCCGAGGTGGCTCACGATAAGATAACGGTCACGGAGAGCTTCCCGAAGCCCTCTGACCTTAAAGCAAACTCCAACAACTACTATGTCAAGGAGGTAGCCGTTGCCAATACAGGCAATGTTGACTGCTATGTGAGAGTCTATGCGGACTTCCCCGACTCTCAGACAACAGCAGGTGCATATTACTCCGCAGACGGCGTGAATTACTACAGCGCTGTAAGGGACGCGGAGCTTTCAGGGGATACAACCACCGATGACAACGGCAATGTCCTTCACACACAGAGCTTTGTGAATATGCTGAACGCTCAGGACGGCAAGTGGATATTCGTTCCCGACGATGACAGCAATGAGAAGCTCAGGGGTTACTTCTACTATAAGGATCCCGTTAAGGTGGGAGAGAGCACTCCCAGCCTTTTCAAGGACGTAATGATAAAGACAGGTGACGCTCCCGAGGCCCTGGACCTGGTGGTCTATGCGGAATCAGTGGACAGCGTTTATGAAGACAACGGACAGGCTGAGACCTATGCGGACTATGCCTCCGCATGGAATGCCTTTCTGAACTGAAAGCGGATTATCTCTCGAAAGGGGGGGAGAAGATTGACTGCCAACAGAAGAAATGTATTTTTCAGATTATTAGCGTTTATGCTGAGCCTTGCCGTGATGCTGGGCAGCAGCCCCGTTACGGAGGCGGTAAATGCCTTTGCAGAGGGGCTGACAGAGGAAACGGAGAAGTATTCTGCCTCTATCACATGGCGTAAGGAAGATAACTCGGGCAACGCCGAGAACCCTTATGTCCTTTACGATACCGAAAGCAAGCGCGATTACATCTATCTGGGAATAAATATAAAGAACGCCAATAACTTCAGCCTTATGCCCGGGGAGTTCACACTGAACATATCCGGTCTTGCAGAGCTCAGGCGCGGCGGAAAGCTGCTGATTGTGAATGATGACCCGGTTTTCGCCGAGAACTGGGAGGTAGTAAGCACGGGAAGTGACGGCAACAGCTATGTTCTTGTGAATAAAAAGCCCATTATCAAGCAGGTGCTGTCTACTCTCCACTGGGAGATAAACTCCCGCGACGCCGTGGCTCTTGAGGAGGGGGACGACGAGCTTCTCCATGAGTTCATGAGGACTATCAGCGCTTCCTATGAGATAAACAGATACAGCAGGAATGCCGAGGGACAGCGTCTTGACGAGAACGGCAATATCATCGGCGATGACGGCTATCTCAGGGACGCAGAGGGCAGATATGCGCGCACAGACGAAAACGGCGTGCTGCTCAGCATTATCCCTGCGGACGAGAATTCTCCCGACTATGGTCTTCTTGTGGACGGCGACGGCTACTACCGCGACAGCGACGGTAACAGACTGTTCAGGACAGAGGACGGGGATTACGTCAGAGTTGACGAGAACGGCGAGATCATCAAAAACGACGGCGTTCCCGTGACAGGCGAGCCTGTGTCGGGCTCACCCGAGTTCGGTGTTCCCGTGCTGGCTTATGACGGCGAGCCCGTGGATACCAACACTCTGGATTTTCAGTATTCATCGAAGCACGATGAGGTGAACACAGAGGTCAGCGGCAGGGCGGTAAATGCCCGCGAAGCTGAGGACCTCAACAACAAGTATTCATGGTATAACTTCAGAGTCGACCTGAGTCAGGAGAAGTATGCCAGAGGAATACATGACTCAGACCTGTTCATAGCTATCGACCTTCCCGAGGGAGTTACTCCCTCCGATATATCTGTCATAGACAGAAACGGCAACCCCGTTGCCCTTACTACACAGACAGTGAACGGCGTTGAGCGCCTGGGCTTCTATGAGTTCAAGAACAGGAGCGGTGACGTGAACAGCTATTCCACAAGCTATCACGTTGGCGTGCTGAAAAATAAGATAACCGACGAGCCCGAGGATAATATCCTTAAATTCACGGGCATTTCAAGAGTCCTCTACAACGATGAGAAGGAATCGGAGTACAAGGAGGATACCGCAAAGACTACCTATGAGTCGGGCGATGAGGGCGAAGGAACTGTTATCTCCGTTCCCGATTACGGCGACCAGTTCTATGACCCCGGTCATATATCATTCGATAAGAGCAACGGCTCAAAGTACGAGAACAGCAATCATACCGACCCGGGTACAAATACCGCAAAGAAGCTTCTTTCGGGCAACCTTTTCAACGGTCAGGTCGTGACCTATGATCTGGGCGTTTCCGTTACCAAGACCGCCAGAAAGGGCACTCCCGCCGGAAAGCTCACCTCCTCCGAGCTGGTAAGAGCGGTCGCAGGCGGAGACATAAGCCCCAGCGATGAAACAGTTCCCGACAGCACAAAGTATGACCTGGTAGTGGGCGACGATACACTGGGTCTGGTATATGCTTCCGGCGAGGAGCCCAGGGTGCTGGACAAGGGCGAGTACACCATACTTAATGTTGTAATTCCCGCAGGCATTTTCCACGCAAGCGACGACGAGAACGGCGCCTTCAGCGAGGGCGACGGCTACAGCTATGAGCTCTATGTCAGCACCGACGGCGGAGATACCTTTGCAAAGACCGCCGAGGGAGTTACCTCAAAGACCGCAGCCCGTACCGTCAATGTGAACGGCGACGCATTCTACCTTGTAATAAAGGACCTTGACAAGATAGTTGACAACAAGAAATTCAGGACCAATATAAAGTTTACTCTGGACCCCGACAAGGTGGAGAACCAGATACTCCTCAGAAGCGACAGCACCTTTGAGGAGGCAGCTGCAAGAGTAGTCAACTACGGCTATATGCAGATGATATACGAGAAGGACGGCAGGCTCTATGACCTGGCAGCAGTCAATGCCCGTTACAGCAACAGCGTCAACGGCGACTCAGTCATCGAGGACGTTGTCAACAGCCGCACAGGCGACCTTGAGAGCGGTGCATACCTCCGCAGGAGTTATTCCAACGTATATCTCAGGACAGACGTTACAGGGCTTACCTCACGCACCGAATTCAAGTCTCCTCTCACAAGAAGAAAGCACTGGGACGAGGGCGCAGAGGGCAGCATGGACAGATGGTACGCCACAGTCACCACAAAGGGCACTCTCATTTCCGAGAACCCGGGTACACTGAAAAAATTCACCGTCAGCGCCAAGCTGCCTGAGTATCTTGAACTGAGGGATCCCTCACTGACTTCCATAAGAGACTCTCTGGTGTTCTCTGCTGCCGACTTCGGAACCAAGGCTGCTCTGGACAGCAGCATACTCAGCAGCGAGAATACCACATTCAGACTTGTTGAGAACGGCGACGGCACGAAGACCATCGAGATAGACTTTGACTTTTCGGGAAATCCTCTCCTTGCCAGCGCACTCACATCTGTTGAGTTCAGCTATGACGTATACGCAGAGGACGATAATCCCAATATTGACAGAGAAAAGCCTTTCAGAGTGAATTCATTTACTCACCTGGGCGATCAGGGCAGAAAGGTAACTGTGGGCGCGGGCTGGAACAACGGAAGGCTCTTTGACAGCAGTACGGTCACATCAAGTGCTGACAGCAATATAGGCACTACCGACATCGTGATGCGCACCGAGCTGGACAAGAGAGTGCTCACTGAGTTCAGCCGCGGGCTCTATGTACACAACTCAAGCGTAAGAGGCAGCACAGCCGATATGCCCTCGGACTATATCTACAGGCTGGGCTTCAATATCTACGGAAGCGAGAACGGCTCACTCAAGGAGACCGTTATCGTGGACAGGCTTGAGGAACACAGGGAGAACAGCGAAGCAAATTCGGGATATAACACACAGTGGAGAGGCAGCCTCAACTATGTTGACATCGGCGAGGCTTACGACAAAATGGGTATGCCCGCAGGTGCAAGGGTGTACTATACCACAGACGAGAACGCTTATATCACCGGCAAGTCCGTCACCGCGGAGCAGGCAGAGGATATGCGGGCTCACCTTACACCTGAAAACGGCTGGGAGCTCATGGAGAGCACCGACAGCAGGATATGGACTGTGCCCGAAAGTGAGACAGACAGAGTATGCGCCATAGCAGCAGTGCTTATAACTGCCGACGACCCAAAGGCTTACATGGAAAACACAGGCGGCGGATATGTGTTCAATTCGGCTGTATATGTGAATATGGAGGCTCCAGAGGCGGCTGACGAAAACATCAGCCGTATGGCAGTAAACAGCTTCTCAGCTCTTACCACAGTGGACGTTTTCAAGGAGAGTACCTCCGACGAATACGGCTATTACGACAGCAATGCCACCTACGTCACTTTGCTGAACACCCTTAAAATAAAGAAGGTGGACTATGATCGCCGTGATAAGGGGCTCAGCGGAGCAAAGTTTGAGGTGCTCACATTCAATACACCAAAGACAATGGCGCAGTATAACGCCGATAATGACAGCTTCGGGCTTGACGAGATAAGCAAAGTCCATTACACCGTATTCGATGAGAATACCTATACATACAGCGAAAGAGTTCTGGATGATATTGAGGTGGATCCCAGAGGCATTATCGAGCTAAATCTCCCGCCGGGATTTTACTTCATCAGAGAGACAGAGACTCCCACAGGCTATGACGGCGACTGTCAGCTCTACTACCTCATATACTTTAACGACAGGGGCACTGCACAGCTGATGAATACCTATGACATCACAGAGGACAATGTCCTTGAGGAGTTCAACAGCGGTGCCCTTCTGGTGGACGACACCGACGGAGTCCAGGGACTTATCAGCGTCAGGAACAGGGCTAATACCTTCGGAATGGCGGAGTTCACCAAGACCGACAGGGATACGGGCAAGGTACTGGCAGGGGCTGAGTTCAGGCTCATGCGCTATGACGACAGCGGCGAGCTTCAGACAGTCAGCGTTGCCTATGATGCTTCCGACAAGTGCTATCATTGCAGCGAAAGCGGAACCGATACCATAACCTCCGACGAGGAAGGCAAATTCACTATCGCAGACCTTACCGTGGGCACTTATGCTATTGAGGAGACAAAGGTGCCTACAGGCTATACAGCTCCCGAAGCGCTTACGGAGTTCCAGGTGAGACTGGGCAATATCAACGCCGAGGGAATGGTGGATCTGACAGACGAGGGTCAGGTGAAGGACGTCTCTGTCATAAAGAACAGTGAGATACGCTCCGAGCTCAGGCTGGTAAAGCATGACGAGAACGAAACGGATCAGGAGAAAAATCTTGCAGGTGCAAGATACTCGCTGTATCAGCTCAGGGATATTTCGGAGTTCGGCGACATAAGCGGATATGATGAGCTTCTGGCAGCGGCAAAGTCCGAGATCTACGGCTGGGACGGCAAAACGGCTCTCACCTACTGGACAAAGACCGCAAAAACTCTCATCACCGACGTTTCGGGCGCAGGAACTATCCAGGACGTTACCTTCGGTACCTATTTCCTGTATGAGGAGCTTGCTCCCTCGGGATATAAGAGAAACAACAACAGAAACGGCTATATCAGCAGCGACGCTTACGTAAACGAGGGTATATTCACCGTCAATGCAGAGAGCGCTGCAAGCCACGCAAATGCAGCCGACAAGACCTTCTCGGTAACTCATAATGACGTCCGCAAGAAGGGCAAGGCGCAGATACAGAAGCTCAGCGCAGCCGACGGCACTCCTCTTGCAGGAGCAAGATTTGCTCTGCTGAAAAAGCTGGGCGATACACAAAATCCTCCTCCGCTGAGCAATTACGATCAGCTGGCGGACAAGGAAAACTATGACACGGTCATCTATCACGGCGGCTCCTATGACTTTGCTACCGACAGCGAAGGCTGGACAAAGGTCATAGACAATCTGGACTGGGGCACCTACTACTTCAAGGAGATAAGCGCTCCCTTAGGCTTTGAGCTCAGCAGCGAGACCAGAGAGTTCAGGATAAGCGCCAAGACCTCGGGCACGGTAAACCGCCTCTTTATGGACGACGATCCGAAGAGCGGCAGCGCTGTGCTGGAGAAGTATGAAAAGGACAGACCCGAGGTAAAGCTGGAAGGAGCTAAGTTCGGACTGGTGCAGAAGCTTGCGGACGGCACCTCAAAGCGCTGCAGCGTAATACTCAGCGGCGGCGTTTACAGAATTGCCGACAGCACCGACGAGGGAGCCGTTACGGAGCTTGTCACCGACGCAGACGGACAGATAAGAGTTGAGGGACTTAAATGGGGCACCTATGAGTTCATCGAGACTGAGCCACCTCAGGGCTACGCAGCGGCAGCTGTTGAGAGCTTCACTGTTGACAGAGACAGCTGCGGCTCACAGATATACCGCAAGTGCGAGGAGCCCAGAGCAAAGGCGAATATCCTCATAGACAAGGTGCTTCCCGAGGGCGTGGACTACTCCGACGCTTTCGGAACTCCCACATTCATATTCAGGATAACCGAGATCAACAGCATGACAGATCATACTCCAAAGGAAGGGGGCATGACCTATACCGAGTTCATGAGCTTCAGCGAGGGAGATACTGAGGGACATACCTCCGTATCCGTGGCGCAGGGCTTCTACATGATCGAGGAGATAAGCGTTTCACGCTATGAGTTCATGCAGCTCAGGACAGTGGAAAGCGACACCAATATCAGCAGATATTCACCTGCTGCGGGAACTGCTCAGACTGACTCAGAGGTTGCTTACTGCGATCTCACCGAGGAGCTGGGCGAGGACATAGTTCCTCAGTACAGAGCTGAATACAGCAACAGGATAGAGCGCTATGACACTCTCAGCCACGTCACAGCGGCACAGAACCGCTTCCCTGCGGCAAGCAGGTACATCACGGGACTGAGGGCGGTCTATGACGGATTTGTGCCCGTTTCGGGTGCAGATAGCTCCACATACAGGATACCTCTTGAGGACATCGTCATAAGCCGTACAGACAACAAGGACGAGACAGAGATACTTACCGCCGCGGAGAAGGCTGCTCTCACCTATGCAGGCAATGAGGGCTACAGCGTTCAGCTGGTGAATGACGGCGGCACATATTACCTTGAGGTGCCAAATACAAGGGACTACAGCCTCACAGGCAAGACGGTCACAGTTACGGACAGCATAAGCGGCAGGACAGCAGAGCTTCAGATACGTTATGAGGGCGCCAAGTCTGATATAAAGAAGTATGTTACCCTAAGACAGGACAGCGACAACCGATCCGTTTTCGGCACAGACGACACCGCAGTGGAAGTCATGTTCAGCAAGAATGCTGACAGCGGCGCGGTAACGAGCAATATGTCCGATCCCGAAAACAAGCTGAAAATACTTGATACCAACTATGTGTTCAAGTGCTGGCAGTACGAGGACGAGGACGGCCAGCTCACCGATAAGACATTCAGCTCCGAACAGGAGATACAGGACTTCATATTCAGCCCGGAAAATGAGGGCGTATCAGCATTCACATTTGTGGCTCAGCTTGAATACAGTCCGAGGACCTCGGCAAAGTTCCTTGTGGGAAGCAATAACGGATTTGACGGTAAGAAAGCGACTCAGAACGGTGCAGATATAAAGAGCAGGATGAGCTGGCTCTGTGCAAGAGACGATGATTCTACTTATACTTCCAGTCTTGATCTTGAGCAGTCAGGTGTAAGAAGTGGTTATGCTATAGACTGGCGCCTTGCTTCTATACAGCACTGCACTGAGAGCGATTATCAGAGAGACCTTGCTAATGGTCTTATTTACAGAGAAGTATATCTGTCGCCTGCTGAGGGAGCGGCAGACTACGATCCCGAGTATCCTGTTCCAGTAAAGGGTTATACAGTACTTGATCCCGCAACGGATATGTATACACTGTATATCTTTACAGAAGGAATAGATTCAAAGATACTGTTGCCTTCAAATTGTTACAACATGTTCATAAAGGTAAGAAAGATCAGGGATCTTTCGGGACTTGAATACTGGGATACCTCACAGGTGACCAATATGAAGCAAATGTTCAAGGATATGGCATTGTATTCAAATACTACGGCATCTGCTCCTATAGATATGACTCCCATACAGAACTGGGATACTTCCAGCGTTACAGATATGGAAGGAATGTTCTATAACTCTAAGAGCCAAAGAGTTTACTATACAGGGTTTGATCTGAGCAACTGGGATCTTTCAAATGTAAAGAAAATGAATGATATGTTCAGAGGCAGTTACAATACACATTTGTCAGAGATCATGTTCGGCGGAGAGCTTACCAATGTTCAGACCATGCAGAACATATTTAGTGGTGTTCAGGGGCAGGTCGATGCAGCTGCTCTCATAAGCACATGGAAGCTTAAGGGTTCAAGACTGCTGACTCAGGGCAATAACGCCAGAAGCACAGGCAAAACGGATATTGCAGGTACTTATACTACCGCAGACGGCGTTACTGTAACGATAAACAGCAGCGGTCAGATGAGTTTCAGTAATTATTAATTATCTTATGCCTCCCGGTTCGCCGGGGGGCATATTTTCTGTCTGAGTGCAAAAAAGCGCTGCACCGCGGATATACCGCAGTGCAGCGCTCATTCGTATGTACAATCAGTTATTATGCGTCAAAGTAGACAGAACCGTCTTCAAGGCTCTGGAGAACACTTGCGCAGAGTTCCTTCCACTGTGCTACCTCAGCCTCATCGTAGGAGATGACCTTCTTAGCCCAGTTGCTGCAGTGTGCGCAGGCATTGGGAGCGGTCTGACCCTCTTCGAGGATGTCATTTACACAGAGTGAATTTGCACAGTTGTTGTTATTGATGAAGTGCTCAAGGAAGCCGTCAAGCTTCTTGTTGTCAACGTAGAGCTTAGGCAGGTGCATTGTTCTGCCGTACTTCATCATAGCCTCGGGCTTGAGTCTCTCCATCCATCTCATGATAGGAGCTCCGGGAGGAGGTCCTACAGGAGGCTCGCCGTTAGGACCGGGCTGTGCCCAGGGGGGAGGTCCGCCTGCGCCTGTTGCCCAGGGGGGAGGTCCGCCTGCACCTGTTGCCCAGGGAGGAGGTCCACCAGCACCTGTAGCCCAGGGAGGAGGTCCGCCTGCACCTGTTGCCCAGGGAGGAGGTCCGCCGGCGCCTGTAGCCCAGGGAGGAGGTCCGCCTGCACCTGTTGCCCAGGGAGGAGGTCCGCCGGCGCCTGTTGCCCAGGGAGGAGGTCCGCCTGCACCTGTTGCCCAGGGAGGAGGTCCGCCGGCGCCTGTTGCCCAGGGAGGGGGTCCGCCTGCACCTGTAGCCCAGGGAGGAGGTCCGCCTGCATTTTCAGCAGCGGGAGCGCCTGTGGGAGGAGCACCTGCGGGAGCACCTGTAGGTGCAGCAGCTGCGCCCTGTGCCATGGGATCCTTTTCGTCAGGTCTTGTAGCTATGGTCTTAGCCTGAGGCCAGTTTACGATGTCAAGGAGATTTCCGTCATAGGACTCTTCCATGTAGCCCTTTACTACTCTGTGGAGGAAGTCTGTGGTCCTTGTTCTGTCGATGAGCTTTATGGAGAAGTTCTTGTTGCCTGTCTCCTCAGCCAGCTCTCTGTAGAAGTGAACGTCCTCGGGACGGATGAACTCTGCTGTAAGGATAGCTGCGGGGTGAGTTACCTTCTTGTATGCGCAGTTTACCAGTGAGTAGTCCATAGAGAACTTATCGGGGTCGGAGTGACCTACGAAGCAGCCGTGTGCCAGTCTGAAGGGACATTCTCTCAGACAGAGGTTGTTAGCGATGACACGGAGGTGAAGATCTGTGTCCTTATACTGAGTAAGGAGCTTTCTGAGCAGATCAAATCTTCTGTTGAAGCCGTGATCGAGAGTGATCTCATCAACGCCCCAGTTGCGCCAGTACTCAATGTGCTGGATAGTTGTGGGGTAAGCGTAAAGACCGAGAGTAACGAAAACGTCCTTGAACTCTCTCTTTACATACTTGATGAGAATAGGGGAATTGAGCGTGAAGGCTCTGATGCCCAGATCGTACATCTGGTGAAGGAAGTCACGGATCTGTTTGCCGACAACGGGGTCGATCTCATTCTGATCCATTGACAGAGGATTTATGAGGTAGTTGAAAGTAATATCACGCTTCTGACATTCCTTTACGTAATCAGCGAGCTGATCGAGAGTAAAGTCAGGAATGATAGAAGCAGTACGGCCTCCGGGAAGACCGTCATGTTTCAGCTTTCCAAAAAAGCTTGTGATCGCGTGCTTTTTATCATACTGGTCTACGAAGTCGAAGAGCTTGTAATCAAAATTGCATCCGAGATCAAATGAAATGGAATCCTGATTCATTGTGGTTACACATCTCCCTTAAAAATAAAGTAAGGACACTTATACACCTTGTAATATCTCTTTGAAGGTATACGCTTGGAAAAGCGGATCTTGCTTGTCTTTTTATGTATCTTTTGTGCGTAAAATCGCGGTATGTCATGATTGTTCCCGCAGTAGTCCCATATTAAAATTATACCATTTTCGTTGCAAAGTGTCAATATAATCTTATGCAACTTATTGGAAGGGCAAAAGAGGTTATTTTTGTAGAAATCAACCAATCAGGCGACATAAAAATTGAGAATAACGTCTTTTCGGACAGATACTGCCCTGTTTTTCGGGATATTACAGTAAGGATAGAAAAAGAAAACATATTTTCTTTTTTCTGAACCCTTGACATCGGGTGAAATAAGGTTTATAATATAAAAGAACAGATGTTCTGTGAGGAGGTGCGGCATGGAAAAAACTTATATCGCTATTGATCTGAATAATGCCGAAAAAATAGTAATGCCGGAAAATAGCTCAAAACCAAGTATTTCATATAACTCATCGCAAAATAATTCGGCATTACTTTTTTCTTTCTTGAACTACATCAATCCATACAGCCGCTTGA